>Ga0316208_1000009_pt1 | contig 376388 bp, 344 predicted proteins | sample 3monopyrite_MG_FD_204944 | JGI IMG/M metagenome (GOLD analysis project Ga0316208, IMG submission 204944) | Microbial mat bacterial communities from mineral coupon in-situ incubated in ocean water Damariscotta River, Maine, United States -... | ecosystem: Environmental > Aquatic > Marine >...
GAATATACGACTGGCCTCAGTAGGAGCCCCGCCGTCTCGAACGTAGGCAACAGCCCGTTCCCGTAAATCTAATGAATATGTCATCCTCAAGTATAACATGTGTAAATGTTAATTGGAAATACTATAGATAGTAAATTTTCCAGTAAAGAAATTATAATAACCAAAAGATATATGCTTCCATGCTTATTTTTACCACCTACTCTGCAGAAGGTATCCCTTTTGAAAAACTCTGGGGATTGCACCAAATAACAGAGCTTAGATGTTATTATGGCAAGCATAAGAAAAAGCAGGTTAAGCCAATTCAAGTAAGAGCGCTGATAAAGAATTTCGGACTATATTTTGGAGGAATATGAGCGGCAACTTAACAACAGTGACCCATCACTCCAGTTACGCTAATTGAAGCAACTGGCTAAGCTAAACGTTGGCCAATTATATAGTTAGATTATTCCCACTCAATAGTGCCTGGGGGCTTTGACGTGATGTCATAGACTACTCGGTTCACGCCGCGAACCTCATTGATGATCCGGGTTGCAACCCGGCCGAGGAAATCATGTGGGAAGGGGTAATAGTCAGCCGTCATGCCGTCGGTGGAGTTCACTGCGCGGATGGCGCAAACATGATCATAGGTACGGCTATCGCCCATCACACCAACGGTTTTCACCGGCAGTAATACAGCAAAAGCCTGCCAAATGCTGTCATAAAGGCCCGCACTGCGGATCTCTTCAAGGTAAATAGCGTCTGCCTTACGGAGGATATCCGCCTTTTCGCGCGTGATTTCACCTGGGATACGAATAGCCAGCCCCGGCCCAGGGAATGGATGACGGCCAACAAAATCTTCATGTAAACCAAGCTCGCGGCCAAGTGCGCGGACTTCGTCCTTGAACAACTCACGAAGCGGCTCAACCAAGTCCATGTTCATACGCTCAGGCAGGCCGCCCACATTGTGGTGTGATTTGATCGTCACAGACGGTCCGCCAATGAACGACACTGACTCGATGACATCTGGGTAAAGTGTGCCCTGCGCAAGGAAATCAGCACCGCCAACCCGATTGGCTTCTTCCTCAAAAACGTCAATGAAAAGCTTGCCAATAATCTTGCGCTTTTTCTCTGGGTCCGTGACGCCTGCAAGCTCACCAAGAAACAATTCAGACGCATTCCGGTGCACAAGGTTGATGTTATAATGCTCACGGAACAAGCTAACAACTTGGTCGCTTTCGCCGTAACGCATCAGCCCGTGATCAACATAAACACACGTAAGCTGGTCGCCGATCGCCTCATGGATCAAAACAGCGACAACACTGCTATCAACACCGCCAGACAAACCACAAATAACCTTTTTGTCGCCAACTTGCTCTCGGATTTCTTTGATCTTGGTTTCACGGAAACTGGCCATCGTCCAATCCCCTAAGCAACCACAGATCCTCTTGACGAAGTTATGAAGCAACTGCGCGCCGTGCGGCGTATGAACCACTTCTGGGTGGAACTGTACTGCGTAAAAGCGCTTGTCTTCGTTCGCGATCGCCGCATAAGGAGCGCCTTCGCTTGTTGCCACGACTTTAAAACCTTCAGGCAGCGCATCAACATGATCGCCGTGGCTCATCCACACCTGTTCGCGGTCACCTGTCGCCCACACACCTTCAAAAAGCTTACAGTCTGCTGCTACATCCACAAATGCACGGCCAAACTCCTGATGGTCTGACGTGGTAACGTTGCCGCCAAGCTGTGCTACCATAGTTTGCTGACCGTAACAGATACCCATTACCGGAATACCCATCTCAAACAAACGCTCAGGCGCGCGCGGCGTATCGGCGTGTGTTACACTCGCGGGGCCGCCCGACAAGATCACACCTGCGGCTCCAAAATCGTCAAGAATATCGTCTGCCTGATTGAATGGCACAATTTCGCAGTAAACACCTGCTTCACGTACACGTCGGGCGATCAACTGGGTAACCTGTGAACCGAAGTCCAATACAAGGATTTTGTCGTTCATCATTTTTCTCACTTCATAGAAGGGTCGACGATCAGTGACCTTGCCTGGGCCTATACTCTGGTCAAATCCCCATACTCAGGTCAAATCCAAAAAGGCCCAAATGCCAAAGTGGGGCCACAAGGACCCCACACTCATTACTCTTCGGTTTCTTTTTTGGGCGGCTCAACGCAGCGGATGTGAAGCTCTCGAAGCTGCCTGGACGAAACCTCGCTCGGTGCTTTCATCATCAGATCTTCCGCTTTTTGGTTCATCGGGAACAGAATTACTTCCCGGATGTTAGGCTCGTCGGCCAGCAGCATTACCATGCGGTCCACGCCAGGAGCCAAACCACCGTGTGGCGGTGCGCCGTATTTAAAGGCGTTCAACATACCACCGAACTCTGCCTCAACGGTTGCTTCGTCGTAGCCTGCCATACCAAAGGCCTTGATCATAATATCAGGGCGGTGGTTCCGGATAGCGCCAGAAGACAGTTCGATGCCGTTACAGATGATGTCATACTGGTACGCGAGAATTTCGAGCGGGTCTTCACTTTCAAGTGCTTCCATCCCGCCTTGTGGCATAGAGAATGGATTGTGCGAGAAGTCGATCTTCTTTTCGTCTTCATCATACTCAAACATTGGGTAATCAACGACCCAGCAGAACTTAAATTCGTCGTCAGAGATAAGACCAAGCATTTCACCAACACGAGTACGGGCAACACCCGCAAGGCGTGCGGCACCTGCTTCTTTATCACAAGCAAAGAATACACCGTCATTCGGGCCGAGGCCCATATCACTTAACAACTTGTTTGTTGCTTCTTCACCAAGTGCTTTTGCAATCGGCCCGCGGGCCACACCTTCGCTTACATTAATGTATCCCAGGCCCGCAAAGCCTTCTTTTTTTGCCCAGTCGTTGGTTGCATCAAAGAACTTACGGCGCGACATTGGACCAGAACCTGGTGCAGGAATAGCGCGTACTACGGAGCCATTTTCAATCATCTTCGCGAAGATGCTGAAATCAGAACCCCGGAATGCTTCAGTTACATCCTGAATTTCAATAGGGTTTCTCAGGTCTGGTTTGTCATTACCATATTTAAGCATCGATTCTTTGAATGCGATGCGTGGGAACGGTGCTTCAGTGATCTTCTTATCAGAGAATTTCTTAAAGACGTTTACGAGCACCGGCTCAATCGCATTGAACACATCGTCCTGTGTCACAAAGCTCATTTCGATATCAAGCTGGTAGAATTCACCAGGACTACGATCAGCGCGTGCGTCTTCATCGCGGAAACACGGTGCAATCTGGAAGTAGCGGTCAAAACCAGAGACCATCAATAGCTGTTTAAACTGCTGCGGTGCCTGTGGCAGCGCATAGAATTTACCAGGGTGCTGACGCGCTGGCACCAAAAAGTCACGCGCGCCCTCAGGGCTGGAAGCCGTCAGGATCGGCGTCTGGAATTCACGAAAGTTCTGGCCATGCATTTGGTTGCGCAACTCAGCAATAACGTCTGAGCGCAACAGCATATTGTTGTGGATACGCTCGCGGCGTAAATCCAGAAAACGATATGTCAGGCGCACATCTTCTGGATAATCTGTATCGCCAAACACAGGCAGCGGAAGCTCTCCTGCAGCAGAAAGTACTTCCATGCTGTCCACGTAAACCTCGACAACGCCTGTTGCCAAATCCTTATTCACCGTATCTTCAGTTCGAGCTTTCACCCGGCCATCAATACGAATGACAGACTCTGCGCGAACCGCTTCAGCTTCCTTGAAACATGCGCTATCCACATCAAGCACACACTGAGTAAAGCCATAATTATCGCGAAGGTCGATAAAAAGAAGGCCACCATGGTCCCGCTTACGGTGAACCCAGCCGGAAAGACGAACGGTTTCACCTACGTGGTCAAGGCGAATATCGTTACAAGTATGTGAGCGAAAAGCGTGCATTTGTAATGTTTCTCTAGTTGGCAAAGTGGCATTTGAATTCATTAATTTGCCACAACAAATTTGGGCGGAAATGCTCATGATTGAAGGCGATTGTCAAGACCGGCTTGAAGAAAGAGAACAGAAAGCGTGACGCGAGCGTAAATCCTGTGTAAGAGAGGCGCAAAACAATAATGGATTTTGGCATGCAGCCTATTACGACTACTGACGCATTAGTACAGCTTTGTGAACGCCTTCAAAAGGCCGAGTTTATTACAGTCGATACCGAATTTTTGCGGGATCACACCTATTATCCGAAGCTTTGCCTTATTCAAGTTGCAAGCGACGATGAAGCGCACTGTGTTGATCCGTTGGCACCTGGTATCGATCTAAGCCCCCTTCTCGAACTTTTTGAGGATGAAAGCGTCCTGAAAGTGATGCATGCGTGTCGCCAGGATATGGAAATATTTTATCAGATCATGGGCAAGCTCCCTGCCCCTATTTTTGATACACAGATTGCTGCGATGGTGTGCGGTTTTGGCGATTCGGTTGGGTATGAAACGCTGGTAACAAAAATCAGCAAATCACAGCTCGACAAGTCGGCTCGATACACTGACTGGTCGAAACGCCCCCTTACCGACAAGCAACTGCACTATGCAATCGGGGACGTTACCTATCTGCGCCAAATTTACCGCAAGCTGCATAAAGAACTTGTCGAAACGGGGCGTGAGAGCTGGGTGGAAGAAGAAACAGCGCCGCTGCGTGAACCATCGCTTTATTATATTGAGCCAGAAGACGCGTGGCACCGCCTCAAAGTTCGCACGAATAAACCTCGCTTCCTGGGCCTTCTAAAGTGTTTGGCTGCCTGGCGCGAACATCAAGCGCAAGAACGGGACATGCCGCGTAACCGCATTGCAAAAGACGAAACCTTGTTTGAAGTTGCCGCACATCCACCCAAAGAGATTACGGACTTTGACAAGATGCGAGGCATTCCGAAGGGATTTAGCCGGTCTAAAGCAGGCAAGGCGCTATTTGATGCTGTGCAGGAAGGCATGAAAATCCCTGAAGAAGATTTGCCGCATATTGCTCGTGCTAAACCACGTCCGGCAACACCGCCGATGGCTGACCTTTTGAAGGTGCTATTGAAGATCAAATGTCAGGAAGCCAAAGTCGCCACGCGTATGGTGGCCAGCGCTGCCGAACTTGAAACCTGGGCTGCAACACCAAAAACCGACATTCGCGCTCTGCACGGGTGGCGCTACGATATTTTTGGTGCAGATGCCGTAAAGCTGATGCAAGGCAACCTGGCGCTCACAGCGCGGCGCGGTGACATTGATGTTGTGGAACTGGAAGACGAATAGTTCAGCCTACACTGAACGAATGTACCCAATTCGCTACTTCTGTAGGATTTCTATTTTAGGTTTGCGGCCAATCAATTGAGCAAGCTGCCTTACCCGGCGCAATACAACATCGTTTGCGATCTCGCCATATTCTGTTGGGATGCCCAGATAGAGCGTGCTTTTTGTCACCCTTAAACGGCTCACTTCAAGGGCTACAACAGTACCGCCCGAAAGCCGTTGCGCTAATCTAAGAGCGGCTCCCATCAGCCGCGATTCCATAATGTCGTCAATTTTCAATAGCGGTAACATTGGTGCTAGGTGCGGTGCATCTATCGGTGCGCCGTAAGCTTGGTTAAGCGCAACAGCAACATAGGCCCGGTCCCGGTGGCTAACCCCAACAAAATTACCGTGAAGAACAGCTTCAACCGCCTTTTCAGCACGGAAATCCGGGTGCCCTCGCCATGCTATATCGCCCAAAAGACTGATCGCAAACTGAAGCCTGTCCCTTAGCATTGGATCAAGCGATCTGCGCTGAAACAAAGGCCTGGTCCAATCAAAAATCACCCGCGCATGCTCAGGAAACCGACAACGCTCGTCCGCAAGAACGTGACAGCTATATAGAAATGGATCAACCTTGCGCGCACTGCTGTCGAGTGCATCAAACAATAAACCTTCCCTCAACCCATAGGATGAAGTCACCGCCCGCTTGGCGCGCATAGCAGCCAAAAGCTCAATTAAAATAACCGAAGCCGTAGGCAACACCTCGCGGCGGCGGGATGGCAAACTGCTACTGAATGGGATGTCCGCAACATCAAGTTTGCTCAGCCGCCTTGCGTAAGCGGAAATTTCGCCGCGTGACGAATAATAACCATGAAGGATCGGTAGCGGATTTGATCTCTCCCGCATCATCAATTTAACAATATTTCGCCATGCACCACCAACCAAATATAGGTTCTCGCCTTCACAGTCAGAGAGCCACGGGATGCTTTCAAACGAATCCTGAAGAAATTTTTTAATCATGACCCGATTGCGCCCGAATTGGCTCATAACCCGCAGCGGGCCAATCGGTAGGCTTATTGTCTCAAAAACCTTTCCATCCTTGATGCGAGCAAGCTCAAGTGAGCCGCCCCCCAGGTCGCCGGCAATTCCAGTGGCGTTTGGCTCTCCGGACAATACCCCCAGTCCAGCCAACCGTGCTTCTTCCGCACCGTCAATAACCTTGATATTGAGACCACACTCTTCATTGATCCGCTTTACAAAATGTGGGCCGTTTTTTGCGTCCCGAACCGCGGCTGTTGCAACCACCTGGACTTCACTTACACGCATTTGTGCACACAGCGATTTGAAACGCTTCAATGTTGATATAGCAGTATTCATCGCAGACCTGTCCATCTTGCCGGTTTCACCGACCGCGCCCCCCAAGCCTGCCATCAATTTTTCATTAAAAACAACATCCGGAACGCGTTTTGCCCCCGAAAAAACAACAAGGCGAACCGAGTTTGAGCCAATATCGATAACGGCAAGATATTTATCTGCTTCGAAAATCCGCTCAAACATCACGGTTATTCCTCCTCGTATCCATAGGCAATCAAGGAAGGAATACTATTTTCTTCGTCCAGCGCCTTGCCTCGGCCGGACAGCGATGAATTGGTCATAAAATAGTGATGAGCGATAAATTCATCTTCGCCCTCTTTCGGCAGATTACGGACAAAACGACCATCAGATTCCATATGCCAGGACTGTCCGTTGTCTCTAAGATTAGCAGCCATCACCTGCCCCATGATCTGACCATGCACCGTTGCGTTTTCGATTGGAACAAGCGTTTCAACCCGGCGATTGAAGTTTCGAGGCATCCAGTCAGCAGAAGAAATAAACACCTTTGCACCGCGCGACGGCAAGCCATGGCCATTACCAAAGCAACAAATGCGGGCATGTTCCAGAAAACGCCCAACAATAGAGCGCACTTTAATATTCTCACTAAGCCCCGAAATGCCAGGGCGTAACGTACAAATACCCCGGACAACAAGTTCGATTTTCACACCGTTTTGTGACGCTTCATACAGCTTGTCGATAATCTTCGGATCCAATAGCGAATTTAATTTCACCCAGATGGCCCCTGGCCCGCCTGCCCGCGCGATCTCAATTTCATTATCAATCAGGTCCATCAAATGTATGCGCATATGAAATGGTGATAAAACCAGTTTCTCGACAGCAATGGGCTCCACATAGCCTGTCAGATAGTTAAACATTTTATTGGTATCGCGCGCCAATGCCTGATCCGCAGTAAAAAAGGACAGGTCCGTATAAACTTTTGCGGTGAAGGGATGGTAATTCCCGGTTCCGAAATGCATATAACTGCGCAGCTTGCCACCTTCACGCCGCACCACCATAGAGACCTTGGCATGCGTTTTCAGGTCGATAAACCCGAATACGACATGAACACCTGCACGCTCCAGATCCCGCGCCCATTTGATATTTTGTTCCTCGTCGAAACGCGCTTTCAGTTCCACAACAGCGGTGACTGACTTTCCCGCTTCGGCAGCTTCAATGAGGGCACCTATAATGTCTGATTGAGAACCCGCCCGGTACAAGGTTTGCTTGATTGCAACAACATCTGGATCGCGGGCCGCCTGCCGCAAGAAAGTATGCACAATTTCAAACGATTCGTAGGGGTGGTGGACAACAAAATCCTTGGCTGCAATCGCCTTGAAAACATTGCCACCAAAATCCCGGACACGTTCCGGCATACGCGGGTTGTAGGGCGGGAACTTGAGTTCCGGAAAGTCATCAACGATCAATTGGCTTGTTTCGTTAATACCAAGCACACCTTCAATCTGTACAACGGTGTCGCTATCTGCGTCCAACCTCGACACCACAAGCTCCCGCAGCTCTTCAGGCATCGCACTATCGACCTTCAAACGAATAACCTTGCCCCTTCGGCGGCGTTTCAGGGCACTTTCAAAGACACGTACCAGGTCCTCGGCTTCCTCTTCAATTTCAATGTCGCTATCCCGAATGACCCTGAAAACACCGCAGCCGTCAACGCGATAACCAGGAAATAACTGACCAAGGAATAATTCCAGCATGCGTTCAAGAGAGATAAAACGAACGTCCCCGCCGCCCGGCAAACGGACAAAACGCTTTACATGATGTGGCACAGGCAGCAAAGCCACCATTTCCTTGGCATCTTTTTCACGGACCAGCGAAAGAGCCATCGTGAAACCGAGATTGGGAATAAAAGGGAACGGATGCGCTGGGTCAACAGCAATGGGTGTAAGGACCGGCAATACGTTTTCAAGGAAATAACTCTCAACCCAGCCTTTATCACCTTCCGAGACTTCATCTGTTTCAAGCAGATAAATGCCTTTTTCACGCATCTCTACAGCAAGCTCTGCCCAAACTTTCTGCTGCTTTTCCATCAGTTCTTCAGCAAGGGCGTTAACGCGCTGCAACTGCGAGATCGGCGTAAGGCCATCGTCTGAAACTACGTCAACACCGAGCTCAATCTGCCCACGCAACCCCGCAACACGAACCATGTAAAATTCATCAAGGTTATTACCCGAAATCGACAGAAACCGGAGCCTTTCCAGAAGTGGATGGCGTGTATTCTCCGCTTCTTCGAGCACACGCATATTGAACTGCAGCCAGCTCATTTCCCGGTTCAAATATTTTTCGCCGCGGGGTGTATCTGTTATTCGCTGACAAATTTCGTCACGTCCTGGAATTGCAGTCGTTTCGCTTGAGTCGTTCGCGACTTTCATATCACCGTCAGCCATTCAGTTAACCTACCCTTCAAGAACTCGTATATCCTACGTCAAAGTCGCCTTGGTTAGGTAGGATTTGTTACAGATATTATGTCGCAGCCTTCACCAAGCATGATTTTGCCAATGCCCGAGATATTTTCCGTTTATCGGCAAGTGCAGCAGCATCCAAGCGTGCGACAAAGTCATAAACGGCTGAAAAAGACCGCTCAATTCGCGGCAACACATAATTTAATACTGTCATGTCAACTTGTAACTGTCTGTCAGAAAACAATTTTACCATCAAAACCATTAATAGCTCATCATCTGGTTGATAGATTTCACCGACAGCGACTGTGGTTAATCTCGATCGAAGATCTGGCAGGTCAATCACCCAGCGGTTCGGCGGTGTCTTTGACGTAATCAAAAGACTACCCGAAATTTCTTTGATCCAGTTAAAAAGGTGAAACAGGTCTTGCTCTGACCTCCCCTGCTCATCCAGATCCTCAGCAAGAACTGCTTGGCCGGGCTGCAACATACTAACGTCAGTGTCAGCACCAAAAACAGCAGCGCCAGCCTCCTTTGCCCAAGCATGTGCCAAATGGCTTTTACCGGACGCCTCAGGCCCAATCAACGCCACTACATGGCCCGGCCACTCCGGCCAGCTTTGCACAAGGCTGCACGCAGCCTCATTTGAACTGGAGACAATAAAATCTGCCATTTCAAAACTGGGGGCATGGCTAAGATCAAGCGGGATCTGCGACGCTGGTTTCACTTTTTTTACTCTCTACTTCTGTTTGCTCATTATGGGACAGTTCCGCACTATCATTATCAGCGCTATCACTATCTGTTATGTCATAATGCTCAAGGTAGCGGTCTATCCAATAACGCACCAATACAGCCATTGCTGCTGCGGCTGGCACGGCAATCAATACGCCAAGGAAGCCCATCACTTCCCCGCCCGCGAAAACTGCAAACAAGACCCAAACAGGGTGCAAGCCTACACGCTCGCCGACAAGGCGCGGCGTCAGGAACGATCCTTCTATGAATTGCACCACCAAAAACACCGAAGCGACCAAGCCAATCTGGGTCAGATCAAATCCCCACTGCCCTATTGCAATAGCTACAGCAACAATAGCCGCAAAAAGTGCGCCCACAAATGGCACAAAAGACATAATGCCCGCAAGCACACCCAGAACAACGCCAAATTCAAGCCCAACAAGCGACCAACCGACGCCATAAAGGATGCCCATCGTCGTGCTGACAAGCAACTGGCCACGAACGAACCCGGCAAGCACATCATCAATCTTCTTGAATTGTTCCCGAACAACGTTAGCGCCGCTTGGCGGCAACCAGCTATTCACTTTGGCAACCAATAGGTCCCAGTCACGCAGAAGGTAAAAGGCCACAACAGGTGAAATCAAAATCAGTGTCAAAATGTTAAAAAGCGCCAAACTGCCCTTCAACACGCTCGAAGCGCCGTCCTTGGCTTTGCTAAGAATTTCGTCAGAGAAATTACTCAGCATGCCTTCAACATCACCGCCCAAATCCACGCCAAAACGGTCTGACAGAGACGTCAATGTTTCATTCATCCAGGGGCGAACACTTGCCAGCGTCTTTGGCAAAGTCTCAGCCACAGCACCGATTTGGGACTGAACGATTGGCCAAAATGCCAAGATCACCCCGATAATAAGTGTAAAAAAGCCTACCAATACAATAGTAGTTGCCGCACCCCGTGGTATTTTTCGGGCTTCCAGCATATCTGCAACTGGATCCAGGAAATAAGCGATGGCCAATCCCGCCATAAATGGCAGCATCACCCCTTTTGTCAGATAAACAAACAGTGCAACTATTGCTGCCGATCCTAACCAAATCCATTTATTCATTGATTTCCCCCCCAAAAAAATATGACGCCTGCTTACTCAGGTTCCCGAAGCTTCAAGAGCTTTTGCTCACCATAGTCATCCAGTGACAATCCTGCATAGCGTAGCGCCATAACCAGTTGATCTTCCCTGCCGGTATAATGAAACGATATTTCGCTAAAAGGAAGCCCTACGGAAAGTATCTTGAAGCCCTGCACCAACGTTACACCGTCTAGCCGCTTTTTTACATCCGTTAGGACCGACAAGCCAGTTGTCGGGACCAAAACCGCCATGTCACCGCCGGTGCCGGTATCTACTAATAATTGATCTCGCCAGGCTGTATCAATTTGTTCAAGAATCTCTTCAAACATTGCAACAAGGGCTTTCGACTGAGCGCCCGCCCCTTCTGTCACAATCCTGTTTTCAGCCGTCAGTCCACCGTCAGAAGACAAAAAACTGTAGTCAAGTGTGCCGCCATTTTCGCTTTCGTGCCACTGAGAGGAAATCATCAGTACCGATTGCACACCGTGGAATCCCGCAATCTCTCTATTGCCACCTGCATCGAAAGCGTCCACTTCACGGTACGTCACGGCCAATCTTTCGCGTAACTCACCGCGCGGGAATACATATTGACGAATACGGTTTAACCAATCGACAGCGCCCCTTGCTTGCTTTGTCGCGCCATTTGGTTGCCACAGAAATTCAGCCAAGCCTTCTCTGTGTCCGTGTAACACAAGAATCCCCCGCCCTGTGCTTAGAACATGGGGCACACCGTACTGCGCCAGAAATTGGCTGACGTTCCCGGGTTCAAATCGAACATTTAGTGTTGCCGTATAGCGCCGTGAAGACGACTGCTCTTCAACCACCTCTATGCCACTAACAAGCGCCTGCTTTTCCTGTGGCGTCAATTCGGGCAGTTTTGCCCGCCCTTCCGGCTGGGTAATCTTGCGCAGCAATTTGCTGTAAGCTTCCAATTCGGCTTTTGCCAGCGCCGTACGGCGAGCTTCGCTTCCGCGGTTGGCTCTTTCATCCACTTTGATTTCACGGATTGTGAAAAGCCGGTCGAGCGAATCAACGCTCTGAGCCGCTGCATGCGGGCTTAAAACCGCCATTTGGGCAACAAAACACAGAAGCAAGGCCACAATGATTGCGGAAACTCTATTATTTATCAGAAGCTTGTGCATAAGGTCTTTCATATCCAACACGGCGACACTATAACGCCCCAAAGCGCAATTGCGAGAAGAATTGCGAGAGCACATATCCAGCGGTTAAGCTGGCACCAGAATTGGCCGATATTGCGGCAGAACGGGTTGAAATCGTGTCTGAAAACAAACAGTCTTACACATATAAATCTGCTGGCGTTGACATTGATGCTGGTGAGACTCTGGTAGATAATATCAAGCCCCTTGCTGCCAGCACACGCCGCCCAGGGGCTGATGCTGATCTTGGTGGTTTTGGTGGTTTGTTTGACCTGAAGGCTGCAGGATTTTCCGACCCTATTCTTGTCGCAGCAAACGACGGTGTAGGCACCAAACTCAAAGTCGCGATCGATGCGGGAATCCATGATACGGTGGGGATCGACCTTGTTGCCATGTGCGTGAACGATTTGGTGGTTCAGGGTGCAGAACCCCTTTTGTTCCTTGATTATATGGCAACAGGCAAACTTGATGTCGCACAGATGACAGATGTGGTTGCCGGTATTGCTGAAGGTTGTCGTCAGTCAGGGTCTGCCCTGATCGGCGGCGAAACAGCCGAAATGCCAGGCATGTATCAGGATGCAGATTATGACCTTGCCGGCTTTAGTGTTGGTGCCGCCGAGCGCGGTACATTGCTTGATGGGTCTACCGTTGCCGAAGGTGATGTGCTCCTTGGCCTTGCGTCAAACGGCACACACTCGAATGGCTATTCGCTGATCCGCCGTATCGTTGGCGACAAAGGCCACGAATACAGCGACCCCGCTTCTTTTGAGGAGGGAAAAACGCTAGGCGAGGCATTACTTGCCCCAACTAAAATCTATGTCAAAAGCACGCTTGCCACTATCCGCGCAGGTTATGTAAAGGCACTCTCTCATATTACAGGGGGTGGTTTTCTTGAAAATATCCCGCGTGTGATGCCTAACGACACACTCGCAGAAGTTGATAGCACCGCATGGCGCCTGCCGGGTATCTTTGGCTGGCTACAACAAGAAGGTAATATTGCGACGCGTGAAATGTCTCGCACCTTTAACTGTGGCATTGGTATGGTGGTGGTTGTGGCCCCTGAAAACGCTGACGCCGCCAAAGCCATGCTAGAGCAACACGGCGAAACCGTTTATGTGATTGGTAAAATCAGCGAAGGCAAAGGCCAACCCAAATGCCGAGTATCAGGTGCGGCGGGCACTTGGGGTTCTGACACTGAATGGTCTGCGATCACAGGCGAGGACTAATACCAATGGCAAAACTTCGATTGGCAGTGATGATTTCAGGCAGTGGCACAAACCTGCAAGCCCTGATTGATGCTTGCGCTGAAGCTGATTATCCCGCTGAAATTCAGGTCGTTATCTCGAACCGCCCGAATGCAAAAGGGCTTGAGCGCGCGCAAAAAGCAGGCATTCCTGCTATCGCCATCGACCATAAAGAATTCGAAACGCGAGAAGCCTTTGAGGACGCCCTGCACGATTGCCTCAAAAAGCATAATACGCAGCTTGTGTGCCTTGCAGGCTTTATGCGTATTCTGAATGCAGAATTTGTAAACAGGTGGCGCGACCGGATGATTAATATTCATCCATCACTGCTGCCGTCCTACAAAGGCTTGCATACTCATGAACGCGCAATCGAAGACGGTGTACGCTTTGGTGGTTGCACAATCCATTATGTCCGTCCTGAAATGGATAATGGCCCGATCATTATGCAGGCGGCAGTGCCGATTGCTGCTACTGAGACAGAAGAAAGCCTTGCGGCCAAGACCTTAATTTATGAGCATCAAATGTATCCAGCCGCGGTTCGCATGATAGCTGAGGGTAAGGTTCGCGTTTCAGGCCAAAAAGTCGTTTTCTCCGATACTGATTTAGGCGATACCGGGCTGATCTCACCAAAAATATAGCGGTTTCCATGTAACCTTCACTTCCTACTCTGGCCCTTTCTTTTATGCGTGACACCACATGTGTAAAATTTGAACGTGAATTTGAAGAAAATAAGAAATACCGATCAAAACACTTGCGGCATTAATAGCGACAACAGCACTGATCGCTGCTGCTGCGCCACCTGCTACAGTGATGGCAGATATGGGGCATACTCGACACCTGACTACTGAGGAGGCGGCGAAATCCATCGCCTCAGGCGCTGACACTTTAACTCTCGCCAGAGATGTCCAGCACAGGATGATTTTACGCCTTTGCTATCGGTTACTGAAACAAAATACCGAAATATTTCAATAAATCCGGGTAAACCGCATCTAGCATACTATACTAGATGTCTATGGAACCTTCGGCGTCAAAGAAGGTGGCAGCATGTGGTTCACCGCCAAAGGCTGGGGGAGCATCTGGTCGTAACAGTTGCCAAAGGGCTTAATTTTGGCCTTTCTATTAAACGCCGTCGCTTAAGCTGCCTGAGTGCATAACTTACAAACAAAAAAGGGCCGACCCACTGGATCGACCCTTTAACTGCGAATTACTTCGCATGCCTAATAGCTCTTAGACAGTGTTTTTAGCTGGAATTATCCAACAATTTCGTTGCCAGAGAAGAACTGAGCGATTTCGGTCGCTGCGTTTTCTTCGCTGTCAGAACCGTGTACAGAGTTTTCACCGATTGAAAGCGCGAACTCTTTACGAACTGTGCCTTCAGCAGCTTCTGCTGGGTTCGTTGCGCCCATTACTTCGCGGTGTGCGAGAACAGCGTTTTCACCTTCAAGAACCTGCACAACAACAGGGGCGGATGTCATGAATTCAACCAGTTCGCCGAAAAAAGGACGCTCGCTGTGTACAGCATAGAAAGTCTCAGCTTGCGCTTGAGTCATCTGAATACGCTTCTGTGCAACGATGCGCAGATCAGCTTTTTCGAAGATTGCATTAATTGCACCAGTGAGGTTGCGGTTTGTTGCATCAGGCTTGATGATGGAAAAAGTGCGCTGAAGAGCCATGTGACTATCCTCTGAAAATTAAACTGGGTGGCCTAAACTCAAAACCGAGGCCAACCCATGGAAACTTTGATTCGCGCGCCTTATAGCCAGTTAAAGCCTGTCTGCCAAGAGGCTTTTACTGGCGCATCTATTCCAGCCGTTGCAGTTCGCGTGCCGCTGTGATACTTCGCCAGCCATGCTGCACATAAATGACATCACATATCGCATAGGCAACCGCCTATTGTTTGACCAAGCAACCGTTTCCATACCTATGGGGCACAAGGTGGGTTTTGTTGGCCGAAACGGCGCTGGCAAATCAACACTTTTGAAAATGATCCTGCAGGAAATCGGGCCTGAAAGCGGCTCGGTTAAAATTCGGCCACGCGCTGTGGTGGGGAATGTGGCGCAGGAAGCCCCGGATGGCCCACAAAGCCTGCTGCAAACAGTGATGGATTCGCACACAGAATTAAAGGCCTTAACCGCTGAAGCCGACACAACAACAGACCCAGACCGCATAGCCGAAATTCATACCCGCCTTGCTGATATTGACGCCCACACAGCCGAAGCCCGTGCAGCAACCATCCTTGCCGGATTGGGGTTTGACAAAGAAGCGCAAGAGCGTCCCTGTTCCAGCTATTCTGGCGGCTGGCGTATGCGCGTTGCCCTTGCCAACGTTCTGTTTAACACACCCGACTTATTGCTACTGGACGAGCCGACAAACTATCTTGATCTGGAAGGGGTTATCTGGCTGGAGAATTTCCTCCGTACTTACCCTTATACTGTCTTGATTGTCAGTCATGACCGCGACCTGCTAAATAAAGCGGTGTCTCATATTGTGCATTTAGAACAAGGCAAGCTGAACCTTTATACAGGCGGTTATGATCGCTTTGAGGAACTCAGAAGCCAGAAAATGGCGCACCAATTGGCCCTTAAGTCCAAACAGGAAGCCGAGCGCCGCCACATTCAAAGCTTTGTTGACCGTTTCAAGGCCAAGGCAAGCAAGGCCAAACAAGCCCAAAGCCGGGTGAAAGCGCTTGAGCGCATGAAGCCGATCGCCACAATGGTGGCTGAGCATACCGTGCCGTTTATTTTTCCAAAACCAGATCCGCTTTCATCGCCGCTTGTCGCACTTGAGAACGCCAGCGTGGGATATGAGGCCGACAATCCTATTTTAAAACAACTCAACCTTCGGGTCGATATGGATGATCGTATCGCGCTGCTGGGAGCAAACGGCAACGGCAAATCCACATTCGCCAAATTGATTGCCAAGAAGCTTATCCCAATGGAAGGAAAAATGCAGAAATCCCGCAAGTTGGGTGTCGGCTATTTTGCCCAGCACCAGCTTGACGAATTGATTGGCAAAAACAGTCCACTTGATCACTTGCGCGATTTGATGCCCGATGCAATTGAAGCCAAAGTGCGCGCACGGCTTGGCAGCTTCGGATTTGGTGCAGATAAAGCAGACCGACCAGTGGAAAGCCTGTCAGGCGGCGAAAAAGCGCGCCTGATGTTTGCGCTCGCCACTTTCGGCAAACCCCAGCTTTTGATCCTTGATGAGCCTACAAACCATCTTGACGTAGACAGCAGGGAAGCGCTTATCCATGCGATCAATGATTATGATGGTGCTGTCCTTCTAATCAGTCATGACCGTCACTTGGTGGGAGCCTGCGTAGACAGGCTGTGGATCGTTGAAAAAGGCGATGTGCAACCTTTTGACGGCGATTTGGAAGATTATAAAAACCACTTGCTACGCGAAAGAAGCGGCGAGCGTTCTGCCAAACGCGGCAGCAAACAATCCGACCAGAAAAAAGCCGCCCGCCAAAATGCTGCCGAACAACGCAAAAAGCTTGCTCCTTACCGCCGTGCCGCAGAGCGGGCAGAAAAAGAAGTTGAGAAACTAACGGCAAGAAAAATCGTGGTAGATCGCAGGTTGGGAGACCCCAACTTGTATGACACTGGGCAAGAGCAAAAAGTTGCCGATTTGAGCATGGAAGCCAGCCAGCTTGAAGCAGCTATCAAAACCGCCGAGGCTGCATGGATGGATGCCGAAGAAAAATATGCTGAGATGCAATTAAGCGTAAGCTAAGCGCACACCGCTTGACCTAAGGCTCGGTTTCGTTTCTGTTACGTCAAAAGAGATCAGGGACAAATTCGATGGGTGACCTACTCGATAAACTTATGCCCAGCATGAGCTTTGCGCGCTTTCTCGGCGTACTTTCTATCGCAACAGTTTTCATATGGTTTGGTGCCCTGAATTTGCAGGGTACGGGCAGTTTGGTGGCTGATCGCTGGATTTCTGGACATCCCCTTTTAACCAAGTTACCTGGAGCGCCCAAATTATACCTGCCGCTTGCCCTCGGCAGCTTTCAGCTTCTGTGCGGTATACTCGTGGCGTTGCATGCGGTGCCAGGGCGGTTTAAGCAACAAGCCTATATAGTGTTGGTATTGATTTCGGTTGGCTCGCTTAGCCTATTGCTAACCAACGCGGTTTGGATCAACAGCTTAGGTGGCTTTCCGGCTATCGGTGCTGGTCAGGGTATCATCAAGTATGTTGCCATTGCAGGTGTTGCTTTGTGGCTGGCGTCAAACCGATACGCGGAAACAACCATGTTATTAGGTTTAATTCTGGTGCTAAGCTGGATCGGTGGCATGAAATTTACGCCCCCCGAAGCGGAGGGTGTTTACCCCCTACTCACATCCAGTCCGGTCTTCAACTGGTGGGCACCTGTTTATTTCAGCAAGCAAATGGCGTCCAACATCATTGGTGTTATCGAACTGGTCACCGTTTTTTTCCTGACAGGGTGGTGGTGGAACAAACGATTTGCTCAGATAGGGTTATTGCTATCTGCTGGTACATTCCTTGTGACACTTAGCTTCATGGTGACCTTCAAAGAAACATGGATAGGAAGCTTCCCCTACCTGGCGGAAACCGGCCATTTTCTCCTGAAAGATTTGCTTTTGCTGGCGGCTTCAGTAGCCCTGATGGCAGAAACAAGATTGAGACACTAGCGTCCCCGTCCCCATTCTTCTTTGATGTGCTGTAAAACTTCTGGTTGCCGAACAATTGTATAGTGGTTCGCACCCTCAACAGCCTTAAACTGGTCGTCACTACCAAGCGCCGACTTTAACGATTCGCCAGACTCGAGGGGAATCACCCGATCATTTGTGCCATGGTATATCAAAATTCGCCCTGTAGCTTGTGAGAGTTTTTCGAAGCTATTAAGCGGATACCGTACAAGCAGGCTCGGCATGAATGGAAATCTACGCACACCGATGTCTTTTATGGAATGCATAGGTGCAAACAAAATCGTCTCGGCCACTTTCTTCACAGCCGCCAAATGGCTGGCGAAAGTGGTGCCCAGCGAATAACCTACCACTCGCACTTTCTCACCGTATCTACCTGCAGCCCAGTCATGCCATAATTCGGAATCGCGCAACAGCCTGCCTTCTGAAAGCAGCCCCGTGCTCTTGCCTGACCCTCGATAATCCATCGACAATACATCATAGCCAAGTTTCAGAAAAATATGAGCGATACCTTCAGAGTGCCCCACATTTCCCATATTGCCTTTGAAATAAAGTACGACACCCCTTGGACGATTGAGTGCCTTAAAAAGAACGCCGTGCAACCGGCCATCCTCGTTGTCGACCCAAATCTCTTCTGTTTGCGTTTTGAAATGATATTGGAATTCGGCCGGGACAGGCATGGGATGAAAAATAAAGCCTTCCTGAAAAATATACAGAAAGGCTGCCAATATTAGATAAAGACTGCTGCTCAAAATTAGTAATTTTTTAAGCGATTTCATGGATGCCCCTAGGGTTTACCAGGCTGTTTAACCCTGCATTTATCCTATGAAACAAGCGTAAAGAAACAGTAAGGAAATCAAGCAATTTTGCTCAATTCATCCATACAGCCCCTTATAAATATCCGGCTTCACAATCTCCATCAGGATTTCGCTTTCGCCCACATCCTCAAACCCGAATTTGCGATACAGGCTGTGCATATCTGACGTTGCCAGCATAGTGCGGCGTAGCCCCTGCAACTCAGGGTGCGTCATGATGCTTTCCATCATCCATTTGGCAAGCCCCATTCCACGGTAGACTTCATCGATAAACACATCCGCTAAATAAGCAAAGGTTGCCTTATCGGTAACCATGCGCGCCACGCCAATCTGGCCATTTTTTTCATGAAACAACCCAAACGGGATCGAATTTTCAAACGCCCGCTTCAGAATAGAAAGGGGGATTCCGGTGCTCCAATAAGCTTCCCTTGAAAGCCAGCGGTGTACCCTGTCCATCTCAAAGCTTTCGAAATCCGTCGTCAAAATGTAGGGTAGTTCTGTGTGCTGAAGCCTGATCTTGCTCATGCTTTTTGTTCCCATCCCCCTGTTTCTCTTTGTTGCCAATAAGACATTTCTATTCCTAAGGCTTTGAATTGTTTCCAATCCTCACGCGCCTTGCCCACGATGCGTTCATCCCTGCCGTCAAACATATAAAGGCACCGCTGAAAATCGCTTGCTCGCGCGCCGTCAACTGCGTTTACAATCACTTGTACCGTGGAATCATTGGGGTTTTCATCACCACAGGTAAGGAAAATAGGTTGATCTGCGGCAAACTTGCTACCATCCTGATCGTGCGGCATAAAACTCGCGGCGTCATAGGCCCAAAGCGCCTTGTCAAGCGCGCCGCGCAAGCCCTCGTCCGGCACCTTGATAACGGCCCGCATCCCGGCTTCATTTACTTTTTCCATAAGCCTTGGCAGCGCCTCTTCAAGACGCTGCCGCTGCAAATGATAAAACCGGACTTCAGCCACGCAACTTAACTTTCGTAGTTATCCGCAACCATTCGGTCCAGAAGCCGGACACCATACCCTGTGCCCCCTTTTTCACAGAGCGGTAGGTCTTTCTCGGACCATACCATCGCCGCGATATCAATATGCACCCACGGCGTTTCACCTGTGAAGCGCTGCAAGAACTGTGCGGCCGTAATCGAGCCAGCAGCTCGACCACCGATATTTTTCATATCTGCTATCGGGCAATCAATCAGCTTGTCATAGTTCTTGTGTAGTGGCAGACGCCAAACCTTGTCACCTGTCTCCAGGCCTGCTTTGGTTAACTGCGCTGCCAGATCATCGTCGCCAGTGAAAATGCCTGCGTGTTCATGGCCGAGCGAAATGATGATGGCACCAGTAAGCGTTGCCAAATCAATGATAAACTTCGGTTTGTAGGTTTCTTTGGTGTACCAAATCGCATCCGCAAGAACCAAACGCCCTTCAGCATCAGTATTCAATATCTCGATCGTCTGGCCTGACATGCTGGTTACTACGTCACCGGGGCGCGACGCATTCCCTGACGGCATATTCTCAACAAGACCAACCGTCGCAACTACATTCACCTTGGCTTTCCGCCCAGCAAGTGCCTTCATCAGGCCTACAACGGTGCCTGCGCCGCCCATATCCCACTTCATCTGCTCCATGCCTTCGCCAGGCTTGAGCGAGATACCGCCGGTATCGAAGGTTACACCTTTGCCCACAAAAGCAACCGGCTGCTCGTCCTTGTCCGCACCGTTCCAGCGCATAACGACCAACTGGCTTTCTTTTTCTGAACCTTGTCCCACAGAAAGAAGCGAGCCCATGCCCAGTTTTTCCATTTCTGCTTCACCAAGCACTTCAACATCGACACCCAGATCGGTTAGGCCCTTGATGCGTTCCGCAAAACTTTCTGGATACAGAATATTCGCTGGTTCTGAAATCAGGTCCCGTGTCATAAACACACCGTCCGCAACCATGGCCCGCGCTTCAAACGCCTCAACAGCATTCGTATCCGCAGTCGCAATAGCCATGGATCCCAACGTCGGCTTTTTTGCTGCCGGTTCTTTGGTGCGGTAGCGGTCAAAACGATAATCCCGCAACAGCGCACCTTCAGCGACATGCACCGCATCCGCAGTTTCCAAATCGACAATGATTGTCGCATCTGTGCTGCCGCTCATGGAAAGTGCGCTAACGGCCTTAGCACCTATTTCTAACCAATCAGTTTCTTTGTTGTCAGCCGATTTGCCAACACCAACAAGAAGCGCACGCTCTACGTCCAGCCCGGCTGGCGCAACGATTTCCTGTGTCTGGCCCGAAGCGCCCGTGAAACGCGATACGTCTTTCGCTTTGGAAAGTGCACCGCCGCAACTACTGTCGGCTTCGGCAGCGAGGCCGGTAAGCGGCGAGTCTTTTTCAACAAGAAACACAACTGCGCCTTCAGTAGGCAGCGCCAGATCGACGAATGAAACCTTCATAGATTCCTCTTTTATTTTTGTGATCAATCCCATCCCCTCGCATGAGAGGCCCTTTATGGTTTTAATGCCTTCTAAAGATCAGGATGGCAAGCTTTGCAAACCAAATTGCTCCTGAAATTGCCACAATTTTAATAAATGTAGTGGCAAGCAAAAAAAATAGACGCGTTACGCCGTTGCGGAGGCCGGAAGCACACGCTATCAAGTCACAAACTAATTTGGGTGAAAGAACCATAGTGCCACCAGCATCTAAGAATTTTTGGAATCGCTTCCAGCGTGTCGCGGCAGCGGCATCATTGTCACTGAGCATGTTGCCGCCCCCCGCAGTACAAGCACAGGACGGCGTAGCCGAGCCTGGAGAGAAAATTGACTTCGCTGCGGACCAGATAACCTACGAATCGAAGGTCGGGATTGTCCGTGCGATCGGTCGCGTTCTTCTAAATAGGGATGGCTATACGCTTGAAGCGGGCGAAGTTCAGTACAACGAAAAAACCGGCGTTGCTGAGGCATACGGAGCCGTAACCCTAACAACACCCGACGGAGACCGCATCTTTGCGCCGAGGTTACGGCTTGAAGGTGCCCTAAAGAAGGCTTTCGTCGAAGACATTCGTCTTTTGATGGTTGACGGTGCCCAGGTTCGCGCAAAATCAGGCACACGCGACGCTGATGCCGGGACCATGGCACTTGACCGCGCCGTCTATAGCCCCTGCAAAATATGTGCTGAAGAAGGTGCAGCGCAACCGCTGTGGCAAATCAAAGCGGTGAAGGTTGTTCACGATAAAGAAAAGCGCCGCCTTTATTATGATAATGCCGTACTGGAAATATTGGGGATTCCAGTGATGTGGATGCCCAAATTTTCCCACCCGGACCCTACCGTAGACAAAGCAAGTGGCATTCTTCCTCTTGATATTCAAACAACCAAAAACCTCGGGTTCTATGCGGCTGTTCCTTACTATCATGTTTTCAGTGACAGCAGCGATGCGACGATTACGCCAATCGTCACCAGCAAAGAAGGCTTGGTGCTGCAAGGCGAATACCGCCAGCATGTTGGGGTTGGCCAATTCCAGTTTGGCGGCAGCATCACATATACGGATGAACGTGACGACAACAACCAAGTGACCGGCGAAAAGGAGTTTCGAGGTCATATTGAATCCAGCGGCCGTTTCAATCATTCCAAAAACTGGCGGTCTACTTACCGTTTGAATTGGGCATCAGACGATACCTATCTGCGTCGCTATGGCATTTCTGAAGCCGATACGCTCGTTAGTGAATATCTGCTTGAGGGCTTTTTCGATCGCTCTTACGTGTCTGCACGCACAATCGGCTTCCAGGGCTTACGCATAGAAGATATTGCCGGGCAAACGGCCTATGCCCTCCCCTTGATAGATGCTGAGTATATTTCAAAGTTTAAACCGCTTGGCGGCTCAATCAGCGTACGCGGCAACGCACTGGCGCTTCAAAGAACAGATGGATTAGACACACAGCGGGTTTCGGTTTCCGCCAACTGGCAACGGCGCTGGATCAGTCCAAAGGGCTTTGTGGTGGATGCCGACGCTCTGGTTCGCAGTGACCTCTATAATCTGAGTGATACTGAAAACCCGGACGAAGTGGCATTTGGCGGCACGTTTGGCGGCGCTGAATCGGGCAGTGAATGGCGTAATCTTGCCCGTATAACCGGCACAGTTACCTGGCCACTGGTAAAATTTACGAAAAAAGGCTCCCATACCATTGAGCCTATTCTTGAGTTAACAGTTTCACCGCGCCGCAAAACACAGAATGACATCGTTAACGAGGACAGCCGAGCCTTTGAACTTAACGATCTCAATTTATTTTCACCAGAAAGAGCATCTGGCTTTGACCTGTGGGAAGACGGTAGTCGCCTCACTTACGGGGTGCGCTGGAAATACGACCAGGGCGACCTGCAAACTGATGTACTCCTTGGCCAAACCTGGCGCATCGCCAGCACACCTGTTGTGATGCAGGACGGTGTTGGCCTTGAAGGTGACTTCTCTGACATTGTTGGCCGTACTACTGTCAGCTACAAGGGTTGGATCGACCTTGAGCACCGCTACCGCCTTGACGAAAAAAGTTTTTCCTTCCTGCGCAATGAGGTGGATATCGTCTTTGGCGATGAAACTAAAAATCTTCGTATTGGCTACTTCAAACTTGACCGCGGTCTCAGCTTTCTCAACCGGGAAGACCGGGAAGAAATTCGCACAAGCGGTTTCTATAAATTTACAGATAACTGGAAGCTCTTTGGTACATTTTCCCGCCGTCTGGCTGGTGCCGTGAAAGATGATATCGCCGAAGAAGAAGGTAATGTAGAATATAGCGTTGGCGTGGCCTACCAGAATGAATGCATTGAGGTTGGGGTGACCCTCAAGGAAACATTCACCCATGACAGGGACATTGAACCGGGCACTTCAATTTTGTTCCGGCTGAAATTGACGAATTTGGGCTAGTGCAGGACGAAGAAAGCGGCTAAAAGGCTTAGCTCGTGGGGGAAGAATTTTGAGTAATAAGATTGAATTGCAAGATTTAGGCGTATCAAAAGTGATTACAAAAACAATGAAAATGGTGAAGCATGGCCTTTTGGGGAGCGCGCTATGTATAGCTGCGGCCGCTAGTGGTTATGCTCAGCAAGCACTGAACAGTATCGAAGTGCTTGTGAATGACGAGCCAATTTCGTCGTTTGATATCGACCAACGCCTCAGGCTTGTGGTTGCCGTTTCTGGCGGTGTGAGCTCTGAACAAGAATTTTTGAAGGTTCGCGAACAGGTTATCCGCTCGATGATTGATGAACGCCTCGAACTTCAGGAAGCGGCGACCGTCGATTTAATTATCGACCCACGCCAGCTTGACCAGTTTTTCAGCCGCCGCGCACAGGGCCTTGGCCAAACGCCAGAGCAACTCGAACAGGCGCTCACAGGCATTGGTTCGAGCAAGCACTCAATGCAAAAACAGATGGAAGCTGAAATCGCCTGGTCTCAGCTTGTTGATGGACGCCTTGGCCCATTCGTTTCTGTTTCTGACGAAGAAGTTGAAGCTCGTATTCAGAAAGTTTTCAATAATCGCGGCAAATTTGAATATCGCCTCGCTGAAATTACACTCGACATCAACTCGGCAGCCCAAGAGGCCACAACAAAAGCCAACGCCGAGCAACTGGTCGCACGTATTCGAGGCGGTGCCTCTTTCTCCGATATTGCTCAGCAATTATCATCTTCCCCGACAGCAGCCGTAGGCGGCGATCTCGGCTGGGCGACAATTGATGATCTGAGTGGCTACTATTTGGAAAATGCTCAAAACCTGGAAGTTGGCAAAGTGTCTGATCCGGTTAGGACTGCGGGCGGATTTACAATCCTCGCGCTGCAAGACCGCAGGCGCGTTCTCGTCGCAGATCCACTGGACGCGCAGGTTCAACTGCACCAGATTTTTCTGCCAGCAGAAAAGCTTTCCAACACTACGTTGGTCGCACAGTTCCGCTCTGCCACCGAAAACATGCATAAAGCGCCGGTAGACTGCAACTCGCTTGCAGGCATTGTCGGGCAAGCTGGCGCTGAACCGCGTACAAGCATCGGCGCGCTGCGCCTTCGCGATCTACAAGGCAATATTCGCAGTACAGTTGCTGATCTGAAAATATCAGAAGCCAGTGAACTTCAGGAAATGGAAGATGGTCTCCGTGTCCTGATCACATGCGACCGCCTGGAACCACAAGTTCAGGAACCTGACTTCGATACTATTTATTCTCAGATCGAACAGCAACGCCTTTCGATGATGGGCCGCCGGTATTTGCGCGATCTCCGCCGGGATGCGATCATCGATTACCGCTAAACGGCTATGACACACTCGCCGCATATCAAGCCGCTTGCCCTCACGATGGGCGAGCCTGCAGGTATAGGCCCCGAACTGATTGCACGGTTATGGCAAGAACGTGCAGCCCATGCACTTTCCCCTTTTGTTTATGTGGGTGCAGCGGAAGCAATTAGAGCCGCAGTACCCGACATTCCGATCCTGCCCGTCGAGACAGCAGAAGAAGCTGCTGTCACATTCACTAAGGCTTTGCCATATTTGCCAGTTGGTCTGCCAGAGCAGGTCACTCTCGGTAAACCAAGCCAGGATAATGGATTGTCGGTAATCAACTCTATTCGCCGAGCCACGGAATTGGCGCTGCAAGGTGCCGTTAGCGGTGTGGTTACAGCGCCCATTCACAAAGCGGTGCTTTATAAAACCGGCTTCAACGCGCCAGGACACACCGAATTTCTCGCACGCCTATGCGGTGAGGCTGATGATTTTTCTGTCATGATGCTAACAGCACAGGACCTGCGTGTTGTTCCTGTGACTATCCATATCCCGCTTCAGGACGTACCAAAACAACTAACCTCAAAACGTATTTTTCATGCTGGAATGATTCTTAACCAGGATCTTGAGCGGCGCTTCGGCATCAAAGCCCCTCGCATTGCTGTTGCTGGCCTTAACCCCCATGCGGGCGAAAGTGGCACAATTGGCATGGAGGAGGCCACACACCTTATGCCAGCGATCTGGGACTTGAGAGAGCACGGCGTTGATGTTAGTGACCCCCTCCCGGCTGACACATTGTTCCACGCCGCTGCACGGCAACAATATGACGCCGTGCTTTGCATGTATCATGATCAAGCCCTTATTCCTGTCAAAACGTTGGATTTTTGGGGCGGCGTGAACGCAACCCTTGGTCTTCCGATCATCAGGACCTCGCCAGACCATGGTACGGCGTTTGACCTTGCAGGCACAGGCAAAGCGCGTATAGACAGCATGCTGGCCGCCGTAAAGCTAGCAGAGCAGATGGCCTGTATGTCGGAGGCAAACCATGACTGATCCTTTGCCGCCGCTACGCGATGTGATCCGGGAGCATGATCTCAGGGCAAAAAAGTCCTTTGGGCAGAATTTTTTACTCGATTTAAACCTGACGGGCAAAATTGCCCGTACAGCCGGTGACCTGACTAACAGCGTTGTCTATGAGGTCGGACCAGGCCCAGGCGGTCTCACGCGGGGGTTGCTTGCTAATGGTGCAAAACGTGTCGTTGCCGTGGAAATGGATAAGCGCTGCTTACCTGCGCTCATGCAGATTTCTGAGGCCTATGATGGTCGCCTTAAGGTTATTGAAGGCAATGCCCTTGATATGGACGAGTTGGCACTCCTAGCCCCCTCTACAGGAGAGATTCCCAGAATTGCGGCCAACCTGCCTTACAATGTGGGCACAATGCTGCTGATCAAATGGCTTACCGCCAAAAAATGGAAACCTTGGTTTGCCTCGCTAACGCTGATGTTCCAGCGCGAAGTTGCCGAGCGTATAGTTGCCAAGCCTGGCAGCAAAGCCTACGGCAGGCTATCTGTGCTTGCACAGTGGCGCGGCACTGTGCGGATCGCCATGAACGTACCTGCTGCTGCTTTTACACCGCCACCAAAAGTAGCCAGTGCCATCATTCACTATGAACCCATTGAGCCCCTGGACGATAAAGTGATCTTGGCTGATTTGGAAAAGGTCGTTGAAAAGGCTTTTGGCCAGCGCCGAAAAATGTTGCGTGCCAGCCTTAAAGGCCTCCAGGTGCCAGCACTTGAACTACTTGAAGCCGCTGGCTTCGATGAAACGCGGCGTGCTGAAACGGTTTCCGTTGAAGAATTTGTCAAGCTGGCACGGTTGTACGGTGAAATGAAGCGGCGCTAAAGCCGGTATAACACGCGCAATCTTTAGCGATTTGCGCGCTCTTCCATCAGTCCGCGCACAAAGTCCGACATGCCGGGACGGCGCTCCCTGCGATAACGCTCGGCACGCACGATCGCTTTGAGGTTTTCGTATGTCTCTTCCAGGTCGTCATTCACCAGTACATAGTCGTATTCGGCCCAGTGGCTTACTTCGCTTTCGGCTTTATCCATACGCTTGGCGACCGTTTCGTCGCTGTCCTGTGCACGGCTTCTAAGGCGATTTTCAAGGGCGGCAATCGAAGGAGGTAAAATGAAAATTCGCACTAAATCAATAGCACGAGAGCTTGACATCAATTGCTGCGTGCCTTGCCAGTCGATATCAAAAATAACGTCCTTACCCCATAGAAGCGCCTGCGCAACCGGATCACGCGGCGTACCATAGCGATTACCAAAAACAGTCGCATATTCAAGCAACTGATCGTTTTCAACCATCTCGTCAAACCGTTCGCGAGTAACGAAATAATAGTCTTTGCCGTCCTCTTCACCGGGCCGAGGCTCACGGGTTGTCGCCGAAACAGACATAACAACATCACTGTCTTCCGAAAGTAAACGCCGTGTCAGCGTCGTTTTTCCCGCGCCCGACGGAGACGAAAGCACAAGCATGAGACCCCGGCGGCTATTGATGGACTTTTGCGGCATTCAACCCTCTATGATATTATTCTATATTCTGAACTTGCTCACGGAATTGGTCTATCAAGACCTTCAGGTCAAGTCCAATTTTCGTCAAATCGTTATCGCTGGACTTTGAACAAAGTGTATTGGCTTCGCGGTTAAATTCCTGGCACAGGAAATCCAAGCGCCGCCCCACCGGCTTCTTTGCAGCCAGAAGACTGTGTGCTTCTTCAACATGACTATCCAGCCGATCCAATTCCTCCTGAATGTCGGCTTTCACAGCTAACACCGCCAATTCCTGAACAATACGTTCTTCAGGGACTGGCTTTTCCACATTCTCAAGTTTGGTAAGCTGCGCCCTGAACCTGTTTTGCATCGCCTGAACCCTGTCACCCGCCAAGTGTCGCGCATCCTTTGCAAGTTGTTCCACCTTGGCCAGTTGGCCAGCCAGTACCTCGTGCATACGCGTACCCTCGTCAGCGCGAGCCGACCTCAATTCAGAAAGCACGGTCTTGAAGCTTTCGGTCAGCGCGCTTTGCAATTTGGTGAGTTCTTCTTCAGACGATTCTTTAGCGGAAACATCAACCACACCTTTTACGGCCAGCAAACCATCAAGTGTCGCAGGTTTCACACCTGGCTGATTTTGGTATTTTTCGGCAATCGCAAAAAGCGCATTCAGTCGTTCTTCATTAACAACGAGAATGTCTTCATCATCGTCAGCATCCACAGTCAATGCGATAAAAACCGAGCCACGAGCCAACTCCGAGGAAACCAATTTTTTAATCTTGAGATCAAAACCATCCAAAAAAGATGGCAGGCGAGTCCGTATATCCAACCCTTTGTTGTTGACGCTTTTGATCTCCCAGTTCCAACGGTACCCAAATGCTGCGCCTGCACCACGTGCAAAGCCGGTCATGCTATTCATCGTCATTCGGTATTTTCCTTATGCCCAGCCCTGCCTGAACAAGGGTTCCAGGCAATTCCCTTGCGCACTATAACGCGTGCAGTTCTGTTTTAAAGCCGCAAATCAAGCTAACCGGCTTGAATGCTATTTTTCGGCGTCGCGAATCCGGCGCCAACGCGCTACATTCCGATTGTGCTCTCTGAGTGTCTTCGCAAACGTATGGCCACCGTTTCCATCTGCTACAAAATACAGATAGTCCACATCGCTTGGTGACAACACGGCTGCCACGCTGTCCGCGCCTGGATTAGATATCGGCGTCGGTGGTAGTCCATGAATTCTATAGGTATTGAAGGCAGTCTCCTGCTTCAGGTCGTCCAACGTTAAACGACGCCCAAGAGGCTGTCCCATTGTTATGCCATAAACAACGGTTGGATCAGATTGCAGGCGCATATGCCGTTTCAACCTGTTGGTGAATACAGCGGCCACCAGGCCTCGCTCTGCTGGCACCCCCGTTTCTTTTTCCACGATCGAGGCCAGTACCAACGCCTCGGCTTTACTTGAGATGGGCAGACCGGGGGCACGTTCCTGCCAAAGTTTGTCGAGCGCGCTTTGCATGTTCCCTTGCATGCGCGCCACAAGCGAACTTGCCCTTTCGCCGCGCGTATAAAAATAGGTCTCCGGCAACAAGCTGCCTTCCTCGGGAGAGGTATAGCCTTCCCAGTCCAGATCCGCTGCCTGGAAAAGCAACGTCTCTACCTGAACAACCGATAGCCCCTCCGGCACCGCAAGTTTCCTGTAATAAACATCGCCCTCGGAAATTTTTTCGATAATTTTCGACAATTTTGCATGTGATTCAATCGCATACTCGCCAGCCTGCAACTTCGTTTCTTTTGCAAGCAACCGCGACCCAGCAACAAAATGCCAGGGGCGCACTACCAACCCTAGTTTTCGCGCTTTGTATGCGATTCTCTTCAGGCCATCACCTGGCTCAATATATAAATAAACCGTTTCGGAGGTCCGGGCGCTTAACATAAGCGTATGCCGCCAAACGCCTAAGCTTACGGAAGCCAGCAAAACCGCGCCGCATATACCGAGGATCAAAATATGAAAAAAACGGCTCCAGATCATGATCTTACCATAAAGGCAGTTTCCACGATCCGAAACCTGTCAATTTTCTTTTGCTGGGCTGACAGCAATTTATTTAGCTGCCAGTGTATTCCTGCATCACCAGCGACGCGTTTGTGCCGCCAAAGCCAAAACTGTTTGACAGCGCCGCCTTGACAGTACGCTCTTGTGCTTCAAGGGCTACCAGGTCGATACCGTCACAGCCTTCCGCACGCTCGTGCAGATTGAGTGTAGGTGGAACAACACCTTCGTTGATTGCCTTGATACAGAAAATTGCTTCCACAGCACCAGCCGCACCCAACAGGTGGCCAATCGAAGATTTGGTGGAAGACATCGCAACATTGCTTGCGTGATCACCAAGCAGGCGTTTCACTGCACCAAATTCGATTGGGTCGCCAACTGGTGTCGAGGTTCCGTGCGCATTGATATAACCAATCTCCTCAATGCCGATACCTGCACGTTTAACTGCGGCCTGCATTGAACGGAACCCACCATTACCGTCAGGAGCTGGCGCGGTCACATGATATGCGTCACCAGACATGCCGTAACCAGTAACTTCAGCGTAAATTTTTGCGCCGCGTGCTTTTGCATGCTCTAGTTCCTCAAGTACAACAACACCCGCACCTTCGCCCATAACAAATCCATCATGGCCTTTGTCCCAGGGCCGTGACGCCGTTTCAGGGGCATCGTTATATTTCGTTGAAAGCGCGCGCGCCTGACTGAACCCGGCCATGCCAATGCCGCAAATAGATGCCTCGGCACCGCCAGCAACCATAACGTCTGCATCGTCAAGTGCGATCAAACGCGCTGCATCGCCAATACTGTGTGCGCCAGTAGAACAAGCTGTTACCGCAGCATGGTTGGGGCCCTTGAAGCCGTATTTGATCGATACATTGCCCGACGCGAGGTTAATAATAGAGCCTGCAATAAAATGGGGGCTAACTTTGCGAAGGCCCTTTTCATGCAGCGTTATCGACATCTCTGAAATCCAGCGCAAACCACCGATACCAGCACCAATCATTACACCTGTGCGTTCACACGCTTCCTCGCCGGGGTCCTCCCAGCCTGAATCGCGCACAGCCTGCATCGCAGCAGCCATACCGAAAATAATGAAATTATCTACACGTCGCTGTTCTTTTGGCAGCATCCATTCGTCTGGATTAAACGTATCACCAGTGCCGTCACCCAGCTTCACTTCACATGCAATTTTGCAAGGAAACTGCTCGGCATCATAAAGCGTAATAGGCCCGGCACCCGAATGCCCTTCGATAAGCCGTTTCCACGTGCCCTCAACGCTGGCAGACAGCGGTGACACCATGCCCATACCTGTAACTACAACTCGTCTCATCGACCGTTCCTTAATTCTATCATTCACCCTAAGACCCTGGTGGGTGGAAAATTAAAAGAAGCAGAAAAGAAAAAGGGCAACAGCGGGATCAAAGCGCCCGGCTGCTGCCCTTCCTGAATACCAGATCCAGACTAGGAATTCGCGCTAATAAAGTCGATCGCGTCCTTAACGGTCTGAATTTTTTCAGCCGCGTCGTCAGGGATCTCAATTCCGAACTCTTCTTCAAACGCCATAACCAGCTCGACAGTATCGAGGCTGTCTGCGCCAAGGTCGTCAATAAAGCTAGCAGTATCGGTGACTTTGTCTTCGTCCACGCCCAAGTGCTCGATTACAATTTTCTTCACCTTATCGGCAATATCGCTCATTGCTCATTTCCTCGTTTTTAACACTAAATGTAAAGGGGTTTGTCCCAATGGTTTAAACACACCCAACGTACGGTCGCCCTATACTTTTACTAGCAAACCATGCCGCTTCGGGGTGCTCGTAACATAGTTTCCCCGATTTGAGAACCCTTTGTTACTGAAATGTGTACCAACATTTCTGTCAGATACAAGTTAGATCATTGCCATCCCACCGTTCACGTGCAGGGTTTGGCCTGTCACATACTTGGCTTCACTGCTTGCAAGATACAAGACCGCACTTGCAATATCGGCAGGCTCGCCCAATTCGCCAGATGGAATACCGGCTGTAATTGCTGACTTCTGATCATCTGTTAGAACATCTGTCATTGGCGTGCCAATAAAGCCCGGTGCCACACAGTTCACAGTAATACCACGGCTGGCAAGCTCGGCAGCGAGTGCTTTTGACATACCAATCATGCCCGCTTTGGATGCGCAGTAGTTGGCCTGCCCCGGATTACCCGTCACACCGACAACCGACGTTATATTGATTACCCTGCCCCAACGGGATTTCATCATGCTACGCATCAGGCCTTTGGTTAGACGGAACGCAGATTCCAGATTAACCTGCAAAACGCTGTCCCATTCGTCTTCCTTCATGCGCATCGCCAAATTATCTTTGGTGATTCCTGCATTATTTACCAAAATATCCACCCCCCCCATTGCGGTGGCTGCATCTTTGGCAAGCTGGTCAACGCTCGCGCGGTCTGAAAGATTGGCCGCAACGACATGAACACGCGCGCCCAGTTCAGCGGCAAGGCTTTCGAGTTTCTCAGCGCGTGTACCGGAAATAGCGACTTCAGCGCCCGCTTCGTGCAGCATTGTGGCGATAGCTGCGCCAATGCCACCAGTCGCGCCGGTCACCAGTGCTTTTTTACCTGTAAGATCAAACATAGTTATACCTATTTGTTATAGAGTGGCTGCAAAGGCCTCGATATCGGCAGGTTCCTGAAGATTAGCCGTCGCGAGCGAGCGGTCAATACGGCGGGCAAGCCCCGACAGAACCTTGCCTGCACCAACTTCCACCATTTGCGTAACACCCAAAGAAGACATCGAGCCAACACTTTCACGCCAGCGCACAGCGCCAGTAATCTGCTCGACAAGCAAGTTAGAAATGCCTTTAGGCTCGCTTATTGGTGCCGCCAACACGTTGGCAATCACAGGAAGGCAAGGACGTTCAATTGAAACATCTGCAAGTGCTGCTTTCATCTCGTCGGCGGCAGGCTGCATCAATGGGCAATGAAAAGGTGCAGACACAGGCAACAAGACGCCGCGCTTAGCCCCCTTTTCTTTAGCCATATCAATGGCACGCACAACCGCAGCCTTATGGCCAGAGATCACAACCTGACCATCTGCGTTATCATTGGCTGCAACCACAACATCGCCTTGCGCCGCTTCTTCTGCCACTGCCTTAACGTCATCAAGCGAGAGACCCAAAATCGCGGCCATAGCGCCCTCGCCCACGGGCACAGCGCGTTGCATTGCCTGACCGCGCAGCTTCAAAAGCCGGGCGGTGTCTGCAACAGAAAAGGCGCCTGTTGCCGCGAGTGCGGAATATTCGCCAAGCGAATGCCCCGCCACATGGCTTGCGATACCAGCAACGTTAACACCGCCTGCTTCAAGCGTACGAATCACAGCCATGGAAACAGCCATTAATGCAGGCTGGGTGTTTTCGGTGAGCCTAAGTTCATCGTCAGAGCCCTCCCACATGATTTTCGAAAGCTTCTGCGACAAGGCGTCATCTACTTCTTCAAAAACCAGGCGCGCGGCGTCTTCAGCATCGGCAAGTGATTTGCCCATACCGATAAACTGGCTGCCCTGCCCTGGGAATACGAGTGCTCGGGTCATATTGGTCCTCCAATACCCTACAAATTACACTCGCGGTTTGGCACATGCCGTAACGTAAAGGCAAGTGTTTCGACAAATAAGTTGGAATTCCGCGCCTTTCCCTTGCAATCCCTCAGCCCCAGCGGTATAGAGGCGCGTCCTGATTCAGATTAGCTGTTTCAGGTGTATGTTAGAAGAGAGCTGGAGGCCCCTGACAAAAATAGCTGGGGAGCGATCAGCACATAGGAGTGAAGCATGGCTTTATACGAGCATGTTTTCCTTGCGCGCCAAGACATCAGCGCGTCGCAAGTGGAAAGCATTACTGCCGATTTCTCTAAGGTTATCGAAGAGAATGGCGGCAAAATTGCCAAGAACGAATACTGGGGCCTTAAAAACCTCGCCTACAAAATCAAAAAGAACCGCAAGGGTCATTATGTTCTGTTGAACATCGATGCACCGCACGCTGCTATCGCAGAAATGGAACGCCAGGCGCGCCTCCATGAAGACGTGATGCGTTTCATGACTATCCGTGTGGAAGAGCTTGAGGAAGGTCAGTCGATCGTTCTTCGTTCTAAAGCAGACCGTGACCGCCGCCCAGCGCGCGGTGAACGCCCAGGTGGTCCACGCGGCGAACGCAGTGAACGCCCAGCCCGGAAGGAATTCAACTAATGGCTGCTCGTCGTCCATTTTTCCGTCGCCGCAAAACATGCCCGTTTTCTGGCGAGAATTCACCAAAGATCGATTACAAAGATGTAAAGTTGCTGCAGAAGTATGTTTCTGAGCGCGGTAAAATCGTTCCTAGCCGTATCACTGCCGTTTCTGCCAAGAAACAGCGCGAGCTTGCTAAAGCGATCAAACGTGCACGGAACGTGGCTCTGCTGCCGTTCATCGTACAGTAACGCGAAACAAGGAGACATAAAATGGAAGTCATCCTTCTAGAGCGCGTAAACAAACTCGGCCAGATGGGCGAAGTTGTTACAGTTAAAGACGGTTTTGCACGTAACTTCCTGCTGCCACAGAAAAAAGCTCTGCGCGCAACAGAAACTAATAAAGCTGCTTTTGAAGCAGATCGTGTCCGTCTTGAAGCGGAAAACCTTGAGCGGAAAACCGAAGCAGAAAAAGTTGCTGCTGCAATGGTTGGCGTAAAAGTTATCATGGTGCGTGCTGCTGGCGAAAGTGGTCAGTTGTATGGTTCTGTATCTTCACGCGACATCGCAGACGCAGTGACTGATGCTGGTGTTAAAGTTGCCCGCACACAGGTTAACCTTGACCGCTCAATCAAAACGCTTGGCCTGCACGACGTTGTGATCAGCCTGCACCCTGAAGTTTCCGAAACCGTTGTTGTGAATATTGCTCGCAGCGAAGACGAAGCTGAAGTTCAGTTCTCAACAGGTTCTGCCGTTGTTGCATCTGAGGAAGCTGAATTCGACGAAAACGAATTTGCGGCTGAAGAAGCAGAAGAAGGCGCTGAAGAAGCTGCTGCTGAAGAAGCAGGCGAAGAAGCTGAAGAAGCGACTGAAGAGTAAGTTCTTCAATCACACAGTTTTCAAAGAGGCGGCCCTTGCGGTCGCCTTTTTTTGTTCAAACAGGCTGGCGCATCCAAATATGCGCACATGCCACCAAGTTATCCCCATAGTTATACCTCTGTGGAAAACTTCCCAGTGGACAAGTGTCCTTGTCTGTATTTTAGCTATTGAGCCCCAGAAACAAATCCGTAAAGTGGCGCAACCAACAAGGCGACAAGCCAGGGTCAGGGAAGAATGTTTACGGAGGGCAGCCACAAGTGGAAGTGCTGACACACAAGGCCGCCAATGACGGTGCGGACGAGATCACATACCGTCAACCACCTCATAATCTTGAGGCCGAACAGGCGCTTCTGGGGTCTATTCTTGTTAACAATGAAGCCGCTCAGAAAGTGCAAGGGTTCCTGGAGCCTGAACATTTTTTCGAGCCAGTACACGGCCGTATTTATGAGGCCGTTTTAAAGCTTGTAGATAAAAACCAGATCGCAGATCCGGTAAAACTCAAGCCTTACTTTGAAAATGATGAATCGCTTGCTGATGTAGGCGGTGCCCAGTATCTGGTACGTCTTGCCGCTTCAGCCGCAACGATCATCAACGCAGAGGATTACGGTCGAACCATCTATGATCTGGCGATGCGACGCTCGCTCATTCAGATCGGGGAAACGATGGTTAACGACGCGTACGACGCGCCCGTGGATGCTGAGGCTAGCGAGCAGATATCAGATGCTGAAAAACAGCTATTTGACCTCGCCGAATTGGGAGCTGCTGAAACGGGCGCGCAAACCTTCTCAAAGGCCCTGAAAACCGCCGTTGAGAATATCGAAAATGCTTATAAAGACCCAGACAGCCTCTCGGGTATCACAACGGGCCTTACAAAACTCAATGAAAAGATCGGTGGTCTGCACAAATCTGACCTTCTGATTATGGCGGGACGCCCAGCAATGGGTAAAACAGCGCTTGCAACTAACATCGCCTTCAATGCCGCTGAGCGGTACGCACAGGACCGGATCGCAGGCGTTGACATGGACCGCTCAAAAGGTGCAGTCGTTTGTTTTTTCAGCCTTGAGATGTCGGCAGATCAGCTTGCCGCCCGTATCCTATCTGATATCGCTAACCGCTTTTATGACGGACCACAGCCAATCCAGTCGCACGCGATGCGTCAGGGTAAGCTGAACCAGCAGGAGTTTGAGGCGATTGCCCGCGCGGCCATCGCGCTTGAGGACGTACCGCTCTTTATTGATGATACACCAGCCCTCACAATTGCGGGTCTGAGAACGCGGGCACGACGCCTAAAGCGTCAGCATAATCTCGGCCTCCTCGTGGTAGATTACCTTCAGCTTCTTCGGGGCAGTAACAAGCCTGGCGGTTCAGAGAATCGCGTACAGGAAATTTCTGAGATTACCCGTGGCCTCAAAGGCTTAGCAAAAGAACTTCATATCCCAGTGATTGCACTTTCGCAGCTTAGCCGGGGTGTAGAACAACGCGAAAACAAACGCCCCATGCTCTCTGACCTCAGGGAATCAGGCTCTATCGAGCAGGATGCGGATATGGTGATGTTTGTATTCCGAGAAGAATATTACAAAGAGAAGGACGAACCTTCCCTAACGGATCAGGAAAAGCACATCGCGTGGCAAGCGGAAATGCAGTCACTGTACGGTAAAGCCGAAGTCATTATCGGCAAGCAACGCCACGGCCCCGTTGGAACCGTGCAGCTAGCGTTCGAAAAAGAATTCACCCGTTTCTCTGATCTCGCAGAAGATGACCATCTGCCAGAGCGCTTCGACGAATAATCAATTCTTCTTGCGTTTTATCTTTTGCCTTGGCTTTTGCTGCACCCTTTGCAGGAACGCGCATATAGGGTTTAAAGGCAGCGGGTAAACCACCCGCGGCCCAAATGCCCAAACCGTCAACACGGATCAACTTTTTACCGTTAAGTTTCAGGTTTTCGTTGCATTCGCAGTTGATAGCCAGTGAATTGTTGATAGCTAATGAATTTTCATAACTATCCGCCTTCGGATATCAGCAGCTATGGAATGGCTTAGCCACACGTGACAGTAGTTGTACTGCCATCTTCGTGCTCAAGCACAACTGAGCCGGTTTCCTCATCGCATTTATAGTGTTTGCCATTAAACTTGACAGTTGAGCCACTACCGCGGCCATGTCGTGCCCGGTCGTACATGTCCTCTTCACTGTCATAACTGACTTTAACACGATAATCATCCCGACCAAATTCCTCTGGCGAAATCACGTTTGCTATCGCTGCAACTAAAAGAGCCGCACCGATAACACCAACAAAGATGTAATTTTTATTCATTTTCCTTATCCCCGCACTTGTATTGTTTTGATTAGTATCAAATGCATCAAAACCTATATAAGCCAATCGGGGATAAATTTAAAGGGCAGGCACAACCGGGGTTAGAAACCCAGCATGTTTTTGCTTTCTTTTGGTAAGTGCAACCGCAAACCATCAAGCTTTTGCTCAAGCATTACTTGGCATCCCAGCCGCGAAGTTGCACGCAGCCCGCTCGCCAGGTCGAGCATTTCTTCCTCTTCTTCAGAAGCTTCTGGCAACATGTCGAAATGTGACTTGTCAATTATCACATGGCAGGTTGAGCAGGCCATATTGCCCTCGCACGCCCCCTCCATATCAATGCCGTTTTCCTGTGCCAACTGCAGCACAGACATACCGCCTTCACCTTCAAGCTCAATCTCGTTGCCCTGCGGGTCGATAAATATGACCTTCAAACTCATGGTTTAATTCCCCCTAATTCAGACACGGCATATACAAGCTTTGCTGCAGCAAAATCTACCTCTTCCTCCGTAGTGAAGCGACCGAAACCAATGCGCAGTGAAGATTTGGCCTCAGCCTCACTGCGGCCAATTGCCTGTAAAACATACGACGGCCCGGAAACAGCGGATGCACATGCCGCACCGCTCGACACTGCCAGTTCACGGATATTTGCCAGCAATAAATCCCCATCAATACCGGGAAAGCTCAGGTTTAGGTTGCCTGGCCAGCGTTTATTCTCATCACCGTTGAACAGAAGGCCATCAAGTCCTTCAAAAAGCACCTTTTTAAACCTGTTCGCCAGCGCATACGTCCGATTCGCTTCACAGTCCAGTTCATTGTCTGCGATTTCAGCGGCCTTGCCCAAGCCTGCAACAAGTGCAGGAGCCTGCGTGCCTGAACGTATCCCGTTTTCCTGACCACCCCCCGAAAAAAACGGTGCCATGGCCGTTGAACGCCCTGCCCGTTTATAGAGCGCGCCAACGCCCTTTGGACCGTAAATCTTATGGCCTGAAATACTTAGAAAATCGAGCTTCAGAGCATCCATATCCAGAGGGATCTTACCAAAGGCCTGCGCCGCATCACTATGGAACAAAGCTCCTTTCGCTTTGGCTATTTTCCCAATTTCCTCAAGCGGCTGGATCACACCTATTTCATTATTCACGGCCATCACCGATATCAGCGCCGTCTGATCGTCCACAGCATCAGAAATTCGGTCAAGATCCAGAATGCCGTTTGCTTCAACGGGCAGAACCTCCAACTGATACCCGTGCGCAGCGCAGTAAAACGCAGACTCTAGGACACATTTATGCTCTGTCGCGACAGTCACCAGCTTTGGGCGTTTTTTGCCCCAAAGTTCCATCACGCCTTTGATGACCATATTATTGGTTTCCGACGCACCTGACGTGAAATAAATCTCGTCGCTGCTGGCGACGATCACCTTCGAGACTTGTTCCCGCGCGGCATCAAGCGCACCTTCAGCGCGCCACCCAAAGCTATGCGTACTGCTATGCGGGTTGCCAAAATGATCCGTCAGGTAGGGCAGCATGGCGTCAAGCACCAGCCCATCAAGCGGCGTTGTTGCCTGACAATCAAGATATATCGGGGTTTTAACCACCTTAGTTATCGCCCTGCTGTTCGGTCATAAAGCTTCTTCCAAGCACCTATAAAAGCATCAATATCTGCTTCATTGGTGCCATATCCAAGTGACACCCGAATGGAGGAATTGGCAATTGACGCATCATAACCCATCGCGTCAAGAACATGGGAAACCTTAACTTTTCCTGATGAACACGCCGCCCCTGAAGATACGCATATGCCCGCAAGGTCAAAATGCATGACCTGCGTTTCGCCCTTCACATCGGGAATGGCAATGCAGCTTGTATTCACCAAGCGCTCTGCTCCCTCGCCTATCACAACCAGATCGTTGGCATGCTGGCGCAGTTCATCTTCCAGACGGTCGCGAAAGCGCTTGAGCCGCTCAACATCACCCAACTGCACGAGCGCTTCCATAGCTGCCTCGCCGAAACCAGCGATGCCCGCAACATTTTCTGTACCAGACCGGCGGCCCAATTCCTGCCCGCCGCCAACCACATGGGGCTGCAATGGCGCTGTAGGCGACAAAACAATCGCCCCAATCCCTTGCGGCCCACCGATCTTGTGGGCGGAAAGCGTTAGATAATTGGTGCCAAGCGCCATCACATCAATCGGCAGTTTTCCTGCCGCCTGTACCGCGTCGCTGTAAACAAGCGCGCCAAACTCTTTTGCTATCTCTGAAATTGCCGCAATCGGCTGTACTGCACCCATTTCATTGTTGGCGTACATCACCGCGACCAGCGCTGGGGCTGGCGCGATCTTTAGCAAATTCCGCAGAGCTTCAAGAGAGACAGTGCCCGATTCGCCAACAGACAACTTAAAAACAGGCAGACCAGCCGCCTCAGCGGCTTTGGCGGGTGCCCTAACACAGTCATGCTCAATCGCTGACACAATAAGGCTTTTGGCACCCGAGCCTTTGATCACGGTATTTCCGGCCTCTGTACCACCCGAGCAGAACATGATGTCGCGCGGTCTGGCTCCGGTGAGTGCGGCAACCTTTGCCCGCGATTCTTCAACAATCGAGCGCGCCTTACGGCCTGCCGCGTGCACAGAAGACGGATTGCCTACTTCAGCCATCGTCTTGGATACGATATCGATCACAGCCGGGCGAATCGGGCTAGTAGCGTTATAATCCATGTAAATCGGTTTGTTCATACAGGCTCACATAAGGGCATTTTGGCATCGGTTCAATTCTAATTTAAGACCTTATGCCGAGTTTACTTGCGATTCGGGTATAAAGTTCGATATATCGTTTCAAAATACAGCACTTGTGTGCGTACCCAGTTATTAACCATCAGCGCAAAAAGAATTTCCATATGCCCGAAATTATTTTCAATGGTCCGGCAGGACGCCTAGAAGGCCGTTACCAGCCAGGCAAAACCGATACTGCGCCTGTTGCCCTTATTCTCCATCCGCATCCTCAGTATGGCGGCACAATGGATAATAAGGTCACATATTATCTTTTCCATGCGTTTGCCATGCGCGGATTTGCAACGCTTCGAATCAACTTCCGAGGTGTTGGCCGCAGCCAAGGCGAATTCGATAATGGCATTGGTGAACTATCCGACGCCGCTTCCGCACTCGACTGGCTTCAGTCGATGAACCCCAATTCAACAGGTTCTTGGGTCGCAGGTTTCTCCTTTGGTGCCTGGATCGGCATGCAGCTTTTGATGCGTCGGCCAGAAATCAAAGGCTTTATTTCAGTGGCACCGCCAGCGAACCTCTATGATTTCTCGTTCCTGGCACCTTGTCCGTCTTCCGGCATTATCATTCAGGCCAACAACGACGATCTGGTAACACCAATTGCCGTGCAGAAGCTTGTTGAAAAATTGAAGACACAGAAGGCCATCACTATCCACCACGATATCATCAAGGGTGCAAACCATTTCTTCGAGACAGAGCTTGAAGCTTTGATGGCGTCGGTGAATGGGTATTTAAACATGCGTCTGTCAGGCGACAAATAAAACTGCAATGCCCAGCGGCCCTGCCCTTGCGGGGCCGTTTACAGACACAAAGCCTCAAGAGACAGTGAGGCCACGCCTTGATGTAAGGCCATCATTGTGCGCTAAAAACAAGCGGTTATCCAAAGCCTCCTCCTGCCAGCACCTTTTGAACAACGGCACTCCCACTTGATTAAGATCAAGATCAAGACAGTGCATAACGGGCATGTTCTTGCTAAGATGCTGATAAAGGAGAGTAAGCCAATGGTCACAACACCGGACTCCGAAACAGATGCGCAAGCTCCTGTTAATAACGCATTCCCAGTCGTCTCAACCGACAAGATAAGGCATGCATTCGAGACTGGTGAATACCCCTACAGTGAGAAGATAAAGCGCCAGGAGTATGAAGCGACCAAGGCCGCCCTTCAGGCAGAGCTGCTGAAAGTGCAGCACTGGGTACTGGAAACGGAACAGAAATTTGTTTTGTTGTTCGAAGGCCGCGACGCTGCGGGCAAAGGCGGTACAATCAAGCGTTTTACCGAGCACTTAAACCCACGCCATGCACGCGTGATTGCACTCAACAAACCCACTATTGCCGAACGCAATCAATGGTTCTTCCAGCGCTATGTCTCCGAGCTGCCGTCTGGGGGGGAAATCGTACTCTATGATCGTTCTTGGTATAATCGTGCTGGTGTTGAACGGGTAATGGGTTTCTGCGCTCCCGATGAATATCTAGAATTTATGCGCCAGACACCTTCGATTGAGCGCATGTTTGTACGCTCTGGCATCCAGCTATACAAATACTGGTTCTCCGTAACCCAGGAAGAACAGAAAAGGCGTTTCGACCGCCGTAAAACAGACCCTCTCAAACGTTGGAAACTCAGCCCAATTGATATGGCAAGTTTGGGGAAATGGGATGATTATACCGAAGCCAAGGAAGCCATGTTCTTCTATACCGACACGGCAGATGCACCCTGGGTGATCGTCAAGTCCAATGACAAAAAACGGGCCAGGCTTAATTGTATGCAGCATTTTCTGGCTTCACTGGACTATCCCGACAAGGATTTAGATCTTGTTCAAGGGCCAGACCCCCTTATTGTTGGGAATGCAAATCATGTGATTGGGCGCTCGGAACATATTCTGGGCCGCAGCCTGCACCCCAAACACCGGCGCAACAAAACCCCTGAGTGACATAAGCCTGAGTGATATAAGCCCATTGGTCTTCAGTTTCCCTAAACCTTTGAGCGGACCCACTTTATATTCGGCGTTAATCACCTTAAAAAGCAGGCGACTAAAGGCCCCTAAGTGTTAAAGGGCTTACGGGTTGGTTTATGTAGCACGCCGCCTGCTGTTGGTGCTGCGCATCCCGTTGTGCTGGGGATACTGAGCGGCAATCCACGCACAGACCGCGCCGCCAAAAAAGCAAATGCTTCGGCTTCCAGCGCATCTCCGCGCCAGCCAAGCACTTCAACAGGGTCCACAAGCACCGGCATACGACGCCTCAGACGGCGCATCAAGGTTGGGTTCAAACGACCACCACCACACACATACCATGCCTCTGGCGGTGCCGGAAAATGGCTCTGCGCTGAAACAACCGACTCGACGATAAAGTCTGTAAGCGTGGCGGCACCGTCTTCGGATGACAACCCGCGCACCGACTGAATGTTAAAATCGTCACGGTCAAGCGTCTTGGGTGGCCTCTCGTCAAAATAAGGTGACGCCATCAGGCCAACAACCACCTCTTCATGGCTGATGCCACGAGCGGCAAGGTTGCCGTCTTCGTCACAGGGCTTGCCTGTATGTATCTGCGCCCAGTCATCAAGCATGGCATTGCCGGGGCCTGTGTCAAATGCCACAATCTTTGGGTCCTCACCGTCTTGGCCAAAGGAAACCCAGGTAACATTCGCTACGCCGCCGATATTAAGGATCGCTACAGTCTCGTGCCTGCGCGCACGTGCCAACATCGCTGCGTGGTAAAGCGGCACAAGGGGAGCCCCCTCACCGCCCGCTTTTACGTCGGCTGCTCTAAAATCATTCACAACAGCAATGCCGGTATGGCCCGCCAAGCGGCCGCCGTCGCCAATCTGCCACGTCCAGCCCCTATCTGGCCTGTGGGTCAAGGTTTGGCCGTGAAAGCCCACCAAATCGACGTCCTGGGCCTTCTGGCCAGTTACTGCAAGCAATTCTTCGATCGCATGCGCGTGCCAATCGGTTATCTCACGTTCCAAAACCTTAATAACAGCGGGCACTTCGCTGTCCAGTACACAGCTACTCGCTACATTAAGGCCTTCCCTGATGCGTTCGCGCACATCTGAAGGATAAGAAACTGTCAAAGAAGGCCCCAACCGTTCGATACGCACTCCGTCCGTATAGATCATCGCTGCGTCGACACCGTCCATTGATGTGCCGCTCATCAGGCCAATCACACATTTCACGTCACCGGGCTCGCCTAAAACAGACATAAAAATCCTTCACTCAACAAAAAATCTAACTTCAGACGCAGAACAGCAAGGCTGGGGCTTTGCGTTTCCCCTACCCTATGGTACATCACCCGGCTCTTGAAACAGTTAATTTACCCGCCGGGCACCAAAATTCTCGGCACACATAGCATCAGTACGGACATGACCATGACGAACTTGAAATCGGACTTCCTTCAGATCCTTTCTGAACGAGACTTTATCCACCAGGCGACCGACCTGGAGGCTTTGGACGCTCAAATGTCTAAAGGCCCGGTTTCTGCCTATATCGGCTTCGATTGCACTGCTCGCTCGCTGCATGTGGGAAGCCTGGTGCAAATAATGATGCTGCGCTGGCTTCAAAAATGCGGGCACCGCCCGATTGTTTTGATGGGCGGCGGCACCAGCAAAATCGGGGACCCATCAGGCCGCGACGAATCACGCCAACTGATGACAACCGAAATTATCCTGGAAAATATGGCAGGCATTCGCACGGTTTTCGACCGACTGCTCTCTTTTGGTGACAACGAGAACGATGCTGTGATGGTCAATAACGCCGACTGGCTCGACGGCCTGGGCTATATTTCATTCCTCCGCGATATTGGGCCGCACTTCACCATCAATCGCATGATGGCGTTCGATAGTGTCAAGCTCCGCCTGGAACGTGAACAACCGCTGACGTTCCTGGAGTTCAACTATATGATCCTGCAAGCCTATGACTTTATGGAGCTGGGCAAGCGCTATGACTGCCTGTTGCAGATGGGCGGCTCTGACCAGTGGGGCAATATTGTCAACGGCATGGAACTGGCCCGCCGTGTGAACAGCCAGCATTTATTTGGCCTAACAACACCGCTGATTACAACTTCAGACGGCAAAAAAATGGGCAAAACCGCCTCAGGTGCCGTATGGCTCAACGAAGATCATCTGTCTGCTTATGATTACTGGCAGTTCTGGCGCAATACACAGGACGCCGATGTCGGCAAGTTTCTGCGGCTCTTCACGGAACTTCCACTCAACGAAATCAACCGCCTTGAAAAGCTTGGCGGTGCTGAGATCAACGACGCAAAAATCATTCTGGCGAACGAGGCAACCGCCCTTTGCCGCGGCCTTGACGCAGCAAAAGCCGCTGAAGCCACCGCAAAGGAAACATTTGAAAAAAAAGGCGCGGGGGCTGACTTGCCATCGATCAATGTGGCCTCTGGCGATCTCAAAGCCGGCATCAATATCGTTGATATTTTCCTTCAAGCTGGCCTTGGTGGCTCTAAGGGCGAAGTTCGCCGCCTTATCAAACAGGGCGGTGCCAAGCTCAATGATGTGAAAGTGCTCGGTGAAGATGTTTCTGTTTCGCTGGCAGATGTTGCTGGTGGGCATATCAAATTGTCGGCGGGCAAAAAACGCCACGCGTTGGTGCTGCCTGAATAAAGGTCGACATTACATCTTTCGTAAAATTGCCCTTCTGCTGTAGCGTTCCTTACTGCATTCACGGAACTCTATTTGGGAGGGCTTTTTCATGGCTCGCTTACTCGCAGTACTCTGGGCAGTTGTTTTTACCGCACAGGCCGAAGCACAGATACTTGACCTGTCAAAAAGCAAGATCGTTGATCTAACGCACCCTTATAACGCAGATACAATTTTCTGGCCCACCTCCCCAATCAGATTTGAACATACCCAGCTCTCCTATGGTGATACGCCCGGTGGATATTTTTACTCCGCCTACAGCTTTGCAATGCCCGAACATGGTGGCACCCATATGGATGCGCCCATTCACTTTTACAGAGGCAAAGATACGGCGGATAAAATCGCCTTGGAAAAACTCGTAACACAAGCCTATGTGGTTAATGTGTCCCCTCAGGCTGATACTGACCGAAATTACCGGCTAAGCCTCAATGACATAAAAGCTTTTGAAGCAATACACGGTGAAATCACCGAAGGAGCTGCTGTTCTGCTGCGTACAGATTGGAGCAATCACTGGCCCAATACCAAAGCCTATTTGGGCGATGATACCCCAGGAGACACAAGCAAATTGAGTTTCCCCAGCTTTGGACCGGAGGCAATTGGGTTTCTGATAAAGGAACGGCAAATAGCGTTGATTGGCGTCGACACCGCGTCAATCGATTACGGAAAATCAAAAGACTTTATGGTCCACAGAATCATCGGGGAGGCAAACATCCCCGCGCTTGAAAACCTTACCAATCTCGCTGCCTTGCCTGCAACTGGCGCTATTATCGTGGCGTTGCCAACTAAAATTGAAGGCGGGTCAGGAGGGCCAGCACGGGTAATTGCGTTTGTACCAAAAAATTAGGCGCTTGGTGTCGGCTCTGGTGCCGGAAGGTCTGACCCTGCAGCAGGTTCTGCTTCTTCGCCTTTTTCAGTCGCAGCTTCGTTGGCAGGATCGGCATCCTTTTTTTCAGGAGCAGCGGCATCCGCCTCAGGCACAGTAGTCGCCTCAGGTTTTTTCATATCCTTTGGGTTTTTCATATCCTCTGGATTTTTCACATCCTCTGGGCTTTTCACATCATCGACAGAACCTTTTTTACCCTCGAACAACAATCGCAAGAAGCCGGGTGCAATACCAGAAAGTGGATTCACAATCACTTCAGGTTCTTCCGTAAGTCCAATCACCCGGTAAGCAACACCGAACAGCCCCTTGCCTTCACCACCAGAAAACAGGCCACCCACCAATGGTATTTTCCCAAGAAGCGAGTTCAGGCCGTAGGCAGGCACAACCACACCGTTGACGTTAATCTTGCCTGCTTGTGTATCGATCTGCCCTTCCATGGTCATGCCCAGTGACGGGCCGTTCGCTTTAACGCCAGACAGGTCCAACAATCCTTCTTGATAAACAAAGGGAAATTCCAGCACATCCAGATCTATCGAGCCACCTTCCAGATAATCGTCAAGACCGCTGATTACGCCTTCGGTAATATCAGGTCCTAATTTGCTTTTTGCAACAAGCTCCGAATTGGCAACCTCAAGTGTACCCAAAAGCTGAAGCTTATCGCCCCACCCCGAAGTTTCTCCTTCAAGAGTAAGAGCCCCGCCTTCCATATGAGCAAACAAACCAAGGCCGCGCAGCAAGCTGCCTGCCTCATCAGAGGTAACCGTAATCGCACTTAATTCATCGTCACTTTTTGTGATGGAAATCGATGATTTTTTAAGCTCATTTTCACTAGTAAGTGTCAATGAAGCAGGCTCGGAATTTTCAAAAGAAAGGTCCAGCTTTACGTCCTGCAGCGATGCGCCATTTAACATCAGGAGTTCATTGGCTGTAAGTGCAAGCTTAAAAGGCGGCTCATCTTTGGCCGTCGCTACCTGCAGACCTTCATCATTTCGCCTGCTTTGCTTGTCACGAGCCAGCAACGGTGCCAGATCAAAACGCTCCGCAGTAACTTTTGCGTCCACGCCGCCGCCCGGAATGCCTTTCAGCTTCGCGACCATTTGAGACCTGCCTAACTGGCGCACAATAAAATCAGCAGTAAAATCAGAAGTTCCAGCAGCCCCCCATTTCAGGGCGGCCTCCAGGTCGATCTTTTCGCCGCTTACAGTAAGCGGCGCTATCCGCGGGCCACTTTTTTCAAAGAACACGGTGCCATTGATGTTTGCGGGTGCTGCCACATCCTTTTGCCACCCTAACTGCGGCACCATAAGCTTGGTCTCAGAGGCATCGGCTGAGAAATATCCAACACGAAACTTCAGACTGCGGCCCAGGAACGTGGACTCCATTAGCATGGCGCCGTCCACATAATCGAGCACATCAACCCCCAGATTTTTCAAATCATTCTGGTTTGTAATGCCGCTCATAACAAGAAGGCTCGTATCCGCTGTCAGATTGTGGCGACCTGCAGCAAAATTCTCTCGCCAATAGAGATCAAGCGGCACGCTGTTGATCTTGCCATGCCCTGACGCTGTAAGATCGTTTTTGTCGAGCTTCATGACAACGCTTGCTTCCGTGAGCCCTTCGCCTTTCAGCAGGTTACGCACACGACCATCTGCAACTGTGGCTTCAATGGTATAATCAACCAGTTCTTTCGGAGCAGCCTTGATAAGTGGTAGCGAAATTTTTGCGCTGATATTTGCTGTTCCGCCAATCCGCTCCAGGTCCATTTTTATGCGGTCCTTGATTCGCACCGGCGGGACAGAAACCAACGTCAGTATATCAAACACATCACCTGAGAGCTTTACATCAAACTCGCCAATGCCCTTGCCGCGTTTATGGATGTTATACAAATGCGCCTTAGAGCCTGTAATTGGCATCCCTTCGACTGAACCGCTATCCAAAAATGCATCAAATTCGGTCCGTGTCAGAACAGCATGGCCACCTGCCCCCTTTATGGGCGGCATGTCTTTCAAGTAGAGTGTTTCGATATCTTCAAAATCGAATACAGCCTCATAAATACTACCGTTTTTGTAGGGCGTGCGGCCATCAGGATCTAGGCTGACATTGAAACGCGCATTTTTGGCAATGCCGCCAAACATATTCTGGTCAATCCAGGCTCGTGCACCGCGGGGCCTACCGTCAGGATGGGTTTTGATCGGCCAATATTTCTGCACGTCTGCAACGGTAACCCGGTCAATTCCCAGATTAAAGCGCAGCCCTGGCCTTTGAAATCCTTCCTGCCAGAAGGCAATGCCGTCGCCGCGCACCACATTGCCGCCAAACGACAGTTCAATTTCACTAAAGGTCAGCAGCTCCTTCTCAACATCATAAGCCGCCGAAATAATACCATAGTCGACAGGGGATCCGTCTGGGTACTGAACAGGATGCCGCAGTTCCCCTTCCCCGATAGAAACTTCAAACGCCGCAAGCCGCAGCCCTTGCGCAGATGTCATATCAAGTTGCAAATCAAGGCCAAACGGGAAATTCATAAAGCTGATTTGCGGTACTTCGATTGCCTCAGAAAGTGATAAAGGCGACAGATCGCTGAAGGACAAAGTTAAAGCAAGCGCCCCCACCGCTGGTTCGGCGTTGCCACTTAACCTGATTCGTGTCGGCGTATTTGCAAGGTCAGCGTCAATCTGCGCAGCTAACTGCAGACGTTCTCTAAACCTCTCCAGCCGAAAGCTCGGTGCCGAAACAGAAAAAACCGAGAGAGCTTCACCGCGTGCCAAATCAAGCGAAAAGCTTGTAAAATTGACCGCCTCAAGCCTTGGTGCGTTATCGATAAGGCGCACCGCAAACCTGCTAAAGGCCTCAGTGACAGGTTTAAAGACCTCTGGTTTAGGTAAGCCACCTGCGAACAAATCGTCAAACAGGCTATCATCAGTGGCGTCACTGAAGCCACCGATGTCTGTGACATTCATATGTGCGCCGTTTACATCGATAGTGGAAAGGCTAATGCCCGTGAACAGGCTACTTGCGGATATAACGATACGCGCTTCCGGAATGGTCGCATTCAACCTGTTACGACGGTCAATAAGCTGGATATCTTCCAGAACAACCCACGGCCTGACCGCAGACCAGTCCCAGCCGACCATGGCCGTTTCATAGGATACTTGCCAACCTGGGAAAAATTCATTTGCGCGCTCCAGCAAGGTGCTCCGCGCAAAATCCAGGTTAATGGGCGCAAAAAACAACCGTGCAAACAGGATGCATACAAGCAGAACAATCGCTGTACTGACCCAAATGCCTGCACGCACAAAATGGCGGGGTACATGTTTCAGAGGATGTGCTGACGTCACCCGCCTGCCCTTAAAGAAATTTCATCCCTTGATTTCATATTCCAAGATATGATCACTAATATATTGTCCCAATAGTTCGCCCAGAGGGAATAGAACATGTCCGATACTGTCAGTCCATATCCCTATGCATATGATAACGAGAAAGCTGACGAAATTTGGGCAATGCTTTCTAAGCATGCGCAGGAAACTGGGGTTCCCGCACCGGGAAAAGAATTATGCGCTGTTCTTTTTGGTAACAGCCCCTTTCTGGCGGCGACTGCCGAGCGCTTCCCCGCTGACGCTGCCAGATACCTAACCACACCACCAGCCGAGAATTTTGATGCCCTGTTGGCCTCACTCAACGCCCCACGAGCGAATTCTGAAAACAGGCAGGACCTCAGTGCCTTTTTAAGGACCGCAAAGGCTAGGCTTAGCCTTATTGTCGCTGTCGGCGATGTCTCAGGAAAATGGAGTTTGACCGACGTAACAAAAGCACTGAGCAATTTCGCCGATGCAGTTTTGGCCCTGGGCCTGGCCCGGTTGCTTCATGAAGCCATGAACAAGGGTGAACTGGACTGGCCTTCTGGCGAACCTGAACCTGTTTCGCCGACATTGTCTGAAAGCACGGGTTACTTCCTCCTGGGTATGGGGAAACTCGGCGCTTACGAGCTGAATTATTCCTCCGACATTGATTTAATCGCCCTGTATGATCCATCTGCCACCAAGTACCGTGGCAAGAAAACCCTTGCCCAGTGCTGGATCAAGATAACGCAGGACCTGATGCAACTGATTGAACAGCGCACCATGTATGGCTATGTGTTTCGAACGGATTTACGGCTACGCCCCGACCCAGGTGCCACCCCTGTTGCTATCGCGGTTGACGCCGCCGAAAGCTATTATCATTCGATGGCAGTGAACTGGGAACGCTCTGCCATGATCAAGGCACGGGTGGTTGCAGGCGACAAATGTGCGGGGGACCGATATTTACAAAATCTCTCGAGCTGGGTTTGGCGCCGAAATATGGATTTCGCCGCGCTTAGGGATATTGCCGCAATCAAAAATCAAATTAACCGCCACTATGACCAGGACCGCGATGTTGGCTTCGCCTACAACGTCAAACTCGGCCACGGAGGCATCCGCGAGATAGAATTTTTCGCACAGGTAAATCAGCTTTTACACGCGGGACGACATCCATCGCTGCGATTGCGCGGCACACTTGAAGCGCTGTCAGAGCTGGAAACGCTTAAACTACTTACGCTGGAAGATAAAAAGTGCCTCGCCGCTGCATATGAGTATCTGCGTACTTTAGAGCACCGTATTCAGATGGTCGACGACGCGCAAACCCATGAATTGCCGCACACAGCCGAGCATATGACTCGTATCGCAAAATTCATGAAACACGACAGCGTCGAAGAAATGCTCTCGAAACTGATAGGCCACACCGACGCGGTGAGCCAAATATACGATGGGTTGCTACCAGATTACAGTGAAGAAGTAACATCAGGTTACAGCGAGAAGGACCTGCCCAAAACGCTGGCGCGGCTTGGTTTCAAAGATCCAGAGAATACCGTAGCAATGGTGGAAGCCTGGCGCAGGGGCCGCCATCAGGCGCTAAGAACCGAACGTGCTAAATCACTTTTAGAACAATGCTTACCGAAGCTAATTTCTGCTTTCGCCGACACAGATAACCCAACAGCAGCCCTAGTGCGTTTCGATAAATTTGTATCTCAGCTACCGACGGGTGTGCAGCTTTTTTCACTTCTGCATTCCAATCCCTCGCTTTTCACGCTGTTAGCGCGGGTGATGGGGCTGGCCCCCGCCCTCGCAGATACACTCGCCAAAAAACCTGAACTTTGGGACATGGTACTAGAGCCTTCCTTTTACGCGCCAATCGAAAGCGAGCAGGAACTCATAGAAGAGCTGGAAACCCGCCTGAGCTGCGCCAGAGACTTCCAGGATATCCTCGACTTTGTGCGGAAATTTGTCGCCGAACAGAAATTCCGCGCTGGGGTACATTTGTTGGAATCGCTTGCGAAGGTACAAGAATCCGGTGCGGCCCTCACCCGTGTTGCCGACATAGCCCTCAAAGCCCTGGTGCCGCATGTCAGCCAGGAATTTGCGCGGCGCCACGGCGAATTTCCGGGCGGCGGCATCGCTGTGCTTGCGATGGGCAAATACGGGGGGCGTGAACTGACACATACGTCCGATCTGGATATCGTATTTTTATATCACGCAGAGGATATGAACCAAATGTCAGACGGTGCGAAACCCCTGATGCCAAGCCAATATTTTTCGCGCCTTGGCCAGAATATCATCACTGCAATCACAGCGCTCACCTCAGAGGGCAGGCTTTTCGAAGTCGATACCCGACTACGCCCCTCTGGCAGCCAGGGACCACTTGTTGTCACACTCAAGACGTTCCAAGATTATTATGCCCAGTCGGCCTGGACCTGGGAGCATATGGCACTGACACGTGCCCGCGTGATCCTGGCACCAGAAGCCATGCACAAACCGCTGCAGGAATCTGTCAAGAAAGTCTTAGTGCAACCGAGAGATCATAGTGCCCTGCTGGCTGCTGTCAGCGATATGCGCACCAAATTGTTCGAGCAGTTCGGCAGCAATAACAAATGGGCAGTCAAACGCTGTCAGGGCGGCCTCGTGGATATGGAATTTATCTGCCAGTACCTGATGTTAAAGGATGGGCATGATCATCCAGATATATTTGAGGCCGAGCTTTCCCTCTCGATCGAGAAACTGCAACTATATGGGCTGCTGCAAAAAAACGAAGCCGAGTTACTGGAAAGCGCCCATCAACTGATGCAAAAAACCCAGTCCCTGCTACGTTTAAGCGTGGGCAGTGCCCCGACTGACGCGAGTGTCATCCCGGTTGGTCTTCAGCAAATTCTTCTGAAGGCAACGAGTTCTGAAAACATGCCGGTGCTTGAAGATAAACTTGAGCAAACCCAAACCGCCATATACAAGCTCTATCAGAGGCTGATTCAAAATCCAGCCGAACACATTAAAAACCAAGACTATCTCGGGAGCCCACCATGACCCTCGCTGTCGGCGACAAAGCACCAGATTTCTCCTTGCCAGCCAACGATGGCAAAACCATCGCGCTCGCAGATTATCAGGGGCAGGCGTTGGTTCTTTATTTTTATCCAAAAGACGACACACCCGGCTGCACAACTGAGGCCAAGGATTTCACCGCCTTGTCAGCCGACTTCGCCGCCGCTGGGGCAGCCATTATCGGTGCCTCAAAGGACAAGCCTGCCAAGCATGATAAATTCATTGCCAAGCACGAACTGAATGTCGACCTTGTCTCAGACGAAGAAGGCATACTGATGGAAAATTACGGCGTCTGGGTTGAAAAGAATATGTATGGCCGCAAATATATGGGCATCGAGCGTGCAACATTTTTGATCGACAGCGTTGGCACTATTCAGCAGATTTGGCGCAAAGTACGGGTGAAAGGCCACGCGGAAGCCGTACTGGAAGCCGTGAAGGCACTTTAGAACCATGAGCACACTTCCTGAAACCATAGGCGACGCGGCCATCTCGGTTCTTAGGACCGAACATCCACGCGAAAAAGCGGATCAAGCCCGCAAGGTTGCTGCGGCCTGGAAATCAGGCCAGTTAACCTTTAAGTTCGACAGTACGCCGTCAGAACGCCCCGCCCGTCCAAACCGGCCTATGTTGCTCGATCCTTCTGAGATGCCTAGAAGGCGCAAAGGCGGCACGGATGGCAATCGCCGCGCCTTGTTGCATGCGATTGCCCATATCGAGCTTAACGCTATTGATCTGGCATTTGATATAGTGGCCCGTTTTGGCGGCGTAATGCCCCGCGCATTCACGGACGACTGGGTAAATGTGGGCGACGACGAAGCCCGGCATTTCACCTTGCTGGCGGGCCGTCTTAAATCGCTGGAGTGCGTGTACGGTGACCTGCCCGCCCATGACGGCCTGTGGCAATCTGCGCTTGATACCGCAGGCAGCCTGCCCGCCCGGCTGGCAATCGTACCCATGGTACTTGAAGCACGCGGTCTTGATGTCACGCCCAAAATGATCGAGCAATTCAAACGGGATGGCGACACGGCTTCGGCCAATGTTCTTGAGACTATTCTTGAAGAAGAGATCGCCCATGTAGCGGCTGGCACACGTTGGTTCAAATTCCTCGCCAAACAGGGTGAACTGGATGCCGACCAATGGTTCAAGGATCTGGTGCAGTCCTACTTCAAAGGGCAGATCAAACCGCCATTTAACAAACCCGCGCGCAATCAAGCAGGTATGCCCGTATCCTTTTACGAACCGCTCGGTGCCATGTTGAACGACACATAAATCCTTGACCTTTTGGTCTAAAATGAGTGGAATGCACCAAATTTTAAAAATATTGCCTATAATAAGCACAAGCAAACTAAGGCATATGGGACGGTTGAGGACACGCCTGCGCGTGAAAAATATTGACTAAAGAGCTGACACTAAAAGAAAAAATGGTTTTCTTTCGGGGGAAATATTTCCCGGAGCGGCAGCTATTTTTGCGCAGCGAAGGCCGGGTCCGTTTTCTAACTATCGGCACAAATACGCAAATTGTGATGGCATCAGCGCTCGGCATCTCGCTGATTTGGGGTGCAGTTACATCTTATGCATACCTTACACGCGATACGGTTCTTGAAGAAAAAAACCAGACAATCAGCAGTATGTCTGCACAGTATCAAAGCCTTTCCAACGATTTCAGTTCGCTTGAAAAAGAGCTTGAGCGCAGCGCTACACGGCTAGAAAAAAGGCAAGCTTTCCTTGAAAAAATGGCAGGCCTCGAAGAAGAACCTGTTTCTACTAGTATCGTACCGATTGAAGAACCTACGGTTGAAAACAGCGAAAGCAGCAAGCACAACGAAACTTCGCTTTTTGAGGAGTTGCTCGGTGCCAAAGCAGCTTACGCCGAGGTTCCTAATATCCTGAGCAACAGCGAGCGCCGCCGTCAACTTTTGACACGCCTCAGAAATACAAGCGAGCGCCAGCAACGCCTCGTCGCGAAAATGTTGCAGGATACCAATAACCAATATTCCAGTATTGAGGCCACTTTAGCACCGACAAAACTGTCTACCGCTGACCTTCTGACCCATTTCGACGGCGATGGCTCGGCGATGGGTGGCCCTTATCTGCCTGAAGAAGGTTTCGAACCTATCTTCGATGCAAGTGATCACCTGAGCTTTGCTGATCTTGTTTCCGCAAACCAGCGCCTTGAGATGGTCACAATGGTTTTGAATAGTTTCCCTGTCGGTAAACCCGCTGAGAAATATTATGTTTCCAGCAAGTTTGGCCGCCGCCGTGATCCGCTTAAGAAAACCTGGGCCAATCACCCCGGGCTTGATCTGGCGGGATGGCCTGGAACAGCAATCTATGCAACGGCTCCAGGAAAAGTGGTTCACGCAGGCTGGTTTGGCCCCTATGGCCGCATGGTAGAGATTGAGCACGGCAACGGATTTAAAACCCGCTATGGCCATATGCGCAAACTCAGGGTAAAAAAAGGCGAAGAAGTAACTGTAGGGACACGGGTCGGAGACATGGGTAAAACAGGGCGCGTAACAGGCACCCATTTGCACTATGAAATCTGGTTTGATGGCAAGGTACGAGACCCAGCACCCTTTATGAAGGCAGCAAATAATGTTCTCAAAATCCAGGGACGAGATGAAGAAACCAGCGACTAATACCGGAGCGGCCCCACGCGTGGGCGTGGCCCCTACTCCATCCATTATCGGGTCTGATGTACAGATCGAAGGCAACATCAAAACTGTGGGCGAATTGCAGCTTGATGGCTCTATCACAGGCGATCTGTCCTGCGGGGGCCTTGTGATGGGCGAAAGTGGTTCTGTTAAGGGCACCATTAGCGCTGACAGCGTAACCGTTCGCGGTGCTGTACAGGGTGAAATCCGCGCACGATCTGTGCGGCTAGAAAAAAGCGCTGTTGTTGAAGGCAACGTATTCCACGAGAGCCTTTCCGTTGAAGCAGGAGCCAAGCTTACCGGCCATTTTGCTCATACGACAGGTGCCGCAGAAGTAGCTAAGTCCCCCCCGGAAAAGCCTGTCCTTGTTGACGCAAAGGCAATATCTGAATAAGGCTTAGGAATTCCAAACGAAAAAGGGCACCTCGCGGGGTGCCCTTTTTCGTTTTTCACAGTAAAGTTGGTGTTCAAGCCATCTCTTTGTGGCTCTCAACAATCTTCCCAACCAAGCCGTAATCCTGCGCCTCTTTGGCCGTCAACCAGAAATCCCGGTCAACGTCCTTGTTGATCTTCGCTGTCGTCTGACCTGTCGCTTTGGCAAAAATCTTATTCAGTCGCTCACGCATGCTCACAATCTGATCTCGCTGAATCTGGATATTGCTCGCATCGCCACCCACACCCCCTGATGGCTGATGCAGCAGGAAGCGTGTATTTGGGGTTGTGAAGCGGTTTTCTTTGTTTGCAGCAACATAAATCAACGCACCCGCGCTTGCCACATAGCCTGTACCCAGCACTTTGACTTCAGGTTCGATGAACTTGATTGTATCGTGGATCATATCACCGGCTTCCACATGGCCTCCTGGCGAGCAGATAATGATAGTAATCGGATCGCTGGACACATGCGCCATCCCATGCAACTTGGCGCAGATTTCGGTCGCCATTTCCATATTGATGCTGCCGGTCACAAAAACCTTTCGGGCCTCGAACAGGACCTTGTTCAGGTGCTCACTTTTGTTTTTGTCATCGTTTTCTTTTTTTTCTTCATCATCGTTGAAAAAATTATTCACAGTCTAAAATCCTTTGAGGTTGCGCCTTCTTAAATAGGTGCGCACACAAATCAGTCAATATCCGATACATCGCTGCTCTCACCGTGCACCCTAGCGGCTAATGCCGCCGCAAGGAAGGGGTCAAGCGCTCCGTCGAGTACTTTTTGCGGCTGGCCAGATTCTTCGCCTGTACGCAGATCCTTCACCATCTGATAGGGCTGCATCACATAGGAACGAATCTGGTGCCCCCAACCGATGTCGGTTTTCGTGGCATTCACAGCATTTGCCTCTTCTTCACGCCTTCTAAGTTCTTCTTCATAGAGACGTGCCTTCAGCATGCTCATGGCTTCCGCGCGGTTCTTATGCTGCGAACGCTGGTTCTGACACTGTACTACAATGCCTGACGGTTGGTGCGTGATCCGTATAGCGGAATCCGTGGTATTAACGTGCTGCCCGCCCGCGCCAGACGCCCGGTAGGTGTCCACCTTAAGATCACCTTCATTGATCTCAATATCGATGCTATCGTCGATTACCGGATAAACCCAGACGGACGCAAAACTTGTATGGCGTTTAGCGTTGCTGTCGAACGGCGATATCCGCACAAGGCGGTGCACACCTGACTCTGTTTTGAGCCAACCGTAAGCATCTTCGCCCTTGATCTGAATGGTTGCCGATTTAATACCCGCTTCTTCACCGTCCATATATTGGATGGTTTCATACTTGAAACCACGGCTTTCGGCCCAGCGCAAATACATACGAAACAGCATACTTGCCCAGTCCTGCGCCTCGGTGCCGCCCGCGCCAGCATGGATTTCGATATAGCTATCGTTACCGTCCGCCTCGCCAGATAAAAGCGCCTGCAGTTCAGCCTTTTTGGCTTTTTCAGCCAAGTCCTTCAGAGACTCTTCGGCTTCCGACTCCATTTCCGAATCGCCGTCCATTTCGGCAAGTTCAATAATTTCAACGGCGTCCGTGAGATCGTTCTCGATTACCTGCACAGCCCTGATAGCAGCGTCAAGCTTGGTACGCTCGCGCATTAATTTCTGTGCACTGGTGGGATCATTCCACAAATCTGGGTCTTCAGAGAGCGCATTAAGCTCCTCAAGCCTTAATAGAGCCTGATCCCAGTCAAAGATGCCTCCTCAGCAGTGCCATTGACTGCTGGAGTTGGTCTACGGTTGCCAGAGCTTCCGCACGCATAACAAAATTCCTTCGTTGAAGCAGAGGCCGGAGGACGGCCTTAATAGATGCCGCCAGTGCCTTTGCGAATTGTGCTCTTGGTTTTACCGATTGGGAGCGAGCCGTCAAGTACTGCAAATTGTCCAGTCCTGGGTTCGGTGCCCGGCTTGTAGGCTTCGAGGATGATATTCTTGTCACCAAGCCTGGCTGGTTCGCCGGTATCGCGGTTAATACGAACAAGACGAATACCCGGCGGCATGCGGAATGGGATGCCAGGTTCGCTCCTGAGCGCGTCTTTCATAAAATCCCGGAAGATGGGTACAGCAACGCTACTCCCCTCTTCGTAACGTCCAAGCGAACGCGGGCGATCAAAGCCGGTAAATACGCCAACAACCATATCTGCGGAGAAGCCCATAAACCAAGCATCGTACGAATCGTTTGTTGTGCCGGTTTTACCGGCAAGCGGTTTCCCAAGCCATTTGATCTTCCGGCCTGTACCGTTTTGGACAACCCCTTCCATCATGGAAACCAGTTGGTAAGCCGTTTGTGGATCAATCACCTGCGCGCGGTCATCTGGAAGTTCGGGTTCCTCGCCGCTTTCAACTTCAACGGTGCGGCAGGCGGCACAGTCACGCTTGTCATGTCTGAAAATAGTACGGCCACGGCGGTCCTGGATACGGTCAATCAGCGACGGCGTGATTTCTTTACCGCCGTTTACCAGCATGCCGTAAGCTGCAGACAGCTTCAGTAAGGTCACCTCTCCAGCCCCCAAGGAAGCCGCGAGAGATGCCTCCATATTCCGGTCCAGACCAAACCGGCGGGCGTAATCCATTACCGCTCCCATACCAAGCTTCTGCGCAAGGCGTACTGTCATCAGGTTGCGGGATTTTTCGATCCCAAGTCTCAGCGTGCTGGGGCCATAGAATTTATCGGAGCTATTTTTCGGTTTCCATTTTCCAAGCCCATCCCCCTGATCAATCACAAAGGGAGCATCCAAAACAAGGCTTGACGGGGTGAAGCCTTTATCAAGTCCGGCCGCATAAACAAACGGCTTGAACGCAGAACCCGGCTGACGCTCAGCCTGAGTAGAGCGGTTATATTGGCTGATTTTATAATCATAACCACCAACCATCGCCAGTACGCGCCCTGTATGTGGGTCCATCGCCACCAGCGCTCCTTCGATCGCCGGGATCTGCCTCAATCCAAACTGGGATACCGTACCGATTTCTTCGCCAACGCTGTCCCAGAAGCCAGCAAGCATTACTTGCGGTTCTTTCCTGAGGCGCTCAACAGCGATCACATCGCCAAGCGAGAGTACTTGGGCGATATCGCTAACTTTTGGGCCTAGCCGCTCACCTGTGCGCCACACCCTTGCCCATTCAACTTCTTTAAAGGGGATAAATCCGTAGCTGCCATCTTTCAATCCAACGATCGCGCCGTCTGCCCGCACTTCATGCACTGCGGCCAATTCCCAGGACGGGATGCCAAGCGGTTTTTTGATCGCCTGCAAACGCTTCTGCCAAACTTCGTCGATTTCCATGCGGGTTATCTCGCCGCGCCAGCCATGGCGGCGGTCATAAGCTACAAGGCCACTCCTGAGCGTGCGTTCAGCAATTGCCTGCAGCCTTGGCTCCAGCGACGTGCGCACTGAAAGGCCGCCCTCGTAAAGGGTTTTGGTGCCATACATCCCGCCAACACGGCGACGGACTTCCTCAGCAAAATATTCGGCCTTAAATTCCGCCCTGCCCGTTCTGGGGCGCATCACCAAATCTTCAGCAAGCGACGTCCGGTAGGTTTCGTCGTCGATATGGCTCAGTGTAAGCATTCGGCCCAAAATCCAGTTGCGCCGGATCAGCGCCCGTTCTTTATGGCGCTTCGGGTGATAGCGATGCGGAGCTTTTGGTAGCGCCGCCAGAAAAGCCATTTCGGCAATTGTAAGTTCGTTCAGCGCTTTGTTGAAATAATTTAACGCTGCCGCCGCGACGCCGTAAGAGCGGTTCCCAAAATTAATCTCATTCAGATACAGCTCAAGAATATGGTCCTTGCTGAAGGCGCGTTCGATTCTGAGCGTAAGGATCATTTCTTTGATTTTGCGGTCAAGCTTCTGATCAAGCGTTAGCAGGAAGGTACGCGCCACCTGTTGGGTGATTGTGGAACCACCCTGCAACGGCCTGCCCTGGATCACATTACTAACGTTTCGGATATTGCCCCGGATCATTCCCATATAATCAAGGCCGTTATGCTTGAAGAAATCTTTGTCTTCCGCCGACAGGAAGGCGTTGATCAATTGATCTGGCACAGCGTTAATTGGGACAAAAAGGCGCGGCTTCCTGGAAAATTCAGTGAGTAGGCTACCATCCCCTGCATGAATGCGTGTCACAACTGCTGGCTCATAATTCGCAAGCTGGCGGTAGTCAGGCAAATCGCGACCGTAATATATGATTGCCCAAATTACAAGGATCACAGCCGACACGGCTCCAATGGTGCCGAGGATAAGGCTGTATTTCAAAAGCCGCCGCCACAAAGGCTTTTTCACCTTTTTTGCTGCTTCGATTTTCTCGTCCGCATTAGTCATTAAAATCTATACATCATAATAATGGGGGCCAACATGCCCCCTTTTGCCAACAGATTGTGTCCCCCATATGGCACAAAGCCTCAATTCGCGCTAGCGCCCCTGTGCCACTAAGGTTTCAAAATATTTATCTACCGCCTTGCTCATAGCCCGTGAAATGCGCCGTGCGCCTTCATTGCTGTTCAGCATGCGGGCGTCAGCCTTGTTTGTGATATACCCGGTTTCCACCAAAACAGATGGGACATCCGGTGACTTTAACACCAGCAGGTTAGCAAATCGATGCCCCCGCTTGTGCATCGTTACTTGCTGCCGCATCTCGGGCACCAGAATTTCTGCAAAACGGGCAGAACTATTCATCGTTTCTCGCTGCGCCAACTCAATCAAAATATTAGAGACCTCATTGTTAGTCTCTGCCAAATCAACACCAGCCAGCACATCAGACTTGTTTTCCTTTGCAGCAAGCCGCGCGGCCTCACTGTCAGACGCTTTTTCATTGAGCGTATACACTGTACCACCCCGTACTTTGGGGTTTTTAATCGAATCCACATGAACACTGATAAACAAGTCAGCGCCTACCATCTTGGCTTTTCCAAAGCGCCGACGGTGTGGAATATAGATATCTTTCTCTCTGGTCAGGTACACTTTATAGCGGCCTGTAGCCTCAAGTTGCCGTTTTATCGCCTTGGATATTTTGAGTGTGATCGTTTTCTCGTTGGCACCGCCGCGTCCTAGGGTTCCAGGGTCAACGCCGCCGTGACCGGGGTCAACAACAATGACCCGTTTACCGTCCGATCTGCGCACGACCGGAGGTGTAGGTGCGCTTGCCGTCACTGCAACGGCTGACATCCTGTTGGCCCGTGTCGACTTCACTGCGGCGTTAAACTGGGTCTGACTGGACCGCTTCAGGTCAACGACATATCTGTCCCCGTACCCGCCGCGCGCCGGCAAGGTAAATGCCTTGTGCACTGTCGCCGCTGCATTCAGGTCCAGAACAATTCGGTATACATTTGCTGAAAACAGGCCATGCCGATAGCCCTCCACCACACCCGACGCTGTCACGTTGTTAGACTGCTTCCATGTTGTATTTGGTAGATCAATAACCACGCGATTAGGCGCACTAAGGAGAAAAATTCGGGGTTGGATTTCCTTTGAAAGGTCGAGGACAAATCTAGTTGTATCCCCATTTTGGCCAAACCGGATACCATCAATAGACACATCCTGCGCTATAGCAGCAAGTCCCCCACCGACACAAAAAAGAAAGAATGAAGCCAAAAACCTTAGCAAACGCAAAACTCTTATTCCCCGCTTTTTCCGCCTAACAAATTCCTCATTCCGGCAAATCTTAATTTGAAGGGGCCTTCGTGACAAGAAAAACAAACTCAAAGACGCTATAACCAATCAGATTATCCTTGATAAATAAGACATTTCTTCTCGCCAACCGTTGTTTTCGATTGTAATCGCAGATCGAGTTTATTACGTTGAGCATACGAGTTTACCGACTTGTCGCCTTCATAAGGGCGAAAGGTCGCGGCGATTTGAAACGCTGCAGGAGGTCACGAAGCACTGATCACCCCGTTTCGAATTAGCCAAAAAAGGACAAAAACCGGCGATGGCCAAATGGCTTTGCGCATTGTTATCAGTATTTACCCGCCGCTTGGAATCTATCTTAGCAGGCGGCTCTTTTGCGACCGCGCCCCTTCCGGTGACTGTTCACTCTACTTACTACCAAACTTATCAAAAACATGGAATCGCTAGCGCCCCCCTTGCATGTCAAGAGGCTGTGCCCGCGCGGCGATCTTTCCGGAGTAATACCTTATGTCCACCCGCATGCTTATCGACGCACGTCACCCTGAGGAGACCCGTGTCACCGTTGTAAAAGGGAGTCGCGTAGAAGATTTCGACTATGAATCGTCAACCCGACGCCAACTGAAAGGCAATATCTATCTCGCCCGCGTAACCCGCGTCGAACCGTCTTTGCAGGCAGCTTTTGTTGAATATGGCGGCAATCGCCACGGCTTTCTGGCCTTCAGTGAAATCCACCCTGACTATTATCAAATTCCGCTTGAAGACCGTGAAGCGATCATTGAAGCAGAAACACAAGCCGCTGCAGCAGAGAAAGCGGCAGAAGACGACGCTGAAGAAGCGGCTAGCAAAAAGCGTAAGCCGCGCCGCCGTCGCGGGCGCAAACCCGCTGCCGAAAAAACCGTCGACACAGATGCAACGGTATCTGAAGAAGCCCCTGCTGACGCTGGCAGCAGCGGCGACGGTGAAGAAACGCCTTCAGACGCTGGTTTTGATGCCGAGCAGGGCACAACTGAAACCGAAGACACTCAAGACACCAACAATACCGCCAACGATACCGATGGTGAAGCCAGCGATGCAGATAGCGACGAAACCAATGACGGCGCTGACGTAAAAGAAAGCGATGAAGAAGATAAGGAAGCCGAAATTGAAGCCGCGGCGGCTTCTCGCCGCCACAATCTGCGCGCCCTTAAGCGTCGCTACAGCATCCAGGAAGTAATCAAACGCCGTCAGGTTCTACTTATCCAGGTTGTAAAAGAAGAACGCGGCAACAAAGGTGCCGCCCTCACAACATATATGTCCCTTGCTGGCCGCTACTGCGTTTTGATGCCTAACTCAACCCATTCTGGTGGTATCAGCCGCAAGATTTCTAATCTTAGCGATCGCAAGAAACTGAAACAGATTATCGGGTCACTGAATGTACCAGAGGACATGGGCCTTATCGTCCGCACTGCCGGCATCAACCGGACGAAGACGGAAATAAAGCGTGACTATGATTACCTGCTACGCCTTTGGAACGGCATTCGCGATCTGACCCTTAAATCGACAGCTCCTGCCCTTATTTATGAAGAAGGCAACCTAATTAAGCGTACGATCCGAGACGTTTATACCCGCGATATTGATGAGATTTGGGTTGAAGGGGAAAAAGGCTACCGTGCCGCAAAAGACTTTATGAAGCTTTTGATGCCAAGCCACGCCAAGAAGGTTCAGAGCTATAAGGATCGCATTCCGCTCTATCATCGCTATCAGGTGGAAAACCAACTGGAAGCTATGTACCAGCCTGTCGTGCAGTTGAAATCCGGGGGCTACCTCGTGATCAACCCAACCGAGGCCTTGATCTCCATTGATGTTAACTCGGGCCGGGCTACCAAAGAACATAATATCGAAGAGACCGCGGTTAAGACCAATCTTGAGGCCGCTGAAGAAGTGGCGCGTCAACTACGCCTCCGCGACATGGCAGGCCTTGTTGTAATTGATTTCATTGACATGGAAGACAGATCAAACAACCGCTCTGTTGAACGCCGCATGAAAGAAGTGTTGAAAAACGACCGTGCCCGCATCCAGGTTGGCCGCATTTCAAGCTTTGGTTTGATGGAAATGTCGCGTCAGCGCCTACGCCCTAACCTTTTGGAAGTGGCGATGGAAACATGCAGCCACTGTGCAGGTACTGGGCTTGTGCGCTCAGTAGAATCGGCGTCGATCATGGCGCTGCGTCAACTGGAAGAAGAAGGCATTCGAAACAGAAGCTCTGTGGTGCGCGTAAATGCCAATCCAGACGTTGCCATCTATCTCTTGAACCAAAAACGTTCGGTTCTGTCAGAATTGGAACGCCAGTATAATATGACGATCCAAATCTTGGCAGAAACATCCCTGGGTGCGTCTGATATTGAGATCACGCGCGAAACCGGCGTTGATGTCAAGGCAGCCAGCCCTAGCGAAGGCGTTGTGGTTAAAATGGACACCCATTCGCCAGACGCTGAGCCTGAAAATGTGGAAGAAAAGAAAGAGAAAAAAGAAGACGACAAGGCCACCATTGAACGCGACGATCAGCCACGCAAAAAACGTCGTCGTCGTCGCCGCCGTCGTCGCGGTGGAGGCGATGACAATGAGGCTTCCCAGGCCGACGATCAAAACCGTTCTGACGCTGCCACCGAGGATAATAACGTTGAAGCAACAGCCGAGACCGCTGCTGCTGACGATTCGACGGCCGATGGTAACAACCGCCGACGCCGTGGCAGCCGTGGTGGACGCCGCAGGCGTGGCCGCGATGAAAACCAACAAGAAACCTCTGCAGTAAATACAGAGGAAGGCACTTCGACGACTGAAACGACCGCAGAACCTGCTTCAGAATCAGAAGCCCGTACTGCCGAATTATCTTCGGAAGAGGCCGTAAAAGCGGAAAAACCTACACGCCGTCGGCGTCGTGTTAAGAAAACTGATGATGCTGGTGCTCCTGAAGCAAAAGATGATTCAACTGATGCTCCAGACAGCAAGGCTTCTGAGGAAAAGAAACCTGCCAAACGCACGCCCCGCCGCAGAGCAGCAAAAAAAGATACGCCTGACGCTGAAGCATCTAAGACAGATGTGAAAATTGATGCGGAAACGGAAGAGAAACCGAAACCGCGTCGTCGCCGTAAAAAAGCTGATGAAACTGCCATTACTGAGGCGGAAAAGCCGGAAGCAAAAGCAGACGAGGTTGCTGAAGAAAAAGCTGAACAACCAAAACGTCGCCGCGCCCCAGCTAAAAGATCCGCCGCCAAAAAGGCCGATGACGCTGGTGGCAAGAATACAGCAAAAGCGCCCAGCAAGACTGCCGCAGCAAAACCCAAAGAAACAGCCACGGAAGCGAAAGCGGTCCAGCCTGCTAAAAAGCAGGAAGCTCCAGCCGCCGCATCTGAACCTGTCGCCGCTGACCCAAATATGCCCAAAAAGAAGGGCTGGTGGCAAAGGACCTTCGGTTAAAAAACGTATCAAAAGCGGCGAGGCCTTAGCTTCGCCGCTTTTTTAATGAATGCTGCCTTTGTCGGTTCATAAAGGCATATCCTTCACGCGCTTGTCAGCATATGTTCATTGACGGTTCAGTGAGTGCCGCTTAGGTTGGCTCAAACATCGGAGATATCTGTGCAAAAGCTCTTAATGCGGTTTTTTCTTTCGTTTGTGATTCTGGCTATGCCTGTCGCACAAGTTCAGGCACAGTCTATATTGCGAGATGCCGAGACCGAAGCCTTCCTTAATCATATTTCTGAACCGATTTTACGAGCTGCCGGGCTTACACCCTCATCTGTCAAAATTTATCTTTTGAGCGACAAATCCCTGAACGCTTTTGTAACAGGCGGCCAGAATATCTTTATCCATTCCGGTTTGATCATGGCTTCAGACGATGTAGATCAGTTGCTTGGTGTAATTGCCCACGAAGCAGGCCACATTTCAGGAGGCCACTTGGCTCGTATGGGGGACGCCGCGAGTGCGGCCGGCAATATCAGTATTATATCAATGGTCCTTGGCGCGGCTGCAATCATTGCGGGCGGCGGTGATGCGGGCATGGGCATTCTAATGGCAGGCCAAACCGTGGCCCAACGCCAGTTCCTCGCATATAACAGGGTCCAGGAAAGCACAGCCGATCAGGCCGGTGCCCTTTATCTTAAGGAAGCTGGCGTATCGGGGCGCGGCCTCATCCAGTTCTTTGACAGACTGCGTGACCAGGAGATTCTTGCACAGGTCCGTCAAGACCCATACATCCGTAGTCACCCGCTGAACCGGCAGCGTATTCTGGCGCTTGAGGAAGAAGTCACAACAAGCCCATATTATAACAAACCGCCAGACCCAAATAACAATGAGACATTTAATCGGCTGAAAGCAAAACTGGCTGGATACCTAAACGACCCTGTCCAGACACTCAGAACATTTCCGCTCTCGAATACCAGCGTATCTGCACGCTATTCCCGGGTTTATGCGTATCATAAAGCCCTTGACTGGAATTTGGCACTTGCTGAAGCGGATGAATTAATAAAGGTCGAGCCTAACAACCCCTACTTCCACGAGATTAAGGGCCAAATCCTCTTTGAAAACGGCAAGGTTCATGAGGCGCTGCCCATCTTCGAAAAGGCAAGGGAACTTGCACCCCGTCAGCCATTAGTGGCAACGGCTCTCGGCCAGGCAATGATTTCACTGGAAGATACTGAACTTATGGCGAAGGCTATTCCGATACTGGAAGGTGCCGTCCGGCAGGACCCAAGCAACAGCTTCGCCTGGTTCAATCTGGCCAAGGCCTATAGCTGGACGGGTAATACAGCGAAAGCCAGCCTTGCGACGGCCGAGCGCTTTTATTCTATAGGCAACCCAATCCAAGCGATGATGCATGCACGCCGCGCCACCAAAGAACTTAAAGAAGGCACGCCTGAATGGCTTCGAGCTCAAGACATATTTTTTGTATCCGAACAGGCTGCAAAGCGCTTCAAAAAGCACAAGCGCCATCGGCTGAATGATGATAAGCCCTCGGGTTTCAGCTTTGGGGTAAGTCCCCTGAAAAGCGGCTGAAAATACCTGAAGAACGCTATAAAGACCAACTAGCAGGAAATGATGGCTAGCATTCCTGCGCTGAAACAGGTTCCAGAGTAAATGATAAAGAAATTTGCCCTTTTAATGCTTACGGCAGCTTTTGCCTTACCTCTTGCTGCTCAGCAAGAAGAGGTCGGCGCCAAAGAGCGTAAAAAAATTGAGCTGATCGTCCAGGAGTATCTGCTTGAAAATCCTGAAATTATCGCCGAAGCGATCAATGAATTGCAGCGCCGTCGCACGTTGGCGCGCATGCTACCCGCCATTGAGATGTACCGCGGTTACCTGGAAAAAGATCCCGGTGCAGCGGTTCTTGGCAACCCAGAAGGCGATGTAACGGTTGTAGAGTTTTTTGATTATCGCTGTAGCTTCTGCCGAAAGCATTTTAGCGAAATTCAACGCCTTGTTGCACAAGATGGCAATATCCGGTGGATTCCGCGTCATTTTCCGATCCTGGACCGAGATAATGAAACGCCCCTTTCCTTCATTGCTGCGCGGGCTGGTGAAGCAGCACACCGTCAGGGAAAGTTCCAGGAATTCCATGTAGCCATGATGACACGCCCCGGCAAGCTCACGGAAGAACAGCTCTTTTCAATCGCCGAATCCGTAGGGCTGAATGTAGCAAAGCTTAAGGAAGATATGAAAGACCGTTTGATCGACAAACGTATTCAGAATTCTCTCTCAGTCGGTACAGATATCGGCTTTGAGGGAACACCTGGTTATATTATCGGCGATGATGTTGTTCTCGGTGCTTCAGGCTTTGCCAGGCTGCGCGAAGCTGTTGATCGGGCGCGAAGCGCCAAGCTGGCAGCCGCTAAATAAGGCGCAAACCAAATAACAAAAAAGGGGCTGCGTGCACGCCCCTTTCTGTTTCATTTTGGCTTAATTTTCTTTAGATCAATCCCGCAAGTGGAGAGCTTGGGTCAGCATATCGTTTTTTCGGCATGCGGCCTGCGAGATAAGCCAAACGACCAGATTCGGTCGCCAATTTCATGGCGCGCGCCATCAAAACCGGATTTTTTGCTTCGGCAATCGCCGTATTCATCAAGACGCCGTCACAGCCCAGTTCCATCGCGACCGCTGCGTCGGATGCAGTACCGACCCCAGCATCCACCAACACCGGAACACTCGCCTGCTCTATCATCAGCCGAATTTGCACCGGATTTTGAATACCAAGACCAGATCCTATAGGTGCCCCCAAAGGCATGATGGCGACACAGCCCATCTCTTCCAGCTTCTGGGCCGCAATAGGATCATCGCTGCAATACACCATTACCTTGAAACCGTCTTTGATCAGTTCTTCAGCCGCAGTGAAAGTTTCAAGCATATTTGGATAAAGTGTTTTTTGGTCTCCCAGCACCTCAAGCTTCACAAGGTTCCAGCCTCCTGCTTCACGCGCCAGGCGCAGTGTACGCACTGCTGAATCCGCATCGAAGCAACCTGCTGTATTTGGCAGATAGGTAATTTTCTGAGGATCCAGATAATCGACCAACATCGGCTGCTTTGGGTCCGATACATTGACCCGGCGCACCGCCACAGTAACGATTTCAGCCCCTGATGCCTCAACCGCTGCCGCTGTTTCCTCAAAATCCTTATATTTCCCTGTACCAACGATCAAACGTGAGGAATATTCATTATCTGCCAATGTCCAGGTATCTGTTGAAGTGGGCATGGAATCTTGGCCTCCACCAATAAAATGTACAATTTCTAACTTGTCGCCTTCCACAAGCTCCACCTCACCGAAAGTGGATTTTGGAACGATCTCAAGGTTGCGCTCCACGGCTACTTTTGTTGGGTCAAGCTCCAGGCCTGTCAAAAAGGCCTTAAGACTGGTAGACGGCGCAACACGCTTTGGGTCGCCATTTACAATAATAGTTAGCACGTTTTAAAACCTCGGATATTTGCGCAGCAAAGTTGCGGCTGGCACGCAAACCAACTATAGGGCGTGCAGGGAAACTAAGTTAAACAATTTTGCTGTAACAGCTTTGCATGCAATGCATATGGCATTATACAGGTTGCTTCAAGCGATCTGTCGAAACATTGGACCCCGCTTATGAGCGAAACAGCGCATAAAACGCTTTTTATACTGAACGGCCCCAATCTCAATTTACTTGGCACGCGTGAGCCTGAAACCTATGGCAACACGACTTTGGCCGAGATTGAGGAGGATACCGCCGCGAAAGCAGAAGCACTTGGCTTCAACTCAGATTTTCGCCAGACCAACCTGGAAGGCACACTGGTTGACTGGATCCAGGAAGCAGAGAAATCTGCTGCTGGTGTTATTATCAATGCTGCTGCCTATACGCATACATCTGTTGCAATCCACGATGCGATTGCAGCGATTAGCAAACCAGTAATTGAAGTTCATTTATCCAACATTTTTGCGCGGGAGGCTTACCGCCATCACTCCTATGTATCCGATGTGGCTGCTGGTGTGATCTGCGGTTTTGGTGCGCATGGATATATGCTTGCGATTGACGCGCTAGCGAGTATGCTGCGCGGCCAGTCTTGATCTAAGGGTAGACTTACATGTCAAAACTAAAAGAATATAAAGAACTTATCCGCGAGCTTGCGGAGCTTCTTGATAAATCAACGCTTTCAGAGATTGAAGTTGAGGAAGATGATTTTCGCATCCGTGTAGCGCGAGAAGTAGTGGGCTCGGTGAATTATGCAATGCCAGCAGCTCCCGTTGCCGCACCTATCGCTGCGGCGGCTCCTGCAGCCACTGCGGTAGAAGCTGCGCCAACAGTTGTAACTGCCGCCGATCATCCTGGAGCCATTACATCGCCTATGGTTGGCACAGCTTACACAGCGCCGTCACCTGACGCAGATCCATTCATCAAGATTGGCGACAAGGTCAATGAGGGCGACACCTTGCTTATTATCGAAGCGATGAAGGTAATGAACCATATCGCGGCGACTAAATCGGGCACAGTGAAAGAGATCCTTTTCTCTGACGCACAGCCTGTTGAGTTCGGCGAAGTTCTCTGCGTCATTGAATAGGGACCAGGTTTCATGATTGAAAAAGTCCTTATCGCAAACCGCGGCGAAATTGCCCTTCGTATCCATCGTGCTTGCCACGAAATGGGGATCAAAACTGTTGCCGTCCACTCAACTGCAGACAGCGAAGCAATGCATGTGCGGCTGGCTGACGAATCTGTTTGCATCGGACCTCCGGCATCAGTTGACAGCTATTTGAACATTCCAGCGATTATGACGGCTGCCGAAATTACCCAGGCGGATGCGATCCACCCTGGCTACGGCTTCCTCTCTGAAAACGCACATTTTGCAGATATTGTTGCAGAGCACGGCATCGCGTTCATTGGCCCCAAAGGCGACCATATTCGTCAGATGGGTGATAAGATCACGGCCAAAGAAACCGTTAAAAAGCTCGGCATTCCGGTGGTGCCTGGCTCTGACGGCGGCATAACGAATGACAAGCAAGCTGAAAAAGTCTGCAAGGAAATTGGTTTTCCTGTCATCATCAAAGCCTCTGCAGGCGGCGGCGGACGTGGCATGCAGATTGTGCGTTCGGCCGACGAACTCAGTGTAAAACTCAACACCTGCCGTACAGAGGCTAAGGCAGCCTTTGGCGATGATGCTGTTTACATTGAGAAATTTCTCACGAAACCCAGGCATATCGAATTCCAGATTATCGGCGACAATCACGGTAATTGCATTCACCTTGGCGAACGCGATTGCTCGTTGCAACGCCGCCACCAAAAGGTATTGGAAGAAGCCCCCTCACCTGTTATCGACGAAGAAACCCGTGAACGCATGGGTGGAATCGTTGCAAATGCTATGGCGGAATTTGGCTACTGCGGTGCGGGCACGATTGAGTTCCTCTATGAAGACGGCGAATTTTATTTCATCGAAATGAATACGCGTGTTCAAGTGGAACATCCTGTGACCGAGATGATCACAGGCATCGATATTGTACGCGAGCAAATCCGCGTGGCTGCGGGCGAGAAGTTATCTTACTCTCAGGATATGGTGCGCTTCTTTGGCCATGCTATTGAATGTCGCATCAACGCAGAGCACCCATTCACTTTCATGCCGAGCCCCGGTGAAGTGACGCAGTACCACCCGCCGGGTGGCCTGAACGTGCGCTGTGACAGTGCTGTCTATACCGGATACAAGATTCCGCCTTATTATGACAGTATGGTCGCCAAGCTAATTGTGTCGGGCTATACACGGGATGGCTGCCTATTACGCCTCAGGCGATCGCTTGAAGAATTTGTGATCGACGGCGTTACAACGACAATTCCTCTTCATCAATCCCTGATGGAAGATAAGGAATTTTTGGCCGGCGACTATGATATTCACTGGCTCGAAAAATTCCTTGAAGAAAAAACCGATAAATAAGTGTAATTTGGGGTTATGCCTCACGATGTCATAACCCCAAACCTTCTTCTTCAAGCCTATTCTTCTGGCGTTTTCCCTATGGCTGAAGGCCGTAAGGATAGCGAACTCTTCTGGGTTGACCCTGAAGAGCGAGGTATTATTCCACTTACTCATTTTCATATTCCACGCTCACTCGCAAAACGAGTTCGACAGGACGCTTACACCGTAACCGCCAACAAAGCCTTTCAGAAGGTCGTGGGGGCTTGTTCCATGCCCGCTCGTGGCCGAGAGACGACATGGATAAGCGAACGTATTGAAATGCTCTATACCGACCTCCACAAACGGGGATTCGCGCATTCTGTTGAAACTTGGTCTGATGGAAAGCTTGCAGGCGGATTATACGGCGTGTCGCTGGGTGGTGCCTTCTTCGGCGAAAGTATGTTCAGTGCCAAAACCGATGCCAGCAAGGTTGCGCTCGTGCATCTGGTAGCGCGCCTTAAAGTTGGTGGCTACAAGCTCCTTGATACGCAGTTCATTACTGATCACCTGAAGCAATTTGGTGCCTTGGAGATTCATAGAAACGAGTATCATGCACGCTTGAGAGATGCACTGCAGATTCAGGACGCCAACTTTGATCAGTTGGATCCACTAACTGATGGTTCCACCGTTTTGCAGTTGATCACCCAAACATCATAAACCGGATGCTCCAGCGCATTAAGCGCAGGGCTTGATGCAACCATCCAGCCTTCAAATACGCGCTCTTTCTGGTCGCCGCGCTTCAGATCGTCGATTTCAAGAAAAGCGAAAGTCTCCGGCGGCTCTATCGGCGGCCTCGTACGGCAATATCGTGCAACAAGAGACAGCGTTCCAAAACGAAGCTCCTCACCGATTTCAAGCTCAAATTCAGTAATGCGTGCTGTAATTTTATCAAGCGCACGCAGCACAACGCGATTTTCTGCGACCGTATCTTCCATGCTTGGAACTTGAAGGTCTTGCGCACTTGGTGCAGCACTCGCAGTACCCCCGGCGAAACATGCAACTACCATTAGGAAACAAAAGGCCTTAGTTACCTTCATTACCGTTCCCACCGGATGTGAATTTGCCGATAAGGCCCAACAGGTCAACAGCGTCCTGCGTTTCTTCAATCTCGTCGCCGTTAGCAAGATACTCGTCAGCGCCGCCCGGCAACAAGCTTAGATAGGCACCGCCAAGCAGGCTTTCTGAGGAAATAGCAGCCGCCGTGTCAAGAGGTAGTTCAACGCCAGAAGCCACAGAAAATTTCACGATCGCCTGATAGGAAGCTACATCCAGTTCATTTTCAAGAATGGTTCCTACTTTAATACCTGCGACACGCACATCACTTCCAACATTCAGACCGTCAATACGGTCAAAGCGTGCCTGCAGGGTATAACCACTAACACTTACAGCATCTGTCCGCTCATAAGCGAACACCAGAAACCAGCCTGCCACCAGAAGAACAACGGCACCAATAATTGATTCGACAATATTACTCGACATGAACGCTCCCTACCCGGTGTTTTATGGACGCCAGGCCTCATACTCAGGTTCTGACTTTCGTGGTACAGCCGGTGCGTACGCAACAGCAGTACCAGTCAGATTTTCCTGATGTTCTTTTTCCCAGTCTTTTACGGCAACCTTTTGCTCAGAAGGCAGTTCGTCGACCGTATAGTGCAGCCAGCCATGCCACTCAGCCGGGACACGAGACGCTTCAATCGGACCGTTCTTATAGATAACCCAACGACGGTGACCATTTTTTTCCCGATAATATTCATTACCCTGATCGTCTGTACCTACCTTTTGGCCTTTACGGCTAGTAAAAAGGCGCGTGCCAAAAGTAGTGGTATTCCACCACGTAAAAATCGGGGAGCCGAAAAATGATTTGATCAAGGATGCCATTGCTTTATCCATGCGTTTTTGAAGATTTGCGCCCATTTAGCATGTTTGCCTACCAAGGGAAAGACACAGCTTCGATATTATACCATATGTACGGCGCAAAATTGGAACGCCCGTTCGATTCTTTATAGTCCTACACCAAGGCCCTTACCAGAAGGTTGCTACGATCAATTTAAGGACAAATTATGGCAAAAAGCCCGACTCGTTGAAGTTTAATGAGTCGGTAGACCAAAGTTTAGTAGGCCATTCCTGTCAATCACAATATCTTGAAATTCTTCTTGTGACCCACCCTTCCCAACCCTAGACTTAGCCTGCTTTCAAGGGGGCACCACAATATCTAGATGTTTTGGTGCAGTTTGGTTTGGGCAATTTGACTTAGAGCAAAGTCTGCCAGGCACGCTTGTGCGACCCTTGTACGACCATGAAAATTATTAGGATGCTAAGGGGGAACTTATGCGAATAGACCGCCATTTTACCGGCCAGGAAACCTGTCCATATACTTCAAGTGAATGGCGACGCGCCGTAAGTGAGATAAGAAACCCCGATGGATCAATCGTCTTCCATATGAGTGATGTGGAAGTGCCGACAAGCTGGAGCCAGGTCGCTACCGATATCATCGCCCAGAAATATTTTCGCAAGGCCGGTGTCCCGCAAGCCCTGAAGCCCGTAGAAGAAGAAAACGTACCAAGCTGGCTGTGGCGCAAAGAAGCAGATCTGGACGCTTTGGAAACAATGCCGGAAGACAAACGTTACGGCCCTGAGCAAAGCGCCAAGCAGGTATTTGATCGGTTGGCTGGCACCTGGACCTATTGGGGCTGGAAAGGTGGTTATTTTGAGGCCGAAAGCGATGCACGCACCTTTTTTGACGAAATGCGTTATATGCTCGCCAACCAAATGTGTGCACCAAATAGCCCGCAGTGGTTCAATACAGGCCTGCACTGGGCGTACGGCATCGACGGCCCTGCCCAAGGCCACCATTTTGTAGACTTCAAGACCGGCAAACTGGTTAAATCCAAAAGCGCCTACGAACACCCCCAGCCCCACGCCTGTTTCATCCAGTCAGTATCAGATGATCTGGTGAATGAAGGTGGCATCATGGATCTTTGGACCCGTGAGGCACGCTTGTTTAAATATGGGTCCGGCACGGGCTCAAACTTCTCCAATATTCGTGGCGGCGGCGAACCGCTGTCTGGTGGCGGTCAATCATCAGGCCTAATGAGCTTCCTCAAAATCGGTGACCGTGCGGCAGGTGCAATCAAATCGGGCGGTACAACCCGCCGAGCTGCCAAAATGGTTGTGGTTGATATCGATCACCCGGATGTAGAGGAATTCATTAATTGGAAAGTTATTGAGGAACAGAAGGTAACCGCCCTTGTTTCCGGTTCCAAACTGAACGAAATCCATCTTAATCGCATCATGAAGGCCTGCTGGGATGCCAAAGACGAGCTTGGTGACGATGCCTACGAACCCAAGCAGAACAAAGAACTCAAGAAACAGATTATTGCCGCGCGCAAAGTAATGATCCCTGAAAATTATGTTCAGCGGATGATCCAGTTTGCTAAACAAGGCTATACGTCAATTGACTTTAAAACTTATGACACTGATTGGGACTCTGATGCCTATTTGACCGTTTCCGGCCAGAACTCCAACAACTCCATTCGGGTAACAGACGACTTCATGAAAGCCGTCGAAGCAGGAACCCCTTGGGAGCTCAAAAGGCGGACTGATGCCTCTGTCGAGAAGGAAATCAGCGCCAAGGATCTTTGGCGCGATGTCGGCCACGCAGCGTGGGCGTGTGCCGACCCTGGAATTCAGTTCCATACCACAATCAACGACTGGCACACCTGCCCGGCATCAGGGGAAATCAGGGCATCGAATCCTTGCTCGGAATATATGTTCCTTGATGATACGGCCTGTAACCTTGCATCCCTAAACCTGATGACATTCAGGGCGAAAGACGGCAGTTTCAAGGTAGACAGCTTCAGGCATGGTGTCCGGTTATGGACGATGGTGCTCGAAATTTCGGTTTTGATGGCGCAGTTCCCATCAAAAGAAATAGCCAAACTTTCATATGAATACCGAACCCTGGGCCTTGGATTCGCCAATATTGGCGGCCTTTTGATGAGCCTCGGAACCTCTTATGACAGCGACGAAGGCCGCGCGCTTTGCGGTGCGATTACAGCACTGATGACGGGCGAAAGCTATGCAACATCTGCAGAAATGGCCTCTGAACTAGGCGCTTTCCCCGGTTACAAGAAAAACGCCAAACATATGCTGCGGGTTATCCGCAACCACCGTCGCGCAGCTTATGGTCAAGATCATGGCTATGAGCAACTGCACACAATGCCTGTACCGCTCGACATCAAAAACTGCACAGATAAAGCCATTACTGTTGCTGCTACAAAAGCATGGGACCGTGCGCTGGAAATCGGCGAAGAGCACGGCTTTAGAAATGCACAGTCATCTGTAATTGCGCCAACCGGCACAATCGGGCTTGTGATGGACTGTGATACCACAGGTATCGAGCCAGATTTCGCCCTTGTGAAATTCAAAAAGCTCGCCGGTGGTGGTTACTTTAAAATCATCAACCGTATCGTGCCGCAGGCACTTCAAGTGCTCGGTTACTCGGACAAGGAAGTCGAAGCGATTGAGCGCTATGCTGTCGGTCACAGCACCCTGAAAGAATCGCCTGGTGTGAACCATGAAAGCCTTAAAAAGGTAGGCTTCACATCACGTGAACTTGATGCTGTCGAAGAACAGCTCAAAAACGCATTTGATATCAAGTTTGTATTCAATCAGTGGACGCTTGGAACCGATTTCTGCAAAGAAACTCTAGGCTTCTCCGACGAGCAATTGAATGACTATAATTTCGACATGCTGGCAGCCCTGGGCTTTAGCCGCACAGACGTGAACGCTGCCAACTTATATTGCTGCGGTGCCATGACACTGGAGCAAGCGCCTTATCTCAAAGAAGAGCATTATAATGTGTTTGACTGCGCCAATCCTTGCGGCAAGATTGGCAAACGCTTCCTTTCTGCAGAAAGCCACATTCGCATGATGGCCGCGGCACAGCCATTTATCTCTGGTGCTATTTCTAAAACCATCAATATGCCAAACAATGCTGATGTGGATGATTGCCTGAAATCATACGAACTTAGTTGGTCGCTGGCGCTGAAAGCAAACGCACTGTACCGCGATGGTTCAAAACTCAGCCAGCCGCTTAATGCTGCCCTTCTGGATGATGAAGATCTCGAAGAAGAGTTTGAAGAAAAGTCAGTGCCGGAAAAAACAGCCTTTGTAGCTGAACGTATCGTTGAGCGTATTATCGAACGCGAAGGGCCTGTAAAACGCAAACGTCTGCCATCGCGTCGCAAAGGATATACGCAAAAAGCGGTTGTTGGTGGCCATAAGGTCTATCTGCGCACTGGCGAATATGACGACGGTTCCATCGGCGAGGTCTTTATCGACATGCATAAAGAAGGTGCTGCCTTCCGCTCATTGATGAACAACTTCGCTATCGCCATTTCAATCGGCCTTCAATACGGTGTTCCGCTAGAAGAATATGTCGATGCCTTCACCTTTACGCGCTTTGAACCATTCGGCCGTGTTGAAGGCAACGATACAATCAAAATGGCAACCTCCCTTTTGGATTACTTGTTCCGTGAGCTTGCGATCTCTTATCTGGGCCGTGAGGATCTGGCACACGCTACGTCGGCTGACTTTGCACCAGATACAACAGGGCGCGGCGAAAAAGGCGACGGTCTTCCTGAAATGGATACAGAAGTTACCGAAGCCCTTGAGCGGGTTCAGAAATTTGCTTCTTCTGGTTATGTTCGCGGCAGCAACCTAGTGGTACTCAAAGGCAAAGGCAGCGAATCACCTAAAGGCCAAGAACGCACACTGGAAACGGTCGCTGTTGCCACCGGCACCGATGGAAGTGTGAGTGTGAGTGTTGGTTCAGCCATGACAAATGGTGCTACAGAAGCCACGCCAGACGCAAGGATAGCTGCCAGAATGAAGGGCTATGAGGGCGATGCCTGTGGCGAGTGCGGAAATTTCACTCTTGTCAGGAATGGCACTTGTATGAAATGTGACACCTGTGGCGGCACCAGCGGTTGCAGCTAACAGAATTTATACCGCTCGCCAACCCGTCCCGGTGAGCGGCAATCTCGGGGAAGGCTCGCCTTCCCCAATTTTTTTACCTAAATCCAAGTTACTTAGGCTCATTTCCTTGAAACCTTAGCTAATTTCTCTAAAGATTGCTTACCTTTACTAATTGTTTACTTACACCTGTTGAAGTGGCGCAAGCCGACAAAGGTGGGCATTTAACTAATTTTATTGTATTCTTATCGTTTAATTTTTGGAGCCGTTTGTGGCGGAAACAATTGGAAACAAAGTCTCGGCAATTTCCAACCCTGAAACCGGTGCCGTAGCAAAAATTGTTAACACGGGTGCTGTCGCTGAGTGCCTCCCTGTTGGAGTACTTGTGCTCGGCATCACTGACGCCAACGTTATTGAAGCTTTATTTATCAATGCGTTTGCCAGAGAGATTTTTGATCTGAAAGGGCAAACACAGTTACCTTGCCCTCTGGACTCAATCTGGAGCACCAGCGACAATCATGTTCTTATTGGTCAACTTCAGGAAGTTTTCCGTGCGGGCGCTGAGGCCAATTTCGAGTGGAGCATGCGTGCCGGCGCGATAGAACGGTTTCTTTCCAGCCAGTTGATTCCTCTAAAAAATCATGATGGTGCCATACATCAAGTTGTCTGTACTGTTGAGGATCAAACGGCCGAAAAGCTCGCAGAACGCAATTTGTTGCATCATGCTTTCCACGACGCTCTTACCGGCCAGCCAAACCGGGTTCTCTTTAGGAACAAACTTGAGGAAGCGGTAACCGAAAGCACCCGCGGTAGCCAAGGAACTGGCTGTGCGGTCCTTATCATCAACATTGATCGTTTCCAGCAAATTAATGAGAGTTTCGGCCATAGTGCAGGAGACAGGTTCCTGATTTCCATGGCATCAACACTCAGGCGTTGCATTCGAGGGTCCGACACACTTGCCCGCTTATCTGGTGATGAATTTGCCATCCTGGTAGCGCGCTTCAACGATATCGAAGAAGTAGAGATGATCTGCAAACGCATTCACGAAGCAATGCAGCAACCTTACGACCTTGATGGCAACGAAGTGTTCACCTCTGTTTCAGTCGGCGTTGCAACCACCATCAACAGCTCAACCCACCCGGAAGATCTGATCCGGGATGCCGATTTTGCCATGCACCGCGCCAAATCCGCAGGCAAGGCCCGCTCAGAGATTTACCACAGCGATTCTCATCAACGCGCCAGATCGCAGTTTCATTTGGAAACCGAGCTTCGTCGCGCTGTCGAACGCAAAGAATTGATGCTCTATTATCAGCCGATTGTGGACTTGAAGACTCAAAAAATTCGAGGTTTTGAAGCACTTACCCGCTGGATTCACAAGGAACGTGGCTTTGTATCGCCGGTTGAGTTTATCCCGCTTGCAGAAGAAACCGGCGTCATAGTAAACCTTGGCCGCTGGGCCGTGGATGCTGCCTGCCAACAGGTGCGCCACTGGCTCGACACTGTAGGGCCGGACAAAACCGTGCCTGTGAATGTAAATGTTTCCGGCATCCAATTCGCGCGCGACAACGTCGCGGAAATGGTACAAGGCGCACTTGCAAAATATAAAATCGAAGGGCGCTTTATCAGGGTCGAGCTTACTGAAACGTCAATCATGGCAAACCCGACACGCATTTCAGAATCACTACAAAAGATAAGAAAACTCGGTGTGAAGATCGCACTTGACGATTTTGGAACCGGCTATTCCTCTTTGAACTATTTGCACCAGTTCCCTATCGATATAATCAAAATCGACAGAAGTTTCATTAATCAGCTCGAATTAGGCAATCAACCTTTCAAGATCCTGGAAATGATTGGTATTTTGGCCCAAAATCTTGGTCATGACGTTGTTGCCGAGGGACTGGAAGATATTGAGCATATTGAAATGCTACGAGATATGGGTTTTGAGTTTGGCCAAGGCTATTATTATTCCAAACCAGTGGAAGCAAACGAGGCAAGCACATATGTGGCGGGAACAGTTCCTTGGGATCAACCGTAAAATTTCCCTTGAAGGCAGTGACCTGCATGCCCAAATGTTAGTTATTGACTATAGTGAGCAAAACTGAGCAAGGAAATTACCATGGCCGAAGCTGCCGAAAACAAGGCACCTGCCACTGAAACCACACCAGCGAAAACAACCGCCGCCAGCAAACCTAAACCTGCAAGTAAACCCGCGGCACGGAAGGCGGCTGCAGGGAAGAAAGCGCCGACGAAAAAGGCGGTGACAAAAACGGCAAGCAGTAAACCTGCTGCCAAAGCCCAGACTGCAAAAAAAACTGCCGCTCGAAAAACTACAAGCGCAAAAAAAACGACGCCAAAGGCTACACCCCCAAGGAAATCCGCTACCAGCGGTAAAGCTGCCGCCCCCAAGGCTACAAAGTCAGCAACCACTGCAGAAACCGTTACAAACGAGCCAAAGGTAGAAACATCCACTACTCATGAGACAAGTAGCGAGCAAGCCGAGCAAAAATCCAGCCATGCAGGGTTTGATAGTGATAAATTAATCGCGGAACTGAAGGAAAAAGATTGGGGCAGCATCGCCCTACGCGGCATCTTCATGCTGTTGTTCGGTTTTTTGGCGAATATAGGCCTGATGGCAACGTTTGTGCTTGCCGTTATCCAGTTTATTGTAATGGTCGGCACTGGCCAGCCAAGTGATGTACTCACCTCTATTATTACACGATTGGCAACCTATATTGGTCAGAGCTTGAACTTCCTAAGCTTCAAAACCGAAGACATGCCCTTCCCCTTAGGGCTGGACCTTCCCTCCGAAGACTAAATCCGTATTTTATTTCGGAGTGAGTTGGGGCACCAAATGGTGCCCTTTTTTATTCGTTATAAATGCGGAAAAACCAGCCTAAATTCCTGCAGAAGCAAATAACACTTCGATTGCAAGGCGGATGATAACCACAGCAATGATTGCTGTAATAACCGCTTTGACAAAATCGATCATAAAGTACCTTGCCCGATCTACTTAAAGACACCGCCGCGAACTTTAACTGCGGTGTCTGGAAAATCCGTAAAAATCCCGTCCACTCCTATGGAATACAGCATTGTAAGCTCATCTTCGACGCGATCAAACATTTTTGGCAGATGATCGTTTCGCACCGTCCAGACATGAACAAATCCACCCGCTGCATGCACCTGCTTGATCAGTCCACTCGGTTTCCCCTCTTTGGTCACAACAAGGGCTTTGTTAACGCCAACCCCGTCAACTGTTCCCAAAAAAGAAGCAATATCCACGTCTGATTTTATCCACCCTGTGTCAGGGTCCTTCTTTCCCCCAACCAACAAAACAGTCGGTATATCTGTCCGGTCTGCAATGCGGGATACAAAATCTGTGTCAAAACACTGAAAGAAAAGCGGCGTGCCAGCCGCTGCTATAGCCTCTAGTTCTTTTAAAAAGCGATCCTCAAAACCAGCGTGCAAGCCACTGAAAATATCGGGGCGCTTCAGTTCAATATAAAGGCCTACATTATTACCGGCGAGTTTTTCACGCTCCACCAAAGCCACAATTTCTTCAAGTGTTGGAACCAATTCTTGCCCATCATAGCCTACACCGCGACTTGGCCTTGGCTGTATGGCTCTCAGGGTTTTAAGTTCCTGAAGCGTAAAATCGAACACGAACCAATCTGTTTTCCCACCGTAGGTTCGCTTTCTATCAAAAAACTCCGGACGGGAAGCAACATCAGTTGTCGAAGAGAGATAAACATCGTGGCGCGCCACAAAATGGCCGTCCCGAGTGACAACCAAATCGGGCTCAATGTAATCAGCACCTTGCCTGATAGCCAGTTTATAGGCCGCCAAAGTATGCTCTGGCCGATATCCACTGGCTCCGCGGTGCGCAATAACAATGGGTTCTTCCTCTGCAATTACCTGCCCAGAAGATAGCCCCAATATGCCAAATAACAGAAATAAACTGCCAACTAATACCCTCATGCTTCCCCCTAAGTTCCTCAAACTATGCTACAATTACCTTTACACTGGACATTCCGGTTTATAGTCATACCTTATTGACAAAAATATCGATAGTGGCCCGAAGGATCAAAGATGGACCCTGTTCAGCTCATCGCCAGCTTTGTTGCAATTGTGCTATTAGCGGGCGTCGCTTACAATTTATTTCCTGAAAAAGATGTCCTTACGCTTGCGTCAGCGAAAGAAGACTATCTGCGCTTTAACGCGAATGCCGTGATTGCCACCCCTATTTTGGGCGAAGATCACCACGCAGCAATATTACCGCTAAGTACGCCAGACGATCAACTTGGAATTGTCACAAAGCTTGGCGACCGATTGGTGTGCCGTACCTTGCAAAAGGGTGATGTCACAAGCTTTTCAATAAACAAAGACATTCTCACTATATCGTGCAACGACTTTACACAGCCAACAATGCAAATTTTCTTAGGTGCTGATGATATGGCCCGCGCAGAAGCACTTATTATCGGATTTACCAAAGCCGCCGGAGGCCAGAATGCCGCTTGATCTCTTTAAGCCGACGGAATATGCGGTCCCGCTTTTTGTTCTGCTTGTCATTATTGAATTGCTTTACGGTTGGAAAACCGGACGAGTACGGTATGAAGGCAAAGATACCTTCGCCTCAATGTTTATGGGACTGGGGAGTACAGTTGTTGGTGCTGCCACTTTTACTTTCACATTCACTGCGGCCTTTTGGATTTGGGAAAACTTCCGAATTTTTGATTTCGGAACCGAGCTAACTCTCGGCATTTTTCTTCTGGCGTTCGTTTTGGATGACCTGGCCTATTATTGGATCCACCGAATGGGCCACCGTATGCGCTGGATGTGGGCGGCCCATGTTATTCACCATTCTAGCCAGCATTATAACCTCTCCACAGCACTAAGGCAGACTTGGACCGGCAGCTTTACGCCGGGGATATTCTTCCGCTGGCCGATCTTCATCCTGGGGATTCATCCATCTATTGTACTGTTCTGTGCTGGTATTAATCTGGTGTATCAGTTTTGGATCCACACAGAGGCCATTGGTAGGTGTCCGCGCTGGTTCGAGGCTGTTATGAATACACCGAGCCACCACCGTGTGCATCATGCCAATAACCCACGCTATCTGGACGCAAACTATGCCGGTGTTTTCATCATCTGGGATAAAATATTCGGTTCTTTCATCCCAGAGTGCAAAGACGAACCCTGCAACTATGGCCTGGTTACAGACCTTGGCACATTCAATCCACTGAGAATCGCTCTCCATGAATGGCTGGGGATTGTCAAAGATATTGCAGGTGCGAAAAGCTGGCGTGATCGTTTGTTATTTCTTGTTGCCCCGCCCGGATGGACCCCAGACGGCAGCCGCATGACAAGCGATATGATCCGGGAAGCCTGGAAAGCTAGAATTTCAGCCAAAAAGCAGGCCGCGGAGTAAACTCTAACAACAGATATTGACGGGACATGCAATTCTGCATGTTTCCCTATTTTATTTTGCACTTGCGAAATAACACCTGAGGGAGTTTAAACAGGGCAATACGTCGTACTTGGGCCAAAACTCTAGAAGCGATATTTTGCACTTGCGAAATAAACTGATTTTGGCACATTGTGCGGCAAAGACACGGGCGTTCCCCTGCAACCACGCCCTGCCCCAATAGTAAAGTCAGGAGACCATAATAATGTCCCAAAATTCTATCGTCATCGTTGGCATGGCTCGCACTCCAATGGGTGGTTTGCTCGGCGACCTCTCTACTGTAAAAGCATCTGATCTGGGTGCCACAGCGATCTCCGGTGCCCTTTCAAGCGCAGGTCTCGAAGCGGTGGATGTTGACGAAACAATTATGGGCTGTGTGCTCCCCGCGGGCCAGGGCCAGGCCCCAGCTCGACAGGCGAGCCTGAAGGCAGGTCTGCCGAAAGAAACTGGTGCCGTCACCATTAACAAAATGTGTGGTTCCGGTATGAAAGCCATGATGCAGGCACATGATGCCATTAAAGCAGGCAGCAACGACATTGTTGTCGCGGGTGGCATGGAAAGCATGTCTTTAGCGCCGCACATAATGCCATCTGGCCGTACAGGTATCAAATACGGCGCGGGTCAAATCCTCGACCATATGGCACTTGATGGCCTAACTGACGCATATGGCGGCGAGCCAATGGGGGTTTATGCTGAACTGTGCGCTGAGCATTACCAATTTACTCGTGAAGCGCAGGATGCTTATGCCATTGAATCGTTAAAGCGCGCCCAGGCCGCGATGGAAAACAATGCCTTTGAAGGCGAGATCGTGCCCGTAACTGTTAAGTCCCGCCGCGGCGATACAGAGTTCAAGACTGATGAGCAGCCGCCAAAGGCCCGCCTCGATAAAATCCCAACCCTGCGCCCGGCCTTTAAGAAGGGCGGCACTGTAACTGCTGCCAATGCAAGCTCTATATCTGATGGTGCTGCAGCAGTTGTCATGATGAGCGCTGCTGAAGCAGAAAAACGCGGACTGACCCCGCTTGCAACACTGAAAGCACACGCTGAATTTGCACATGCGCCAGAGTGGTTCACCACAGCACCTGTGACAGCAATCAAGAAGGTACTCAGTAAAACGGGCTGGAGCATAGACGATGTCGACCTATTCGAAGTAAACGAAGCCTTTGCTGTCGTTGCAATGGCAGCCATGCAAGAACTCGGCCTCGACCACGACAAAGTAAATGTCAACGGTGGTGCCTGTGCCCTTGGTCACCCGATTGGTGCATCCGGTGCCCGTATCTGTGTTTCGCTCATTAACGCACTCAAAAAGCGCGGCCTCAAAAAAGGTATCGCCAGCCTTTGCATTGGCGGCGGCGAAGCAACTGCCGTCGCAATTGAGCTGAACTAAGCTGGGATAAACATATGATTCTTAACGAAGAACAGCGCATGGTGCGGGACATGGCCCGCTCCTTCGCGCGTGAGCGCGTGCGCCCAAGTGCACCTAAATGGGAAAAAGACGGCATCATCCCACGGAATATGCTTGATGAAATGGGCCAACTTGGCTTGTTGGGAATGACCGTCCCTGCAGAATGGGATGGTGCAGAAACCGATTATGTTTCTTACGCTCTTGCCTTAATGGAAATTGCAGCCGGCGACGGCGGCCTTTCCACACTGATGAGTGTGAACAACGCCCCTATGTGTGCTGCTGTGCTGGCAAATGGCACCGACGAGCAAAAAGAAAAGTTTCTGAGGCCAATGGCGCGCGGCGAGATGATCGGTGCTTTCTGCCTCACTGAGCCACAAGCAGGCTCTGACGCTTCCATGCTTCGGACCAAAGCAGAGCGCACCAACAGCGGCTGGAAAATCAACGGCACCAAACAATTTATTACATCCGGCAAGGTTGGCGGCGCGGCGATCATCTTCGCAGTAACGGACCCGAATGCTGGAAAACGCGGTATCTCTGCTTTCTTAGTGCCTACGAACACGCCTGGCTATACGGTTGCCAGCGTCGAGCACAAGCTCGGCCAGAAGTCGTCCGACACCTGCCAGATTGTCTTCGACAATATGGAAGTGCCGACCGGATATTTGCTAGGCGCGGAAGGGGCAGGATATAAAGTAGCTCTTTCCAACCTGGAAACAGGCAGAATTGGCATTGCCGCACAGTCTGTTGGTATGGCAAAGGCGGCCTACGAATATGCTCTTGAGTATGCCCAGGAGCGCGAAGCCTTTGGCAAAGCCATCATTGACCACCAGGCGGTCGGGTTTCGGCTTGCAGACATGGCAACGCAGTTACAGGCCGCTGAATTGATGGTTTTAAATGCCGCAGCAAAAAAAGATGCAGGCGAACCCTGTCTTAAAGAGGCCTGCATGGCCAAGCTGTTCGCCAGCGAATCTGCAGAAAAAATCTGCTCTGCTGCGATCCAGACACTCGGTGGTTATGGGTATCTCAGTGAGTATCCAGTTGAGAAAATCTATCGTGATGTCAGGGTGTGCCAGATTTATGAAGGTACATCCGATATTCAGCGCATAGTTATCAGCCGCGAAATCAACAAATAAAAAAAGCCCGCCCCATTAAATGGGCGGGCTTTTTTATCAAAGCTAAACTTCGACGGCATGATCAGTTGATCAAAACCTGGTCGCGTCCGCTTCTTTTTGCTTCATAGAGAGCTTCATCAGCGCGCTTCAGGGCGCTATCAATTGCAATATCGCTGTAATCCACTTCTGACAAACCTATGCTAACTGTCACACTAAAAGGGTGGCCTCGATGTTCAAACTCAAGTGCAGCTATATTCTCGCGGACGCGTTCTAATACCGTATAAGCTCCATTTGCTTCGGCCTCAGGCAGCAATATGGCAAACTCTTCTCCGCCCATACGACCAACAGTATCTTCATAGCGTACAGTATCTTTGCAGCTTTCAACAATTTCCTGCAGAACCAAGTCCCCCACATCATGGCCGTATGTGTCATTGATCATTTTAAACTTGTCCACGTCCAGCATCGCAACAACTACACTGTGGCTATGGCGCTTGCGGCGGCTTAGTTCCATATCAGCGGCATTCATAAAATGACGACGGTTAAAGCAATTTGTCAGCGGATCAATCGACGCCATGTGAAGTAGTTCCTCACGCGCGGTCACCAAATCCAATTGCGTATTAACCCGAGCACGGACAACTGCCGTTTCAAAGGGTTTGCGCACAAAGTCGGCAGCTCCGAGATTCAGGCCTTGAATTTCAGGCTTAGCCCCTTCCATGCCAGTCATAACAATTACCGGGATATGTTTTGTGCGCTCATCCTTTTTAAGGCCTTTGCATACCTTGAAACCATCGATATCCGGGAGCACCACATCAAGAAGAATCAGGCTTGGTAAGTGCTTCAAGGCCAGTTCCAGGCCAGTCTTGCCGTTTTCTGCCTCAATAATATCGCCGAAACTGCTGATTGTTGCCTTCAGCATCTCGCGCATGGTTTCAGAGTCTTCGACTATTAAAATTGTTTTGTTGGACATAGATACCTGCCAATAGGTCTGAAAAATCGCTTCCTAATTGGTAGCAAGATCGCCTTAACAATCCTTTACACACAGAAGTATTTAAGAAACTTTGAATAAATTTTTGGATAAGACAACAAAAAAAGCCCTGCGGCATAGCTGTATTTTGGAGAAATTGCCGAGAACTTAAAAGCGGTTTTCTTCAATCGGCACTGTATGGCGGCGTAATTTATGCCAAGGCAATAAAAGCTGCGTCCTGCAATTTACCAAAATGTGCGTAGGTGCCCCTTGTCAAAGCGCCATTGAAACTGAGTGGGAAAAATAAATGGGGAAAAAGCCGCTATTGAGCTGAAACAATATTCCGGGATGGAAGGCAAAGCGCTAGAATTTCTGGCATCACTTCTAGCGTGGCATGGTGCCCAAGGGTAATAAGTTCTTCCGCTTTTGTAAAATCCGCCATATCAATATGGCCTATTGACGGTGCAATCACAATGTCTGGGGCATCAGCAACCATCCGCGCCTTACTAAGTGCCTGAAGCGCAAGCGACCATCCTGCCCGCGCTGACTTTATTGCGGCAAGACTTGGTTTTTCCAACACAGGATCAAAACCAAGACGTCTGGCACGCCCCATATAGTCAGATTGCAAGTCCACGGCAATGATGATATCCGCACCTAAATCTCGGGCCGCTTCAACCGGAACAGGATCCACAATACCTCCGTCAACCAGATAAAGATTGTTGGTTCTGATAGGTGGCAAGACCCCTGGTATTGCCGACGAAGCACGTAAAGCCGTAACAACATCGCCAGCATCTAAAACCACACGTTCCCCAGAATAAAGGTCAGCAGCAACTGCGGCGAAAGGCTTTTGAAGCTGTTCAATCACCCGAGCGCCAAAATGTTCTCTTAGCCGACGCTCAATTTTTCCGGCACCAATCAGCCCGCCCTTTTGAAAACCAAACTCACCAAGCGATATCATTTCTTTCAGTGTGATTTCGCGGGCAATATCCTCCAATTCGTCAAGCATATCGCCTGCGATGCAAGCCCCAACAATCGAACCTATGCTGGTTCCTGTCACTATGTCGCATTCAACGCCTTCAGCCTCAAGCGCCCGTACAACACCTATATGCGCCCATCCAAGCCCAGCACCGCCGCCAAGGGCCAATCCTATCCTCGCCATAGAATACTCCTGTTTTCTTTTAGAGGTAAGCGTGGCGGCCTAAGCTTGCAAGTCATCTACGAGATACGCTGGAAAATTTCTTTCCCTTTTGGCAAAACCAATAGCGCGGCTAAAACTCACGGGAACTTAGATAAAAACGAAAACTGCTTTCCTTGCTCACATCGGCTTTAGCAACAGCTAGCATACTATAAAATACCTCGGTTCTTCTGTTGCTGTATCATGCCTGCATAAAGATCATTCTCATACCGACGCGGCGATAAAGGCCCGGCATAGTGCGGCAATTCTTCTCCCAGTACCCACTGGGCCACTAGCTCTCCGCTAGCACAGGCCGCCATCGTGCCAAACCCTGATAAAGCCCCTGCCACATAAAACCCACCAACTTTCGTGGGGCCTAACAACGGCCAATTTTCCTTGGTGAGGGTATAGTATCCACCATAATGCACCATGGCGCGCGGTAACTTACCGTAATAGGCTTTGAGCGCAGGGTTGAGGCGCGCCGCACCACGTAACACGATTTCGGGAAACTGATCATCCAACTGCGCTTCAAAGCTCGGCAAAGAATCTAATTGATTATAAGCCCAGCCAAGCTTGAGCCATTTGCCTTTTAGCCCACCATCCGGACGACAATGTACCCCGCCAGGCAAGTCAGAAGCGAGCCAGGAAAATTCTGGATCACCTTTAAGAAGCGAACGCTCCTCATCGTCCCAATCAAGTCGTTGACCGTCCAGGTCGATCGCAAAAGGCATAGTTCGTGAAATAACGCCAAGGCTATCTTCAAACGCAATTTTTTGCTGTACCCAATTTTCAACTGGCAGTTCGACACCCAACATGCCTGCTATTTCGCCAACAAAGGGGCCGGCAGCATTAACGATCTGTTCTGCAAAGATGTGTCGGCCATCGTCTAAAGTGACTTGAAATCGATTACTTTTTTCAATCGCCTTTATCTTGCCGATTAACCTTGCACCACCGGAAGCCTTGAAAGCTGCAAGCATATATTGCCCAAGCTGTTGGCTGCTAATAGTCCCGGCTTTTCGAACATGAAAAACCGCGTTCAGTTTTGGATCAAAATAAGGATAGTGCCGCTTGATGATAAAATTGTTGCTGAGAATGTCCACACCGTCTGGGGCACTTTCCCATCCGATTGCCTCTGCAGGCTGGTAGGTAACCGATGTGGGCATATTATGGATACGAACCTCTTGTCTACTGCCCTTATATCCAGCCGACAAATCAGCTAGATACGGTTCAATATCAGAGCTTCGGGTTGCCAAAAGATACCCGCCCCGGGTCATCTGGATTTGGTTCTTGGTGTCCCGTGCGATTTGCTCCATCAAATCAATGCTATGGTCTGTAAAGTCCCGCATCACCGGATGAGGCCACCAGTTGCGGTAATTTTCGCCAGACTGAGCAGATGTAAAGGCCATCGGCTGCATGCAATCAATCAACGTCACACGGTGATTTGGCCTCAAGTGTTTTAAATAGTAGGCAACCGAAATACCGATACTGCCCGCACCGATCACCAAAACCTCTGTGTCCAACGTCTGCATCCAAATACCTATTCAGGGATATCAATCTTGATGATATTTCAGTGCATCATGCGGCTTAAATCCACTAATTTTAGTATAAGTTTAATTTATAGAAACAAGCTTTTCATCAAGAGTTAAAAAACAGCCTGGAGGGGCTGTTATATCAAAATAGCCGGAACCAAAAAGGATCCGGCTATACCTTTACAAAAGCAGTTTATCGTAACTATTGACGCCGCTGGGCGTGAACTCGTCGCCCTGCTCGACGACGCCCTTTTAGTTTGAGCACCGAGGGTTGCGGCCGACAGCTTTGATGTCAACATCTTCACGGCACATCGCACCCCCGCGCACGTGGCTATTGATCACTACCCCAACCTAGCTTTTTGCGGCACCTACGGCGCTGATTGCCGCCCATCAGCGCCGCGCAGTCACTGATGCCGCTGTCGATCACTAAGGCAGTACCTGCCAGTAAACCGAGAGTGGGCACTTGAACGGGACCCAAGGCCTCACCCTTAAATCACAATAATGTCCGATGTCAGGTCTGCGATTAAGAGGTTCGCGATTGTTTGCCGTCAGGTCCAGTTGGGCAAATTAGGTTGATTTTGTAAGAGAGTGTTTTCGAACGCAGCGAAGAAGGCCGCGCAGGATGAGCAGAATGGGCTTTGCGCTGCATTTTCCTGACGACAAGGCGATCATTCTCGATAGCAAAATTACGCTAAACGCCTATGTTCAGATGGAAGAAGCGGACGACAATGAGGCTGATGCTATCTGAATAGTGTATCAAAGGTCTGGAACTAAGCCTTTGCCTTAAAATCATCCGTTAAATTTACAATTCTGCAATTCTGCAATTCCAGAATCATAGAAAAAGAGCTGCTAAAGAAAATAAATGCCTGAAAATAAAAAAGCGGCTGAAACCTTGCGATTCCAGCCACTTCTTTACAGAACAGTATTATATCAGCATCAGAACGGAATTTCATCGTCAAGATCAGCAGCGCCGCCCATTGGTGCCCCCTGGCCTCCTCTGCCTTGGCCACCGCCCTGAGCGCCGCTTTGGCCACCGCTTTGGCCACCGCCGAAACCACCTTGAGATTGACCGCCACCAAAGTCTGAACCGCCGCTATAACCTGCTTGGCTATCACCGAAGCTGCTACCTGCCCCTTGGCCCTGATTGTCGCCGCGACCACCAAGCATGGTGAGTTCACCTCGGTAACGCTGTAAGACAATCTCCGTTGTGTATTTTTCCTGACCGCTCTGGTCGGTCCATTTGCGCGTCTGCAACTGGCCTTCAATATAAACCGTTGAACCTTTGCGCAGATACTGTTGAGCGACTTTCGCAAGATTTTCGTTAAAGATCACTACCCGATGCCATTCTGTGCGTTCACGGCGCTCACCAGAATTGCGGTCCCGCCAGGTCTCAGAAGTTGCAATCGATAGATTCACCACCGGAGACCCATCGTTCATCGTCCGTACTTCCGGGTCGCGCCCGAGGTTACCAACCAAAATTACTTTATTAATACTACCGGCCATCAAAGCCCCCTTATTGATATCTCGTTGGGCCAAAAGGCCCGCGTGCGGCGACCATAGACCAACTGATGGCTCGCTGCAAAAGGAACCTTAGCATAACATGATGTTCTCTATTTGTTCTAAAATATCTCGCCTTGACGCGCGAGAAGAACACCTTGGCTCTTCTCGCTTCCCAAGCCTCTGTTTCTTCATAAGGATTTAGCCTTAGGGACAGGAGGCATTTATGAGAACATTCTTTTTTATCAGTGCAGTCTTTTTGGCTGCAGCGCTCACTACAGCAACAACTGCACAAAACCAACGAACTGCCAAAACCCCATGCCAAACAGACAACGCGTTCCGTGCATTCGATTTTTGGGTTGGCGACTGGGATGTGACAAGCCGTACAAATGGCCAATTGGCAGGCACCAATAAAATTGAAGCTATCGAAGGTGGCTGCGCCCTGCTGGAAACCTGGAAAGGCAAAACCGGGAGTACGGGAATTAGCACAAATCACTATAACCCTGTTACCAAAAAATGGCGGCAACTTTGGATCTCTGGCGGCGCTTACTCCATTGATTATGAAGGTGGAATCGAAGGCGAAATCATGAAAATGGAAGGCCATATATGGTATTACACCAACAACCAAAGCTTCCCCTTTCGCGGCAGTTGGATACCGCAGGAAAATGGCACAGTGCGCCAGCATTTCGAACAATATAACCCCAAGAACAAGCAATGGGTTACCTGGTTCGATGGCATCTACACACGCTCAGCCCCCCAGGAAAAGTAAGGAAGGTGACGCGGGACCAAGTGAAACAACGGCTAGACTCGATCGATTTTCTACGCGGCCTGATAATGGTGATTATGGCGCTCGACCATGTGCGTGACTATTTCATCAATATACGCTTTGACCCGCTTGACCTGGACCAGGGCGGTGCCACCCTATTTCTGACACGTTGGATTACCCATTTTTGCGCACCTATTTTTGTCCTGCTTGCAGGGACCAGTGCAGGCTTGATGGCAGCGACCCGTACAAAAGCAGAGTTGAGTCGTTTCCTACTCACACGGGGAATATGGCTGATTGTTGTTGAAGCAGTGGTTATAACTTATGGCTGGACGTTCCAGTCACCTACGAACCTGATCATCCTGCAGGTTATCTGGGCGATCGGTGTTTCAATGCTGGTGATGTCGATACTGGTTTGGTTACCAACCTGGGCTATCGCAACTTTTGCACTAACCGTTATTTTGGGTCATAATATTCTGGATTACGGCCTGTTTCCCGCCCCTGCGCAGGGACCAGCGCCGTTCTGGCATTTCCTTCACAATCAAGGTTTTACCCTTGACCTTGGCCTTCCCACGGCAAGCGCCTATCCCCTGCTGCCATGGGTCGGTGTGATGCCACTGGGGTATAGCCTTGCCTTACTTTATGAAAAACCTGCCAAAGAAAGGCAGACCTTTCTTATTCGCATCGGATTGGGCGCAGTAACGGCGTTTGTTCTTTTACGTAGCTTAGGTTTGTACGGCGAGCCAAACGGCTTTGAAGCCAAAGACAATCTGTTCCACACTCTGCTCGCATTTGTGGATACCACCAAATACCCGCCTTCTCTGCAGTTCCTCCTGATGACCCTTGGGCCTGGTTTGCTTGTTCTCGCATATGCCGAACGCTGGCGAGGACGATTTATAAATTGGATGGTAATATTTGGGCGGGTGCCCTTCTTCTATTATGTGCTGCACATTTATGTAATTCACTTAGCCGCACTGCTGGCTGCAGAGTTACAAGGAGTAGGGGCCAACGCCTTAACTCAGGCGTTTTTCAGCTTTCCACCAGAGTATGGCTTTAGCCTACACTTCGTATGGCTGTTTTGGCTTGCCCTTGTGATTCTGTTATTTCCGGCCTGCAAATGGTTCGCAGGCGTGAAAGCACGCCGTAAAGACTGGTGGATGAGTTATCTCTAGGTGTAAATTTCCCAAGTTAACTGCCACCTCCTTCATATTGCCGCGCCCCTGACACAGGCGAAAAGCAAGCCCACCGGCTCCGTGTAAAAATTTCATAAACAATTTCTATACCCTCGACATCATCAAGCGTCCCCATACTGATGGCAATTCGGTCAGGCTCTGAATGCCCTTCCCATGTCAAGGGGCTGCCGCATTCTTTGCAAAAACGCCGCACAGCTATATCACTGGCACAGGCCTCCCCTTTAGGGGCCGTAATCCACCGAAATTGGCCTCTGTCAACATTGGTGAAAGGCATAAAGCCAGTCCCCGAGTTTTTTTGACAGTCTTTGCAATGGCAATTGCCGGTGCGGCTATTATCCAAATTAATCTCATACCGTACCGCACCACACATGCAGCCACCTGTTCTTAAGTCTGGCACGATGGTCTCCTCTGCGCCCTATTATTGTTCCCTATTTGTTCCAATTTAGCCCAAAATGTCAACACCTCAAATTACTCGGCACAAACTGACACACCCCTGACAGGAATTGTCAGTATAATTCAATTTGTTCTTTATTTGTTCCCAATATCAAACTAACGTCAGAGCGCTTGACAGCCTATACTGTTGCGTCCATGTGAAGGGCCAGCCCCCAGTTAGAGTGTGAGAATTAAATGCTGACCGAAATTTCCGTCCGCGGTGCCAGAGAACATAACCTGAAATCTATTGATGTAGATATCCCACGTGACAAGCTGGTGGTAATCACAGGCCTATCGGGGTCGGGCAAGTCTTCACTTGCATTTGATACCATATATGCTGAGGGCCAACGCCGTTATGTGGAAAGCCTTTCAGCTTATGCGCGCCAGTTCCTGGAACTGATGCAAAAACCGGACGTTGATCATATTGAAGGCCTGTCGCCAGCAATTTCAATTGAGCAAAAAACCACTAGCAAAAATCCTCGTTCAACGGTGGGCACTGTTACTGAAATTTATGATTATATGCGCCTTTTATGGGCTCGCATCGGCGTGCCCTATTCGCCCACCACAGGCCTGCCCATTGAAAGCCAAACTGTCAGCCAAATGGTTGACCGTATTATGGATCTCGGCACAGGCACACGGCTTTATCTGCTTGCGCCTATTGTACGTGGCCGCAAAGGCGAATATCGAAAAGAATTCCAGGAATTGCAGAAGCGCGGATTCCAGCGCGTCAAAGTGGACGGTGAATTCTATCTGATCGAAGATGTGCCAACGCTCGACAAGAAATACAAACATGATATTGATGTTGTTGTTGATCGCCTGGTCCTGAAATCGGATTTGCAACAACGACTGGCAGACAGCGTTGAGACAGCACTGGAGCTTTCTGACGGCCTAATCGTCACAGAAACTGCAGAAAAACTAACCGAGGGCCAACAGCCTACACGCCATCTAATGTCTGCCAAGTTCGCCTGCCCTGTATCGGGTTTTACAATTGAAGAGATTGAGCCACGGCTTTTTTCCTTCAACAACCCCTTTGGGGCCTGCCCTTCCTGCGACGGGCTTGGCAAAAAATTGTATTTTGACCCGGCCTTGGTGGTCCCGGATGAGACAAAATCTGTGCGAGAAGGCGCGATTGCTGCCTGGGCCAACAAAGCTAATAATCCTTCACCTTTCTATTTCCAGGCGCTTGGCGCTGTGGCAGATTTTTACGATGCCTCGCTGGATACACCGTGGAAGGACCTACCCAAGAAGGTGCAGGATGCAATGCTTTTTGGAACAGGCAAAAAATCCATCCCGATTGTCTATGCGGACGGCAAGCGCAAATTTGAAGTCAACAAACCTTTTGAAGGGGTTGTGAACAATATTGAGCGCCGCTGGCGCGAAACCGACAGCAACTGGATGCGCGATGAATTATCGAAATACCAGGGCTCTGCGAAATGTGATAACTGCAACGGTGACCGCCTCAAGCCGGAAGCTCTGGCCGTTAAGATTGATGGTCACCATGTAAGCGAAATCACAGCGCTGTCGATTGAAGCTGCACGAGACTGGTTTACCGACCTTCCGGCGAAACTGGATACAAAAAGGCAGGCTATTGCAGAGAAAGTTCTGAAGGAAATCCAGGACCGCCTAAGTTTTTTGGTTAATGTGGGGCTTTCATACCTTAACCTAAGTCGTTCTTCTGGAACCCTTTCGGGGGGCGAAAGCCAGCGTATTCGGCTCGCATCCCAAATCGGTTCGGGCCTTACTGGTGTTTTGTATGTATTGGACGAACCATCAATTGGTCTGCACCAGCGCGACAATGACCGTCTCTTGGAAACGCTCCAGAACCTACGCGATATTGGTAACTCTGTTCTGGTAGTTGAACACGATGAAGATGCGATCCGCACTGCCGATTATGTGATCGATATGGGGCCTGGCGCTGGCGAGCACGGCGGCATGATTGTCGCAGAAGGGCCACCAGAAAAAGTTATGTCAGCACCGGAGAGCCTAACCGGGCAATATCTGACGGGCCTTAGAAGCGTACCAATTCCCGCTGTTCGGCGTAGCGGCCACAAGGGTAAGGCTCTGACAGTTAAAGGTGCTGCGGCTAACAACCTCAAAAATGTTAATGGCTCTATTCCGCTTGGCACCCTCACCTGCATTACCGGCGTATCCGGTTCTGGTAAATCCACCTTCACCATCGAGACGCTTTATAAAGCTGTTGCAAAGCACCTAAATGGCAGCCGCGTCACACCCGGCGCGCATGCCAGCGTTGAAGGCCTTGAGCATCTGGACAAGATTGTCGATATCGACCAAAGTCCAATCGGTCGCACACCGCGTTCTAACCCAGCGACCTATACTGGTGCCTTCTCGCCCATCAGAGATTGGTTTGCGGGCCTTCCCGAAGCACAAGCGCGCGGCTATAAGCCAGGCCGCTTTTCCTTCAATGTAAAGGGTGGGCGCTGCGAAGCCTGTAAAGGCGACGGGGTTATCAAAATCGAAATGCATTTTCTACCTGATGTCTATGTCGAATGCGACCAGTGCAAGGGTAAACGCTACAACCGCGAGACATTGGAAATCCGTTTCAAAGACAAGTCCATCTCTGATGTGTTGGATATGACGGTTGAAGAAGGTGTTGAATTCTTCAAAGCTGTACCCGCCATCCGTAATAAACTGGAAATGCTCGACAAAGTTGGCCTCAGCTATATCCGCGTCGGGCAACAGGCAACAACCCTATCTGGCGGCGAAGCCCAGCGTGTTAAACTAGCCAAGGAGCTCTCCAAACGCTCAACAGGCAAAACTTTATATATCCTTGATGAACCAACCACCGGGCTTCACTTTGAGGATGTGCGTAAACTGATGGAAGTGCTGCAAGCGCTTGTTAACCAAGGCAATACTGTCGTTGTGATTGAACACAATCTGGAAGTTATCAAAACAGCAGATTGGATTCTTGACCTAGGCCCCGAGGGCGGTGACGGCGGCGGCGAGATTGTGGCTTATGGCACACCTGAAGATGTAGCAAGCAATCCACATAGTTATACTGGCCACTATTTGGCACCTGCTTTAAAGAAAGCTGCTGCAGAATAGAAAAGCTGTATTTCCTGCGCAGGAAGCTTCGTTCCTTGCCCAGCTATAACCATAAGGCTACTTTATTTTATTTCGGCAACGAAGTATGATGGCTCTCTTGTATTAGTCTTAGACCATTCGGGTCTATTCAGAGGTACGGCATATGCACTCCTTGCGGCACGGCCTTGCTCGCATCAACAGTTGGCGGCTTATACGAGTTGCCGCGGTAAGACCCCTTTTATTCACTACTTTAAGTTTTTTTCTGGGCGGTATTGCTCCACTTCTTGCTGCCGACCCGGTTATTCGGATCGCAACACGCCCGAATTTACCACCATATATCCATGACGGTGCCACTTCAGGCATCGAAATTGATTTGATTAAGGCGGTATTTGAAGAAGCTGGCCGCCCTATTGAATTCGTGCAAATGGACCGGGTGGAAATGTTTTCTCGCTTCGAATCCGGTGAAATTGAAGGCTCACTGACACAAAATATAGCCGCTTCAGACCATGGGTGTGCAACGAAATGGTATATCGTGCATCAGAATGTGGGATTCACACTACGTTCCAAAAACATCACTTTGGATTCCCTTGATGATCTTAGTGACAAACCTGTTGTGTCCTTCCATAACGCTACAGTCTTTCTAGGCGAGGCATACAGAAATGCGGTAGCAAAAAATCCCAGGTACAAAGAAGTCGCCCCCCAAAGCGCGCACATTGATTTGCTCTATAGTGGTGAAGTCGACGTAATTTTAGGTGACGAATGGATCATTCGCTACGTTCAGCGGCAACATTTTGAAAAGACAGGCGAATATCAGGAGTTGACCGTACATCCCATCATGAAGCCAACCTTATATTCGGCACGTTTCCAAAGACAGGAAACCTGCAACGTTTTTGATAGTGCTCTGCGAACCCTCCGGCGGGATGGACGTTATGACCAAATCGTTGATGGCTACCACCAACGTATACTGGTGACAGCCAAAACTGACACCAAAGACTAAAAACCGCTACCGGGTTGTTTCAAAAACTCCATTTCCGCTTGGGTTGAATTGCGTCCCAGAACTGCGTTCCGGTGCGGATAACGCCCAAATTGTTCAATGATACGTTTATGTCGATGTTCAAAATCAAGGTTACGCTCCAAACCTGCGGCACAGAATAGTTTTACAGCCTCCCCGTGAACGACGAGACTCTCACTGTGCATATAAGGCATATAAAGAAATTGTAGCCATTCAGCATTCCAATTTTCACCAACCCCAAGCGCCACCGCCTCCTGTGCCAAAACAAGTGCCAAGGCATCAGCGGCAAAGGCTCGCGGCGTACCCCTAAACATATTACGTGCAAACTGGTCCAGCAGGATAATTTCAGCAAGGCGCCCTCGATCAGACTGGCGCCAAGAGTAAAGCTCACCCGCTGCTGCGGCGGCGTAAGACGCACAAAAACGCCTATGGATCAGATCATCAAATACCTTTGATTTTTGCCACCACTGCTTTGGCCCATTCTCAACAAACCAAAAATTCAACACATCTTCCGCGCGCACGTTATAACTCATCGAACCATACCCTTCATCTGCGTATCTTTTTATTCTATTTATCCATGGGTAATGTCCGGATCAGCGCTTCTCCAAACAGGGCACTTCGCGCCACCTGATTCATATCTACATGTTCGCTGGTATCCTGCGGTGTATGGATATGCGGCATCATGCCTTTGTCGTCATAGGAGGCTATCGTTAGTGCAGAAATACCACCACGAGCAAACCAGACGCTATCAAAATCACCAACATGATGCACACCCGGCTTCATAAAAGCATAGTTGGGGCCTTGATTACAAAGCTGATCCGCAGCATCAGCGAGAGGCCCTGTATACCTGACCGGCGTATAGCCTCCTGTCATTTTTACATACTTTAGATTCTTGTTTCCAACAGTATCAAAATTCAGAACATGGGTTCTTCGGGCTTTAAGTTCGTCTTCATGGGCGCGCCAATAATGCTGCGCACCCAACATACCAGCCTCTTCCGCGCTGGTGATTACAAGCCGCACCTCGGCCCCCTCTGGCATATGATACCACAGGCGGCTTGCGGCGGCTGTAGCTGCCGCGACTCCTGATAAGTTATCATTGGCACCTGGCGTGTAGCCAAACCGCCAGAAATCCATACTGGCAATGATGGGTTGAGATAAAATCGCTACGGCACAAATTATTCTCAACCAATCAGGCGTGATGATGCCCCAAATATCCAGCAAAGGAACCAGCACACCAAAAGCCACGACAAAGGTCCCAATGTAAACCGACAGAGCAAAGTGCCTCACTTGATCAGGACGATAGGCATAAGAAGCAGGGGCGCTATCCAGGTGTGCCATCAATATAAAGAGCCGCTCCCCGCGCCCCTTTTTAGCAACAAGGTTCGATGTCATTTTTTTTGGGCCGAACCACACAAGCGGGCTTATGCGCCAATCGAAAAACAGCAGATGGCTTCCCAAAAACACAAGGCCAGCCATTAAAGCTACATAAGGCAATTGTTCAGCCAGAAAAATAGCCGACACTTGCCCAAACGCCACCATCCAAAAAAAGGGCAGGTAGGTCGCGGGAGCCTGCAGGCCTTCTTCCGCGACCTCTACACCGGGCTCGCCGACCAGTACGGTCGTAAGCATTTCCCGCGCCATCATCTCACCCTCGGTGCCTGCACCACGGTGCGGCCATTCCGATAGCTTATTGAATATATCTGCTGCCGATAAGGTCATAGGCTCAATTCCCGGAAATTCACTTCCAACTACAGCAGCTTAGCTTTTTTGCTTACAAATGAAAGGCTGCTCCGTTAAACAGGCCGTGATTTTTGATTTTTCAGATGGACCAAATGCTATGAAACCAATTCATGTAATCGGCGGAGGCCTTGCTGGCTCAGAAGCTGCCTGGCAAATTGCGAGCCGCGGCGTACCTGTCATTTTGCATGAAATGCGCCCGGTCAGAAAAACCGACGCCCATAGTACTGAAAGCCTCGCAGAAATGGTTTGCTCCAACAGCTTCCGGTCTGATGATGCGGTAAATAATGCAGTTGGCCTGCTGCACGAAGAAATGCGCCAAATGAATTCACTGATCATGGCGGCTGCCGAGCGCCATAAGGTTCCAGCGGGTTCCGCCCTTGCTGTTGACCGGGACGCTTTTTCTGAAGACGTGACAAAAACACTTGAAGCCCACGAGCTTATCACCATTGAGCGCGGTGAAATCGCAGGCCTGCCACCAGCAGACTGGGACAATGTTATTGTCGCAACAGGCCCTCTAACGTCGCCTGCCCTTTCTGAAGCTGTGCTCGATCTCTGCGGCGAAGATGCTCTGGCCTTCTTTGATGCAATCGCACCAATTCTGCATAAAGAGAGCATCGACTTTGAAAAAGCCTGGTATCAAAGCCGCTACGATAAAGGCGACGGTGCCGATTATATCAATTTGGCGATGAACAAAGAGCAGTATGAAGCCTTCATTCAGGACCTGAACGACGGCGAAAAAACCGACTTCAAAGAATGGGAAGAAAACACTCCCTACTTTGAAGGCTGCATGCCAATTGAGGTAATGGCGGAACGCGGTCCTGAGACACTTCGCTTCGGCCCGATGAAGCCGGTAGGCCTACAAAGCCCCTTTACCGACGAAAAACATCATGCTGTGGTCCAGTTGAGACAAGATAACAAACTCGGTACGCTTTATAATATGGTTGGTTTCCAAACCAAGCTGAAGTACGGGGAGCAAACACGCATCTTTAAAAAGATTCCAGGCCTTGAGAGTGCTCAATTTGCGCGGCTCGGTGGCTTACACCGCAATACCTTCCTCAATAGCCCACTGGTCCTGGACGCACAAATGCGCATGAAAGCTGATCCTCGCTTACGTTTCGCAGGGCAGATCACTGGCGTGGAAGGTTATGTCGAAAGCGCCGCAATGGGGTTAATGACAGGCCTTTTTGCGGCAACAGAACGCCACGGAGGAACTGTAACCCCTCCGCCTGTAACAACAGCATTTGGTGCACTGATAAATCATATTACAGGCGGCGCAGACGCCAAAACCTTCCAGCCGATGAATGTGAATTTTGGCCTGTTCCCACCGTTGGAGCAGCGCACCAAAAAGAAAGAGCGCAAACCTGCAATGAGCAAGCGTGCTTTAGAACAGTTGGCTGAGTGGAAAACTACCCTGTAAACAAAAAAGGGGCGCTGACGCGTCCCTTTTTTCGCATCTAAGCCCGTTTTAGATCGTCACCCTTCAGGTTTTTCTTTAGGCTTCGCTTCTGCAGTTTTCTGCGATTCCTCTTCAGCCAAATACGCCTCAATAGCAATCTCAACTGTGTCCAACGTTTTGCAGCCGTTTGGGCACAACCGCACCAGTTTTGCCCGGTTCGCATCTGCACGATCAAACATCTCGCGCTTCAGGAACGCAAGGGCTTGCGCCTCTAGTGCAATCTTGTCGTTAGGCTCAATCTCTAGCGCTTGCCGATAGTATTTCAAACCACGACCAATCCGCCCTTGCGCTTCATGAGACCGGCCAAGGCCAAGTAATGCTTTGGTATTCGCCGGATCTGCCACGAGAGAACGCTCAAAGAGCAACTGCGCGTCAACAGCTTTATCTGCCTCAAGCGCGACAAGTGCTTCGGCAGCCAACTGTCTGGAAATATTTTGATACTTGGTATCTGTCTGTGCAGTTGACGGCGCGGATACCGCAACGGCAACAACGCCAACCAAAAGAAGATTTTTAATCAAACTACGCTTCCTTTTACTTGTTGGTCTTATCATAGCCCGCAATTGGTTAACTGTCTCTAGTATTTAGGTTCAGTTTTTTGTGTTGAATTGTAATCAACAAGCAAAAATACCACTTAGCCCGCCCTCAGTCCCGTGCAAAGATAGAAACGAAAAAACCATCCGTACCATGGGTTTCAGGGGATAATTGAAGTGCGTCCGGCATGTTTGCCAGCGTGTCCGGTGCGGCTGAACCTATCACTTCGGCCCAAACCTTTTTATAGTCAAGCAACCGCCACCCCGGTGCCTTATCCAAAAACCCTGCAACAATGGCCTCATTCTCAGCAGGCAATACTGAACATGTCATATAGAGCAAACGTCCGCCTTCTGAAACCAGCTCTGCCGCCTCCCGGAGAAGGCCCAGTTGCAGTGCATTCAGTTCCGCCAAGCTTTCATTCGTCTGTCGCCAACGTTGATCGGGGCTACGGCGCCAGGTTCCCGTGCCACTACAGGGAACATCGACATAAACCCGGTCACCCTGCCCTCTAAGCATAGAAAGCTGCTCCGCACGTCGCTCGCCACTTGCTGGCAGTTGCGTTACCTGAATATTTCGCACCCCGGCACGCTGTGCCCTTTTCCGACAATCATTCAATCGTCTCACAGAGACATCAAAGGCATAGAGTTGGCCTTTATTGGCCATCTGACCACTAACCGTAAGGCTTTTACCGCCCGCACCGGCACAGAGATCAATCACCTGCATGCCAGGCTTGGCATCAACGAGCAGCGAAGCCAACTGAGCTGCTTCATCCTGCACTTCAAGAAGCCCACGCTTGTAAGCATCAATATTACCAAGCGCTATATTCTTTCTGGATCGCAGGCCAATGGGCGAAAGCCCAGTATTTTCGATTTCCAATTGCGGACTATGGAAGCGTTCGTGGGCATCTTTTTTGCATTTTAATAGATTAAGGCGCAGATCCACTGGAGCCGCCTTATTGAGGCTTCTTGCAGCTTCCGGCCAACATCTGCCGTAACGCTCCTCAAATCCCGCACGCGCCCATACAGGCAAATTTTCCATTATTTCACCCGGAGCGCAAGATACATCCAAGGCCTTCAGCCGTGTTACCAGTGCGGTTTCCTCGATGCTCAAGCCAGCGGGGGCATAACCACTTTCTTCCGAGAACAAAAACAAGGCCTCAGGCTCATTCAGCCCCAGATAGGATAATATAAGGTTTCGTGCAGTTGGTTCTGCACCTGTTTCGCCCAAGGTCCACAAAAGCAACTCGCGCTGTCGCAAGACACCATAAGCCATCTCGCTTATCGCACGGCGATCCTTGGAGCCTGCATAGCGACGGGCACGAAAATAATTGCCAACCAATATATCAGCAGGGGCACCGCCTATGGCGATGCTCTCTTCAATCTGCTCGCTAAGTTCGATCAGTGCGGCAATGCGTGCGGAAGGCCGCATAATACGCCCCTATTTTGCGGGGTAATTGGGCGATTCGCGTGTGATCGTCACATCATGAACATGACTTTCGCTGAGGCCCGAGTTTGTAATGCGCACAAATTCAGCATTTTTACGCATTTCTTCAACCGTGCGGCTGCCTGTATACCCCATGCTAGCACGTAAGCCTCCAACCAATTGATGCAGCACATTATGCGCATGGCCCTTATATGGAACCTGCCCTTCAACGCCTTCGGGCACCAGCTTGAGCGTATCTTTAACATCATCCTGGAAATAGCGGTCGGCTGAACCGCGTGCCATGGCACCGACTGACCCCATACCCCGGTAAGCTTTATAAGATCGCCCCTGATAGAGGAACACTTCGCCTGGCGCTTCTTCTGTACCCGCAAGCAGAGAACCCACCATGCAAATGCTGGCACCAGCCGCCACAGCTTTCGCAACATCACCTGACGTACGCAGACCGCCGTCCGCGATAATTGGTACACCGTGTTTGTTGGCGAGATTCGCTACATCACTGACGGCCGTGAGCTGAGGCACACCCACACCTGCAACAATCCGTGTTGTACAAATAGAACCTGGGCCAATACCTACCTTGATGCAGTCTGCTCCGGCACCGATCAGCGCTTCAGCGGCTGCCGCTGTCGCAACATTGCCAGCTACGAGCTGCACATTTCCAAAGGCTTTCTTAATTTTCTCAACCTGCTCAATAACGCGTGCAGAATGTCCATGTGCCGTATCAAGAACAATCAGGTCACACTCCGCATCTGCAAGCGCACGGGCGCGTTCAAAGCCCTTGTCGCCTACAGTGGTCGCTGCTGCAACGCGAAGGCGGCCTTGGTTATCTTTACAGGCATCCGGATTGGCGACTGCTTTTTCCATATCCTTCACGGTAATCAAGCCAACACAGCGATAACTGTTATCCACTACGATCAGCTTTTCTATCCGGTGTTGGTGAAACAGGCGCTTTGCTTCGTCGCTGGAGACACCCTCTTCCACAGTCACCACGTCCTGGGTCATTAGCTCGGATACCGGCTGATCCATTGCTGTGGCAAAGCGGACATCACGGTTCGTAACAATGCCAACCAACTTTTTGGGGCCACTGCCTTCGTCGCGTTCAACAATCGGAATACCCGAAATCTTATAGCGGGTCATTAGGCCCATTGCGTCAGCCAGCGTTTCATCCGGGAACATTGTCACCGGATTTACGACCATGCCGCTTTCGTATTTCTTCACCGAGCGCACCATTGCGGCTTGCTCTTCGTCGGTCATATTTCTGTGCAGCACCCCCATGCCGCCAGCTTGTGCCATGGCAATGGCCATAGGGGCTTCCGTAACCGTGTCCATCGCAGCAGACAACAGCGGCATATTGAGATGGATATCTTTGGTGACTTTACTGCGCACGTCCACTTGGGCGGGCATGACATCACTAGCTGCGGGGACAAGGAGAACGTCGTCAAAAGTAAGACCGAGGCGAATATCCATTTTCTTTCCTGCTCAACATTGGGCGCTTGATGCGCAAAAACCTGCGATGAATATAATCGCAGTCTTTGGATCCAGGTTTTGGATGTTCGCCGTTCAATACCTTGAAGCACTCGCAAAGACAATCTGAATCTTTACGTGTTGGGCTAAATCTTCTCTTTTTTTAACAAAGGCGTCTATTCAACATCCAGCTCTGCGAGCCCTTTGAAGCCTTGCGCAACAACAAACCATTCTTTTGACCCCGCACGGCTTGACGGTGGCTTGGCATGTTTCACCATGCGAAAATGCTTTTGCATACGCTTCAAAAGCGCCGTATCAGCACCACCAGCCAAGACCTTCGCTGCAAAAGAGCCATTTTTCCCCAATACTTTGATAGCGAAATCAAAGGCAGCTTCGCAAAGTGCCAGTGTCCTGATTTGGTCGGTTTGCTTGTGCCCTGTTGCGGAGTTTGCCATGTCGGAAAGCACAACATCAGCCGGGCCATCCATTTCAGCAATCAAACGCTCTTCAGCATCCTCCGACAAAAAATCCATGACCCACAATTTAGCCCCGGCGATTGGCTCAACTTCCTGCAGGTCAATGCCAATGATTTGGCTGTCTTCCGGGAGGCGTTCGGCCAGAACCTGCGTCCAGCCACCGGGCGCACAGCCCAGGTCCACCACGCGCCTGGCTCCCTTGAGTAGATCATATCGATCATCAAGTTCGATCAATTTAAACGCCGCCCTGGAGCGGTAGCCGAGGCGCTGTGCTTCTGCAACATAGGGGTCATTTAGCTGCCGCTGAAGCCAGCGTGTGGAGGAGCTCTTGCGACCACGCGCCGATTTTACGCGCACTTTCGCGCCGCGTGCGCGGCTCCGGGCGTTTGATTCTGTGTTCCAACCTTTAGCCATTGGCCCTATGCCTTCTATTCGTGTGCTTACGGTCTGCCCGCACGGGTGGTTCTTCGGTTTGCATCAAGCCGCGTAGGATACCTTCGCGGATACCCCGGTCTGCAACCCTCAGGCTCGGTACGCTCCACATGCCAAGGATGCCCTCAAGTATAGCGCATCCTGCAACGACAAGATCGGCACGCTCTGTTCCGATACAGGGCTGTGCCGCACGCTCTATATGGCTCATTTGCGCAACGCTACGTGACAAAGATTTAATATCATCCGTTTTCATCCAGGCACCGTCTACCTTATCACGCACATAACGCGGCAAATTAAGGTGCAAGCTCGCGAGCGTTGTCACGGTGCCTGAAGTGCCAAGGAACTGAGTTCGGCGATGCCTAACCACATCAGAGATCAAATGTGCATCCTCGAAAGACTGCAGGTGGTCACAAACTGTATTGACCATCCGCTGGTAATCTTTCTTTGATATCGTAGCACCTGGGGCACCGTATTTCTCTGAAAGGTTAACTACGCCCCAGGGAATAGACATCCAACCACGAATTTCACTGGCTTGCCCCTTCTTCACCCGCACCCAGATCAACTCGGTACTTCCCCCACCAATATCAAATACCAAAGCGTTTTGGTTACCTGGTGCGATCAAAGACTGGCACCCCATGACAGCAAGCCGGGCCTCTTCACCAGCGGTAATAATATCAAGATTGATCCCGGTTTCAGATTTAACTCTGGCCACAAATTCATCCGAATTTTCCGCGACGCGGCAGGCTTCTGTTGCAACGTGGCGCATGCAAGTGACATTTCGGCGCGCAAGTTTTTCCGCGCAAACCTTCAAGGCTTCTATGGTGCGGTCCATTGCGGCCTCTGACAACATATTGTTGGCCGAAACACCTTCCCCAAGACGAACGATTCGAGAGAAAGCGTCAATTACGCGAAAGCCGCTGAGTGTTGGTCGTGCGATTAGTAGCCTGCAATTGTTCGTGCCGAGGTCAATGGCGCTATAAACGCCCCGGTTTATCGGCGCGTCCGCATGTAGCTTCGACCGATTTTCACCACTGCGGTTTGAACCCTTGTTTGATTTTCGGGCTTTTGAGTTATTAGAGGCTGGGTTATCGGAGGCTGGGTTATTGGCAGCGTTTCGTTTTGAACCTGCCCCCCCGCCAGAAGTCGGTTTTTGATCCTTAGCCGCCTCTATCTGCTGCCCGCTTGATAGATTGCTATTTCTATTTTGGCTTTTGCCGCGCCTCCTGCTTCTGGAGCGGCGGTGCCTGCTACGCCCTTCGTTTAACGAGACTGTTTCAACTTCAGCCTCTGAGCGCGTCGCTTCGGACCCTTGGGCCTCAACTTCCAACGACATTACACGTCTCAATCATTTTTATTTTTCTTCACAGCATGTAAGCTGCTCACTTGCCCTCTTCTTATCACTCTTGTGCTCATCTGTGCAATCAATAGCTTTCAAGCATACTTCGCATATCAGAACAAACAAAGAATGTTCTCTTTATGTTCTTGACGAAGCGCGCTCTGCCTGATAAGAACAAAATAAGAACAAGGAGATTGACCATGAGTGCATCACATGTCTTGATTTTAGCTGCTTTCATTTTGCTTGGCGGTGCTGGTCTTGCCGCTATTCAAGAGAGCTTTGCACTTTGTTTACAAGCGCTTTTCCCTAGCCGTAAAAGTAAAGCGCATGCGTATCGCGCTTCAAGATATGTAGCTAAGAACTTAGTCCACAACAGGCCATAAACGGCCACCCCCTCATTCAATCGGCGGCGTCAGTTTATTTCATTTTTTTGAGTTGTTAAAATCGTCCGGCAAACAAACTGCAGTTCGTTGCATAAAAGCTTGCAGAAAAATTTAAGGCGCGGCGAACAAACCCAAGGGCTGATGCACCGCGCCTAAACCGAGCTAACCCCCCAGGTGCGCCCGGCCTCCGCGCTTCAGTGGCAGCCAAAAATCACGGCGCCTTGGATTGACCTCACCTCCCCAAGTTAGTCAATCCACATAAAGTGATACGAAGGAGAAACGCATCCCACATAATTTCCCCCTTAGAGTCAAGACACCATTCCTTAAAATAATGCTTTTTATTAAAAACGGCCCCGAAATCGGGACCGCTGTACCATTTATACGTCAAAAAAATGTATTTTCGGCATGGACAGCCTACTTAACCGGCTCACCCTGATATTCGGATATACGGCAATATTGCTCGCCCGCTGTCTGGCGAATTCGCCCGCAAAGAGACGTTGCCTCTTGTTCGTTAATAAGCGGCCCGGCAATCAACCGTAAGAAAGTGCCGATTCCTTCCTGGCTTTGCGTGTAAATGAGTGGGGTCAAGCCTTCGAGGTCTCCGCCAAACGCCTGAACAAGCCCAGCCCACCCGGACGAAACCTGTTCCTGCGAGCGATAGGATGCCAAATGCACACCATAAAAAGTTTGCTCCGCACGCGCGTTGTTATTGACTGGCACCGAAGGGGTTGCACTAGGCTGTACACTTGCTTGCGCAGGCCCAACCGACGTTGTTACAGGTTGAGCATTGCTCGCAACCGGCTGCTCCGACATCTCTACCGAGAAAACCCGGTTTTCCAGCTTTTTCATCTGCTCCCGAATCACAGAAACATCACCGCGCACCTTGGTAAGCCGCGACGCAACTTCTGGATCAGCTTTAACCTTTGTCATTTGGGCTTCAAGCGCTGCCATTTTGCTCGTTTGGGCACGAAGCTGATGTACCAGTTCAACATACAGTCGCTCTAACGCGTTGAATCGATCTTTGAGTTCGCGGTGGTCATCGCTCACATTATAAACATCGCGCTCCAAAATCTCCTGGCGTGCTTCAACAAGAACTTCTTCGCCTTGCCACAAACTGCTTGGTCCACCGCAAGCAGACAGGCTTATGGCCAGCGCGGCAACTATTGCCTTTTTTACACTGCCACTGGATGACACGGAAGTTAGACTTGGAACTTTCTGCATTGCTTTGCCTTTCAGCCAATTCAAAAAGCTAAATCTTTTTATGGACTTAGCAAACAGCCATATCCTACAGGCTTATTCTGGTCTGAATAAATGCAATGAGGGTGCCAAATCGACTGGGCCACCTGATTATCCGCGTTTTTTTTGTGCTTCGCGTTTCTTGTTGGCAATATACGTAAAGGGCATGCCAGTGAGATATCCGGCAGCTATGATCAGAAGCGCTATCCAGGGTTTCACAAAAAGCCCCGCAACCACGATCGCCACAACCAAAAGAGCCGGAATAAACCACTCTCGCGGTACACGAAGTGCCTTCAGCGAAATAGTCGGCAGTGTTGAAACCATTAAAAGCGCAATGAATATCGCATACCCTGCTACAGCTAACGCATAACCTTCGAGGACTTTAGATCCATAAGCGAATTCAAGCATCATTGGTGCCAGCAACAGCCCTGCCCCCATAGGCGCAGGCACGCCAGTTAGGAAGCTTGATGTTTTTTTTGCCTGACTATCATCCTCAAGACGGGCGTTGAAGCGAGCGAGCCGGAGCGCCATCGCACTCGCATAGATTAGAGCAACAGCCCAGCCAAGGCGATCCAACTCGTTCAACATAAAGAGATATAGAAGAATCGCTGGTGCCACACCAAAAGCCACGACATCAGAGAGCGAATCAAGTTCCGCACCAAAACGGCTTGTGCTTTTCAGCAGCCGTGCAACAGTGCCGTCAAGTCCATCAAAAATGCCCGCAGCCAAAACGGCGGCTACGGCGAGTTCCCATTTGCCAGACAAAGCAAATTTTACAGAGGTCAACCCAGCCATAAAGGCAAGCAGGGTCACTACGCTTGGTAAAATAGTGCGAATCGAAATGGCTTTGAACAACAGTGCTTTTTTGGGCCCAGACACCAAAGCCCCCCTACTTAGCGGCGGCGATAATGGTTTCGCCACCGATCATCGTTTGCCCGATCTTTACTTTGGCAATTTGGCCCTTGTCCAAATATATATCGGTGCGGCTACCAAAACGGATCAGGCCGAACAGCTCGCCGCGCTGCACAGTATCGCCTTCCTTAAGGTCGCAGAGAATACGACGAGCCACCAAGCCTGCCACTTGCGCAAAAGCAATATCCTTGCCGTCTTCAGTCGTCATACGGATCAATTGGCGTTCGTTTTCCTCGCTGGCATTTTCAGCGGCAGCATTCAGAAACTTTCCCGGCACATAAGCGGCAGCCGTAACTTCACCTGCAGCAGGCGTACGGTTCACATGCACATTAAACACAGACAAGAATATGGTGATACGGGTTCTGGGCTCACTGCCCATCCCAAGTTCGGCTGGCGGCGTGGCTTCTGACACCGAGCAAACTGTACCGTCTGCAGGACTTACCAGTACCCCTGATTCATCAGGGATAACCCGGTCAGGGTTGCGGAAAAAATAAAGGCACCAGGCCGTCAAGATCAGCATCACCCAGCCAAGGGGCTCCATCAGCCAGAACAACAGCACCGACGCGGCTAAAAAAGCAGCGACAAATTTGTGCCCCTCTTTGTGGATTGGAGTCATTACTACATCTGTCGCTTTCATGGTGAAGCCCTTGTTCTGCATACTCAAATTTTCGTGGCACACACTGCCGTCCGGCTAACGCCGCGTCAAGGCACTATACATAATGTTCTTCGAGCAATTGTACCATGGCTTTTTATCACACAAGAGAAGTACGGAACGCCTATCGTTGATTTATTTCAATTTTTAGGTAGTGTTTTAACCGTTGCTTAAACACAAAGCGGGATGCTTTGTCGGTGGAAGAAAGAGACCACTGACAGCGACCCTATACTCAGGTGAATGACAGGCATGAAGCTTAACCAGAAAGTTCAAGAGGCACAGCAGACATTGGAAACGCTTGAAGATCAAGCGTTTGACCATTTGGACTTCGAATGGGAAGGCATAAAATTTCAGGCTGCCTCAACCACATCGTCAGATGGCTCAAATGGCATTCAACTGCATGCAACCCTTGGCAGACTCTATTTCACTGTCGAGGACAAAAACCAACGCGCCATGGCGCTAGAACGGCTTTTTACTGCGAACCGTGCTATTGACGGAGCCTACCAAATTGGTAAAAAAGGAGACATTCATTTCCGGAATGTCACAAAAACCGACATGCATATGACTGGTTCGAAGTTGATGAGCGCGCTAACAGTGATTCTTCTGGAAGCTGAAAACCACCTACGCGCCCTGAAATCCCACCTTAAAACTGTCTAGGCAAAAAAAGTTCAGCCCGCGTCAGATTTTATAGGCAATTTGAAAATCTGTCCTGGATAGATCATGTCCGGGTCTCGAATCTGTTCGCTATTTTCCCTGAAAATAAGCGTATAACGTACACCCGAACCATAAAGCTGGCGCGCAATCTGCCAGAGCGTATTGCCAGGGCGCACGAAGACCCCACCGGAAGCCTGTGTCGTATCTACAGGCTGACCAGTCTCAAACGGTTGTTCCACACGCAGTTGAACCTGCCCGTCCCCTATCACCTGATCAAGGCGAACAACATGCTCGCCGCCCGCGAGCACGGTACTGGCGAGGGGCACCTTCCAGCGTCCACTATCATCAGCCCGGACACTACCGATAAATTTGGCGTCCAGATACAGCCGCACATCCACACGCGGCAGCGAACGTCCCGAGAAGACAGGATCGCCCCCGTCGCCGTAATCAATTGTTTCAAGGCTTAGGCTTTCACCAACCTCCGCAAAGGCCGCAACGCCTGGTTTTTGCAGAACCGTACTGCCACCTTGCCCGTTTTTTGGTGAAAGAACAGCTACGACACCGTTCTGCTGACGTTCGAGGAAACGGTCATTTTCGCGTTCTGGAACAGATACAACAACGACATTTTCAGCTTCTGCCACGTCGCCGCTTTCAGCTCGGGCCTTAAGGTTCAACTCCACAGAGCCCGCATCAAGCGGTTCTTCAAGAATCATCACCCACTCGCCGTTTTCGTCGGCGGTTACTTCCGATATTTTTTTCCCATTCGCAAGGAGTTCCACCTGCGAGCCCGGTGCCATGCGCCCGGCAATAACCCCCGTGCCGCCGCGGGATATACGTACGAGATCAAAAGCGGGCACAGCTTCGGTTGGTGCTTCTTCAACAGCAACAGGGCGCTCAGCTTCCTGTGTAGCCGCTGGCGCATTAGGGTCAGGTTCGCTGCCGCCCACAACCAGATAAACGATGGCCGCGACAATGATAATCATTGTCGTACCAATCAACGCCAATCGGCGAGTATCATCACTTTTACTAATGAGCGGCTTCAAAAAAAACTCCAATTACTCTTCTAACAAAGCCTTAACAATCAACATGATATATATAAAGATGAATTTATCAAAAACATGTCAAAAGTTTGGCAGAAGCCATATTCATTCAATGGGACATTTCTGTGACAGTACAAAAAATTCAATCTGTTTGCGTTTATTGCGGCTCCAGAAAGGGCAATAAACCTTATTATGAAGCCCTCGCCCAGAACATGGGGCATTTGATCGCAAGCCATAATATGCATCTGGTTTACGGTGCTGGCAGTATTGGGCTGATGGGCACAGTTGCGCGTGCGGCATCTGAAAAAGGTGCCGATGTAATCGGCATTATTCCGGAGCATTTGGATGCCGTGGAAATCACGCAGGATGGATTAGCCGAACTGCACATCACGGATGACATGCATGAGCGCAAAAAAATGATGTTCGACAGGTCGGACGCATTCATTGTTTTACCTGGGGGCTTGGGCACACTCGACGAAACCATGGAGATGATGACCTGGGCGCAGCTTAGCCTCCATAAAAAGCCGATCGTCCTTGTAAATTACAAGGATTTTTGGACACCGCTCGTCGAGCTTATTAAGCATGTTGTCGATGATGGCTTTGCAAATCCCGATCACGCTGACTTAATCAAAGTTGTTACCACTGCGGAAGAGGCCATAGAATATTTGGCGACCTACGGAGGTGATTATGACTAAATCGTCAAAAATCCGCAGCAATCCATAAAAAAGCTGCATAAAAGCGCGCCTTAGCTCTTCAACTCAGAGAACGTTGGTGATAGGGTGCGCCCAAATTCTACTGGGGCATTCTCCCCCCGGTGATTATAACCCACCAGGCAACCTGCTTAGCTGAGGGACACATGAGCAAAATTAAAGTTAAAAATCCTATTGTTGAGATCGACGGCGATGAGATGACACGGATCATCTGGCAGTGGATCCGTGAACGCCTTATTCAACCTTACCTAGACGTTGACCTCCTTTATTATGATCTCTCAGTCACCAAGCGTGACGAAACTGATGACCAAATCACGATTGATGCGGCAAACGCGATCAAGGAGCACGGTGTCGGCGTAAAATGTGCGACCATCACTCCTGATGAGCAACGTGTTGAGGAATTCGACCTTAAGAAAATGTGGCGCAGCCCAAACGGCACAATCCGCAACATCCTTGGTGGTACTGTGTTCCGTGAACCAATCATCATGAAAAACGTGCCTCGTCTTGTTCCAGGCTGGACAAAGCCGATCGTAATTGGCCGTCACGCCTTTGGTGACCAGTACCGCGCAACAGACTTCAAGGTCCCTGGCGCAGGCAAGCTTACAATGAAGTTTGAGCCGGCAGACGGCGGCGAAGCTATCGAGCGTGAGATTTACGAATTCGAGCAGTCAGGCGTTGCAATGGGCATGTATAACATCGACCCATCAATCCGCGACTTCGCACGTGCTTGCCTGAACTATGGTCTCGCACGCGAATGGCCAGTTTATCTGTCGACCAAGAACACTATCATGAAAGCCTACGATGGTCGCTTTAAAGACCTGTTCCAGGAAGTGTTTGAAACTGAATTTGAAGAGAAATTCAAAGACGCTGGCATCAGCTACGAGCACCGCCTGATCGACGATATGGTTGCTTGTGCCATGAAATGGGCCGGTGGTTTTGTTTGGGCTTGTAAAAACTATGACGGTGACGTTCAGTCAGACACTGTTGCCCAGGGTTTTGGCTCTCTCGGCCTGATGACATCAGTTTTGATGACACCAGACGGAAAGACCGTTGAATCTGAAGCCGCACACGGCACGGTAACACGCCACTACCGCCAGCATCAGGATGGCAAAGAAACATCAACCAACCCAATCGCTTCTATCTTCGCCTGGACGCGCGGCCTCAAGTACCGCGGCAAGATGGATGGCACTCCAGAGGTGACTGCCTTTGCTGAAACGGTTGAAAAGGTTTGTATCAACACTGTTGAAACCGGCTCAATGACCAAAGACCTCGCGCTTCTTATTGGCCCGAACCAAAGCTGGATGACAACAGGTCAGTTCTTCGACAAAATCGACGAAAACCTGAAAGCTGAGCTCGGCTAGACTTTAGCTAAAGCGCAAAAAAATTAAAGCCGCCTTGCTTTGGGCGGCTTTTTTCTATCCGGCAACCCCAATCCGGCAGCCACAGCCTACTCACTTGCTGGCTGGCATTGGTTTAGCTCTGAGTAGTTAGCCTGCGATGCATCTGATCGAGCATTTCTGTTTTGCCTTCTTTATCCAGGAAGCCGTTTTCAACAAAATCGCTCAACCGCTGCTCGCCGTATATGCGCAAACTATCCGCGAAGGTTGGATAAAAGGAAAGCATCAATTGCAGGTCCTGGCTTTCAAGCCACATAAGTTTTGTTGGTTTGGCAGCTACAGCCGCAGGCTCGGCTTCACAATCGTAAATCATACCAATTTCACCGAAAAAATCTGGTGCCATAAGCGGTAAGACTTTGTGGCTGTGAAAAACTGATATTTCACCGGAAATAATAAAATAAAGGCCATTGGAAGTTTCTTTGCGCTGCGCCAATATTGTTCCGGGCGAAACAACAAGCGACCGAATGCGGCTAACGAGTTCTTTCTGCGCCTCAGTTTGCAGTCCTTTAAATGGTGGAAAGGCTTCCACCATGCCAATTGGCACCAAAAACTCCCGGCGGTGCAACTCATCAGAAAAGCCAGAGGCGATGATACCAATCGGCAAAGCGTAAAACGCCAGCCCAAATATCATCACTGCACCTCCGATAAACTTACCGAGCGCTGTTATCGGTACAACATCGCCGTACCCCACTGTCGTAAGTGTTGCGACGGCCCACCACAGCGCCTGCGGTATGCTTCCAAAGGCCTCGGGCTGAACATTATGCTCTACAAGATACATCAACGTCGCAGCCGTTATTTCAAGCCCTGCCATTACGACCAACGCCGCGGCCAGTGCCCGTCGTTCAGCGAAGATTACGCGCCCAACAGTTGACAAGGCGGGCGAATAGCGAATGAGCTTAAAGAGGCGCAGCAACCGAAATACCCTAAGCACCCGAAGGTCGGCAGTAACAAAAGGGGCCAGATAAAAGGGTAGGATCGCGAGTAAATCAATGAGAGCAAGCGGCGACAGCATATATTTAAGCCGCTGCTTGTAATCTATCATTTCACCGTTCTGCCGCTCAACGCTGACCCACAGCCGGGCAAAATATTCGATGGTGAAGAAAGCAACGGATATCGCTTCAAAGATAGCAAAACTGGTTTCATATTGCGCCCAAAGCGAGGGTACCGTTTCCATCGCTACAACAACAACGTTGGATACGATCAAAAGAACCATTAAGGCCTCAAAAATCGCAGCTTGACGACCCGCAAGGCTTCCAAGCTCCAAAAGCTCGAAAACTCTACGGCGGATCCGAGCGCGAGTCACAGGCATCACCCCTCCAAAAATGCTTCAATTGCAGCAATAGCGTCGTCCGCCTTAGAACCATCAGGCCCCCCAGCCTGCGCCATATCCGGACGGCCACCGCCGCCTTTTCCGCCTACGGCTGCAGCCCCAACCCTCACAAGGTCGACGGCACTTACATCCCCTTTAAGGTCATCCGTAACGGCAACTAAAAGGCCAGCTTTCCCATCATTGACTGCCACAAAAGCAACAATGCCACTGCCAAGTGAAGCTTTTGCTTCATCTGCCAACCCGCGTAAATCCTTGGGGCTTACACCTTCCAGAGCCTGGCCAAGGAAATTGCGGCCATTAATTTCTTTTGTTGCCGGTCCGGCAGTTCCTCCGCCGCCAAGCGCTGCTTTTTTCTTGGCATCAGCCAGATCACGCTCAAGGTTTTTGCGTTCGGCCTGTAAAGCACTGATCCGGTCCGAAAGATCGCCTGGCTTGGTTTTCAAAGTTGTCGATGCCTGCTGCAACAAAGTACGTTGTTCAAGCAGATAGTCATGTGCTGCGGCACCCGTCAGTGCCTCAATACGGCGCACGCCAGCCGATACAGCACTTTCGGAAACAATCGTCATCAGGCCAATATCGCCCAGTCGGTCCACGTGTGTACCGCCGCAAAGCTCCACAGAATAGCTGTCCCGGCCTTTTACTTCTGTCTCGAATCCCATCGAAACAACACGGACTTCGTCACCGTATTTTTCACCGAACAGCGCCATTGCACCGGCTTTGATTGCATCATCATAGCTTAGGAGGCGTGTAGTAACCGGGGCATTGGTACGAACAATCGCATTCACATCGCGCTCAATGGCCGTTAGTTCATCTGGCATCATTGCTTTTGGGTGGGAAATATCGAAACGGAGGCGATCAGGCGCGACCAAAGACCCCTTTTGCGTTACATGCTCCCCGAGTTCTCGCCGCAACACTTCGTGCAAAAGGTGGGTAGCTGAATGGTTCGCACGCAGCTTACTGCGGCGCTCTGCATCAACCTTCATCTCAAGCGTATCCCCAACTGCCACGTTGCCTTTTGTGACCTTGGCCTCATGAACATGTAGGGCACCAAGCACTTTGCCTGTATTTGTAACATCAGCCGCAAAACTTTCGTTCACAAGTGTTCCGGTGTCCCCCATCTGGCCTCCAGATTCTCCGTAAAAAGGTGTCTGCGAAGTAAGGATGGAAATTTCGTCGCCTTCCCTTGCGCTTTTAACGTTTTCCCCGTCTTTCACGATTGCGACGACTTGGCCTTCGGCTTCTTCCGCTGCATATCCTAAAAATTCCGTTGCGCCTTGTTGCTCGCGGATATCAAACCAGACCTTTTCAGAAGCAGCATCCCCCGAACCAGACCAAGCAGCACGAGCCTTTGCGCGTTGCTCTTCCATAGAGGCATTAAAGCCCTCAACATCGACTTTCATGTTTTTTTCACGCAGCGCATCCTGTGTCAGGTCGAGGGGAAAGCCGTAAGTATCATAAAGCTTGAAGGCCACGCCACCAGCCAGAGTATCACCGGAAAGCTTCTGAAGTTCATCATCAAGAAGACGCATGCCTTTTTCAAGCATTTGACGGAAGCGAGACTCTTCCAACTTCATTGTTTCTTCGATCAACGCTTCTGCGCGCCCTAGCTCAGGGAATGCCTGCCCCATCTCGCTAACCAATGTCGGCGCAAGTTTATGCATCACTAAATCTTTGGCTCCGAGCATATGCGCATGACGCATCGCGCGGCGCATAATACGGCGAAGCACATAGCCTCGGCCTTCATTGGACGGCAACACACCGTCAGCGATAAGGAAGCTGCAAGCACGCAGATGATCGGAGATCACTCTGTGAGAGGCTTTGGTTTTCTCTGTTTCTGGCGCTCCGGTTGCGTCAACAGAGGCGTCAATTAGGCGACGGAACGTATCAATTTCATAGTTATCGTGCGTGCCCTGCATCACAGCAGCCATGCGCTCCAGGCCCATGCCTGTATCAATGCTTGGTTTTGGCAAGTTCAGGCGCTCAGTGGCTGTTTGCTCATATTGCATGAACACGAGATTCCATATTTCGACGAACCGATCACCGTCTTCTTCCGGCGTACCCGGAGGACCGCCCCATATATGGTCGCCGTGATCGTAGAATATCTCGGAACACGGACCGCAAGGGCCAGTATCGCCCATGGACCAGAAGTTGTCGCTCGTGGCAATGCGAATGATTTTCTCATCGGGCAGACCCGCGATTTTCTTCCAAAGGTCAAAAGCTTCATTATCTTCATGAAACACCGTCACCAGCAGCTTGTCAGCATTGACGCCGTACTCTTTGGTAATCAAGTCCCAAGCGAGGCCGATGGCGCGTTCTTTGAAATAATCACCAAAGGAAAAATTGCCCAGCATCTCAAAGAAAGTATGGTGGCGCGCAGTATAGCCAACATTATCGAGGTCATTATGCTTGCCGCCGGCGCGCACGCACTTTTGTGAGCTGGTGGCCTGAGTATAGGGGCGTTTCTCGACACCCGTAAAAACATTTTTAAATGGCACCATGCCTGCGTTGGTGAACATTAGGGTTGGATCGTTGGTCGGCACCAGCGAAGATGAGGCAACAACCTCATGATCATTTTTCGCGAAAAAATCCAAAAACGTCTTCCGGATATCATTTGCACCAGTCATTGACCCTGACATAAAAGCCCTCAAAAAATTATTACACACACCGTAAGCCCGCATTATGCGGAAAGTCCATATCTTCCCGCCGTTTTAGCGGTCAACAGCAGTAGTGTCCAGCCAATGTCGATGCCGTGGCAGGCACAACAAAAAAAGGGAGCAAAAACACGCTCCCTTTGTATCTATTTGGTAACTGCCCAAACTTGATTTCCTGGCCAGACATCAAACCTGACTGGTCCATGAAACCAAACAGGTTTTATCCGCCGTCGTTCTTGTTTGGATCAACAAGCATGGCTTCATTCACTAAACCCGCATTTTGCCGGATTGCCATCTCAATCTCATTCGCGATATTGGTGTTTTCCAGAAGGAATCGTTTGGCATTTTCCCGGCCCTGTCCGATGCGCTGGCTGGAATAGCTGTACCAACTGCCCGACTTTTCAACCACCCCGGCTTTCACACCAAGGTCAAGGATTTCACCAGTTTTGGAAACGCCTTCGCCGTACATAATGTCAAACTCTACCTGCTTGAATGGTGGCGCAAGTTTGTTTTTCACCACTTTCACACGGGTCGCGTTACCGACAATTTCGTCTTTGTCTTTGATCGCGCCAACACGGCGAATATCCAAGCGTACCGAAGAATAGAACTTCAAGGCATTGCCGCCAGTTGTCGTCTCAGGGCTACCGTACATCACACCGATTTTCATCCGAATCTGGTTAATAAAAATCACAATGGTATTTGATTTATTGATTGAACCCGTAAGTTTACGAAGCGCCTGGCTCATCAAGCGAGCTTGCAGACCCACATGGCTATCCCCCATTTCGCCCTCAAGTTCAGCGCGCGGCGTGAGCGCAGCCACAGAATCGACAATCAAAATATCAATTGCTCCTGAGCGCACAAGCGTATCCGTAATCTCAAGCGCCTGCTCTCCAGTGTCTGGCTGGCTGACAAGCAACTCATTCACATCCACACCAAGCTTCCGCGCATACACCGGATCAAGCGCGTGCTCAGCATCCACAAAGGCAGCGATGCCGCCCTGTTTCTGACACTCAGCAACCGCATGTAGCGCAAGCGTGGTTTTACCAGAACTTTCCGGGCCATAAATCTCAACGACACGGCCTTTGGGAAGCCCACCAATCCCAAGCGCAATATCAAGATTGAGCGAGCCCGTAGAAATAGCATCAATATCGATGCTTTCTTTTGCACCGAGCTTCATTACGGAGCCTTTACCAAAAGCGCGATCAATCTGACCGAGAGCCGCTTCGAGCGCCTTATTTTTGTCCATGGAGCTTCCCTTTACCAACTGTAATTCCGGCATTGACATGTTTGGCCCTCCTTATTTCACAGCCTAATCACCCTTGCAATGCAATGTTTGTACTGTTTTTGTTCTCATTTGCCAAGAAAAATATTCACCTTTTGTTCTTATTGGTGGATATAACGGTAGCGGCCTATGCCAAAGAGCGCAGAAATGCAGGCTTTATCACTCACCCGAGAATAGATTTAACTTCCTCAGCCAAATCATTAAGGGTGAAGGGTTTGGGCAGAAAACGGAATTCTTCTGCTTCCAGATTCTTTCTGAAAACATCTTCCGCATAGCCGGATACAAAAATAACAGGCAGGTCTGGCAGGTCTTTACGTGCCTCCTTCACCAACGTCGGCCCATCCATTGTTGGCATAATCACATCTGAAATCAGAAGGTCAATTTTCTCATTGCTGGATTGAAGAATTTCAAGCGCGCGTTCCCCTGATGCCGCTTCTAAAACATGATAGCCCTTGTTCGTGAGTGCCCGGCAAGCAAACAAACGAACAGGATCTTCGTCTTCCACAACCAGGATCGTGCCCTTGCCTGTCAGGTCCCGAGCTGGCGCATCGCTTGTTTCGATACCTTCCACTTCCGTAATCATCTGGCCGTGCGCTTTCAGGAATAAAAGGAACTTGGTGCCTCTGCCAATCTCTGATTCCACAAATACAAAGCCGCCCGTCTGTTTGACAATTCCATACACAGTCGCAAGCCCAAGCCCCGTACCTTGGCCAACCTCTTTAGTGGTAAAGAAGGGTTCGAAAATTTTATTGAGGTTATCTTTAGGAATGCCATAGCCCGTATCCGCGACTTCCACCAACACATATTCATCGGGCACAATCACATCATAGCGCTCTACAAGTGGATGATCGGGACCTATCATGCTTGTCCGTATTTCGAGGCAGCCACCTTCAGGCATCGCGTCCCGCGCGTTTACGGCCAGGTTGATGATCACCTGTTCAAGCTGGCCCTGATCTACCTTTACCGGCATCAAATCGCGGCCATGCACAACCTTAAGGTCGATATTTTCACCAATCAGGCGCCGGATCAAGTTAGATATCTCCGCCAGTACATCGGTTAGCATCAGAACTTTAGGACGCAGCGTCTGTTGACGTGAGAAAGCCAGAAGCTGGCGCACCAAATTCGCAGCTCTGTTCGCATTCTGTTTGATTTGTATGATGTCAGAGAAAGATTGATCGCCCGCATCATGGCGCACTAGCAACAGATCACAGAAACCAATAATTGCTGTCAGCAGATTGTTGAAATCGTGCGCAACACCGCCGGCCAGTTGGCCAACAGCCTGCATTTTTTGAGCCTGAACAAATTGGCGCTCCAGGCTCTTTTCTTGTGTTGTATCAATCAGGTACAAGATCGCATACTGCTCGTCGCCCTTCGCGATTGATGTGGAATATACCTGCCCAACACGCTCAGGCTGGGTGTTAAAAACAATGTCTAGCGGCACGGATGCTGGCTTGCCGTCATGAGCATATTTCACCAACTGCTTCAATTCATCCCGATCTTCTTTTTTTACAATACTGAAAATGGAATCACCCACTTTCACATTTTTGCTTGCCGGATGAATCTTAAGAGGCTGATTATACTCCCTGAGTTCACCATCACGGGTAACCACTGCCAGTGCAATAGGCGCAGCATCGAAGATCGGATCAATCAGGAACTCTCGCTCTGTAGGCATAAATCGCGCCTGCATAAGATCAATCTTACGGATAATCCGATAACGTCCAATATTGCGGTCTTTTTCGCGCGTCTTAAGCGGCACATCAATCACATCAACGTCGATGCGCCGATTGTTGCCAACTTGCAGTTGCGTATCCCCTGCTTTGAAAAACAGTTTTGGCGGCACATCGTCGGCAGCAGACAAGCCCAGCCATTCGCGCATTCTGTCATTGATGAAATATAGCCGCCCCTCATTATCTTCAAGGCCAACGCCGCATTCCAATTTCTCAAAAAGCGGTGCCGTCCATTCCCCGAAAATACGCTGCTCATTTTCAAGGCGTTTGGCGTCGTCCTGTCGGTATGCTTGCCACAAAATATATTTGCCGATCCTGCGGCCCGAGAGAGAGAGATGTGCGTCTGTTTTGGCATCAGAAACCAAAACCATATTCGCTGACCCTAACTGCGTAATATTATGGACAAGCTTGTTAACTGTATCGCGGTCCCGATCTGAAACTAATAAATCAGCAATAACCCTTACCTGGCTTCGGCCAAGGCGTTCAAAACCATAATTAGCTGTAAGTACCGTTCCACTTAAATCGGAGATCGCGATCGCACGCCGGTCCATCGCCACCAGCGCATGCAGCAACTCTTTATCAATTGCATCTCTGCTGATTGTTGGCCGGTCCAATCGTTGCAAAGCGCGGAAAATAGTAAACGCTGTAACAATCAGAATGCCGCTACCAACGGCAATCGCAGCGTCGCTGCCAAACAAAAGATAGACAGTCAAGGCAACCCCGCCTGCACCAACAAGCCCCGACAACGCCATTGCCAAAAGTTTGATGCCTGACTGCATTTCATTATCAAGAAGCGCTTCGCGAATAGGTGTTGGTAGCCGGCTTTCCATAAAGTCCCCTTCGAACCATAGGACTAGACCTTACCGCCCTCTTTAGCGTGCTTGCAAGAGGCAACAGGCAGCTAAACCTGTGTTTTTACGAAGCTTTCAACCCTGCGCGCTTCAGTTTCATGATATAACTGATAACTTCAGCAACCGCCTTATAATGATCTGGTGGGATTTCCTGATCAATTTCAACGCTGGCGTACAAAGCCCGCGCAAGCGGCGGGTTTTCCAAAACTGGAATATCATATTCGGATGCGCGCTCTCTGATCCGCATCGCAACTTCGTCAACCCCTTTTGCCAAAAGAACCGGCACATCCATCGTTTCATGCTTATATTCAAGCGCCACCGCATAGTGGGTGGGATTGGTGATCACCACGTCTGCCCGTGGTATATTCGCAATCATCCGCTGGGTGTGGCGCTCCATCCTGATTTGCCTCAAACGCGCCTTTACCTTGGGATCACCATCTGTCTGCTTATTCTCGTCCTTGACCTCCTGCTTGGTCATCCGCAAGCGTTTTATATATTGATATTTCTGGAAGGAAAAATCTGCAGCCGCGATAATCAACATTATGATGATCACACCAATCATCAGCTTAACCGCCATTATTTGAACAAGTGCCACAATCTCAATAGGTGGCAGGTGCATTATCGTATCCAAACGCGCACGCTCCGGATAAACAATCAAAAAAATCACACCGCCAACAGCGCTCAGCTTGCCTGTCATTTTTCCAAACTCGACCGGCATTCTTTTACCAAACATTTTTTTGGCACCCTTTAACAGAGAAAGGTTTTTGATGTCGGGCTTCACCTTTTCAAACGTAAGGCTGAATTTATGCTGCGTCCTATTCGAGAGAACCGCCGCAACGAGGAAGATGCCAAACGGTAGCATAAGAATTAAAAACACTTCAAACATCAGCCCGCTAAGCGCATTGAGGATGCCGCTTTCATCTGAGCTGATTTCATGAGCACGGTCCATATAGTTTCGAAGCAAAGGCATAAGACGACTTGCTATCCAGCCACCATAAACACCAATAACCGTCACGGCCGCGATCATCATTACCAATGTCTTGAATTCCTGGGAAGACGCGACCTCCCCCTTCTTTTCCGCCTCGCGGAGTTTTTTTGCCGTTGGTTCTTCGGTTTTCTGGCTCTCGTCTTCATCAGCCATGGCTTATCCGATCATCGACGTAAGGAGTTCCTCGAAGCGCCCCAGGAAAAGGGTCATTAGGCTAGCTAATAAGAACATCAAAAGCGTAAACCCCATAAAGATATTCACCGGCATACCGATAAAGAATACCTGAAATCCTGGCACCATACGTGCCAGCAGGCCTAGCCCCAGATTATACACCAAACCATAAACAATAAAAGGTGATGCCATTTGGAAGCCAAGCAAGAACGAACTGGCCAGTAGGTTTGTCGCCATCGATGCAAAATCTGCGACTTGCAGCGCCTCCCCTATCGGGAATTTATAAAAACTGTGGGTCATTCCCTGGATCATCAGGTGGTGCAAATCCGTGGTTAAAATCAACGTTATTGCAATAAGGTTCAATAATGCGGCAACAGCGGCACTTTGCTGACCCTGTGCCGGGTCGAAGGCCTGCGCCGCAGCCAATCCACTTTGAAACGCGATCACAGTGCCCGCTGTATGTACCGAAGACATCAAAAAGCGCATCATCAGGCCCAACACCAGCCCAACAGAAAACTCCCGTATCAACAGCCCCAGCAGATCGAAAAGGCCTGGGGGCATCCCAGGTAGTTCTTCACGAATTGCAAGATACACAACAAGACTGACACTGAAAGCAAAAGCGCTCCGTACCCGCACTGGTATACTTCGGTCGCCAAGGACCGGCACGAACATAACCAAAGCTGTCAAACGAATTGAAACGAGAATAAAGCCATAAGCTTCCTGGGGCAAAACATCGCCGAGCATGGCCTAGCCGCCTGTCACAATTCGATCTGCAATGCGCTGCATCAAATCGCTTATATTACGCCCCATAAATGGGAGAAGGATCAATAGCGCCGAAAAAACTGCGATAATCTTGGGCACGAAGGTAAGCGTCATTTCCTGAAGCTGGGTGAGCGCCTGCACAAATGCGATTGTCAGACCTACGGTTAGCCCGACACCCAAGATTGGACCAATTGTGAATATAAGTGTCGTGAGTGCGTCCCGCGCAACATCCATCACTGTCAGGCTGTCCACCGGCGTCTCCTTATGGCTTTTATAGCCTGAATACTGCTTAGATTGGCATCTTCAGAATATCATTGTAGGCGGCAACTACTTTATCCCGCACACTTACAACAGTTTGAACGACAACCTCCGCATTCTGTACAGCAGTCGCTACATCAACGAGGTCTGCTTGATCCACAAGCGCCTTGGCCGATTGTACTTCAACATTTTTTGTTACCGCACTTACGTCGCCGAGTGATTCGTTCACAAGCGCTGAAAAAGCGGAACTGCCGCTGGCACCATCATTGCCGTCACGAGAGGTCAGCCCCTCCTGCATCTGTTTCGTTGCCTGAGAATAAGCACTAAGGGCATCAAGTTGTTTTACGTTCATCAACTTCACTCCTACCTCAACAGATCAAGGGTCATTGTGGCCATACGGCGGCTAGCCTCAAGGGCACTGAGGTTCGATTGATATGTACGCTGCGCCTGGCGCATGTCCATCATTTCGATCATACCGTTTACGTTCGATGTTTTAATGTAGCCAGATGGATCCGCTGCCGGGTTGCCAGGATCATACTTCTTGCCAAATTCTTTCTGATCAAAATCAACGCCGCTGGCCTTTACCAGGTTGACATCGCTGGCACGGTCAAGCTCTGTCGCAAACGTCACAATCTTGCGGCGATACGGATCAGCGCCCGGCTCTGATGCTACAGAGTTCTGGTTGGCAATATTCTCTGAAATGACACGCATACGAACAGATTGCGCACGCAGGCCAGAGGCCGATGCCATCATTGCTTTTTGTAGGTCCATTACGGGCTCCTAACGATACTCAGGTAAAGGCCGTTCTTACTAACGGCTACCACCCTTGCCCATGGCTATCTTCAACAGCCGCATATTCTTTTTATAAAGGTTCACGGCCATGCCATATTCCATCTGATTGTCTGCCAGCTTCAGCATTTCTTCTTCAAGAACCACAGAGTTGCCGTTAAGCGCCTCTTCGCTTCCTTTTGTTTCCTTGACATCAGCAGACACACTTGCAGACCCACCGGCACCAAAATGGCGCGCATTGGAAGTTTTCATCTGGGAAGCATTGGACTTCACCTCAGTCCCCGCGTTCATTCCAGAAAGCAAATTGGAAAAATCCTGCTTTTCCAATTCCTTATTGCGGTATCCAGGAGTATCCGCATTGGCAACATTCTCACTAAGCACCGACTGATTGGTATTGAGCCAATGCATACGTTTCTTTAGTGCTGCCATAATGGGAATAGAACTAACGTCCATTAAAAACCTTCAACTTCCTACCCAACAAACACACTTCTCATAAGTAACATAGCATGCCCTAACCCAGGTTAACAAGTTGCAAACACGCGATATTATCTTGGCCAGCGCCTTGAAGGGCTTGCATTTTTTCGCTTGATCCCGCTCAATATGTCCATGAGCGAAAAAGAAACACCTGAAAAAGCCGTCCCCAAAGCAGTCGCTGTCAAACGCCTGAGCGAGGAGGCTTTGCCGAAGCTAACAGCCAAGGGCGAAGGGCGGCTGGCCGAAAGAATCTTGGACATTGCCTTTGCCGAGGGTGTAAAAGTTCGCCGTGACAAAGACTTAACAGAATTACTAGATGCGTTTGAAGTTGACAGCCCGGTGCCACTGGAGGCATTGCACGCAGTCTCATTGATATTGGAGCGCGTCTATGAAGAAAATAAGCGCTTGCAGGCTCGGGAGAATGAAGAGTTGGACCCAGTGACGACAAAAAGCCCCGCCAACGGAGATACAGCTTTATGATCACCGAAATTTTCAGTGCGCTTGCTGCCCTGTTTTTCGTACTTGGTCTTTTTGGCCTGTTTGCCTGGGGTGTAAAGCGTTCTGGCCTTCTGCCGGGCCACACCAAAATTAAAGCAGGTGAAAAGCAACTTGATATACTCGAAAGCAAAATGATTGATGGCCGCAATCGCCTTATCGTGGCTTCTTGGCGCGGCAAACAGTATCTGCTTGGCACCAATCCGGCAGGCCTAACCCTGATTGCCAGTGAACCCGCCAGTGAAATTGCCAGTGAAGGTGAAAACAGCAGCGATGCTTTCAAAAAGTTAGTCAACGATAATGAAAATAGCTAATTTCCCGGCCCTGAAGTTTCATAAGAAGCTGATTTTAAAAAGCTTCTTCCTTCTACTGCCATTAATTTTTGCAGCGACGGTTGCTTTCTCAACAAGTGTTTTTGCGCAATCCCTTAATCTGGACCTGGGCCAGGAAGGCTCGCTCACCGGCCGCGTTGTGCAAATGATCCTGTTACTGACGGTCTTGAGCCTTGCTCCCAGTATTTTGGTTATGACTACCAGTTTTGTCCGGATGATCATTGTTTTTTCGCTGCTCCGTAGCGCGATGGGTACACAGCAAAGCCCCCCAAATATGGTTATTGTATCGCTGGCGCTGTTCCTGACTGCCTATGTAATGGCACCGACGCTTACCCAGTCCTGGGAACTTGGTGTAAAACCGATGATTAACGAGGAAATCGACCAGATTGAAGCCTTCAACCGGGCCTCAAAGCCATTGAAGGACTTCATGCTCAGCCAGGTGCGAGACAAAGACCTGGCCCTTTTTGTTGACCTTTCCGGTGAAGATATCGACACGGTAACGCCCGATGCAGTTCCCATCACCACGCTGATTCCGGCGTTTATGATCAGCGAAATCAGGCGCGCCTTCGAGATCGGCTTTTTGCTGTATATCCCGTTTATTGTGATCGATATGGTGGTGGCATCCATCCTGATGTCGATGGGCATGATGATGCTGCCACCAGTGATGATCGCGATGCCGTTCAAATTGATCTTTTTCGTGATGGTTGATGGCTGGAACTTGGTTGTGGGCTCATTAGTGCGCAGCTTTGGCACCGCACCCCCACCGGGGGTCGGTGGCTAGCAAGCATTTAATGCTGGCCCTTGCATTTAAACAAATCGCTCCTGATATAGGATAAAAGGGAGCGATCCATGACAATGCAATCAATAGATGCCAATACCCTCTATTTTTACGAAGAAATTATGTTGCTTTCGCTCAGGGAAGACGACGGCAAGATAGAACGCAAAGCCCAGTTCGAATATCAAAACCTGCTGGCAGCCGCGTTACTTGCCGAACTGGCCATGTTGGAGCGTGTTGAAATTACCGATAAAAAGAAGAAAACAGTCAGTATCATTTCAACAAGCCTGATCGGTGACCGCCTTCTTGATGAAGCACTCGAAAAAATTGCCAAAAGCAAAGATAAAACCGCTACACACTGGGTAATGAAGTTTCAAGGCATCCGTAACTTACGCGGCAAAGCAGCCGAAAGCCTTGTTAAACGCGGCATTCTGGCGGCTGAAGATGGCACGGCCTTTTTCTTCTTTGACAAAACCTATTACCCAGAACTCAACCCTCGCCCTGAGCAGCAGCTTATTCACCGCCTTGAAAAGACAATTTTTGGCTCAGAGCAGGAGATTGATCCGCGAACCCTGGTTTTACTTGCCCTTCTGCGAAAATCTGAGTTGCTCAAAATTCCGTTTGATGCCAAAGCGCTCAAGGAACGGCGGCACCGGATGAAAGAGATTTGCGAAGGCGACCTGATTGCTGAAGCAGCCCATCAGGCTGTTGAATCCGCTCAAACCGCCATTTTTGTTGCAGCCGTCATGCCTGCTGTTACAACGACGGTTATTGCTGGCTAGCCAAAAGGCTTTTCAGCGTTAATTATGTGGCAGCTTAAAGCGCACGACTTGTGGTGCCTCCAGGCTCCCTAAATAAACACTGTCCCCCACCTGCTCCACGGACGTAACCATATAAACGCGGTCACCCTCGGTATCATGATACACCCGGATCACCTCGCCTTCCTCATTCAGGGCTACAACAATGCCGTGCTTGATAGCAGAAGGCTGCATAAATTTCGGCAATTTTGACAGTAGCTCTTTGAGCCACGGGTGTGGGTGAGCACCGTCCATCTTTGGGTTTCTGGGGGACGGCAGTGCAAGCCAGAAGGTGCCTTTTCGGTTTGCAGAAATACCATCAGGAAAACCTGGCAGATTGTCGATAAAGATATCACTGGTGCCTGTTTTCTCGCCTTTAAGCCAATAACGCGTTACCCGGTAACGCCCGGTTTCATTCACAAGGACAAAATCTTCATTCTGTGAAAGCGCAACACCATTGGCAAAATACAGGCCATCAAGCAACATATCGGTGTTGCCGGTCGCTGGATCATAAACCAACAAGCGCCCATGCCCGCGTGCTTCCAGCAAATCCAACCTATAGTCCGGTTGACCGTATGTATCGCTGGCGTCAGAGAAATATATCTTGCCGTCGGAAGCGATATCAAGGTCGTCCGTAAAGGCAAAGGGCACACCGCCGTGCTCGTTTGTCAGCACTTGTATGCTCCCGGCTGGAGATACAGAGAGCAAGCCCTTGTAACTGTCTGCGACAATCAAGTTGCCGACAGCATCAAAATGGAGGCCCAGCGGACGCCCGCCTTCAACAGTGGCAAAAGTTTCCTGTTTCTTACCGTCAGCCGACAAACGCACAATGCGACCATCATGCAGGCCGCCGTATATCCGTCCTTCAGCATCAACCGCAATATCTTCAGGCCCTCTACCGCTTATTAAGGGCAATATGTCGGATTTCTCCAGATCTTCATTAAGCGCAAATTCTCCTTCAAAACCTGGGTCTTCCGGCGGCAGATAGGAAACCGCGTCAATAGACGCAGGCCACAGCGCCCAAACAACCAAAAGCGTAGCCAATACAAATAGTATTTTTTTCATATACTCCCCCTCGCCCCGAAATGTACTGCGCCTAACCTTCCCCGTTGAGGTTCGGAGGCTCGCCTATCTGTTCCCAAAGCTCTATTTTGGTGCCATCAGGGTCAATGATCCAGGCAAAACGCCCGTAATCATGTTCCTCCATGTCACCAACTTGCTCAATGCCTTGTGCTTTAAGGCGTTTCAACAGCACTTCAAGCCCGCGTACCCGAAGGTTAATCATGAAATCTTTTTTAGAGGGTTTGAAATAATCGGTTTCTTTTTTGAAAGGTCCCCAAACGGTATAGCCCACTTTTTCGGGATCATCCTGTTCGCGCATCAAGAAGCTTGAGCCATAGCCATCAAAGGGAAATCCAAGCTTCTCGCGATACCATTTAACGAGTTCGTCGCTATTTTCGCTTTTAACAAAAATGCCGCCCAAACCTGTGATAACTCCGTCTTCTTCGCTCATACCTGCTCCCTTTCCCTGCCAGACAAGGCTATCCCATAGGCAAGTCCATCTTTTCCATAACATAGAAAAGACAATCTTGCCGAATGACATTAACATCAAGCGTTGCCATCGACGGAATGATATCGCGCTTGGTAACAAGACGATTATCAAGGATTTCAAAAAAATCGGCGGCAATAGCCTCCCCGGCTTCGTTGGTAACCGCAATTGGTAAGGTTCCGCCGGAAAACATACCGGGCTTTAGTTCTGCCAGAGCGCTAGTTTTCTCAAGCAAACCAAAATTAAAATGGTCCAGATCGGGGCGGAAACAAACATCATGCTGACCGGGGTCATAGCCGAATGACACACCGGGTTTCACCTTCACTGTCGCCAGTGTTTTCAGCAAATTAACATCGCGCGCCGCAACAGGATACTCAGGAATATGGTGCAGATGCAGGCAAGCGTCGATAAACTCGCAAGCATGTTCAAGTGCCGCATTTTCTCCTGCCTGACCGCATTCCAGCGTTACTGCCGGGCAATGTTCCGACATAGCGAGCGACTGCACACCTACAGGCAGCCGGAAATAAACAACAGTGCGTGCAAATAAAGAAGCCAGGTGCAAGAAAGATGTATTAAGTTCATTCACGCAGCCATAATGCGGATTGCAACCCGTATTATTATGAAGGTCAATGCTAGCGAACAAGGGACGTTCTGTAACCTTCCTGACCACTTCCTGCATCAAAGCAGCTTCCTTGGCATGTGGGGCCAAAGTGCCCGGCCAGGCCCTGTTATAGTCGGTTTGACCCTCAAGAACCCGCTGCCCCACAGCAGCGGCTTTAACATTTGCAATGAAAACCCACACAGAGCGCGGCAACTCCCGCGCCTGATAGCGCCTCAGGATCCGCTGGAGGGCGTCAAATCCTGTTGGTTCATTGCCGTGCTGTAGCACTGTAATAAACAAAGGCGGCGAACGCCGACCCTTCAGATAAAACAAACTAGGCCCACCAAGAAGCTTGTGTAAATTCTCTGTACCGCATTCCAGCATTTCTGGCGGTACAACAGTATATTCATGCAGCATCTTCATAACGGCCATTCATGGACCGGAATCTCTGTTTGCTGAAGAATAATATAGGCGTCCAGCATTTCCTGCATGCTGGCACCGTGCTTTGCTACATAACGGCGTTGCCAGGTAGCGCCGTTTTGCTTATTCCGCGCCCGCCCCGAAATGATATCCAGATAACGCCAAATATCTGCCTCATCGATCTGAAGCTGGTTAAGCCCCTCTTCCGCCATTGGCAAAAATTCATCAAGGATCAACTGATCCATCGGCTGACTATCTTCATGATTCCAGCGAATTTCGGCATCCAGACCGTATTGAGCCGCCGCGTAAAAATTGTCGCGGGTCGTAAAGAACTGCGCACGCTTGTGTGGCCTCAGGCTATGGTTCGCCAGCGCAGTTACCAATCCATAATAAAAAGCCGCATTCGCCATTGAATCGATAATAGTGGGACCTGCTGGCACCACGCGCTGCTCCAGCCGCAAATGCGGAGTGCCATCCTTGTCCCAGCCAACCAACGGCCGATTCCAGCGCCAGATAGTGCCATTTTGCAATCTAAGATGGTCCAGCTTTTCAATCGGCCTGTCAGTATTTTGCGGCAACAATACGGGATAGCGCTGCCTGTTGGCCGCAAACACCTCTGACAAGCCCTTCTCAATGAACCGCACACCGAACGTAACCCTTTCGGCATAATCCCAGTCACCAACCGAAACCGCCTGTTCAAATAATGGAATGCGTGTTTCTGCCCAAAGGTTTTTGCCAAACAAATAGGGCGAGTTGGCTGCAACCGCCACCAATGGGGCCGATGCGATTTTTGAGGCATTATAATAATCACCCCCCTGACCTCGCGGCACTTTGATGTGAATTTGAAATGACGTTGCTGCGGCTTCAAGCATCACATCCATATGTTCGCTCTGCAGCCGGTCTTCACCTTGGATGTCAAGCTTGATCGGCTTGCCTTTTCTGAGCCGAAGCACCTGCTCATTCAGCGCCTTGAAGCGCTTAGTAGCCGACATGTTGGCAATACACAGATCACTGTCCTTAACGGTTGGCAATATGCCTATCATGGCCAGTTTCATATCCATGCTTTCTGCACAGTCAAAAGCATGTTGCCATAATTCCGTGAGTGCCAAGTGCATCCTTGATATACCAGCCCCCGTAAGGGTTTCCGGTTCGCCGTTGAACTCCACGTTGAAACGGGACAGTTCTGGCACAATCATGGGATCATCGACAGCTTCCATGAAGTCAGTGTTTTTTGGCGATGGTCGGAGCGCTGTATCGGTTAGCCAGGCCTCAAGCTCAAATCCGGCGGAAACGGGTGCATGGGAAAGCTTGTCACTTTGTTCCCAGCTTTCCAGCAGTGCAGTTTCTTTTTTCAATCGGTCAGTAAAGACCGCATAATCCTCGTCGTGAAAATCAGTCCGCTTCAGTTCCTGGCCCATAAAAGCCCTCCGCCTTTTCCCTTGCTTTGGCTCTAATACTGCTAACTCCCCCTAACCAGAGTGGACAACAGCGCCAGCCTAGCTGCCTTGACCTTGATCAAGCCTTCTTCCTCGCCCTGGAATACGAACAGTTGGCTCTGACATGGCATATGCTGTATGAAACCAACATGAAACCAGCAGGCTTTCAGGGGAAATATCATGTCGGTAGAAACAGCCATAGCCTATGCGTTCGCGATGGGGCTTTTTGCAGCGTTACCCGGCCCTGGCGTGTTTGCGGTGGTTAGTCAGGCTGTCGCGCGCGGCACAAGCCCCGCTTTTGTCATGCTGACAGGCATTATCCTTGGGGACATAGCCTTTTTGATCGCGGCTGCCGCTGGCCTCGGCATTTTAGCAGCAAAACTCGGCACCTTTTTTGTGATCGTAAAATATGTAGGCGCTGCTTATTTAATCTGGTTGGGCTGGCAAGCTTGGTACGCCCAGGGAACTACCGAACCTGTTAGAAGTAACCCTACCCGCTTTTCACTGCTGGGCGGTTTTTCAATCAGCATCAGCAGCCCCAAGGTTATGGTCTTTTACCTGGCGTTTTTACCGTCGTTTCTGGATCTCACAACCATTACTGCCGCAAACATAGGCCTGCTCGCCTTGATCACAACAGTAAATACTTATCTCATTTTGGGTACATATATTATCGGCGCATCAAAACTGCGACAAACCATCTCCAGACCAAGGCCTCAGAAATGGTTTAATCGCCTTTCCGCTGCCGTTATGGCAGGTGCCGGTGTGCTGGTTGCCACCCGAAACTGATCGGTGGCTGATCAGGCCGTTTCTTCCTTGATCTTAAGGAACTTAAGACTGGGGAAATCGTCCTTGGCTTTATCAAGGTGCCAATTGTTGCGCGCCAGATAAACCGGCGAACCCGAGTGATCCAATGCCATTGATGCACGGTTTTGATCTGAAAACTGCTTTACTTCACGCGCTTCGCCTTCAATCCACTCTGCGGTCATCAGCGTTGTAGGCTCGAAATTGACCGGCACCTGATACTCGGTCCGAATTCTGTCTGCAAGCACGTCAAACTGCAGCGCACCTACAACACCCACAACCCAGTCACTGCCCATGTTGGGCTTAAAGACACTTGCTGCGCCTTCTTCCGCAAGTTGCCCAAGCGCGCGCCCAAGGTGCTTGGCTTTCATTGGGTCTTCTGAGCGTACCTTCTGCAGGATTTCCGGGGCAAAAGACGGCACGCCTGTAAAGCGGATTGTCTCGCCTTCAGTGAGACTGTCCCCGATGCGCAAGTTTCCGTGGTTGGGAATGCCAATAATGTCTCCAGCGAAGGCTTCTTCGGCGATCGCACGGTCCTGTGCCAGGAACAACTGGGCGTTATGGATCGCCATAGTTTTACCGGAACGCACATGCTTCAGTTTGATGCCTTTTTTAAATTTGCCAGAAACAATGCGGGCAAACGCAATACGGTCCCTGTGTTTAGGGTCCATATTCGCCTGAATTTTAAAGACAAAAGCCGTGAATTTGTTTTCAAGCGGTTCAACCTTGCGTTCAAGCGCCGTGCCGATGCGCGGGCTTGGCGCAAAGCTACCAACGCCTTGCAGCAGCTCCTGCACCCCGAAATTATTGATCGCAGAGCCAAAAAACACAGGTGTCATCGTGCCTTCAAGATAGGATTCAAGATCAAAAGCGGGGCACAGTTCGCGCACCATTGCAACGTCTTCACGCAGTTTCTCCAGCGCATAATCCGGTAGCAATTCGTCCAGCTTAGGGTCATCAAGCCCGTCGCATTTAATACCTTCAGAAAGCGCATCGCCCTTACCGCGATCAAACAGGATCAACTGGTCATGGATCAGATCGTAACAGCCAAGGAAATTTCGGCCCATGCCGATCGGCCAACTGGCAGGCGACACATCCAGCGCCAGCGTTTGCTCGACTTCATCCAACAGCTCAAACGGGTCTTTTGCTTCCCGGTCCATTTTGTTGATAAAGGTAGTGATCGGCATGTCGCGCAAACGGCATACTTCAAACAGCTTGCGTGTTTGCCGTTCGATGCCTTTAGCCGCGTCAAGCACCATTACTGAACTGTCGACAGCAGAAAGCGTGCGGTAGGTATCCTCCGAAAAATCTTCGTGGCCTGGAGTATCCAGCAAGTTAAAAGTGTTGCCTTCAAAATCAAATGTCATCACCGATGACGCAACCGAAATACCGCGTTCTTGCTCGACTTTCATCCAGTCAGAGCGCGCACGGCGGCGTTCGCCTTTCGCCTTCACCTCACCCGCCATTTGAATGGCACCACCGAACAAAAGTAACTTCTCGGTAAGCGTGGTTTTACCGGCATCCGGATGCGAGATAATCGCAAAGGTACGGCGTTTTTCGATTTGCTGATCAAAGGCCATGCGGCTTTTTCCAACTTTCTAACAAAAGGTCATTCATCTGATTGCGGCGCACCCTAGCGATTTTTGCGCCCAATGAAAGAAAAAACCGCGATTGTGGGGCCTTGCCAGATCCAAAAAAAAAGCCGAAGAGCGACCAGACCTGCTCTTCGGCTTAACTTAACCCGCTTGTCCCCTGGGGTGGGCTGGGGAGGGGGAGGGGGGAGATAACCCGACCCCAGGTAACAAGCGAAATACTCATGCTCTCTGCGGCTATTTCCGCCGCCAGGCAACCGGGTTTCCGATACCACCAAGCACTTAATGGACTATATAGTCTAGAAAATTAATACAACAACCCCTGTGCGACATTTTTACCCAATTTTCTTATTCGAAAGCCGGTCTAACGTCTGCAGGCCTTGACTTCCCCCAAGGAACCCGCTGTATGGTGCTGAAAATAATTTGCCCTGATGTTGTCCAGCAGTGCTGGTTTGCGATCAGCCAATTGAGGAACTAAAGGCCATGGCCTATCTTACGCTTCTCGGCTTAACCGCTGCGTCCCTAACAACCGCGGCCTTCATACCGCAAGCCACCCGTGTTTGGCGTTCTCGCTCCACCAAAGACATATCGCTTTCGATGTTTACGATGACATGTGCAGGGATCGCCCTATGGTTCGTCTATGGTTACCTGCTAGGCGATATACCTTTGATGGTGGCTAACGGTATTACACTTGTGCTCGCGGGTTCGATTGTAGTGGCCAAGTTGCGCTTCGGTTAGACCGCCTTAGCAATATAGCCCAAAGAAAAAAGGGCCAACAAAGGCCCCTTCCCCAAACCTCCGCTTCACTGCGGGTTACTTGAGCTTACGCTTGAAAAAATCGAGCGCCAACCTCCACAGATGCGCACGTGTAGCTTCACCGCGAATGCCGTGTTTCTTGCCGGGATATGTCATCAACTCAAACGGCTTGCCCGCATTCTGCAATGTCGCCATCAGCTTGACACTATTGTCGAAAAACACATTGTCGTCGGCCATGCCGTGAATGAGCAGGAGATCCCCTTTAAAGCCATCCACATACTTGAAGACGCTTGAGTTTTCATACACGCCGCCCGGCGCGTTCGGGTGGCCCAGATAACGCTCGGTATAGGCGGTATCATAAAGCCGCCAGTCGGTCACTGGTGACACAGAAACACCTGCTTTAAAAACGTCTGGTTCCTTAAATAAACTCATCAGCGTCATATAGCCGCCGTAAGACCAGCCCCACATACCAATCTTGTCGCCGTCGATATAATCAAGCGTTTTCAGATGGTTGGCACCCGCCACCTGATCGGCTACTTCAACCCCGCCCATTGCATTTTTGATATGGCTTTCAAACTTGAGGCCCCGGTTCCACATGCCGCGGTTGTCAATAACCATCACAACAAAACCGTTGCGCGCCAGGATATTGTTAAAGTTCACACTCCAGCTTTTTTTAACCCGCTGGCCATGCGGGCCACCGTAAGGCGCAAGGATCGCCGGATAACGTTTGCCCGTTTCCATAGTCGCGGGCTTATAGAGCCGGTAATGCAGATCGCTGCCATCTTCAGCCTTGATCGTGCCAAAGCTTTCGTCGACACGGCTATCGGCATAAGGCCCAAACGGATGGCTCTCGTCGAGCTTATTCTCAAGGATCGCAGCTTTGGTGCTGCCATCTGCAAGCGACCGCACCATAATTTGTGGCGGCTGATCTGGGCTTGAAAAATTATCGACAAATATGCCTTCACCCACTGTTACGGTGTGCCAGCCAGCTTCCTGTGTAATACGGGAAATATCCCCGCTGCTGTTTACTTTGTATAGGTGCTTCTCAAGCGGCGAATCTTTGAAACCAGTGAAATAGATATCGCCGTTTTCCCGGTTAATTTTTTCGATCCGGTTAACAACCCAATCGCCAGACGTTAGCGCGCGACTGCCGCCATCCTCTAGGTCGTACATATAGAGATGTCTGTACCCACTGCGCTCGCTCGCCCAGATCATACCCGAGCCTTCAGCCGTGAACTCTAAGGTATTATGTACGTTGATCCATACATCGGATTTTTCAGAAAACTGTGTTTCAACTTGTGCCCCATCATGGGCCGCAATAACGAAATCAAGCTTTGTTTGTGCCCGGTTTAACCGCTGAAAAGTAAGCCATTCACTATTTGGCAACCAGGCAACCCGTGCCAGGTAAATATCCTTATCTGCACCAAGATCAATCCAGTTCACTGCCTTGTCGGCAAGTGTAACAACGCCCAGCTTTACATTCACATTGCTGCTGCCCGCCTCAGGGTAACGCTGCTTCAAGGCCACCACGCCGCCGTCAGGCTGCACTTCATAGCGGTCTTTCACCAGGACTTTGCTTTCGTCATATTGCTCGAACGCGACCCTCGTTTCGTCGGGCGACCACCAATAACCCGTAAAGCGCCCCAGCTCCTCCTGTACAACAAATTCGGCCATGCCGTTAGCGACTGTCTTACTAGCGCCTGTAGTCAGTTGTATCTCCGCGCCCGACGCCACGTTCACCGCAAACACTTCCCGCGCGCGGATGAAAGACACATAAGTACTTTTGGGGCTGAATTTAATGTCGGTTTCATACTCGGGTGTATTGGTGAGGCGCTTTACACTACCGCCCAGAGGTAACACATAAACATCGCCGCCAATCGGGAACAACAGGCTTTTGCTGTCGTCGCTCCAGAAATAACTGATAATTCCGGTTTTGCCTGTCGTTGTGCGGTTACGCTCACGGCGCTGCTTTTCTTCTTCGGACAACGCTTCCCTACCGCCCAAAAGCAAATCGCTTGAATCCACAAGCAGATGTGCAAGGCCTGTCTCCACATCGAACTGCCATAAATCAAGTTGCGCGGCGTTTGTTTCTTTACCGCGTAGGAAAGTTATGCGTTTACCGTCCGGTGACATCTTGAGCCCCTGAACAGACGGGCCATTGATCGATGGGCTCGTTGTCAGGCGGTCGATGGTAAATTCCTCGGCGAGCACTGACGTGCTTGTCGTCACAGACGCCAGCAAGGCAGCCGCAATAAATGCTTTCATGAGTTCCCCCTCATAAGCGGTGTTTTAGGTTTAATTGAAACTGGTGTAGCAGACGGACCGTAGCCCGCCCAGCGGAAAAGGTGCCTTATTGAGGGTCACACAATTTTTTGAAGCCCGCCGCCACAAAGGGCACCATTCGCTCATAAGCGCCGCGCATATCTTCCGATTTTGCCGCGCCATCCGATAGCTGGTCGATCCGTCCTGTGTGCGCAAACGTCAACGTTAAAGCGCCTGAAAGAAAATGATAACACCAGTATAGATTCGCAGGGTCCGCGTCTGGCAACGCTTTTTTGAGCGCATCCATAAAACGCCGCACCAGCGGATCAAAATACTTGGTCATCAGTTGGCCGCCCCACTCGGGAGAGCTGTTCACCTGGGCAACCAACTCAAAATAATGCAACCAACCTTCATCTTCCTGCAAGCCTCGCCCCAGAAGTGGATGTAAAAAAGCGTCGATAATGGCTTCAACAGTGGGGCCGCCCTCCCCCGCTTCCGCTTGGCACCGTTCCAGTGCCTCCTGGCGCGCATCGTTTAAAACCTCGGCACGGCGCAAGAGAACCGCATCAAAAAGCCCACGTTTATTCCCGAAATGATAGCTTGCAAGCGCAAGGTCCACCCCCGCACCGTCTGCCACCATACGCATGGAAACTCCTTCAAATCCATGTTTTGCAAACAAAGTTTCGGCTGCGTCCAGGATACGGTCCTTGCGACGCACGCCTTTGTTTCCTGACTTATTAGTCAACTATATTCCCCAAAACTACATTTAAAGAAACCCCCACCAGTTTCTTTAAACTATTCTTATGTACACCACCTTTTATCTGTCACGGATTATAGCTTATATGCAAATTTTCAATGATTGTTGAATTTTTGAGCCAATTTTTCAAGTATAAATTAACGCCTTTTTTTTACCGTCCCTGTAAAATGGTTTTTCACACATTCCCTTATGGACGTACAGACTTGTTTATGGCAAACGTGCGTCCTAAAGTGAATTTACGATATATTATTTCAAGGTACGGCTCATGAGCGAACAATTATTACCCATTACCGCACAAGATGTACGGGACGCGGCAAGCCGTATTGAAGGCGCGGTTATCCGAACGCCGACCAATCATTCCCGTACACTCTCTGAGATCACAGGAGCCGATGTACACCTGAAATTTGAGATTTTCCAGTTTACTGCAGCATATAAAGAACGCGGTGCGCTTAATCGCCTGCTGAGCCTGCCACAGGACACAAAAGGGGTAATTGCGGCCTCTGCGGGCAACCACGCGCAGGGTATCAGTTATCACGCTGGACGCCTTGGTATTCCAGCAACGATTGTGATGCCCAAAGGAACGCCATTTAACAAAGTGAAGCGCACAGAAGAGCTGGGAGCCAGCGTTATCCTGACAGGTGCAAACTTCGAAGAGGCCACAAAGGCTGCGTACAAACTCGCGGAGAAAGAAAGTCTGACCTTCATCCATCCCTTTGACGACCCATTAGTGATGGCGGGCCAAGGCACCGTGGGCCTTGAAATGCTTGAAGATTTTCCCGATCTGGATACCCTTGTGGTCCCAATCGGTGGCGGCGGCCTGATTTCGGGCATCGCCACGATCGCCAAAACCATCAACCCCAACATCCGCATTATCGGCGTACAAACCGAAGCCTTCCCTGCAATGAAGGAAACTATCGATGGCACCAGCCTTGCTGGCAGCAATATTTCTATCGCTGAAGGCATAGCGGTGAACCACCCTGGTGAGCGCACCCGCCACGTCGTCAGGAATTTGGTTGACGAAATTGTCACGGTTTCGGAACGCCAGATCGAAGCTGCGATCGTCACCATCATGGAAATTGAAAAGGTGATTGTTGAGGGTGCAGGTGCCATCAGTTTTGGCGCTGTAATGCAGCACCCTGAAGTATTTAGGGGCCAGAAAATCGGTATGGTGCTGTCTGGTGGCAATATCGACAGCCGCATGCTTGCAAACGCGATCATGCGCGGCATGGCACGCGATGGTCGCCTGGCACGCCTGCGCATCACCATGATGGATCAACCGGGCGCACTCGCAATGGTTACCGATATTGTCGCAAAAGTTGGCACAAACATCATCGAAATGCGCCACCACCGGGAGTTTGGGGCGCTTTCCCTGAAGCAAACAGAGATGGAACTGGTGATTGAAGCCAAAGACCAGGAACATGCGCAGAGCCTGGTGCACGCCCTTGAAGCTGCCAATTTTAAAGTCGATTTTGCCAAGACGGTTTAGGACATTTCCTCCTGAAACATCGTTCATATAGGCTGAAATACCAAAAGCCATGAATTATTTGGGCTTGCTAGTTTTGAAACTATCTCTATAAGGGGCACACGCGCGCAATCCTTTGCTCCACGGGAGCCCCTTAATTTTAACACGCGTGCAAGGATTAGATAAAATGGCTAACGGTACTGTAAAATGGTTTAACGCAACAAAAGGCTTCGGCTTCATTCAACCTGAAAGCGGCGGCGACGATGTGTTTGTTCATATCAGTGCTGTTGAAGCTGCTGGCCTAAACGGCCTGAACGACGAGCAAAAAGTTTCTTACGAGCTTGAAACTGGCCGTAACGGCAAGACATCAGCTTGTAGCCTTGAGCTTCTGTAACTTTTTAAGTTACATTGATGCAGAAAAGGCCGGTTTATCCGGCCTTTTTTTGTGCCTGTAACACCGATTCTCCAAAGTGGCTTTGACTTTAACCATTGAGGGGTAACTTCCTGTATAGAAGGAACGCCCACTCATGCAAACACACTTCGCCAACCACCGTAACACCCGCCTTTCAGGCGGATCGCTTCCGACGATTTTCCTTTTAAGGGAAACTGCCGTGTATATGGAAAAACTCAGTATTGGTGCGACCTAAAAGATTCGCCTACTGATCCCTCACCAGCCTGCTCTCCACGTTACAAAGCCCACACAAAGTCGCGCCGCAGCTTGATACCGGCGCTTATTGGTGAAACATATGCCGGTCGGCGGAGCCTTTACATGAAAAAGCTTCCGCCTTTCGCCTGAAGAACATACGAGATTGGCACGTTGAGGGGCCTTCTTCGCGCAGCCTCTTATTACCAAATGCGCACACGGTCCTCGGGGGCGATCCACATTTTGTCACCCTCTTTCACGTCAAAGGCTTTGTAATATTCATCCATATTACGGGCCATACCATTCACGCGCAGATACATAGGGCTGTGCGGCGCTGAAAGAAGCCGCTGCCTGAGGCTTTCTTCCGTGCGCTTGAAGCGCCTGCCCTGCGCACGCCCCATAAAGAAACGCTGCGGGCCAGTGAAACCATCAAGTACAGGTGGCTCTGCGCCTTTAAGCGAGCGTTCCCATGCGTGGTAGGCCACAATCATGCCCGCAAGGTCACCGATGTTTTCGCCCAACGTTTGACGGCCGTTTACATTCAGGCCCTCAAGCGGCTCATACTGATCGAACTGTACGGCAAAGCCGTCACCCAGCTTATTGAAAACGCCGCGCGGTCGTCTTCTGACCACCAGGCCTGCAGCACACCGTCGCCGTCATACTTCGAACCCTGATCATCAAAACCATGGCCGATTTCGTGCCCGATAATGCTGCCAAGTGCGCCGTAATTAAGCGCTGGGTCTGCGTTAGGATCAAACAGCGGTGACTGGATATAACCAGCCGGAATGAAAGCCTCATTCCTGGTAGGACTATAGAAGGCATTCACTGTCTGCGGGCCGGTGAACCATTCTTTTTTATCAACAGGTTTACCAAGCCGCGCCAGATCCTGCGCATGGTCGAATTCGCGGTAACGCACCGCGTTGGCATACAGGTTATCCGGCATGATCTCCAGGGCTGCATAGTCCCGCCACTTCTCGGGGTACGCGATCTTGGCGCTCATTTTCGCGAGTTTGGTGCGCGCGGCTTGCTTGGTGTCTGGTGTCATCCAGGTAAGGTTATCAATGCGTTCGCCAAGTTCGTCGCGAATATTTTTGAACATTTCACCGACAAGACGCTTGCTCTCCGCTGGAAAGAAACGATCAATATAAATCTCGCCAACCGCCTGATCGAGCATACCATTCACAAAGATGATCGCTCGCTCACTGCGCGGGCGCTGCTGCTTCTGACCACGCAAAACAGTTCCAAAAAACGTAAAGCGCTCGTCGGCGATCTCGTCCGATAAATAACGTGCATTTGATGCCACCAGATGGAACGTCAGGTAGTCCTTCCAAAGCTCAACTGATGTTTCGGCAAACAATTTCGCCATGCCCGGAAAAGCCTCTTTTTCACGCACGACAATCTTGTCGGTGCTCCCAACACCGTAAGCCTCGGCTGCTGCTTTCCAGGGGAAGCCGGGCGCGTAGGCTTCAAGCTCATCTAAAGTATGGGCGTTATAAGTGCGGTCTGCGTTGCGGCGTTCAGCACGGGTCCAGTGATGGGAAGCGATGGATTTCTCAAGTGCGAACACGGCCTCTGCTTTGGCGCGCGCGTCTGAAGCACCAAACCGTGTGAAGACCTTTTCCATATAGTCCACATAAGCGGCGCGCAAGGCTACCAAACGCTCGCTATCGCGCTCATAATAGCTTTTGTCTGGCAGTGCCGTTCCGGCATGTGAGGCATAAACTGTATAGTCGGTTGGCTTTTTACTATCGATATAGATGGATACGCCAAACAAGGAACGCGCACCCAGTTCGGGCGCCATCATTGTGCGGGCTATATCTTTATGGTTCATCAAAGCAGCGACACGGTCAAGGGATGGTTGCAATGGTGTCATGCCTGCAGCATTGATGGCGTCAAGGTTCATGTAGGCCGCGTAAAGGTCGCGGATTTTTTGCTCGTTGCTGCCTGCAGCAACTTCCGCACCCTGTATATCGGCTATGATGCTATTGATCCGCTCGTCATTCCTGTCCCGCATAATCTGGGAGAAACCAACGCTTGAACGGTCGCCGGGAATTTCCGTCACCGCGAGCCAACCGCCATTTGCAAACTGATACAAATCATCCTGCGGACGTGTATTGCGGTCAAGCGCATCCAGTGGATATCCCCATGGCGCGATAACCGGCCCGGCTTTGGCCATTTCGTTCCCTATCCTGCTTTCTGTATCGTTTTCTGTATCGTTTTTTGCCGTTTCCTCGGCGCTACATGCAGCCAACAACACGCAGATTGACACAGACATGCCCAAAGTACGCAGTTTCATTGATCCCTCCCGAAAATGATCCTGTTCAAATTTATTGCAATTATAAATTAACTACGCAACTGCGCTTTGGGTTAGGTTGCTCTATTTCCTTCCTCCACATTACGCAGCAGAAAGTTGTTACCCTGGCTAAGGCTTGCCTGATGTCCCCCTCCTGCAACCGCATACTGTCCCAAGCACAAGCCATCGTAGAAGTTACCTCAAATACCCAAACTGATCCTGACATAAATGCCAGACTGCGCTTCGCATGTCTGGCATGATCTCGATTTATCAGCCTTTCAATTCATGGCCAAATTACATTGCATGATGAACTTGCGGTCATTCCTATTCCGCCGGGATGCCTTTCTTTTCCCTTTCTTCAAAATCTTCCAGCTTGTGCGCGATATAACTGGGTGATTTGGTGAATTTAGCAAGCGCATCATAAAATACCGGCACGATGAAAAGGGTAAAGAAGGTTGCAACAATCACACCCGCGAAAACTGTCACACCAATGGTTATACGGCTCGCAGAGCCAGCACCTGTAGCGATCATCAACGGCACCGCACCCATCGCGGTTGACAGGCCTGTCATCATAATCGGCCGCAGGCGGGTTTTTGAGGCGTCCATCAGCGCCTCACGCACACTCAGGCCTTTGTCCCGAAGTTGGTTGGCGAATTCAACGATCAGTATGCCGTTTTTAGCCGCCAGACCAATCAGCATGATTAGCCCCAACTGGCTGTAAATATTCAGGGTACTGCCCGCAAAATACAGCCCCATAAGCCCACCCAATACTGCGAGTGGCACCGTCAGCATGATAATGAAGGGATGGATAAAGCTTTCGAACTGGGCCGCCAGCACGAGAAACACCACAACAAGCGCGAGCGCAAAAACAAAATAGATGTCGCTACCTGCTTCCTTATATTCGCGCGTAGCGCCCTTGTAATCAACACTGGACACATCCGGCAGCACATCACGCACCAGTGTTTCCATATGCTCTGTAACTTCTCCAAGCGTATAGCCCGGTGCCACGTTGCCGCTGATTGTCAGCGCCCGCACTCGGTTAAAGCGCCTGAGCTGCCCCGCGCCCGAAACTTCCTCGACGCGCACCAAATTAGAGAGCGGGATCAAAGCCCCAGTACGATTCGAAGCGACATGAATATTCTCCATGTCAAGTGGCTGGCGGCGATCTGAGGCCTGTGCCTGCAGGATCACATCATATTCTTCACCATCCTCGACAAAGGTGGTCACTCGCCTGCCGCCCATCATGGTCTCAAGTGTGCGGCCAATCGACTGGATCGACACGCCCATATCGGCAGCGCGTTCACGGTCGATACGCACTTTGAACTGCGGCTGGGTTTCGCGGTAATCCGCATCCACATTCAACAGGCCTTTATATTCGCCCAGAGCCTCCAACAGAACGGCCTTGAAGCGACCCAGGTCTTCGTAGGTTGCGCCGCCCACAACAAATTGGAAGGCTTCAGCGCCGCCAGAGCGTCGGGACAAGCCCGAAGACTGACGCGGGATTGCCCGCAAGCCCGGTACATTCTGCATCAGTTTTGGCCGAATTTCCTGCAGGATTTCGCCAGCCGAGCGCTCCCGCTCGTCCCAAGGCTTCAAGATGACAAATCCAAAGCCCCCACCCGCGTCGACACGAATCAAGAAGCGGTCCAGTTCGCCAGTATCCAATAAGGGCAAAATCTGCTCCTCAACCTTGCGCGCCTGCTTTTCAACAAAGTCAAAGCTCGCACCCTGCGGCGGCTGGATGCGCATAAAAAGATTACTTCGGTCCTCGACAGGAGCCAGTTCCTGGGGAATGCGCCCCTGAATGCCCACAATCAAGGCAAAGCAGGTGAGGAAACAGGCCGTTACTAACAGTTTGTTCGAAAGACAAACTTCAAGAAGCCGACCATACCCGTCCTGAAGGCGCTTGAAACCACGGTCAAGCGCCTGCGCAAAGGCGGGCTTCTTATTGCGACGGCGTACCAGCTTCGAGCACATCATCGGCGACAGTGTGAGCGCGATAAGGCTTGAGAACGCGACCGCGGCTGTCATGGTAATCGCGAGTTCGCCGAATAACCGTCCGATATTGCCCGAAAGAAACATAATCGGCACGAACACACCAATGAGTACAAGCGTAGTAGCAATTACCGCAAAACCAACCTGCTTGGCCCCCCGGTAAGCGGCAACAAGCCCAGGTTCGCCCTCATCCACCCGTCGGTAAATATTTTCAAGCACAACAATGGCATCGTCCACCACAAGTCCGATCGCCATCACGAGCCCAAGAAGTGTAATCAAATTTATGCTCACGCCCGCGATCGACAGCACCCAAAAGCTCGCGATAATGCACACAGGCACCGTTATCGCCGGCACTAAAACGGTTTTGATGTTGCCGAGGAAAAGATAAAGCACCAGAACCACCAGCCCCATCGCAATCGCGAGCGTGCGATATACTTCCACAATCGCGCTATCAATAAAGACAGAGCTATCGTAGGAGACCGTTAGTTCCATGCTCTCCGGTAATGTCGCACGTATGCGTTCCACCTCTGCTTTGGCACCTTCCGCAACAGCGAGTGTGTTGCCCGTCGACTGCTTGATCACACCAAGCCCGATCACGGGTATACCGTTCCCTCTGAACAAACGCCTGTCACGCTCTGCCCCGCGCTCCACCCGTGCCACGTCCCCCAGGCGAATAAAGTCGCCCTCAGCGCCCTCCCTGATCACCATTGTGACAAAGTCTTTCGGGTCTGCATATTCCCGGTTAAGGCGCACAATGGTATCACGGTTAACGGATTGGATTTTGCCTGCGGGCAATTCCACATTCTCGCGCCTGAGCGCATTTTCAATATCGATTACAGTAACGCGCCGCGCGGCCATCGCCTGCCGGTCCAGATGAATGCGGATCGCATAACGCTGCTGGCCGCCAATCCTAACACCGGAAACGCCGTCCACTACTGAAAGCCGGTCAACAATATTGCGCTCCGCATAGTCTGTAAGCTGCAAAATATCCATCACCGGGCTTGTAAGGGTGAACCATAGGATCGGCCGTGTATCGCTGTCTGCCTTTGAAACCTCTGGCGGGTCCACCTCTTCCGGCAGGTTGTTCAGTACCCGGCTTACCCGATCACGTACATCATTGGCAGCGCTATCGATGTCGCGTGACAACAGGAATTCAATGGTGATGTCAGAGCGTCCGTCCCGGCTTGAGCTTTCAATCGTCTTGATGCCCGGCACACCCGCAATCGCGCTTTCGATAATTTGCGTGACACGTGTTTCAATTACCGCAGCATTCGCACCGGAATAATTGGTGCGCACGCCCACAACAGGTGGATCAACGTCGGGGAGTTCCCGCACCGCCAGATCACCAAAAGAAATCACCCCAAAGGCAATCAATAACAGGCTGATAACCGTTGCAAAAACCGGGCGCTTTACCGAAATATCAGAAAGGATCATTGCCCGGCTCCCTGTTCGCGTTTCTTGCCTGCCCCCTTGGGCGTACCGCCGCGGGCATTATCTTTTGTACCAACCTCTTTCACTTTGACACCGCTGCGGCCAAGCCTGAAAGTGCCCTGCACCACGACACGCTCACCATCTGAAAGCCCGCCCAGCACTTCCACATACCCCGGACGCCGTAGCCCAAGCGTCACCTGCCGACGCTCTGCCACATCGCCCTTCACTACAAACACAAAATTTCGGCCACCTGTTGGCACCACTGCTTCCTCAGGCACAGAAAGTCCGGTCCATGTACGGCTGATCACCTCAACTGTCATTAACAAACCGGGGCGTAACGCTTTGTCTTCGTTAGGGATTTCCGCACGCACAACAACAGAACGCGTTATCGGGTCTACTCGGCTGTCAATCGTCGTGACCTTACCCTTAAATAGCCTGCCGTAATAAGCTTCGACTTTAGCTTCAACTTCCTGCCCTGGCGCAAGCGTGGCGATAAATCGCTCAGGCACGGTGAAATCCAGTTTGATGGTATCAACCGCATCGATTGTTGTGATCGCGGTATTGGAGGAAAGAAAGGTGCCCTCGCTTACCTGCCTTAGCCCGAGCACGCCGTCAAAAGGCGCTTTGATGCGCCGGTCGGCCAGGCGCGCGCGCACAGCATCAAGCCGGAAACGGGCCTCATCTACACGGCGCTGCTGCGCATCCCGGCTCGCGGTAGAGGCGTTGCCGCGCTCCACAAGGTCGGCAATACGCGTAAACTGGCTTTCTGCCTCCCTAAGATTCGCAATCGCCTCCTGAAGCAAAGCTTCTTCTTCAACGCTTTCCAACACCACAAGAAGGTCGCCTTTTTTGACGATCTGACCATCGTCGAACAACACCTGACTTACAGTATCCGAGACACGAGAGGTCAGAACCACACTTTCGCGCGCGCGCGCCGTGCCCAGCGCCTCAACGATATCGGAAAAATCCCTTGTGGTGATCGCCTGGCTGACAATAGAGACCGCGCCGCCGCGACCACGCCGATTGGAACTGTCATCCTCCCCGTAAAAAAGCCAGCCTACTGCACCAAGCAGCGCCAACAAAATCACGCCCAATACCAATCTACCTGATGTCACAATCAGTCCCCTTGAACTCTGGCCCGGCCCCTGTGCTGGAACGCTAGGCCCAATCGGCTACACACTTCTTACGCGACAGGCTACTCATACCCTTTGCACTATCACATAATGCAAGACAGCGAAGGCAATCCACTCACGTCTGCGTGACAGCGAAGTTATTGCTAAGTGCTTAATATATCGCGATCATACTCGATATTTAGTTATTAAGTTTACCCCAGTTTTTTTCAACAAAATCTTCGAACACACGCCCCACATTTGCGGTAGCCTGTGGCATTTCATAGACAGGTCGAAACAATGCGAGTTGCCGGCTATAGGTAAAGCCCCTAAGTTTCGACGCTCTCACCCGTTCATCTACAAGACTTTTGGGCACCACAGTACCCCCGATTCCCGCTGCCACCATAGCGATGGCCCGGCTATCGTTGGGGGTGCGGTACACAAGACGGGGCCTAACATTATGGTCTGTGAAATAACGGCTCGTTTCTGAAAGCACCTCGCAGCGGCTTCTGACGATCATATATTCTTCGCGCAGATCTGCCGCAGACACCACTTCCTTACCCGCAAGCTTGTGGCTAAGCGGCAATATAAAGCAATAATCTTCCGTCTTCAGCGGGATTGCCCGCTCCTCGCTCTCGCTTCTGCGCAGCGAAAGCGCATAATCAAGGCTGCGGTCATCAAGTCTGTTTGCTAGCTCCTGCTCGGTGCCATCTCGTATTTCAATAGTGGCCTGAGGATACTCTGCCCTGAAACCCGCCAATAACTCCCCTACTGCCCGATTTGAAAGTGTGGTTAAAACACCGAGCCGCAGCACCGGGGTGCTTTCTGCTTCTTCCAGGGACTGTATGGCCAAATTACACTCGTGTAATATTGCCTTGGCGCGCGGCAAAAACCGCGTGCCCGCATCGGTTAGGAATACGCGCCTATTTGTGCGTTCAAAAAGTGGCTGTCCCACCTGCGCCTCAAGCTTCTTGATACCGGCTGACAAAGTTGGCTGGGTGACAAAAACTCGGTCCGCCGCTCGTGTAAAGCTACCTGTTTCCACAACAGCCAGAAAGTATCGCAGCAGATATAGATCCATCATAGGCACTGTCTATCAATTCTATTTTCAACATCAATTTTACCAATATCACGACTTTCCGTAAAATGCCAGCAAACAGGCCATGTGAGGGGCCACCCAATAATTCGATCAATGAGATAATTTTTATGACAGTTCTTCAGTCGAGCGTGATTGCTGACAGCGAGACATTTGCCACGAATGCTGAGCATATGCAGGCGCAAGTGGATGACTTAAAAGAGAAAATCACAATTGCATCACTTGGAGGGCCTGAGCGCTCACGCGAAAAGCATTTGGCGCGCGGCAAGTTATTACCACGGGACCGGGTGAATACATTGCTGGATCCGGGCTCCCCTTTTCTTGAGTTATCGCAACTTGCAGCCTTCGATATGTACGACGCAGACATCGCCTCCGCAGGGGTGATTGCGGGCATTGGGCGCGTTGAAGGCCTTGAGTGCATGATTGTCTGTAATGATGCGACGGTCAAAGGTGGTACTTATTATCCCGTTACGGTTAAAAAGCACCTGCGCGCCCAGGAAATCGCGCGCGAAAACAAGCTGCCATGTATTTATCTGGTCGATAGCGGCGGTGCTAACCTGCCAAACCAGGACGATGTATTCCCTGACCGCGAGCATTTTGGCCGCATCTTTTATAATCAAGCTAATATGTCGGCTGAAGGCATCCCGCAGATCGCTGTTGTGATGGGAAGCTGTACCGCGGGCGGCGCGTATGTGCCTGCGATGGCCGACGAAAGCATTATTGTACAAAACCAGGGTACGATCTTCCTTGGCGGGCCGCCTTTGGTAAAAGCAGCCACTGGCGAAGTTGTAAGCGCTGAGGATTTGGGCGGCGGCGATGTGCATGCACGCGTATCTGGTGTTGTTGATCATTTGGCGAAAGATGACTATCACGCGCTCGCGTTGGCCCGGAAAGCGGTTGCCAATCTGAACCGGGAAAAGAAACTGCCCGTTAAACGCCGTGAGCCTGAAGAACCGCTTTATGCCGCTGAAGAGATTTACGGCGTGGTGCCCAAAGATACACGCCAGCCTTACGACGTGCGTGAAATTATCGCTCGTATCGTCGATGGCAGTAAATTTGACGAGTTCAAAAAGCTTTACGGCGAAACACTTGTATGCGGCTTTGCCCACATTTATGGCTTCCCTGTCGGCATAGTCGCCAACAATGGTGTGCTGTTTTCCGAGAGCGCCCTGAAAGGTGCGCATTTTGTCGAACTGTGCGCACAGCGTGGCGTCCCGCTGGTTTTCCTGCAGAATATTACGGGCTTTATGGTTGGCCAAAAGTATGAAAACGGCGGCATCGCACGGGACGGTGCCAAAATGGTGACAGCAGTAGCCTGCGCCAATGTACCGAAATTCACCATACTGATCGGCGGTAGCTTCGGCGCGGGCAATTACGGCATGTGTGGTCGTGCCTATCAGCCGCGTTTCCTCTGGATGTGGCCAAACGCCCGCATCAGTGTGATGGGCGGCGAGCAGGCCGCAGGCGTGCTCGCGACCGTAAAACGCGACGGCATGGAAGCCCGCGGCCAGAAATGGTCAGCAGAAGAAGAGACTGAATTCAAAGCCCCCATCACTGAAATGTATGAAAAACAAGGCCATCCTTATTACGCCAGCGCGCGCCTGTGGGATGACGGTGTGATCGACCCGGCGGATACGCGCCGCGTACTGGGCTTGGGCCTTAGTGCCACGATGAATGCCCCCATAGAGCCGACGAAATTCGGCATCTTCCGCATGTAAGGAGTAGCGGTAATGTGTGATGTAAAACCTCTGCTTTCGAGCATCGATGATCGTGGTGTCGCAACCGTAACGCTTAACCGCGCTGACGTGCATAATGCATTCAATGACGATCTCATCTGGGAGCTGAATAACGCTTTCAAGACGCTGGGCGAAAACCCTGATGTGCGCGCGATTGTTCTAACAGGGGCAGGCAAAAGCTTTTCTGCGGGTGCAGACCTCAACTGGATGAAAGCCGCCGCCTCTTATACCGAAGAGCAGAATATGCGCGATGCGCTACGGCTTTCTGAAATGTTATCGACCCTCAATAATTGCCCCAAACCGACGATTGCTATCGTAACTGGCGCGACCTTTGGCGGCGGTGTTGGTTTGGTGAGTTGCTGCGACATGGCAATCGCTGTTGACGGCGCTAAGTTCTCACTATCTGAGGTTCGTCTCGGCCTGACACCGGCGACCATCTCGCCTTATGTAGTGGCCGCTATCGGTGAGCGCGTGGCACGGCGGTATTTCCTGACGGCGGAACGCTTTGACACCGCAGAAGCCCGCCGCATCGGACTTGTGCATGAAACCGCGCCGTCCCTGCAGGAAGCTTTCAGTCTCGCGCATGTCTTCATCAAAAACCTATTAGCGGGCGCACCTGTGGCGCAAGCAGAAGCCAAAAGCCTGATCGCCACTGTTACAGGCAAGGACATCACCGAAGAATTGCGCACCGAGACCGCGCGCCGCATCGCTGAGCGCCGCGCCAGCACCGAAGGCAAAGAAGGGCTCACGGCCTTCCTTGAGAAACGCAAGCCAAGCTGGAGCATCGACGCATGAGCCGCATTAATAAACTGCTGATCGCAAATCGCGGCGAAATCGCCTGCCGCGTGATTACCACTTGCCAGCGTATGGGCATTAAAACTGTGGCGGTTTTCTCGGATGTGGATGCAGGTGCCCTGCATGTGGAAATGGCCGACGAGGCTGTGCATATCGGCCCGGCGGCGGCAGCGGAGAGCTATCTGGTTGCCGACAAGATCATTGCAGCAGCGAAGCAAACTGGGGCGAATGCGATTCACCCTGGCTATGGCTTCCTTTCTGAAAATCCGGAATTTTCCGAGGCCTGCGCGGCAAATGATATTATCTTTGTAGGCCCGTCAGCCGATAGCATGCGCGCCATGGCCTTGAAAGGCAGCGCCAAAAAGCTGATGGAAGATGCTGAAGTGCCGGTAGTGCCCGGATACCACGGCGACGATCAATCTTTGGAAACACTTGCGGCGGAAGCCAACCGCATTGGCTTTCCGGTGCTGATCAAGGCGGTCGCCGGTGGCGGCGGCAAAGGCATGCGCAAGGTGTATGCTGGCAAAGATATTGCTGCGGCAATAGAAGCGGCACGCCGCGAAGGTGAAAACAGCTTCGGCAACGGCATGCTGCTGATTGAAAAGCTGATAGAAATGCCGCGCCATATCGAAATCCAGGTTTTTGGCGACAGTGACGGCAGCGCCGTTCATCTGTTTGAGCGCGATTGCTCCCTGCAACGCCGCCACCAGAAAGTGGTGGAAGAAGCCCCTGCCCCCGGCATGAGCGCCGAGATGCGCCGTGCCATGGGAGATGCCGCAGTGCGCGCCGCCGAGGCAATCAACTACTGCGGCGCTGGTACAGTCGAATTTATCGTTGATGTGGCCAACGGGTTGGATGCAGGCAAATTCTATTTCATGGAAATGAATACCCGTCTGCAGGTTGAGCACCCCGTAACCGAGATGATCACAGGGCAAGACCTTGTTGAGTGGCAACTGTTGGTCGCGGAAGGTAAACCGCTGCCGATGGCACAGGATGAGCTGGAAGCCCACCTTCAAGGCCATGCTGTTGAAGTGCGCCTTTACGCAGAAGACCCACAGAATGACTTTATGCCTTCGATTGGCACAGTTGGGCATTTTGACCCATTTGCCGATACAATCGCGGGTGGCCGCATCGACGCGGGGGTGCGGGCGGGCGACACAGTCTCGATCCACTATGACCCGATGATCGGCAAACTGATCGCCTGGGGCGAAGACCGCGAACAGGCAATCATAACGCTCACCAACCTGGTCGCGGAAACACCCGTGACAGGACTGGTAACCAACCGCGACTTTTTGATACGGGCATTGACGCATCCTGATTTCAAAGCAGGCAAGGTGCATACAGGTTTTATCGGTGATAATGAAGCCGCGCTGATGGATGCCTATCGGCCTGAGGCCAAAGACTATGCGCTCGCGGCCTTTTCGATCGTAGGGTCACGCCAGCACCGCATTGCCGCTGATGATCCCTGGCAACAGGCGGATAATTTTCGCCTTAACCTGACGGCCACAGAAAAGCTTTGGTTCGACACCGGGAACGGCGAGCTTTTGACGGTTGAAATGCAGGAAAGTGGCCATGATTTCATCGCCACAATCAACGGCAAAAACTTCAGCGCCAACAGCGTGGAAGTCGCTGGCGACGTGATGACACTAACGGTGAATGGGCTCAGGAGCCGCCATTTTTGCGGCGTAACGGACACGCAAGTCACTATAGTGCATGATGACCGCACGGTTGTTCTGGCGCGCCATGCCCGCGACGGCGGCGGCGACGATGATGCTGACGGCCCGGGCACTATCACCGCGCCGATGCCGGGCAAAATCCTTGAAGTCAAGGTCACCGACGGCGATGTCGTCGAAAAAGGCGCACCGCTTCTGGTGATGGAAGCCATGAAAATGGAACAGACAATCTCCGCACCGCGTGACGGCAAGGTTACTGGCCTGAGCCTCAAGGAAGGCCAGCAGGTTGGTGATGGCGCTATATTGCTAATAATTGAAGAAACTGAATAAAAACAAATAATTAGAGGGCTCCAATAATGTTTGAGTTTCCACACTTAACATTCAATCACAGCGAAGAAGTTGAGATGCTGCGCGAAATGGCCGCACGCTTTGCTCACGAAGAAATCGCGCCGCGCGCATCAGAAATTGATGAAACCAACAAATTTCCCGCTGACCTGTGGCAAAAAATGGGTGAGCTCGGCCTTCTGGGCATGACCGCACCCGAAGAATTCGGCGGCTCCAACATGGGTTATCTTGCGCATGTGATCGCGATGGAAGAGATCAGTCGCGCTTCTGCATCTGTGGGCCTTAGCTACGGCGCTCACTCGAATCTTTGCATCAACCAGATCACCAAGAACGCCAGCCCTGAGCAGAAAGCCAAATACCTACCAAAACTGATCTCGGGCGAAAATGTAGGGGCACTCGCAATGTCGGAACCCGGCGCGGGTTCAGATGTTGTCTCCATGCGCCTCAAAGCCGAGAAACGCAACGACGGCTATAGGCTCAACGGCAATAAGATGTGGATCACCAACGGCCCGGACGCCGATGTACTCTTAGTTTACGCCAAAACCAACCCGGACGCGGGTTCCAAAGGCATGTCGGCTTTCCTGATTGAAAAAGATATGGTTGGCTTCTCAACTGCCCAGAAGCTCGACAAGCTTGGCATGCGCGGCTCCAATACCTGCGAGCTGGTTTTCGAAGATTGCCTTGTGCCGTTCGAAAGCAGGGTCGGCGAAGAAGGCGACGGTGCCAAAATTTTGATGTCCGGCCTTGATTATGAACGTGTTGTTCTCTCGGGTGGCCCGCTTGGCATCATGCGTGCCTGCCTGGATACCGTGATCCCTTATGTGCATGACCGCAAACAGTTCGGCAAATCAATCGGCACCTTCCAACTGATGCAAGGCAAGATCGCCGATATGTATACGGCCTGGGGTTCAGCACGCGCTTATGTATACGCTGTGGCAGCCGCCTGTGACCGCGGGGAAACCACCCGCAAGGATGCCGCAGCCTGCATCCTATATGCTTCCGAAAACGCCACCAAAATGGCCGGGGAAGCGATCCAAACGTTGGGCGGCAACGGGTATATCAACGAATATTCAACTGGCCGCTTGTGGCGCGACGCTAAATTATATGAGATCGGCGCGGGCACCAATGAAATCCGCCGCATGCTGATCGGCCGCGAACTTTTCAATGAGACGTCGTAGGGAAACCTGCGATGTCCGTGCAACTGGGCGCTCCTTTGGGAGCGCCTTTTTCTTATCATGCCCAAGTTTCTTATTATGCCCAAGTTTGCCACCTTGCCGTTCAATCCGCAGCCGCTAAGGGCACGCGCGCCGCGCCCTTTGGCAAGAATGGCCGCTATGTGCACCCAAATCCGCGTGGTACTCCGCTGCCCAAGGGGGTGTAGGTTTCCAAGCCCGTGACAAAAAGGCCCCGTTTGCCTTTGCCCACTACAAACTTGTAGATTTGGATTTTCTAGCCAAACTGATTGCGGAAGACAAACGCTCAGCAGCAATCGACCGCCGCTACCGACCGCCGATATCACCGATATCACCGAGGTTCAAAAACATGCCGAAGCCCGGCACCCCAAAGGCAATATAATGCTCAACATTTCGAATTGATGGAAACGAAGGGCGGGCCGCTTTTCGGGTTGAGGTTACAAGCTTAGGAAAGCAGTTCCCGCCCCGCTGTCGTGCGCGGCCCGCCGGTGGCAGCCAGGGAGAAAATCGGCTGCCACACAGAAGGGGTTAGTTTTTTATAATGGGCCTGTGTTCTGATTGCAGGCCCCTATATCTCGTTAAATCCTGGTTGATGCGGTATCGCCCCGGTAGCCTTCGAAGTTCATCTTATCGAGCTTCATGGTTTTGAAGACGATGCCCATACTAAAGGCTGCACAATATTGCATATAGAGGCTGGTCAGAACCGGATCGAACACCTCAAAGCTATAATCGTCGGCCAGTTGCGTCACAGTTAGGAAAACGCTCATGCCAATGCTTGCAAACAGCATAACGCGTGCGATCACTTCATTTTGCAGATGGCGATCCCCATCCGTCATATAGGGGTTGCGTTTCCTGCCATAGATGTTCTTGTACACCACCATCGCGAACACGCCTTGCGCCACTGTCATACCAATCAGTGTTCCGTAAATCTCGACATCCGGCTGCACACCAAACTCCCGTGTAGAAAGATATACTGTGATCCATGCCGCATAGGCCAAGGCTGCAACCACCAGGAATACGGGGGACAAATAATCAGACAGGTGTCTCGGTGTTAGGTCTGCGGTTCGCTTGCTGGCTTCGTAATTTTCACGTAGCAGCTTGGTATAATTATATTCTTTGATCTCGGCATAGAGAATCGGTGCCATCTGCAGGAAGAAAAAGAACATTACAAATATTTCGTCGCCGCCTTCAAACGCAGGCCGATACTCTGTGACCATCATACGAATAAGGATAAAGGCACCTAGCGCTACTATGCTGTAATTAAAGGCAATATATTTGCGCAGCCACTTGTCTAAGTTTCCTGCAACCTCAACATCTTTGGTGCCGGGGTATAATTTCGGATATTCAGCAGGCGGGAACTGCTCAATTACATAACGCACCCGCGAACAGATTTTATGCGGGTAATATACCGATAAAAGCAAGATTTGCCCCACAAATACGATATAGAAAATTGCCAAAACGGCTATCATTGAAATTGTCTCGGGCATGATTATTCCCCCGCTGTTAGTTGAAATGTGAGCGCGATAAGGGCCAGAACGCCCAAAGTTATAATTGCGGCAATCATCTAAGCCTCCCCAGTCAGGCGGTTGCTCATGACATTGCCAAAGGCGATACGGATTTCTGAATCCGTCACGCCCGCTTTCCGCAATGCCTCAATTGTCTCGGCGAATTTGCTATGCACCCACGCATTCAGATCAAAGCTGCTGTTCCTAACGGCATCTGGATGCACATAGGTCCCCCGGTAACCTTTGGTCTGGATAACGCTGTCGCGTTCTAAAAGACGGTAGGCTTTCGCGACCGTCTTATTATTAAGGTCCAGATCGTTCGCCAACTGCCTTATCGAAGGTAGCGCATCACCTGGTTTCAATTGCTCCGTCTTCACCGCCGTTTTGATCTGATCAATTAGCTGCGTGAACATTGGAACCTCGCTGTCAATGTCTATCATTATCTGCATGTTTGCTGTCTCTTGGTTGTTCCATATGTACCAATACATGTAGGGGTACATATGGAACACTATGAATGCAAGTGATTTTTTACTCAGTCGCAATGGTTAAGCTTCATAAGCAATATATTTCAATAGGTTACGAGTAAGTGTATTCTGATATTTTGGCGTTACCCGCTGCTCCATTTACGCTCAAACGCTTTAGTGTACCCCTCTTGCCCCAGCATCTGTAATGTTTTTGTAAGCGATTCTTCAGGCTCTCTGACAGTTTTTCACTAACGCCTATATAGATACCAGCGTCAGATTCCGGCACTCGAAAAGAATGAAGTGCAAGCCCGGAACATCTTAACGGTCGGGCCGGGCGCTGGGTGGCAATAGAAGCTTACGCTTCAAAAGCATCGTTAAATAACCCAAGGACCCACCTGGCTCTCAGTATTCCAAATAATGTGATCTTTCGTCGTTCTTCAACAGATTAGGGACAAGGTGGGTCTCACCTTGTTAAGCGGCCTTCAAAACCTTTTGAAAACTGGTTTCTAAAAATGAATGGATTCACTTTCGCTGTTGCGCCCTTGATTTGAACTTAACGACCTTGACTTCAATTCGAGGTGATATTTCAAATGGTTACATTCGTATCTAAATTCCTGAGAAAAGTACGCCTTGCGCACTTGGCAAAAATTACTCTCTTGGGTTCGATTATTTCAAAAACTATGGTGTGCGGCGAATAAAGATTGCCCAAAAATCGAATCTTCGTAAGCTCATTTCCCTTTAGAAATGTAATACTCCCACCAACTTGAAAGCCGGTATGACAAAGCGCCTGAAACATTGCCCTTTGCCTGTCCGGGCGGAAGGCACCCATGACACATAAAGTATCATTGCAGGATAAATATACGCGCCGCGAAGGCCATGCCTTCATGAACGGCACGCAGGCCTTGGTGCGCCTGCCAATTATTCAGCGTGAACGTGACCTTGCCGCAGGCCTTAATACGGCTGGCTTCATTTCTGGTTATCGCGGGTCGCCGCTTGGCGGTTATGACCTTGAACTCGGTCGTCAGAAAAACCGTCTTGAAGAAAACCATATTAAGTTCGAGCCCGGCCTAAATGAAGACCTGGCGGCAACTGCCGTGTGGGGTTCCCAGATGACCGACCTCAATAAGGCGAACGCCCTGTACGACGGCGTATTTGGTATTTGGTACGGCAAAGCGCCCGGCCTTGACCGCTCGATGGACGCCATGAAGCACGGCAACGCCGCTGGCAGCAGCCAGTACGGCGGTGTGCTCTGCCTCACAGGCGATGATCACGGTGCCAAATCTTCAACCCTGCCGCACCAGTCAGACCATAATTTTATGGCGGCCTATATGCCGGCCCTTTACCCGGCATCCTTGTCCGAGTTTGTGGAATACGGGCTTCTTGGTATTGCAATGAGCCGCTATTCCGGCACCTGGGTAGGCTTCAAGGCAGTCGGTGAAACCGTCGAAACATCCGGCACTGTGGACTTGTCCCGTGAAAATCGCGGAATTATTTTTCCCTCCGATTTTGAACTGCCTGAAGGTGGGCTCAATATTCGGTGGCCGGACGTATGGCGTGAGCAGGACTGGCGCTTGCAGCGCTATAAAGGTTTTGCTGCCCAAGCCTTTGCCCGCGCCAACAAGATCGACCGGACCATCTTCAAAAGCGAAACCGCCAAATTTGGTATCGTCACTACGGGCAAATCATACCAAGATGTGCGCCAGGCGCTTTATGAACTTGGCATCGACGAAGCCACAGCCAAGGATATCGGCCTGTGCCTTTATAAGGTAGGCATGGTGTGGCCTTTGGAACCGCATGGCATTCGCGAGTTCTGTGAAGGCCTTGATGAAGTGTTGGTGGTGGAAGAAAAGCGCGAGATGATTGAGCATCAACTCCGCTGGCAGCTTTATAACTGGAAATCTGACGTGCGCCCGACGGTTGTTGGCAAGCACGACGAAAAAGACGAGTGGCTCCTGCCGCCAGAGAATGAGCTGCAGGTTGGTGTAATCGCCCACGTTATTGCCAGCCGCATGGCCAAACTATTTAAATCAAAGGATATTCAGCAAAAGCTTGAGTATTTCACAGATAGAAAGCGCGCTGCAGAAGGCTATACACCTGCGATAAATCGTGCGCCTTATTTCTGCTCTGGCTGCCCGCATTCAAGTTCCACCAAAGTGCCGGAAGGCAGCCGCGCCATGGCAGGCATTGGATGCCATATTATGGCAATCCACATGGACCGGAACACCGAGACATTCACCCATATGGGTGCCGAAGGAGTGACTTGGGTGGGCCAAACACCGTTCACGGACGAAAAGCATATGTTCGTCAACATGGGCGACGGCACCTATATGCATTCGGGCACGCTGGCGATCCGCCAGGCAGTCGCCGCCAAAGTGAACGCCACCTATAAAATCCTTTATAATGATGCTGTTGCCATGACCGGCGGCCAGGAAGTGGAAGGCGCACTTACTGTGCCGCAAATTGCCGCCCAGCTCAAAGCCGAAGGCGTGAGCCGAGTAGCGATTGCAGCCGAGTTCCCAGAGAATTATGCGCTTATACGCCTGCCAGAAGGCGTTAAGGTGTATGACCGCTCTATGATGATGCGGCTTCAGGAAGAAATGAAAGACACCGAAGGCGTGACGGCGATCATTTATGATCAGACCTGCGCTGCAGAGAAGCGCCGCCGCCGCAAACGCGGCCTGCTGCCGGATCCGGATCATAGGCTTTTCATCAATGATGCGGTGTGTGAAGGCTGCGGCGATTGCTCTGACCAGTCTAATTGTATTTCGATTGAGCCGCTTGAGACCGAATTTGGCCGCAAGCGACAGATTAATCAGTCGTCCTGCAATAAAGATACAACATGCGCCAAGGGGTTCTGTCCCTCTTTTGTAAGTGTGCGTGGCGCACAGCCGAAAAAATCGAAAGCTGGTGTTGGCGAGCTGGCTGATTATAATTTACCCGCGCTACCTGAGCCCACCCTTCCCGGTTTTGATAACGATTATGAGGATTATAACATCCTGGTGACAGGTATCGGGGGCACTGGTGTTCTGACAGTGGGCGGCATCCTCGGCATGGCCGCACACCTGGATGGCTGCGCCAGCTCAATCCTCGATATGATGGGCCTCGCGCAGAAAGGTGGCTCGGTATTGTCGCACGTGCGCCTTGCCAGAACCAATGACAAGCTTAGGTCCCCGCGCATTGTAACGGGACGCACGCATGCACTTCTTGCCTGCGATACAGTTGTGGCGGCAAGCAAGGATGCGGCTGACCTTCTGCGCAGCGACCGCACGGCGGCGGTGATCAACTCAAACCAGTCTCCGATCGCCGACTTTGTCCGCAATAAGGATATCGATTTCCAGGCCCTCGCGATCGAGAGACAACTGGATACAATCACACGCGAAGATGCCCGCCACAAATTGCCCGCGCATGAGATCGCCGCGGCGCTGATGGGCGACGCCATCGCGTCCAATATTTTCATGCTCGGTTACGCATGGCAGGTGGGACTGATCCCCTTGACGCTCCAGTCAATTGAAGGGGCAATCACCCTCAACGGCGTAGCAGTACAAAGCAACTGTCGCAGTTTTTATTGGGGTAGAATGGCTGCACACGACATGGATTCGGTGTTACAAGTCCTTGGAAATAAAGGAAAAGGCAAAAAGAAATTGCCGACGAGCCTAGAAGAAATCGTGTCCCACAGAATGACACACCTTTCAGCTTATCAAAATGTGGCGCTGGCAGAGAAATATCAGGCACTGGTGAAGATAGCCGAGAAAGCTGAAAAAGCCGCAGGCGGCGACGGTAATTTTGCAAAATCTGTTGCACGAAATTACGCTAAGCTATTGTCATACAAAGATGAATATGAAGTGGCGCGGCTCTATAGTGCGCCTGCATTCCGCTCAAAACTTGCGGCCCAGTTCGAAGGCAAAATGCGCCTTAGCTTGCATTTGGCCCCGCCCCTACTGCCAGGAATGGATGCCACAACCAAACGCCCAAAGAAACGAGAGTTTGGGACATGGATTTTCACAGCATTGAAATTCATGAGTAAACTCAAAGGCTTGCGCGGGACGGCGGTTGATATTTTTGGGCACACGGCTGAGCGCAAAACTGAACGCCAACTGATTACGGATTATGAGGAGACGGTGACCTCGCTGATGGAAAACTTGCGTGGGGAAAACCTTCCCATCGCAATTGAGATCGCAAATCTGCCGGACAAGATCCGTGGCTTCGGCCCGGTGAAAGAAGGGAATATAGCGGCTGCCAACGTAGCCAAAGCAGAATTGATGGCACGCTTTACAAGTGCCAACAGCACGCTGATGGCCGCTGAGTAATAACGAGTTCTAACGGGACAAAAATTGGAAGGATAAACCTATGCCCGTATTTGATTCACGCAGTTTTAAAAACCACGAACAAGTGGTGTTCTGCTCTGATGAAGCAACTGGCCTCAAGGCAATCATTGCTGTTCACTCAACGGCGCTTGGCCCTGCAACTGGGGGCACGCGCTTTTGGGATTATGCAGCCGTACACCGTAAAGTCGCCCCAATCGACGTAGCGGAAAGTCGGGGTGAACAGGATGCGGTTTATGACGTACTGCGCCTTTCGCGCGGCATGTCATACAAAAATGCCATGGCAGGCCTTCGCCTCGGCGGCGGCAAGTCGGTTATTATTGGCAACTCCAAGGAACTTGGCACCGCTGAACTGATGCGTGCTTTTGGCCGCCAGATCAACCGCTTGGGCGGCTCTTATTATGGTGCCGAGGATGTAGGCACCAGCCCCGCGATGCTTGCGGCGGCGGGCGAAACAACCGATTATGTTTGCGGCCTTGAGGGCGGTGACTATGGTACTGGCGACCCTAGCCCGCATACGGCGCTGGGTGTTTTCACCGGCATTCAGGCTGCAGTGAAACACAAGCTTGGCAAAGACCAACTCACTGGCGTTAAGGTTGCAGTTCAAGGCGTTGGTAACGTTGGCCGCACACTGGTGAAATACCTGCTCGATGCCGGTGCCCTAGTATCAATCACCGATATCGTTGACGCCAACATTGAAGCCACCAAAGCGCTTGGCACCGTTGATGTGGTGTCCTTGGACGGTATCCATGCACTGGATGTTGACGTGTTTGCGCCCTGTGCCCTAGGTGGAGGCCTGAATCCGAATACGATCCCTGAGATCAAAGCCTCGATCATTGCCGGCGCTGCCAATAACCAGCTTGAGCGCGAAGGCGTCGAAGATGAAGAACTGCGGAAGTGCGGCATCTTGTATGCCCCTGATTATGTAATCAATGCAGGCGGAATCATTTCTGTTGAATCAGAAGTTTACCGCGAAAAGCCAGATAATTCTGCACGCCGCGAAAAAGTACTTCGCATTGGTGAAACACTGTCGAAAATTTTCGCAACAAGTGACAAAGAAGGCCGTCCAACCGGAATTATCGCGAACGAGATGGCCGAAGATATCATTCGTTCCGCCAACGAAGTTAAATTGGCAGCGGCTGCTGAATAAAATAAGCCGCACCCTCCTGAACCGCCCCGTGGAACCTGTTTTCACGGGGCTTTTTCTGTGTTTTCGCTTAGTGGGTTCCCCTTCTTCTGGCTTTTGGTGAGCCTTATTGCCTTTAAAAATCAATGCTCTTAGGCGATTTGAGCGAGCTTGAAGGGCATAAACTCGCGGTATTTTGGGGCGAGTGAACAGTTTGTAATATTGTTGTTAGCGATAACTTTTCTTAGTGTGCCACTCGCGGCAACGGACAAACAAGAACTTATGAATGCCGACCGCGCCTTCAGCGCCATGGTAAAATAGCACAGTATAAAAACAGCCTTCACTCATTACCTGTCAGAGCGTGCAGTCCACCTGCCCCCCCAGCATACCGCTTTCAACAGAAACACAGTTACCGCCGATATGTCGACAGGCCCAGCTATCCAGCTTTTACAGTGGGAACCACAGGGCGGCATGATCGCGCCCACAAAAAAATCGCATATATGTGGGGCACCTACATACTCACAAACAAGCCTGGCGGCACGCCTCATTATAGCTTCGATAAATATATCAAAGAAGATGGTCGCCGGAAGATAAGTCTGGATATGATATGGGCAATAGAAGCCCTACACCGGCAGAAACGCGCGACAACTGAATTCCATAAAAAAGGGCTGTCACCAACGTGACAACCCCAAATCCAGTCCATTTATTATTATCCTTAAGAGGCTTCTTTCGCCAACCGCCCGCCTGCATCGGCGTAGGCCTGTGTACCTTCACTGTGAAATGTGTCGTTTTCCAGGATCGTATCAGGCGCATATGCGCCTTCGTACGCTTCGAGCTTGTCATACAGGGGGCCAAAATCCTGATAGGTAGCGCCTAAAAGTTCCTCAAAGCTATCGATTACCCAGTAAGTCTGCTGGAAATCGTCGATCCGGTAATCGGTCTTCATCAACCGCTCCAGATCGAAATGAATGCGATGCGGGCTGTTATCTTCAAGGCAGAATATGCTCTCTGACTTGCTGCTTAAAATGCCTGCGCCGTATATACGCATGCCCTTGTCGGTTTTAATAAGCCCAAACTCAACCGTATACCAATAGAGCCGTGCAAGGTTTGTCAGCACACCGCGCCCCATCGCCCGCTGGCCACCCTTACCGTAGGCTTCCATATAGTCCGCAAAAACAGGATTGGCGAGCAGGGGCACATGCCCGTATACATCGTGGAACACATCGGGCTCCTGTAAATAGTCAAGCTGCGCCTCGCTGCGGATAAAGTTACCCGCCGGGAAACGACGGTTAGCAAGATGGTCGAAAAAGACCTCGTCAGGCACCAAATCTGGCACAGCAACAACACGCCAGCCGGTCAGCTTTTCAAGCCGGTCAGATAATTCTTCAAAATTCGGAATGCCACTTTTTGACAATTCCAATTTATGGATACCTTCAACAAATTCGTCACAAGCACGGCCTTCCAGTATCTGGTTTTGGCGTGCATACAACCTGTCCCAGCGGTCGTGTTCCTCAACTGTGAAATGCTCCCAGTTTTGGTCAAGCGTATAGTCTGCATTGACTTCAACTTCGCGTCCCAAACGTGTTGTAATGAGCATAACTGTCTCCCGTAACTCTATGACTTCGGTGCGTCAGGTTGATTTTCAGGCTGGGCCTTTCTAAAGGCTTCAATTTCGTTGCAGGCAGCATCAACGCGCACGATCGTGGGAAACGCATCGAGCGACACATTGAAGCGCCGCGCGTTCCAAACCTGCGGCACCAGATAAATATCAGCCATGCCCGGCCTGTCCCCCTGGCAGAAACGGCCTGTTCCTTTGCTCCCGGCAAGCAATTCTTCAAGCGCCGTAAAACCTTCGATTATCCAGTGATGATACCACGAATTAACGCCTTTTTCATCCACGTCCAGATCGCCTTTGAGCCGCATCAAGACGGCAACGTTGTTCAGGGGGTGAATGTCACAGCCTATTAAGCTGGCGAGTTGGCGTACCCGTGCGCGCTCATCCATATCGGCAGGCAAAAGCGGTATGTCGGTGTAAGCTTCATCCAGATATTCCAGAATGGCTGGCGACTGCGAAAGCCCAACGTTGCCATCGATAAAATAAGGCACCCTACCTTGCGGATTAAGCGCCTTATAAACCTCAGATTTTTGCTCGCTTACGCCTGGCATCAGATTGATGCCCACATGTTCATACTCAAGCCCCTTCAAACCAAGGGCAATACGCACCCGATAAGCAGCAGAGGACCTGAAATATCCATATAACTTGCGCATCAGCGATTAACCCTGAACGACAGTTTGCTTGATACGACCAAAGATAGAGGCACCTTCAGCGTCAAACATCTCGATCTGAACCCTGTCACCAAAGGTCATAAAGTTGGTTTTAGGGCTGCCACTTTCGATGGTTTCAATCATACGGATTTCAGCGATACAACTGTAGCCCACACCGCCTTCAGCAACAGGTTTACCAGCGCCGCCGTCAAGTTTGTTGGAAACTGTGCCCGAGCCGATCACACAGCCTGCGCCGAGCGGACGGGTTTTGGCGGCATGCGCCACAAGCGTCGCAAAGTTGAAAGTCATGTCAGTGCCTGCGCCAGGTTTACCAAACATATCATCGTTCAGGTGCGAAACCAGCGGCAGGCTAAGCACAGTATCGTTCCAGGCATCGCCTAATTCGTCAGGCGTTACGCAGACCGGGCTAAAAGCGCTTGAGGGCTTGGATTGGAAAAACCCAAAACCCTTAGCCAACTCAGCCGGGATCAAACCGCGTAACGACACATCGTTCACCAGCATCACTAGTTTGATGTGTAAGGCTGCATCCTCGATGCTCACGCCCAGCGGTACATCGTCTGTAATCACCGCGATTTCGGCTTCGAAATCAACACCCCAACCGTCTGTGGTCGGGAAAACAATATCTTCGCGGGGGCCAAGGAACGTGTCAGAACCGCCCTGATACATCAGCGGGTCAGTCCAAAATGTAGCGGGCATTTCCGCGCCGCGTGCTTTCCGCACCAGCTCCACATGGTTCACATAGGCTGAACCATCTGCCCACTGATAAGCACGCGGCAGCGGCGATGCACAATCGGCTTCATTGAAGGCTTCGCCCTCCACTGCACCTGAGTTTAGCGATTCGTAAAGACCGCGTAAACGCGGCAGCACACCGGCCCAATTGTCGATTGCAGCCTGCATGGTCGGCGCAATATCAACAGCCGGTGTCATGCGTTTCAGGTCCTGTGAAACAACAACAAGTTTGCCGTCACGGCCATCTTTTAAAGAAGCAAGTTTCATAAGTGTCTTCCCTCACAAAAAACACGAATAGCTGGCTGCAAGTTTCGCAGCCAACCGTTCAAATTATATTTCGGTTTTACCAAAGCCCTTAAAGTCACCACGTCCATGAACCCAGTCCGCATGGTCTGGCGCTTTTTTGGTCTTGGACCATTCATCCAGCATCGCAGGCGCAACACGCTTTAACTCGTCAAGCATGCCTTCCTTCGCTGTATTGGCCGCCAATTCGAGCCGGTGGCCATTAGGGTCAAAAAAGTATATAGATTTGAAGATCGTATGGTCCGTAGGACCCAATACTTCAATACCGGCAGCTTCAAGGCTTGCTTTAGCATCCATCAACGCATCCATGCTTTCAAGCTCAAATGCGATATGCTGCACCCATTCGGGTGTTTGCTGATCACGGCCCATCTCCGGCTGATTAGGCAGCTCAAAGAAAGCGAGTACGTTCCCGTTCCCCGCATCAAGGAACAGATGCATATAGGGATCATATTCGCCGGTCGAAGGAACATGGTCTTCTGCAATCGCCAACTGAAAATCCATATTCAGGTGTTTTTGGTAAAACTCCACAGTTTCTTTGGCGTCCTTGCAGCGGTAGGCCACATGATGGATACGTTTTAATTCCATTATTATCCTCCAAACTCAAAAAAGCCCTACCTGCCCATGCTGGCAGGGTTCAAGGAGTTACGCCGCAGTTTCGTCGCCGACCACACCGCGAGCAATTTGGTCACGTTCGATCGATTCAAACAGCGCCTTGAAGTTTCCTTCACCAAAGCCATCGTCTTCTTTGCGTTGGATAAACTCAAAGAATACAGGGCCAAGCACAGTTTCAGAGAAAATCTGCAGCAGCAGACGTGGCTGGCCACCTTCTGTTGTACCGTCCAAAAGAATGCCGCGCGCCTGAAGTTCGTCAGTTGGCTCACCGTGATCCGGCAGACGTTCCTCAAGCATGTCATAATAGGTGCCAGGAGGTGCTGTCATAAACTTCACACCCTGAGACTTGAGGCGGTCCCAGCATTCAATCAGGTTATCGCATGAGAAGGCGATATGCTGGATGCCTTCGCCGTTATATTGCATCAGGAACTCTTCAATCTGGCCGTTGCCGCCACCAGATTCTTCATTCAGTGGAATGCGGATCAAACCATCAGGCGCGGTCATTGCTTTTGACAAAAGGCCGGTATATTCGCCTTTGATATCGAAATAACGGATTTCGCGGAAGTTGAAGAACTTCTCATAAAACTCTGACCAGTAATTCATGCGCCCACGGTACACATTGTGTGTCAGGTGGTCGATCAGCTTGAAACCACACCCTTCCGGATGGCGGTCAACACCTTCGTGCCATTCGAAATCGATGTCATAAATGGTATTACCTTCTTCGAAGCGGTCAATCAGATAAAGCGCCGCTCCGCCGATGCCTTTGATTGCAGGCAGCCGCAACTCCATCGGGCCGGTTTCAACTTCATATGGCTGAGCGCCTAGCTCAATCGCACGATTATAGGCGAAGTGTGCATCCTTCACCCGGAATGCCATACCGCACGCCGATGGGCCGTGCTCTTCCGCATAAAAAGCTGCAGGGCTTTTTGGCTCATAGTTGACGATAAAATTAATGTCGCCTTGGCGCCACAGCGTGGCGTTCTTTGAGCGGTGCCGGGCAACTTCCATGAAGCCCATGCTAGTAAAAAGCGGTTCGATAATGCCTTTTTCAGGTGCGGTGAATTCAACAAACTCAAAACCACAAAGACCCATTGGATTTTCAAAAAGATCCGACATGACTCCACAACTCCTTCAGTCGTATGTATGAAAGAACACAGCAACCCGTGTGGGTGCCCTGTAATTTTCGCTTGCGCGCATAATAGTTTCAGGCGAAACTAATTGCAAGCATGCCATGAGGGAAACATGAAAAAAGAGTCGACCGACACACTTTATCTGGGGGATTTTTTGCCGTATCGGCTTTCGGTTTTATCCAATAAAATCAGCCGGGCAATCGCAGATGGATATGAAGAAAGATTCCAGTTAAGTCTTTCAGAGTGGAGGGTTATGGCTGTTTTAGGTGGTGAAGCCAAATTATCTGCTGGCGAAGTTGCGGACCGCACAGCGATGGATAAGGTCGCAGTATCAAGGGCAGTGAAGAAGCTCCTGGATACAGGCCGCATAACACGCACGTTCTCGCCAGAAGACAAACGCCGTTCGGTGCTTAGTTTATCAGAATCGGGCGAAGGAATTTATGCCAAAGTTGTGCCGATCGCGCTCGGTTATGAGCAAAAAGTCCTCGAAATGCTGACAGAAGAAGAACAAGATCAGTTAGATTCCCTCCTGAACAAACTCATTGATATTCAGATCCGCACCTAAGACACCGGGTTAAAAAGATGCTTTGATTGCCAGAAAACGTGCCTGCCAATCCTGTGTTTTATCCGCTAGCAAAACTGAAAGAAGAAGCCGTGCCTTGCGGCTTTTTATTTGGCCTGATGGCACCAGCCCACGCTTAATCAAATCTATTTCTGCGCCGCGGTAACCATACGTATTTTCGAACACCGTACCATTCAGGCAACGAGAACATAAAATCACCGGAATCTCTTTCGCGATCCGCTCCACTTCGTCAGCCCATACTTCTGAGAGATGTCCTGCCCCAAGTCCCTCGACCACCAACCCCTCGTAGCCAGCGCTTACAACCTGCTTAAGAAGCCGAGCATCATCGCCAAAACCTGCCTGTAACAAGGCAACTGGCCGCGACGCTTTGCCGTTCAGTGGCGCAAGTGGTGCCTGCTGCTCATGGGACCTGAGGTTCACTGCGCCCTCGACCACATATCCGAGGATACCAGCCTCTCCCGAATTAAAAGCTGCCACATCGCTGGTATGCTCCTTGGAAACAAACCAAGGATCATGAATATCACCGTTCATCACTACATAAACGCCGCCTTCGAGCGCCGAAGCGGTAAGGATGGCATTAAATAAATTTAGGGAGCCGTCAGCGCTCAGTTGATTTGGTGTACGCATTGCACCCGTGAAAATAAGCGGTTTGTCACCCTGATACAAAAGGCTTGCCAGAAAAGAGGCCTCCTCCAGTGTATCTGTGCCTTGCGTCACGACATAGCCATCTGCTTCGCCAGTTTCAGCACGACGGCATACTTCAGCGATTTGCTCAAAGGAAAGATTCGCGCTGCCAATACTTGCGAGTGTTTCGGCGCTAATATCCGCAATATCCGCAAGTTCCGGCACAGCGGATACAAGGGCGGCGGCATCAAGTGACGGAACGGCCCCCGGCTCTGCACCGGGGATCATTGCGATGGTTCCGCCGAGGGCAAAAACCTGTATCTGCGGCATGTCATTCATGCCGCAGTATTATCTTAGGTATCAAAAGGTGCCAATCAAAAAAATACATGGCTGACACCAATTGGAACTTCGATTATGCGCTGACTGCGTCCTTGGCATGCTTAAACTCAAGGCCTTGGTCGCGGGCGACGGCCTCGTAAGTGATTTGACCTTCGCAGACATTCAGGCCTGCAAGCAGGTGTTTGTCTTCCAGAAGAGCCTTCTTCCAGCCTTTGTTGGCAATCGCAACTGCATTATGCAGGGTTGCGTTGTTAAGAGCCAGTGTCGACGTACGCGCCACACCACCTGGCATATTGGCAACACAGTAGTGCACAATATCGTCAACAACGTAGGTTGGCTCTTCATGCGTAGTTGCCTTTGATGTCTCGAAACAACCACCTTGATCTATTGCCACATCCACAAGCACACTGCCGCGCTTCATGCGGCCGATCATATCGCGGGACACCAGCTTCGGTGCCGCAGCACCTGGGATAAGAACAGCACCTACCGTCAGGTCGGATGCAAGGACATGTTCTTCAACAGCATCCTGCGTTGAGAATACGGTTTTCACCCGGCCCTGGAAAATATCATCAAGCTGCTGCATACGACGGATCGAACGATCAAGGATCACAACGTCTGCCCCCATGCCAACAGCCATGCGCGCTGCGTTGGTACCAACCACACCGCCGCCAATCACCGCAACTTTTGCAGGCTCAACACCGGGAACGCCGCCGAGAAGCATCCCGCGACCACCCTGGCTCATTTCAAGCGCGTGCGCGCCTGCCTGAATAGACATACGGCCCGCAACCTCTGACATTGGGGCAAGGAGCGGTAATCCACCAAAATCGTCTGTGACGGTTTCATAAGCGATTGCAATCGCGCCAGACTTGATCAGGCCTTGCGTCTGCTCAGGATCTGGAGCCAGATGCAGATATGTATAGAGAATTTGGCCTTCACGCAGCATTTCACACTCAACGGCCTGTGGCTCTTTCACCTTCACGATCATGTCGGCTTTGGCAAAAATTTCTGCTGCCGTTTCGATTACAGCCGCGCCAACCGCTTCATACATATCGTTGGTAAAGCCAATTTCATAACCCGCGTTATGCTGGACGATCACCTCATGGCCGTTTGCGATCAGCTCGCGTACTGACGCTGGCGTCAGGCCTACACGATACTCACGGTTCTTAATCTCTTTAGGTACACCTACAAGCATCCTGCCCTCCTAAAATATTTACATTGAGATACGGTTTCATGGGCGCTTCCCGACGCCCGCTTCGATTTCCTGAAATCTACCTGAAAGCAGTTCGAATGTCCTTGCAAAGGACGTCATGCAAGGGCCTTAAACTGCAAGAATATTCTGTATTTTTTAAAATACCGCAATATAATGCCGATCATGAAACTAGATAAGATTGATCATGCTATCCTGGAGGAACTCCAAAAAGATGGCAAACTCTCAAATGTTGAGCTAGCTGACCGGGTTGGCTTATCTGAATCTGCGTGTCTGCGCCGGGTAAAGAACCTGCATGATAAGGGCACAATATTGCATTATGCCGCGCATCTGGATGCAGCAGCCGTTGGGTTGCCTGGCACGGTGTTTGTGCGGGTATCCTTGGAAAAGCAACAGGAAGAAAAGCTAGGCGCTTTTGAAAAGGCGGTCACCAACGTGCCCGAAGTGATGGAATGTTACCTGATGGGCGGCGACGTGGATTATATGATCCGTGTTGTGGTTTCCGATGCGCCCGACTATGAGCGTGTCCATAATATCCTCACCCGCTTGCCAGGGGTGGACCGGGTTCACAGCAGTTTTGCACTTCGAACTGTTTTGAAACGTACACGCCTGCCGATGATAAAACCAACCTAAAAAGAAGTATATTGCGGAAAGCCAAAGGCTTGACCGCAACAAACGGCACACTTTTCACCCGCAAACCTATTTTCAGAGCCAGTCAGGCACTGGCAAATCCTTGCGGCGCAAAAACTCGGGGTTAAAAAGCTTAGACTGGTAGCGAAGCCCGCTATCGCACAGAAGCGTAACGATTGTATGGCCTGGCCCCATCTGCTTGGCAAGCCGGATAGCACCCGCAACATTAATGCCGGTTGAAGAACCGACACATAACCCTTCTTTCTTTAGCAAGTCAAAAGCAATGGGCAGTGCTTCCTGATCTGTGATCTGAAAAGCATCATTGATTGGTGCACCTTCGATATTGGCCGTAACACGCCCCTGCCCGATCCCTTCTGTAATAGACGAGCCTTCAGACTTCAGTTCGCCGGTCTTGAAATAACTATACATGGCGGCCCCCATCGGGTCAGCCAGCGCGACCTGAATGTCCTTATTGAATTCTTTCAGCCCAATGCCTGTGCCCACAAGTGATCCGCCTGAGCCAATCGCCGTGATAAAGCCATCAACTTTTCCGCCGGTTTGCTCCCAGATTTCGCGGGCCGTGGTCTTAATATGGGCTTCACGGTTTGCCACATTGTCAAACTGGTTTGCCCAGATCACACCATGCTGCTCGGTAGCTTGCAGTTCTTCAGCTAACCGCTTGGCGACTTTCTGAAAATTATTGGGGCTAGAATAAGGAGCAGCAGGGACTAACTTCAACTGCGCACCCATAATAGTGAGTGTATCGATCTTTTCCTGGGACTGCGTTTCTGGCATTACGATCAGTGTGCGATAGCCCTTGGCATTCGCCACAACCGACAGGCCAATGCCCGTATTACCAGCAGTGCCCTCGACAATCAGCCCTCCCGGTTCTAAAAGACCTTTTTTTTCTGCCTCTTCAACGATGTTGAGTGCAGGCCGATCCTTCAGAGACCCTCCAGGGTTTGCATATTCGGCTTTCCCCAAAATAGTGCACCCTGTCAGCTCAGATGCATACTTAAGCTTGACCAGAGGCGTATTGCCAATCGCCGCCAGAGCCCCTGTTTGCTCAACCATAAAATCACTCCGCAAAAGAAAACGAGTTCTTAGATGGCATGGCTTTTCTATATTTCAAGCAAAAACACAACTAAAATATTCGTTATCAAAGAACAAAATTCTACAAATACCCTATTCTGCTTTTGTTTCAGCAATCCAGGCATTAATGCGTTCTTCCAGAAGATAGAGCGGTACGCCACCCGCAGATAAGACACGGTCATGGAAAGCCCGCACATCAAATTTGTCACCCAGCTCTTCAGTAGCGCGCCTGCGAAGCTCTATAAGCTTCAGTTCCCCCATCTTGTAGGCCAGTGCCTGGCCGGGCCAAGCAATATAACGATCCACTTCTGTTCGAATATTATGAGTGGAAAGCGCCGAGTTTTCCTCTAATAGCTTGATCGCCTGATCACGCGTCCAACCCTTGGCATGAATGCCCGTATCGATCACCAAACGGCAAGCGCGCCACATCTCGTAAGATAACCGGCCAAAATGGTCGTACGGCGTTTCGTAAACCCCCAGCTCCAGTCCAAGTTTCTCAGAATAAAGACCCCAGCCTTCGCCAAATGCGTGCGGATAAATATCCAGTCGGAATTCCGGCACATTCTCAAGCTCTGCAGCCAAGGCAATCTGCAGATGGTGGCCCGGCACTGCCTCATGCAACGTCAGCGCGGGAATTGTATAGAGTGGACGCTTGTCGAGCGCATACGTATTGACCCAATAATAACCGCCCCGCGGTGCATCTACGGGTGCAGGCACATAGCGGCCTGTAGTGTAGTTTTGGGCGATCGAGGCAGGCACGGCTTCAACGCCGTATGGCTGCCGAGACAGCTTGCCGAACAATTTTGGAATACGTCCGTCAATCTGCTTGGCAACATAGCTTGCCACCATCAACAATTCTTTTTCGCTTTTGGCGTAAAACTGTGGATCACTGCGCAGGAATGCTAAAAATTCGGCAAAGCTACCTTCAAAGCCACTGTCTTCGATCACCTGCTCCATTTCACCCCGAATACGCGCTAATTCGCTAAGGCCAAGCTCATGCACGTTATCCGCACTGATATCCAGCGTCGTATAATAGCGTACCATTGCTTCATAATAAGCTGGGCCATTTGGTAACTCCGAAGCACCGAGACTAGACCGTGCAGCAGGATAATATTCATCCTTCATAAAGGCAGCAAGTTTGGCATAAGCGGGAGTTACGGCCTCAGTTATGGCTGCTTTAGCGCTCTCCTGAAGTGCCGCAACGGTTTCTGCGCTTATGCCGCTGGAAACATCACGGAACGGAACGTAAAAGGAACTTTCTGCCGGATCCTCAACAACCAAACCATCAAAGGTTGGCAGCAGGCCATCAAGGACCACTTTAGGCATCGTAAAGCCTTCTGCCATCCCAGTTCTCAGATTAGCTTCGTGCTCAGCCAAATAGCGAGGCAAGTCCCGGAGCCGCTTGATATAGGCTTCATAGTCCTTTCGGCTTTTAAAGTTAATACCACGCCACATGCGTGCAGGTGATGTATGAAAACCGCTATCACTGAAAAGCGGCAAGCGCCAGGTACGGTGTTTGAAGAACAATAAATCACTCTCCAAGCGGTAACGCATCATTGCATAATTCACCTGATCGTCAGCATCCAGGGCTGCTGGGTCAACAGCCTGCAAGCGTGCAAGAAACGCTTGAACAGTTTTTAGGCGCCTGGACTGATCAGAGGGGGCGACACTGCGCATTGTCTTTGCAACGGGTCGTGGTTTGCCACGCGGGCCTGTGCCAGGATTTTCGCTGTAGTGATAGGCACGTTCATCCTGAAAAAGCTGGTGCAACCGCCTTGTTGCATCGTTTTCTTCAGCACCGCTTATGCCTGTCCAGCCAACCGCACCGACCACAACCAGCGCTATTCCCAAAAAAAACCTCATACTACCCCCCTGCTAACAATGGCAGGTCGCGGCTTAACGCCACCTGCCCAGTTCGATATAACCAGTTCGATATAACCAGTTCGATAACCTTGATGAGATTACAAATGATCGTTCAGTTCATCAAGTAGTGACGCAAGCGGATCGGAACTCGTAGATAGGTCAGAAGCAGTTTGCGCGTCTGAGGCATCTGCAGCCGCAGTCTCGGCTTCCCCCTCTGGAACCTCTGTACCGGCAAGCAAAGCGACAGCATCTTCTTCAGCGTCGGCAAACAGGTGAACTTCATCACCGACAACACTATTGATCACACTTAATAGCCGCCGTCGGTTGATAGGTTTGGTGACAACATCTTCCATACCTGCTTGCTTGAACCGTTCCAACTGCTCAGGAAACGCATCAGCAGTGCAGCCGACAATTGGGATTTTGGAACGATCACCATCCATTGCTCGGATCCACTTGGTGGCATCAATACCGCCGAGCACTGGCATATGCACATCCATAAGAATCAGGTCATATTGCTGTTCTTCCGCTTGGGCGCAAGCCTCGGCACCATTCCCCACGGCGATAACGCTATGGCCAAGTTTTCCAAGCATATTGGAAAGGATCCGCTGGTTGATAAGGTTGTCGTCCGCCACCAGAATAGTAAGCGCCCGTACGGCTTTCGCCTCAACAGGTGTTTCTTTCTCCCCGAAGGCAGAACCCTCTGGCAGGTCAGTAAAAGCGCCTTCAGTACAGCGGAAAGTAAACCAGAAAGCGGACCCCCGCCCCTCCTCGCTTTTCACACCTATCTCGCCGCCAAGCAATGTACTCAACTGCTTGCAAATAGCCAGCCCAAGCCCCGTGCCACCAAAACGGCGCGTGGTCGAGGCATCAGCCTGAGTGAATTTTTGAAACAGACGGCGCTGGGCTTCTTTGGCGATACCAATACCTGTATCAACTACCGAGATTTTAATCACATGGTCATCACGCGTCGCCAATACATGTTCGGCGCGGATAACAACCTTGCCGGTTTCCGTAAATTTAATCGCGTTACCTACAAGGTTAAATAACACTTGGCGCAACCGCGTGGCATCCGTGACAATCACCTCCGGAATTTTGTCCTCAGCCTGCCAACGGACATCCAAACCTTTCTCCTTAGCACGCGGCCCCAGAAACTGGACCGCATCTGCCATAATCCAGTCGAGCCGCGTCGCCTGGCTTTCAAGCTCAACCTTACCAGCTTCGAGCTTCGAAATATCAAGAATATCGTTGATAACGCCCAAAAGGCTCTGGCCAGACTGTTGCAATGTTTCCGCGAAAGAGTGCTGATCAGCACTCAGGCCCGTATCCATCAACAGGTCAATCATTCCAATCACACCGTTCAGTGGTGTCCGGATTTCATGGCTCATAGTTGCGAGAAACTCGGATTTGGCGACGTTTGCCGTTTCAGCCGCATCCCGCGCTTTCGAAAGCTCGTTGGCAAGCTTGGCAAAAGCCTCACGCTGCTCCTTCAGGACGGCCTCGTTCCTGCGCTTGTCTTGCACTACCTGCTGCAGATTTTGTTCGATTTCAGCAAATTCAATCAGGCGGGCCTTCGACCGAGCAGATGCTTCCTTAACCGCTTCAAGTGCCTCCTGCAGGTCAGCACGATCGATTAGGTCCTCGTCCTCAGACGCTTTATGTGAAAAATCACCGTCAAGATATTGAGTGAGTGCGCCGATGAAGGCTCTTTCCGGCTGGATTGTATGACGCTCGACAGCCAGCTTCAGCATCACACCAACAAGCCCCCCAACAAGCCCTGCTGCAAGCGCCGGCAAATAGCCGATCATCTGACCTTCAACAAGAAAAAGCGCCAATATAGCGCCGAGAACGGCGGTCAGTGACGTAATCCATGGGATGGCTTTAAGTGCCTGCTTCATCGTGTTCAATAAATCTGTGCAAATGGGTACAAAAAGTTAAAGCTAATTGGTTAAAATTGCAATAATACCAACGCCTTGGCCCCAACTTAAGTGTAACACCAGTTAAGCGTGCTTAATATTGCACGCGCTTACAAAAACCACCGTCGGCAATAAGGTTGGCGCGAGTGACCCAAGAGGCCGCTGAACTAGCCAAGAAAACCACACAATTTGCAACTTCCGCTGTCGTGCCCAACCGGCCTGCACTATGGCGCTCACTGACGGCCTGATACATCTCGGGCTGGCTTCGCTGCACATCACCCCAAAAACCATCTTCAACATGGATGGGGCCTGGCGAAACAGTATTGACCCGCACGCCGTGTTGCCCCGCCACTTCGCCCAACTGGCTGGCATATGCGATCAGCCCTGCTTTTGCAGTATTATAGGGTGTAGGGGCGCCGGTGGCTTCAAGGCCTGCAATGCTGGCAATCACCACGATGTTACCGCCGGTAGCGGCCAGATGCGGCAGAACAGCCTCGCAGCCACGCACAGTTGCCATCACGTCAACATCAAAAGCGCGCTTCCAGCCCTCTTCGCCCTGGCCAAGGCCACCGCTTACATTTGGAACAAAAACATCAAGGCCACCCAGCGCCTGCACTGCGCCCTCGATCCAGCTTTTGTAGGCGTCTGGATCGGATACATCACATACTGATCCTGCAACACTGTGCCCAGCCGCTGTCATGGACGCCAAGCGCGCGTCCAGTTCATCCTTATTTCTTGAACAGAAAGCAACTGTCGCCCCTTCTTCAAGAAAGCCATCGACGATAGCTGCCCCAATACCGCGCGTTCCACCTGTAACCAGAACGCGCTTACCCTTCAGCCCAAAATCCATAAAAGCTCCTAACTTGCCCCTGCTTGCTCCCTTGCAATTTCGCGAAGTTCACGGCGCAGTATTTTTCCTACCGGCGATTTCGGCAGTTCATTCACAAAACATACCGTCTTAGGAACTTTATAATTGGTCAAGTGTTCTTTGCAGTGTTCCTTGATATCCTTGGCTGTAAGGCTTTCGTCGCCGGGCACCACATAAGCGACAACCCTTTCGCCTGTTTCATTATCAGGCACTCCAACAACGGCAGCATCAGCCACACGGTCATATTTGGTCAAAACATCTTCAATATCGGTTGGATAAACATTAAACCCGGAAACAATCACCATGTCTTTGATACGATCAACGATAGAGAGATAGCCCTCGTCGTCCAGAACTGCCACATCGCCGGTTTTGAGCCAACCATCGACAAACGAGCCTTCTGTCGCCTCAGGATTATTCAGGTAGCCCTTCATAATCTGAGGCCCTTTGAGCCACAGTTCGCCAGGCTCCCCTACAGGCTGGTCCGTACCGTCTTCGCCGATAATACGCACTTCGGTGCCTGGTATAGGAATTCCACATGTACCGCGCTTTGGAGGCTTGTCAAATGGCATGGAAGAGATAACGCAAGTACCTTCCGTCAGCCCATAACCTTCATAGATGGCCGCGCCCGTCAGGTCTTCCCATGCATCCGCTGTTGCAGGCTGCAAAGGGGCCGCACCACTGAAGCAAAGCCGCAAGTTCTCAGGAGGGGCCTTAACAAACCATTCTTCCTGCATTAACCCCAAATACAGCGTATTCACACCTGGCAACACGGTAATATTAAAATTTTCGAATACAGGCTTGAGGTTTGCAAGCGGCCTGGGCACAGGTGCCATAACAACATGCAACCCCTTATACATGCTATTCAGCGCACCTACGGCCAGCGCATAAACATGATAAAGCGGCAATATCAGCATCATTGCATCTTCGGCACCATGTTCGGGCGTGTCGTCACGCTTATTTGCCTGCGAAATATTGCCAACCACATTGCGGTGCGTAAGCTCGGCCCCTTTACTGCGGCCCGTTGTGCCACCCGTATATTGATAAATTGCAACGTCATCGAGCTGCACATCGCTCATATAACTTTCAAGCTCGACCCCTTTTTTCTTGTGGTTCAAGCCACTTTTGATCACAGAAAGCATGGTTCCGGCGCACTCGCCCTGGAATGGCGGCACCACCTTCTTCAGATATTTCATTGCAAAACCCAGTGCACGGCGCTGGAGTGCAGGAAAAAAGTCCAGAAGCGAAAGCTTATAGATACGCTCTACATCGGTCCCGACGGTGGATTCAGCAATACGGTCACCAAACACATCAATCACAAACCAGACCTTCGCTTGGCTATCTTTAAGCTGATGGTTGGTTTCTTCGGGCGTATAGAGAGGGTTTACATTGGTAACCGTCAGGCCTGCCTTAAAAATCCCAAACGCAAGCACAGGATATGCCAGCGCGTTCGGAGACTGGATCGCCACCACGTCTCCCGGCACCAAACCAAGGTCTTCGCGCAGAAATGCGGCAACCGCGTCAGAGTACCGACCGATTTCGTTAAAAGTCAGCGTCTGCGAATGCCCGGTAGGCAACACACAACTGAACGACGGCATGTCACCGTGCTCTGCGACACAGCGGTTAACCATATCCCCCATATGATCGGCGAGCATATCCTCGCTGCCGAAGGCAACTTCGTTTATAAATGGCGCGCCCATGAATTCTCCCTAACTTCCCTTGGAAAGGCACACGGCATGTTATTCTGGTGCGGGTTCGATCCTTTCCATCAATCGATCCGGATGGTGAAGGCACTCAGAAAATTCATCCGCTAGTCTCTCACTCTCGTTGATAACAATCGTCCAATAGGCCAGGCGATCTTCATCAGTCATGTCGACGAAATTACTCCGCTCGGGAATTTTTCCGCCTGGCAGCGAAGCGACAAACTCGTCACTCGGTGCCAACATTAAAATCTGGTCCCAGGTCGCGCCTTTCGCGCGCCGTGCTGTTCGCCGTTTGTCGAACCAGCCAGGGATAATATGGCTGTAGAAATGTGGATAAAGTACAATACCTTCGTCTAAATTCCACGGCACATCAAAATGATAGTCTATCACACCGCCGTCCCGGTAAACACCCGCAGGTGCGCCAGCAATATTGGTGATCGGGCTGGCAACAAAGGGAATAGACCCTGTCGCCATTAACACATCAGCCAACGCCTCGTGCTTGAGCTTTACATCGGTTCGTTCAAAATCGGGCCAGGCGGCAGGACATGGCACATCATCCCCCGAATGAAAGACCACGCGGTCAAAGAATTTTCCTAAATAGGCACGATCTACAGCATTGGCGCTTGCAGAAGCCAGGATACCCGCCCCTTCCTTCCATTTCGAATAGGACGTCGAGAGCCCTTTTGAACGCACAGTTACAATATTCAGATTACGCCGCTTGTTGCCTACGATACGCGCTGCCTCATGCTCTCCAAACAAATTGTCAAGAAACCTGTAGGAAGCTTTGGTCAAGATTTCCGGATTCTTGGCGTCTTCTTTTTTGAACTGGAAATACAATTCGATAAAGCGAGCAAGGCATTTTTCTGGCTCCGGATGCGCAGCGTTTGTCATGCGCCACGCGCCAATCGACGAGCCAACAAGGTCAATCTTCTGCGGACTTCGGGCAAGCCAATCGCCAAAGATAAGTTTATCAAGCCCCAAAAGCACAAGCCACTTGGGGCCACCAGAAGCGCCCAGCACCATACGCACCAACTCAGGCGTTAAGCCCTGGTCAGCGATGCGCTGTTTGGCGGTTGTGCCAGCAATAAATTTCAGGGCGCTCATCTACAACTCTTTGTGGCTAAGCAAGTGAAGATATCTGGCAATTGATAATTTTCAAGACCAGCAAGTCCAGAAATTCAAAAAAAATAGGGTTATGCCCATTTTTGGGTGCTCAGCAAGAGCCTTCAAACAGCTCTTGCCAAGAAAATACATTAAGGTTGCTAAGGTTTCAGAATTACTTTCCCTTTGGCGCGCCGTTCGGTCAGGCATGCGTAGGCTGCCTCCACATCTTCAAGCGGGAAAACATCATTCACGCTGGCACGAACTTGCCCGCTTGCCACCATGCCCAGAATTTCTTTCATATTCTGGATTTGTGCTGGCGGATTAGCTGAAGCCCAAGCCCCCCAAAACACGCCAACTAAAGATGCCTGTTTCAACAAGCACAAGTTAATCGGCACCTTAGGAATATCTCCTGCAGCAAATCCCACAACAAGCAACCTTCCGCCCGCTGCCATGCACCGGAACGCTGTTTCAGTATAGTCACCGCCAACGGGATCATAGATAACATCGACACCTTTGCCGCCGGTGATCTCTTTGACCCGCGCCCTCAGATCCTCCGTGGAATAATTGATCAATTCGTCTGCACCTGACTCTTTGCAAAAGGCTAGTTTTTCGTCCGTACTTGCTGCGGCAATAACTTTGGCACCCATCGCCTTGGCAAGCTCAACAGTCGCAATGCCAACGCCACCCGCAGCACCAAGTACAAGAACAGTTTCACCTTTCTTCAATTCCGCACGTTGTTTCAACGCATGATAACTTGTGCCGTAGGTCAGTGTAATGCCTGCCCCCATCTCGAAAGATAGCCCCTCCGGCATCGGAATCGCTGTAACTGCGGGCACAACAACCTGTTCGGCAAATGCGCCTGTCTGGCACATAAAAATTACCTTGTCCCCCGGCTTGAGGTGGCTGACACCATCACCCACCGCCGCGATAACCCCAGCACCTTCGCCGCCTGGTGTGAATGGCAAGTTTGGTTGAAACTGGTATTTACCCTGAATAATCAATGTATCAGGGAAATTTAGGCCTGCCGCCTTTACATCTACGAGCACCTCGCCCTTGCGGGGCGTCGGTGCAGCCGTTTCTTCCACAACCAACTTGTCGGCAAGACCAAGTTCTTTACATAAAACCGCCTTCATAGCGTGCCTCCCTGTAAAATGTTTGGGCGCAGCCTAAAACCACTGCGCCTTCTTACGCTATGCTACCTCAAAGAGACCCGCTGCGCCCATGCCGCCGCCTACACACATGGTACAGACAACATATTTGGCACCACGACGCTTGCCTTCAATCAACGCATGGCCAACCATGCGCGCACCTGACATACCATAGGGGTGCCCGACTGAAATAGCACCGCCGTTCACGTTCAACAGCTCGTCTGGAATACCAAGTTTATCGCGGCAATACAGCACCTGCACCGCGAAGGCTTCGTTCAACTCCCACAGTCCAATATCATCCATGGTGAGGCCGTTTTTCTTGAGCAGTTTCGGCACAGCGTAAATCGGGCCAATCCCCATCTCGTCTGGCTCAAGGCCAGCAACAGCGATGCCCCGGTAGATACCAAGCGGGCTGAGGCCTCGTTTCTCGGCTGTTTTGCCATCCATCAATACCGCAGCCGACGCCCCGTCCGACAATTGGCTAGCGTTACCTGCCGTAATAGTGCCGCCGTCAATCACCGTCTTAAGGCCATTTAAGCCCGCGAGTGTCGTTTCAGGCCGGTTTCCCTCGTCCTTTTCAAGGCAAACATCGTGGAAAGTAATTTCCTTCGTTTCCTTGTTCATGACGCCCATCTTTGATGCTAGCGGCACAATTTCGTCAGCAAACTTACCCGCTTGCTGTGCTGCATGTGTACGCTGCTGCGACTGCAGGCCATATTCATCCATCGCCTCGCGGCTAATACCATAACGCTCAGCGACAACTTCCGCGGTTTGCAACATCGGCATATGAATATGCGGGTGCATGGCCGTCAGGCTCGGATCAATCGCATGGTGACGATTCATATGTTCGTTTTGTACGATAGAAATGCTGTCAAGGCCGCCGCCTACCGCGATATCCATACCGTCAGAGATAACCTGCTTCGCGGCTGTCGCGATCGCCATCATGCCAGACGAACACTGTCGGTCCATCGTCATGCCCGACACACTCGTGGGCAAACCAGCCCGCAACGCCGCCAAACGGCCGATGTTAGCCCCAGACGAGCCTTGTGTGAGCGCACAGCCCATCACCACATCCTCGACCTCCGCGCCGTCAATGCCTGCGCGCTTAACCGCATGTTCGATTGCGTGCCCGCCAAGCGTCGGTGCCAGTGTGGCGTTGAACGAGCCACGGTATGCCCGGCCAATTGGCGTACGGGCGGTAGAAACGATAACTGCTTCCCTCATTGGAATGCTCCTTGATTACATCTTCACGCCAAGCGCCGCTGCGGCCTTGCCAATAAATTTCATGGATTGCTGACCGCCCTGGATAAATTCCTGCTGGCCTTCTGGGCTGTTGATTTGATCCATAGCCGCGCGCACATTTTCAGGCAATTGCTCGTCTGGTTTCAGATAAACGCCGTCCGTCTCATAGATCACCGCTCGCGCGTACCCGCCTGCACCCGCGCAAAGAATGGTACGGTTCGGCGCATCTTTATCACAAAGAGTAAGAAGCCCTGCAGTCACAGATTCAGGCGTGGAAAGTTTCAGTGCTTCTTCGGGCAACAGGCCCTCGGTCATGCGAGTTGCAGCCATCGGGGCGAGGCTGTTTACATGAATATTGTACTTGGCGCCCTCAAGACACAGCGTATTCATAAAGCCCACAAGGCCCATTTTCGCCGCGCCGTAGTTTGACTGTCCAAAATTACCGTACAGGCCAGAAGACGATGTAGTCATGACGATACGGCCATAGCCTTGCTCACGCATAATTTCCCATACGGCCTTGGTGCAAGTTACCGCGCCCATAACATGGACCTGCATGACAAAATCAAAGTCTGCAGCTTCCATTTTGACGAAAGTTTTATCGCGCAGTACACCAGCATTGTTGATGAGGATATCAATCCGTCCCCATTTATTCAGTACTGTCTGCACCATATCCGCCACCTGACCGGCATTGCATACGTTGGCACCGTGCGCGATGGCTTCACCGCCTGCATCAGTGATTTCTTTCACAACAGCTTCAGCAGCTTCAGAAGAACCGCCGCGTCCTGAAACGTCGCCGCCAAGGTCATTTACCACTACTTTTGCGCCGCGTGCCGCAAGCGCAAGTGCGTGACTGCGCCCAAGGCCGCCGCCGGCTCCGGTTACAATCGCAACCTGATCGTCAAATCGAATACTCATAAATCGTCTCCAGTCTCACTCGCCCGTTTATCCGAGCATAACCATCGTCAGCCACTCTGCAATCAGTGCCGGATGCCGTTCATCTTTGATTTCCATCGTAATTTCGCTTTTCAAAAGAAGCCGTCCACCGGGTTTCTCGGTCACATCCATCAACTTCACTTTGGCGCGGATTTCGCTGTTCACTTTCACAGGACTTAAAAACCGAACCTTGTCACAGCCGTAGTTGACGCCCATCACTGCGCCCTCAACACTGACCATTGCCCCCATAGTGAGATGGGACATCATCGAAAGCGTCAAGAAACCATGCGCGATTGTAGTCCCAAAAGGCGTTTTTGCTGCAGCCTCTGGATCGACATGGATAAACTGGTGATCAAGCGTTACGTCAGCAAACTGATTAATGCGGTCCTGATCAATTTTAAACCAGTCAGATGTTCCGGTTTCCTTACCGATAAAATCCTTAAGGTTTTCTTTTGAAACGGTTTTGCTCATTTTCTGCTCCACATTGGAAGATTTGAGTATAGATTCAAGAAACACGCATAAGTCTTTGTTTCGAATCGTTATTGCGGAACGAATCAAGTTGACTCGTTCGATTCGTTTACGGAAGTGCCGATAACCCACCATCAAGAGGAATGATGCCGCCGGTGATATAGCTACCTGCCTGCGAACTAAGCAGCAGCAACACGCCAGCAATGTCTTCCGGCATGCCCACACGGTGTAGAGGCACACCGGCCTCCATTGCCTTACGGCGGCTTTCATCGCCGGTGATATGCGCCATCATACGGCTAGGGAATGGCCCCGGCGCAATAGCATTTACCGTCACATGACTATCCGCCAATTCATTCGCCAGCATGCGCGTCAGATGGTGTACTGCCGCCTTAGAAGCGCCGTAACTGTATGCAGAATTAGAAGATGGCCGTGTGCCAACAACCGAACCCAGGTTGACAACCCGTGCCGGATCACTGGCTGTGCCCGTTTTCCGAAGAATAGGCAGCAGCAGTCGCGTAAGATCGGCGACCGCAGTTACATTCAACCGCAGCACATCATCCCATTTATCACGCGGGAACTCCTCGAAAGGAGCCCCCCATGTCATGCCAGAGTTATTAACGAGGATATGAAGCGCCTCTTCTCGCTCCATAAGAACCTCTGCAAGGTGCTGTGTGCCTTCTGCTGTCGACAAGTCCGCTTGCAGGGCAATCACCTGTCCTGGGCCAACTACGTTCAGTTCTTCGGCCACCGCTTCGCAGCTTGCTAAGCGCCTTGATGCGATATAAACCTTGCAGCCTGCCCGCACCAGCGCTTCGGTTGCCATCGAACCAATGCCCGAGCCTCCGCCCGTAACCAAGGCAACCTTGCCCCGGATGGTAAATAGGTTCTCAATATCCATTGGCAGCCCCCTAGACACTGTTCGAGCGGTATTTCTTGAGCTCGGTACGCGCGATTACCATACGGTGCACAGCGTCCGGCCCATCCGCATAGCGAAGTGTGCGCTGGCCGTGCCACATCTGTGCAAGCGGGAAGTCCTGGCTAATGCCGCGCCCACCGTGCATCTGCATAGCTTCGTCAATCACCTCTAATGCCATGCGCGGTGCCTGCACCTTGATCTGCGAGATATAAGGCTGAGCAGCCTGCGTGCCGATTGTGTCCATCATATAGGCTGCCTTAAGGCAAAGTAGCCGGGTCATTTCGATACTGATTCTGGCTTCAGCGATGATGTCATAATTGGCCCCCAGCTTGGCGAGCGGCCGCCCAAATGCTTCACGCGTCGTAGCACGCTTGCAAAGAAGGTCAAGTGCGCGCTCTGCAGCACCGATAGACCGCATGCAGTGGTGGATACGGCCAGGGCCTAAGCGGCCTTGAGATACCTCGAATCCACGCCCTTCTCCAAGAACAAGATTTTCCTTTGGTACACGCACATCCGTGAACCGAATATGCATATGGCCGTGCGGAGCATCATCGTGCCCGAACACCATCATCGGGCGCAAAATTTCAACACCGGGCGCTCCTGCCTCAACAAGGATCATGCTGTGGCGGCCATGGCGCGGCAAATCATCGGAACCTGTTTTCACCATCACAACATAAATTGAGCAGCGTGGGTCACCCGCACCAGAAGCCCAGTATTTCTCGCCGTTCAAGACATAGTCGTCCCCGTCAAGCACTGCACTCATCTCAAGATTTGTTGCGTCCGACGAAGCCACATCGGGCTCTGTCATCAGATAGGCTGAACGAATCTCGCCGTTCAACAGTGGTTTGAGCCACTTTTTTTTATGCTCGTCAGTGCCATAACGCTCGATCACCTCCATATTGCCGGTATCCGGCGCACTGCAATTAAAGGCTTCCGCCGCAATCTGCGAACGGCCCATTTCCTCGGCCAAATATGCATATTCCACTGTTGAGAGCCCATAACCAGCATCCGAATCCGTAAGCCAGAAATTCCACAAGCCATCCTTTTTGGCTTGTGCTTTCAAGGCCTCCATAATTTCGGTCATGCGTTCGGTAAGTTCCCAGCGGTTGCCGTTTATGCCGACTTCATGGTGGTACTCATCTTCAACAGGAACAACGTGCTCATCAATAAAAGCCCGTACTTTGTTGCGCAGTTCCGTCGCGCGTTTGCTAAGTCCTAAATCCATTAGTCGGTTTCCTTTTGTTCGGCTTCCCATAGCTCTTGATAGTGTGTGCGTATGCCCTGCCGGTCGATTTTGCCGGAGGCAATCAACGGTAATGGCTCGTCCCGTATCCAGATACGTTCAGGTAATTTAAATTTGGCGATATGCTTGCCAGCTTCAGCAAGCACTTCCTGTTCGTCGAAATGTCCGTTCTTTGGCACAATTGCGGCACCAACCATCTCGCCCATGCGTGTGCATGGCAGCGCAAAGACCATCACATCGGCCACAGCGGGATGGCCGTGCAATATGCCTTCAACTTCGAGCGAACTGATATTTTCGCCGCCCCTGATGATGATGTCCTTTATACGGTCGACGATATAAATATAACCATCTGCATCCACATAACCCACATCCCCGGAATGGAACCATCCATCCTTGAAAGCACGTTCTGTAGCTTCTGGATTATTCCAATAGCCCACCACATTCACGACAGATTTGATGCAAATTTCACCGCGTTCGCCTTGGGGCACTTCATTTCCGTCAGCGTCCTGAATTTGCAATTCCACAAGTGGCGGGGTCGGGCGGCCGGTACTTGTTGGCCGCTCAAGATACTCATCACCTGACATCATCGCGGCAATCGCATTGGTTTCCGTAAGGCCGTAGCCAATGCCTGGGTTCGCACCTTCAAAGGCATCGCGGATCATGCGTACATGCTCTGGTGGGCGGGCAGCACCGCCGCCGCCAATATCCGTAAGTGTAGATGTATCGTATTTTGCCCTTAGCGGGGATTTAGCCATCTCGTAAGACATAGTTGGCACGCCGGTGAAGGTCGTAATGCCTTCGGCCTCCACAAGTCGCAATGCTTCTTCAACATCCCATTTGTGCATCAAAACAAGTTTGCGACCGATAACCGCCGAAACCATCATCACCGGCAAAAGCCCGGTTACATGGAAAAATGGTACGGCTACCAGCATTTTGGTCTGAAACGTGGGATCGGGATTTGTTCGCCCGAGCATTTTCAACGACAGAGCGACACAAATCCAAGTAAATATTACGGAAATCACTGCCCGGTGATCGGAATAAGCACCCTTGGGAAATCCCGTGGAACCCGACGTGTAAGGCATCATGGCGATATCGTCCGGTCCCAGTTCAACCTCTGGCCATTTTAGAGGTGTTTTATCTGCAATCGCGTCAACAAAAGACACAGCAGCACCATCAGGCAAAGCATCACGCACAACAATGATAGGAATATCTTTTTGGGTTGCCCGAATATGGGCACCGCGTGGGCCATCAGTTACCGCGACAACAGCGCCGCAATCCTTCATCGCCCACTCAAGTTCTTCCTCGGCCCACCAGGCATTCATCAGTACAGCAACACCACCCGCGGCAACGATTGCCATATAAGCCATTGGCCATTCAGGATAATTTCGCATCGCAAGCGCAACACAGTCGCCTTTTTTCACACCGTAATCTTGTACCAAAGCCTGAGACAACTGCGATGCCTTGGAAACTGTCTCAGTGAAGCTGATGCGCTCGTCGCCATAAACCAAATACTCTTTGTCGCCGTGTGCCAGCAAAATATGCCACACGTCTCGAAGATTGGCAGGCAAGTTAACAAAGGTCTGCATATCATAACCGCGAATATTTGCGGTTTTGGTTGCGAACGGCATACCGTCGGCACAAAGCATGCTAACGACTTCGTCGACAGGTGTAGCAGGATCAACGGCCGGAAGGTCAAGGTCCTCAAACATACGCCACTCCTCTAATAACCCGATGCGCTGGCAAAACGATCAGCGTGATAATTATAGTCGCCGTACAAAGCCTGCAACACACGCGCACGCTTGATATAGAAGCCCATATCAAATTCGTCCGTCATGCCGATGCCGCCGTGCATCTGGATGGCTTCATTGCTTGCAAGTTCAGCCGTTTTGGAAGCCTTTGCTTTGGCCAGGCTCGCAAACCAGCGGAAATCACCGCCCATATCACCCATTTGCAACGCCTTCAGAACTGCCGAGCGCGTGACTTCAATCTCACTGAATAGCTGGGCTGCGCGGTGTTGCAACCCCTGGAAGGAACCAATAAGCACACCGAACTGCTTGCGCTCCTGCAAGTATTTTACTGTCTGATCGAGGCACTCCTGCGCAATTCCGAGAAGTTCCGCAGAGAGCACCACTCGCGCTTTATCAAGGGCGGGGTCAAGAGCAGCCATTGCTTTGCCTTCCTCGCCAATGAGGGCATCTGCATCCACCTGTACCCCTTCGAACGTAAGCTTTGCCCAGTTGCGGCTGTCTGTCATCGCTGTCCGGTCGATGATCAAGCCACTGGCTCGGCGGTCAACAAGGAAAAGGCTAAGCCCATCCTGACTACCCACTTCGCCAGAGGTACGTGCCAGCACAACAAATTGGTCAGCAGCCCCGCCTTCAGGCACAAATGTTTTCATGCCAGATAGCTTGTAACCACCATCCAGCACTTCGGCTTTCATCGCAGAATTTTCAGGGCTGTGTGAGCTTTTTTCGTCAATCGCAAGCGTGGCTATTGTCTCGCCTGCTGCAATCGCGGGCAGTAAGCGGCCTTTTTGCTGATCGCTACCTGCCGCCTCAATCACCAACGCTGCGGCAACCGAGCTTGCATGAAACGGTGACGCCGAAAGGTTTCTCCCCATCGCCTCCGCGACAATACCTGCCCCAACAAGGCCAAAACCCGCACCGCCGTGTTCTTCGCTCACCAGAATGCCCGCAAACCCCATCTCGGCCATCTCTTTCCAGAGATCACGGCTAAAGCAGGCCTCGTCTTTGTCATCCCGCAGTTGGCGTAGCTGGCCAACGGGCGCTTTTTCAGCGAAAAACCCATCTGCGGATTCTTTAAGGAGCTGCTGTTCTTCATTTAAAATCATCGCCATGTCACTAACTCCTTACGCTGGCAGGTTGAGAATACGTTTTGCGATGATATTGAGCTGCACTTCGGTAGTGCCGCCTTCAATCGAATTGGCTTTTGTTCTGAGCCAATTGCGCGCAATCTCGCCGTTGTTGGAGAATTGGCCTTCCCACTCGAAAGCATCCGAGCCATTAACTTTCATGATCAGTTCGTGGCGGTCTTTATTAAGCTCTGTGCCGTACCCTTTGAGCATAGAGGAAAAGGCACCCATATCGCCGCCCGCCTTGGCTTCATCCTTCGCACGCTCAAGAGTGAACATAAAAGAAGCCGCATCAATTTCATGCTCTGCGATCTGGTGCCGCAGCATCTTGTCACCGATCTGACCATCAACAGTACCAAGTTTATCTGTCGCCAGCGCGTTCAACGGTGTCGGTATGCCCATATCGCTAATGCCTGTACGTTCGTGCGTCAGCAGATATTTGGCAATCGTCCAGCCCTTATTTTCTTCACCTACAAGGTTTTCCTTGGAAGCAACCGCATCATCAAAGAAAGTTTCGCAAAAAGGCGAATTGCCAGAGATCAGCTTAATCGGCTTGGTAGAAACACCCGGCTGGTCCATATCAAAAAGTACAAAACTAATGCCATTGTGCTTGCTGGCCTCAAAATCGGTGCGCACCAGGCAAAATATCCAGTCAGCCTTGTCTGCATAAGAGGTCCAAACCTTCTGGCCATTAATCACATAGTGATCGCCTTTGTCTTCGGCTTTGGTTGCAAGCGCCGCCAAATCCGAACCCGCATTTGGCTCAGAATAGCCCTGACACCACCGAATTTCACCGCGTGCAATCTTGGGCAAATGCTCAAGTTTTTGTTCGTGTGTACCAAACTTCAGGAGCGCAGGGCCAAGCATCCAGATACCAAAGGACACCAGCGGACTTTGCGCCTTGATGCGCCGCATTTCAGACGCCAACACCTTGGCTTCAACCTTCGAGAGGCCTCCGCCGCCGTACTCTGCGGGCCAAGTAGGAACGGTCCAGCCACAAGATGCCATGCGCTCAAGCCACAAACGTTGATCCTCTGATTTGAAAACAAACTTCCTACCGCCCCAGCAGATATCGTCTTCACCTGAAGCCAGGCCACCACTTGTACCACGCATCGACTGCGGGCAGTTGCCTTCGAGCCATGCACGGGTTTCCTCGCGGAACGCCTCCAAATCACTCATGTGTTATCCCTCCATTTGGCCAAAATACAATAGCCTAATTCCTCGTGTCCCTTGTAAGGGGTATGGCGATGCTGCCAGCCTTCAAGGGAAAAAGTGCAGAAAATTCAGTAAACTGGAAAAAGAAAGCTCTGAGCGATGGCACCCTTAGATTTCGTTATGCCTTTGCAGACCCCATCTAGACGCCCACCCCTGGATTTTCGCTTTAGAAGTGACATCGGTCGAGATCGCCCTAAGTCAAGATGCAGCGAAATTATTGTTTGAATTTATAGTATGGTGTGCCTTTCTGGCCGCCGATTAGAAAGCATATGAACGGCCTGAATTACCAAAATGTATGGCGCCTGGCGGGACCAAATATCATCAGCAACGTGTTGATGGTTTCGATATCTTTCGCGCACCTTTGGATCGTTGCGCCCTTTGGTTCTGCAGCCAGTGCTGCGGTAGTGACAGGCGGGCGCATTCATTTTCTATTGATGGCCGCATCTATGGCACTTTCAGTCGCAACAACTGCAGTCGTTGCGCGTGCCTGGGGGGCTGAGGACAAAGAAGAAGCGTCCGCAGCCACAACAACGTCCCTATCATTGGCGATATTGATGGCGCTGGTACTCGGCAGCCTCACTTATGTATTTGCACCCCAGTTCATTGATATTTTTGACCTTGACCCGGAAGCGTCAAGCCTCGCGCTTGACTATGTCAGGCCCGCGTCCCTCCTGAATATAGTGTTTGCACTAGCACTCACTATCGCAACCAGCTTTCGTGCTATAGGCGATGTTGTGCGGCCTTTGGTGTTCAGTGCTTATGCTACTGGTTTTGCCATCATGGCCTCTTACGTTCTGGTGCACGGATTGTTCGGTGCGCCCCAAATGCATATCAGAGGCATTCCTTATGGTACCGCCTTGGGGCAACTGACGGTGGTTTTGTGGTTTTTTGGAAAGTGGCTGCTACAACGGTATGTACTGAAACCAGTTCCCGCTGCAATCGCCGACAAAGACAGGCTTGTCCAACTGATACATATTGGTGCCCCTGCAGCCCTGGAACAGATCCTTATTCAATCAAGCTTTCTGGCCTTCATGGTACTGATTGCCGGATACGGCACAGCAGCGTTTGCGGCCTATGGTATCGGCATAACCGTCTTGAGTGTCTGCATTGTGGTCGGGCTTGGCTTTGGAACAGCAAGCGCCACACTTTCCGGGCAAAGCCTCGGTGCCGGTGATGCAGACGCCGCCATGCAAAACGGTTGGGCCGCAATGCGGCTTGCCATTATGGGCATGACGATTATGGCCTTGCTGACGTATCTACTCAGAGTGCCGCTTGCAGCCATGCTGTCAATCGACCCTGAAGTGCGCGCCCATACGGAATATTTTATCCTGATTTTAGCAGCCATCCAGCCCTTGATGGCAATAGAGTTCGCGATTGGTGGTGCCCTGAGGGGCGGCGGCGACACACGTTACCCCCTGTTTGTAACCTTCGCAGGCATGATCATTGGCAGGCTGTCGATTGGCTTGATTGTTAGCCTCACTGGCGCTCCTGTCGAAGTGATGTATGCTGTGATTATTGCTGACTATGCCATCAAGGCAATCATGTTGGTGCTGCGTTTCCGTTCGCGCAAATGGCTGCAGGTTGCAGGCGAACATATTCCACTTGCAGTTCAATCCGTCGCGGGTGTGAGTCGGGAACCCGTTCGGAGCTATGCCGCTACCCACCCCAATAAAGCCGATTATAATTGATTGAAAAGCTGGCCCCAAAACGAAATTGCGCTAGCTTTCTTCAAAAGAGAAAAGGGGCCGAAAACGGCCCGATTGTCAGGAGAAAATTTATGGCCAAGCCAGGCATTTTGGATTTGCCGTCTGTAAAAGACCAAGTTTCCGCAGAAGAATGGGAAGCACGGGTTAACCTTGCCGCAGCCTACAGGCTATGTGCTGATTTCGGGTGGGACGACCTGATTTATACCCACTTGTCGGCGCGCATTCCTGGCACCGACCATCACTTCCTTATTAACCCACTTGGCCTGATGTTTGAAGAAATCACCGCTTCAAGTCTCGTCAAGGTAGACTTGAATGGCAATCTGTTGATGGATACGCCCTTCATCCCGAATGCCGCTGGCTTTGTCATTCACAGTGCCATTCACGAAGCCCGTGAAGACGCAAACTGCGTCATTCACCTGCACACGGAATATGGTGTTGCTGTCTCCAACCAAAAAGACGGCTTGCAAATGCTCTGCCAGAGCAGCATTCCCGCCTGTGCCAATCTCGCGTACCACGACTATGAGGGCTTTGCAGTCAATGACGGCGAAAAAGAGCGCCTCGTTGCCGATATGGGTGACAAGCCAGCACTAATCCTCAGGAATCACGGCACGCTAACGGCAGGCGATACAGTGGCTCAAGCTTTTGAGCTGATGTTCTTCCTCGAAAAAGCCTGTAAGATACAAATACTGTCACAAAGTACAGGGCAAGAACTGTATAAGATGAGCGAAGAAGCTGTTTCGAACGCGCTACGGGACTTGCGCATTGTAGCAGGAGCAAGAGGGGCCGATAATTTTGTTTGGCCTGCATTGATGCGTAAAATGGACCGTCTCGACCCCAGCTTCCGCGATTAAATACAAAATCCAGAAGACGTAAACCCAGAGGACTTTATGGGCTCAGTACAACCAATTATCGACCAACTAGCCGTTGAACGACTTGACACATTGCTATTCAGAGGCACCCCCAACGACTGGCCAAACAAGCATGTGTTTGGCGGCCATGTGGTAGCGCAAGCGATGGAAGCGGCAACATTGACCGTGGATGAGAGCTTTCGGCTTCATTCCCTGCATTCTTATTTCCTGCGTCCCGGCATTGCAGGCCAACCGATCATTTATGACGTGGACCCGATCCGGGATGGGCGCAGCTTTGCCACCCGCCGGGTGGTTGCGATTCAGAACGGCGAGGCGATTTTTACAATTGCTGTCTCTTTCCATGTGGGCGAAGAAGGCCTCGCGCACCAGATTGATATGCCTGATGTGCCGCGTCCTGAACAACTGGACGACGATGAAGCCTATTATTCGCGCATCCTACGAGCATACGGCAAGCAGCCCAAAAACCGTCCTTATATGCCGTTTGAAATGCGCTCTGTTGATCGTATGGACCTTGAGAATCCTCAGCCCAAAGACTCGGTCACTGGTTATTGGTTCAAGCTGAAAGAAGAAATCGATGAGAGCCAAGCACTGCACGCGCGGCTTCTTGCCTATATTTCCGATTTCGCTTTCCTGTCGAGCAACCTTCGGCCACACGCTATGATCCCCCGCGATCCGCGCCTGAAGACCGTCGCGAGCCTCGATCATGCCATGTGGTTTCACCGGGATAACTACCGGGTTGACGATTGGGTTTATTATAAAACAGAGGGTTATTGGTCTGGTAAAGGCCGCGGCCTTGCTCGCGGGGCTCTCTATGCCAGTGATGGGCGCCTGATAGCCTCAACAGCACAGGAATGCTTACTGAGGCTCAACCCGGAAGAAAAAGACAAGATAAGCAAAGCGGGCAACCAATAACAGGTCGCCGCGCCAGTTCCATTTTACAAGGTAAACATTCCCATTTGTTATCCGGTGGAGGCACTTCCCGCCTCCTTACCACTCGACCGTTTTTGTTCACTACAACCAGTTGCCTGTCGCCGGGACGTCTTCGATCTTCTTGGGATACCCTCGACCCTGTTAGATTTTAGCCTTTTTCAATAAGAGACCGTGCATAGTTACCAAGCATGTCTGTGCGGCCACCAAAAGCAGCGAAAGCCGGGTTTTTGGTTTGGCCGTGATAATATCGATAATAGATTTGCTGCAAGATCACCGCGAGCCGGAAAACACCATAAACGAGATAATAGTTGAAATTGTTTAGGTCATAGCCGGTTTCACGGGCATAAATTTCGCAAATTTCAGTGCGGGTCAACATGCCTGGCGCAAAGCAAGGCTGCATACACATGGCCTTCATATCGTCGGGATCATCAGCTTGCGTCCAGTAGGCGAGCGTATTGCCCAAATCCATCAACGGGTCTCCCAGGGCGCTGATTTCCCAGTCAAGGATAGCTTTGATTTCAAAGGGGTTTTCCTCGCAGAGAATAACATTATCCAAGCGGTAGTCACCGTGCAAAATGCTGTGCCCGACTTCGCCCTCAGGCATATTGTCTTCCAGCCATTTGCGCACATCGGCAAAATCCTGAACATCATCGGTCATGGCTTTTTCGTACCGGCGGTTCCAGCCCAGAACCTGCCGCTTAACATACCCTTCAGGCTTACCGAAGTCGGTGAGACCAACAGCCTTGAAATCCACCTGATGTAGTTCGATCAACTTTTGGAAGAAAGACAGGCACAGCTTGCGCCCTTCCTCTTCTCCGAAGCCCCAGGATTTTGGGATATCGCGCTCAAGTTTTCGGCCTTCCACCTGTTCCATCACATAAAATTCGGCACCAAGAGGGCTTTCCTCCTCGCCGATATGGAAATAAGTGTCTGGCACCGCAGGGAATGCGGGTTTCAGAGCGTTCATCACACTGAATTCACGGATCATACTGTGGCCCGACTTCGGGCGTGTGCCAAATGGCGGACGCCGGAGAACCAGACTGCGGTTTTCATATTGGACCGAATAGGTGAGGTTCGAGTGGCCACTGGCGAACTGGCGGATATTAGGCGTGCCTTTAAGGCCCTCAATGCGTTCTTTGAGGATGCCGTCAATCAGTGAGACATCCAACTCCTCACCTTCCCGCACACGAACCGTTTTATTAAGCTCTTCTGTCATCAGGGCCTCCTATGCGGTTACGCCGCCGTCCATCACCAATGTCGTACCTGTAGTGAAAGCGGCTGCGTCTGACGCCAGATACAAAACCCCGCCCACCATATCCTCAGGTTTGCCCGCCCTCGGGATCGGGAAACTGTTGGTGAATTTAGAGAGCATATCCTCGTTCGAGGTAAAGACAGCCGTCATTTTCGTGTCTACAAGCCCTGGGCAAATCGCGTTCACGCGAATGCCGTCGTGTCCATATTCTTTCGCGAACGCTTGCGTCATATTGATCATGGCCGACTTGGTCATGGAGTAAATGCCCTGCATATTACCGGGTGTGATGCCATTAATAGAAGCTACATTGACGATTGAGCCGCCGCCTGCCGTTTTCATCATTTCCACCGCTTTTGACGACAGATAAAAAGGTCCTTTAAGGTTCACTTCAATGGTTTTATCAAAAGCGCCTTCCGGCGTTTCCCCGATCAGGCCATAGAAGGGGTTGGTGCCGCCGCAGTTCACCAAAACATCAAGTTTGCCATACTCGTCCTTGATCCAGTCAAAAACCGCAGCAATATCCTCCATCTTACCTGCGTGGCAGGCTTTTGCCGTAGCCTTGCCGCCGTCGCTGCGAATACTGGAGGCTACTTTCTCACAGGCTTCCTGATCCCGGCTAGAAACAATCACATCCGCACCGTTCGCCGCAAAGGCGCGCACAATCGCTTCCCCAATGCCTCGCGAAGAGCCGCTCACGAACACAGTCTTACCGCTGAAATCCATTAGTTTTGTATAATCCATCTTGCTACTCCTTACGCGCTTAGACCGGACGGCCCGTTGTTTCCATTTGATGACGGCGGAACTTCCGCATACCACCAATCCAGCGATCATAGTCCTGTGCTTTATTGAGGAAGTACCCCTCGACCGTATCGTGCGGACGGATCATAAAGCGCCCTTCCCTCATCTGTTCCAAGACACGGTGCGCAAACTCGTCAGCAGCCATCACACCGTCAACCGCAGCAGAGCTATCTTCAACTCCCGCTGTCATCTTGGATTTCACAGCCTGCGGGCAGATACAGCCCACATAAACACCGTCATCCCCATGGGAAATCGCCATGCTCTCGGCAAAACCGACAGCCGCGTGTTTGGTTGTTGAATAAGAGGTGTCGCCAATCTGGCTCAAGAGCCCAGCAGCAGAGGCCGTCACGATAAAGCCGCCTTCTTTTTTCTCAAGCATCTTCGGCAACACCGCCCGGCATGCCAACACATGTGCGAAAACATTCACTTCCCATATTTTCTGCCACTGCTCGTTGGATTGGCTGATCGTTGTCCAATCGGGGGCATCAGAAAAAATAATACCCGCATTAGAGAAATAAAGGTCTATATCGCCGTAGCCCGCTTCAAAGGTGGCAACCATTTCGGCAACAGCCTGCTCGTCTGTCACATCAAGCCTGTAGGCTTTTGCCTGTGCCCCAATACGGTTCGCAACAGCGGCAGCGCCTTCATAGTCCATATCCGCAACGGCGATGCCTTTGGCACCTTCTGCGGCAAACAGTTCGGCCAGCGCCTTGCCAATTCCACTCGCGCCGCCTGTAATGACAATGACTTTATCTTTAACGTCCAACCTGTCCTCCCAATCACTGGCCTACCAAACACCGGCCCACCAAACACTGGCCCACCAAACACACTTGGCGGCACTAATCGCTCAGGAGCAGTGTCTCCAGAAGCGCTTTAAACTTGTCTGGTAATGAAGTGGGGCGGCGGGACGCTCTGTCCACATAAACATGCACAAAATAACCCTCAGCCACAGGCTCAAAACCGCCTTCCCGGAACAGGCCTATTTCATAACGAACGCTTGAGCTCCCTATCTTTGAAACAGCAATACCCGCCTCGACAGTTTCAGGGAAACTAAGAGGGGCAAAATATTTACAATTGGTCTCAACAACGAAGCCAATCACCTGCCCGTCGTGAATATCCAATACGCCGCCTTCAATCAGGAGTTTATTCACGGCAGTATCGAAGTAGCTGTAATAATTGACGTTATTCACATGGCCGTAAATATCATTATCCATCCAGCGCGTCTGAATATCGCATAGGTGCCGATAGGCCTGCCGGGTGCGTTTTTTCGCCGTGGCATTCATAAGGCCGCCTCATAAATTCTGAGGGCATCGTCACGGGTAACTTCCCGTGGGTTATTCACCAGAAGCCGCGTTTGCAACATAGCGTCATCCGCCAGCATCGGCAGATCATTATGGCTGATATGCAACTGTCTTAAGTGGCGCTCGATCCCCACATCAGCCGCGATGCCTTCCAGCCAGCCTATGAAAGCATCCGTTTTCGCGTCATTACTTCCTGCACCTATATCCATCAGCACAGCAAGTTCAGCATACATATCGCTCGCACTCGACGCATTGAACTTCAACACATGTGGCAAAACGAGAGAATTCGAAAGCCCGTGCGGGATGTGGAACCGCCCACCCAAGGGATAAGCAAGCGCGTGCACGGCCCCGACCGGCGCGTTGGCAAAGGATGCCCCCGCCAGCATCGCGCCCGTCAGCATCGCCCTGCGTGCCTCTAGATTACCGCCATCGTTGCAGGCTGTAATTATGTTGCTGCCAAGCAACTTCAAGGCTTCTTTAGCAAGTGCATCTGACATGGGGTTTTTCTTTATGGCCGAAGTATAGGCCTCAATCGCATGCACCATGGCATCAATACCAGTGGCAGCAGTGATGTGGCGCGGTAACCCAAGGGTTAACTCTGCATCCAATATCGCCAAATCAGCAAGAATTTTGGCACTGACAACCCCCATCTTGGTGCTTTCCCCGGTTGTAACAATTGACACGGCGGTCACTTCAGAGCCTGTCCCTGCTGTCGTCGGCACCTGCACAAGCGGCAAACGAGAACCTTGCACCTGATCAACACCATACAGGTCCTCAAGGCTTTGTGGCTCAAATGCTAAATAGTCATCTATGGATTGGCGCTTTCTCGTGCTTGGCGCATAACTCAATACAGCAACCAATTTGGCAACATCCATCGAACTGCCACCACCAAAGCCTACAACCATAGACGCTTGGTAGGATTTCGCGGTCAAAACCGCCTTTTTTACTGTTTCTTCCGATGGGTCGGCTTCCACTTGGTCGAATACTGCCGCTGGTATGCCAACGGCATCAAACGAAGCTAAAGCTGCATCGACAAGCCCTAATTTCACCAGCCCCGGATCAGTGATCAGGAGAACGGTTTCGGGTGCAAATCTTTCCTTCAAGATAGCCCCCAAACGGGAAGCGGCTCCATCCTCAACAAGGACAGAGCCAACGCTGTTAAAACCAAACTCAGACAATTGTCGCTCCTTAGCTCTTTAGCTGGCGTTCAATATTTTTTCTGAGTTTATCAGTATAGGGCGGAACCACACCCAGCAAAGCACCGATCGAAAGTTTTGGATGCCGGAGTACCGATTTTTGGTGGCTGAATTCAAGGAAGCCATCATAGCCATGATAGCGACCAATGCCGCTGTTGCCCACCCCGCCAAACGGCATGGTATCGTGCGCGCCATGCCACAGCACGTCGTTGACGGTAACTCCACCTGATGTCGTATGTGTTAATATCTCATGCTCTTCAGCTTTATCCTGCCCAAAATAATAAAGAGCAAGTGGCCGCTCTTTTTCGTTCACATACTCAACGACTTCTTTGACGGTATCGTAAGTGCGCACAGGGAGCACTGGGCCGAAGATTTCGTTCTTCATCACGTCCATATCGTCGGTTGCATCAAGGATCAATGTGGACGGGATTTTGTTCGCCTGATTTTGACCTGCGAAATCCTCATTAGCCGGGTTGATCACCCGCACGTCAGCGCCCTTCTCGCGCGCATCTTCAATATACCCCTCAATACGTTCCCGGTGCCGGGTGCTTATGATCGACGTATATTGGTCATTCGAAAGCATAGTTGGATACATTTTCTCAACCTGCTTTGTATAAGTGTCCACAAACTCGTCGCGGCGACCCTTGTCTATATTGAGATAATCGGGAGCCAGACAAATCTGGCCGGCATTCATATGCTTCATGGTGGCAACACGTTCTGCCACCATACCAAGTTCTGCGCTTTTCCCGACAACCACCGGGCTCTTGCCGCCTAGCTCCAGCGTAACCGGCACCAGGTTCTCGCTCGCGGCGCGCATAATCAATTTACCAACAACAGGTGCTCCGGTGAACATAAGATGATCCCACGGCAGGCTGGCGAAGCCCTGGCTGGTCTCAACCGCGCCATTGATCACGCAGACTTCGGTCTCGTCAAAATGTTTTGAAAATACGTCGTTAAAAAAAGCCGAGGTACGCGGCGTAGCCTCAGACGGTTTGATCATCACCCGGTTACCCGCTGCAAGCATCTGTGCGAGCGGCACAAACACCATTGTCAGCGGGAAATTCCATGGTGTAATCAAACCAACCACACCTTTTGGCTGCGGCACCACTTCACCACGCGCACCCAACAGTCCCAAGGGAAACTGAAGTGAACGCTTGGATGGTTTCATCCACTTATCAACATGTTTGATCGCATCCTTGAGTGCACCGGCACTTGCCGCCACATCCGCAAACAATGTTGTTTCCTCAGATCTGTTGCCAAAATCTTCAGATATCAGGCGGATATAGTCACCCTTATAGTCCATCAGGCATTTAAGCGCGCGCGTCAAACGGTCCTTGCGCACTGCAGCAGAAACAAACCCTTCCGCCAAGTAGGATTTGCGCTGTTTCGCAAGCTTTTCCGCGATAATTTCAGCCGGTGTTTCAACCTGATGCATGCCGTCCATCGTAAGCCCCTCCTGAAGACCAAAGAAATAGGTTACCCAGAGGAAACTTAGCCCGATTTCAACAGAGGTCAATTTCCGCGCCGTCATCAATCCAACGAACGGCTTCTGTTTTTTCAACAATGCTGCTCGCACTTTGCTCCAAGCGACAAAGTTTTGGGGCCGACAGCATATAAACGCTGCCCAAAATCAAAATAACACCTAAAATTCCAAAACCTATTCTTAGCCGAATCGAAATCTTGCCCGCCTTATGTAACCTACTGGCGTTTTTCGGCCACTTGATACAATGGAACACAAATCACTTCATGCCCCCAAGCGGCGCTTGTATGCACGCTAGGATCTTTGGATTTCAGTTTTATGATACTGCGCTACCAGTTGCAGAGACTTACGTTTCTGCAACTGGGTAAATTTTAGTAACCATTTTTATGGATATATTTCAGACAAATTCCAGCAGTGATTGTCCGTGTCCAGGCTGAAGGTAATGCGCTCATGCAAGCGGAACTTCCGATCTCGCCAAAACTCGAAATAATCTGGTTTCAAACGATACCCTGACCAAAAATCAGGCCGAGGAATATCACCCGTTCCAAACTTTGCCGTATATTTTGCAATCGCTGTTTCAAACTCAAATCGGCCTTCCATTGGCTGGGATTGCTTCGAAGCCCATGCCCCTATGCGACTCGCCCGCGCCCTCGAAGTAAAATATTTATCGGCCTCTTCACCCCCTGTTGCTTCAATGCGGCCTTCGATCCGTATCTGGCGACGCAGGCTTTTCCAATGGAACAGCATGGCGATCTGGTCATTCACTTTCATGTCCTGAGCTTTTTTACTGCCAAGGTTGGTATAAAAAACCAAACCGCGCTCATCGCAGGCTTTCATCAAGACCATTCTGAGGCTGGGCCGACCATTTTCATCGACAGTCGCGAGCGATACGGCGCTTGGATCATTTGGTTCGCTTTTTTCTGCGTCCACCAACCAGTTGTTTAATTGCGTGAATGGTTCAATAAATTCTGCTGTCTTTTTCATTCCCAGGCCTTACAAAATCACTCTTAAAAATTATCCCTATGTCACCGTAAATATTGTATCGCTATTATTGTTATATATATGATAGGCAAGTATCTGATTTAGTAACCGCTTTTCACATCCGAAACAATCATATGAGCGACTTATACCAACGTTTAGACATCGACAAGGGAGCATCGCAAGCCGAAATCAAAAAGGCTTATCGCACCCTGGCAAAAAAGCTGCATCCTGATCGTAACAAAGACGACAAAAAAATTGCAGACCGCTTCAAGGAAGTTTCCGCGGCCTATAGCCTCTTGGGCGACAAGGAACAGCGTGGACGATATGACCGCGGTGAAATCGACGAAGATGGAAACCCCAAGGCACCCGCAGGTTTTGGCGGTGGGTTTGGTGGTGGCGGTTTCGACCGGCAAGGTCAGCACTCGTCGGCATTTGACATGGATGACGCCGGAGACCTGTTCAGCGAATTCTTCAGTTTTTCTGGTCGCCGCGGCGGTAAAAAACAGGGAACGAATCCCTATAGCCGTTCCGGGCGCAGCAAGGGCCTTGATATCAGCTATCAGGTCACGATCGGGTTTGAGGAAGCCATCACGGGCAGCAGCAGGCGTCTGCAATTGAACGATGGTCGCAACGTCGACATCAAAGTGCCTGTGGGCATTAAAGACGGCCAGGTTATCCGCTTATCAGGCCAAGGTGGTCCTGGTGTCGGCGGAGCGCCAAAAGGCGACGCGCTGGTGGAAGTTCGCGTATCAAGCCATCCCTATTATCGACGTGAAGGCGATGATATTCATCTTGAACTGCCGATCTCTGTTGATGAAGCAGTGCTTGGCGGGGATATTCTGGTTCCAACGCCAACAGGGCGGCTTACGATCCGAATCCCACGCAACAGCTCGACCGGCAAGCGCCTACGCCTTAAAGGCAAAGGCGTTCAGAGAAAAGACTTGGTCGGCAACATGTATGTTTCGCTCAAGGTCGTCCTGCCCGATGTCCGCGATCTGAAACTTGAAAAACTGATCAAGGAATGGAAAGTTCAAGACGGCGATAAAATCCGCAAAAATGCAGGATTGAACTAGAAGCGTCCCACTATCCGGATATATATGGAAGCTGTTCACCGACATCGCAAAATCTGGCAACGAGCGATTAAATTGTTCGCTCAGAATGATGCGCTTGCGGCGGCAGGCAATATGGCTTTTCTGACCATGCTGTCGCTCTTTCCTTTCATCATTTTTGTAGTGTCGCTCTCAGGCTTTATGGGCCAGACGGAACGCGGGCTTGAGAGCATCGCTTTCCTATTATCGGTTCTGCCGCCCGAAGTGGCAGGCGTGCTGGACGGCCCAATTCAGGGCATTGTAAAAAATACCGGAGCCGAAATTCTCACCGGCTCAATTCTTTTTGCGATCTGGACAGCAGCAATCGGCGTAGAAGCAGCACGTGAGGTCTTGTTAAAAGCCTTTGGGCGCGAACATGCCCGTGCCATCTGGATACGCCGACTAGAAAGCCTTGCTGTCGTGATTTTTGGCGGCGTAGCCGTGATTGCCGCCATGTCAACACTGGTGTTGGGGCCGCCGATCCTCAAGGCACTGACAAGCCTTTTCCCCGACACGGCCTCAAGCGGCATCAATGAATTATGGCGATACCTGAGCCTTCTGGTTTCACCAACCCTGCTATTTCTGGGACTCTATAGCGTTTATCTGGCGCTCACGCCGCGCGGCGTGAAGAATGCTTCCCGGCTTCCCGGGACGATTTTAAGCTTGGTTGTTTTGATCGCGACCGCGAAGGGCCTTTCGGTTTATCTAAAGTATGTTGATAATTATGATGTCACCTATGGATCGTTGGCTGGCGTCGTGATTATGCAGTTATTTTGCTTTATGGTGAGCCTTGGTTTTGTACTCGGTGCGGAACTGAATGCTGCTTATACTTTTGGGGCTGCTTATACTTGTGGGAATGACGCACCACCTCTGCCGAAAGGCCCGGATGGAGGCGAAAATACGCCAGAAGATACCAACACAGAGATTAGCGGCTAATCTGCATAGCTGATTGACGCCGTGGGCGCATTGTGTAGGATGCGCGCAACCTGAACCCCTAATTGGTTCGTATTAGGAAAACAAAAGAAAAACGGGGTAAAACATGACAAAATTGATGGAAGGTAAACGAGGCTTGATCATGGGCGTTGCCAATGATCGCTCGATGGCATGGGGCATTGCTAAAGCGTGTGCTGAGCAAGGTGCGGAAATCGCCTTCACCTATCAGGGAGACGCCCTCAAGAAACGCGTTGAACCGCTCGCTAAATCCATCGGCATGGACTTCGTTGAAGAGTGTGACGTATCAGACGGCGCGTCTATTGATGCCATGTTTGGCAAGCTCAAGGAAAAATGGGACAGCATTGACTTTGTTGTACATGCGATTGGCTACTCGGACAAAAGCGAGCTTCGCGGCCGCTATATCGATACCTCGCTCGATAACTTCCTGATGACGATGAATATCTCTGCTTACAGTTTTGTCGCAGTTGGCCAGCGCGCCGAAAAAATGATGCCAAACGGCGGCAGCATGATCACACTGTCTTATTATGGCTCCCAGAAAGCCATCCCGCATTATAATGTGATGGGTGTCGCGAAGGCTGCGCTTGAGGCCAGCACCCGTTATATGGCAAAAGATTTGGGTGAAAAAGGCATTCGTGTAAATACTATCTCTGCAGGGCCAATGAAAACGCTCGCAGCGTCTGGCGTCGGAGATTTCCGCATGCTCTTGAAGTACAATGAAGTGAACGCTCCGCTGCGTCGCAACATCACCCTTGATGATGTGGCAGGCACAGGCCTTTATTTCCTTTCCGACCTTTCAAGCGGAGTTACCGGCGAAACCCACTATGTTGATGCTGGTTTCAACACCACCTGTATGGTTAATAACGACGCCCACCTGAAAGACTTCATTAATCTAATCGATTAACGCAACGCTGGATTAGCCCATGTCCTACAATACGTTTGGAAGATTGTTCCGCTTCACCACCTGGGGCGAAAGTCACGGCCCTGCCCTTGGTTGCACCGTTGACGGTGTTCCACCAATGCTGGATTTATGTGAAGCTGATATCCAAACCTTTCTGGACGAGCGCAAACCAGGGCAATCCAAATACACTACACAGCGCCGGGAACCCGACGCTGTGCAAATCCTGTCAGGGGTATTTGAGGGTAAAACTACTGGCACTCCTATTCAGTTGATGATCGAAAATGTCGACCAGCGCTCGAAGGATTACGGCAATATCGAAGAGACCTACCGCCCTGGCCATGCAGACTTTACCTACAACAGCAAATACGGCATCCGCGATTATAGGGGCGGCGGACGATCAAGCGCCCGCGAAACGGCGGCGCGGGTTGCCGCTGGCGCTGTGGCCCGCAAGATCATCGGAGACGGTATTAAAATCCGTGCGGGTATGGTGCAGATGGGTAGCCATAAAATCAACCGCGACCGGCTTGATTGGAATGAAGTCAGGAATAACCCGTTATTTTGCCCCGACCCCGTGACAGCCGAAGCATGGGCCGAAGAACTAGATATTATTCGGAAAGCAGGCAGTTCAATCGGTGCGGTTATTGAAGTGGTGGCAGACGGTGTACCTGCCGGTTGGGGCGCACCTGTTTACGGCAAGTTGGATGCAGACCTTGCAACCGCGCTGATGAGCATCAATGCCGCCAAGGGTGTTGAAATCGGCGCGGGTATGGAAGCGGCCACCCTGACAGGGGAAGAAAACGCCGACGAAATGCGCCCCGGTAAAAACGGCAAGCCAGAGTTTCTATCGAACAACGCAGGCGGAATTTTAGGCGGCATCTCAACGGGCCAGCAAATAGTGGCCCGCTTCTCGGTGAAACCCACCAGCAGTATCCTTACCCCCCGGAAGAGCGTTACAAGAGGCGGTGAAGCGACTGATGTTTCCACCAAAGGACGCCATGACCCGTGTGTTGGTATTCGTGCCGTACCGATTGCTGAAGCAATGGTGGCCATTGTGCTCGCAGACCATATGATGCTGCACCGCGCCCAGTGCGGTTAGGCCTGTAGTTGGTTAGGGCTGCCTGCCCCCTTACACTATATGTTTCTGGATACGCCACAGATGGTAGGAAACCCTCAGTAGCCAGCGCATACTGTCCAGTCTAAGCAGCATTTCTTTGCCGTCGCTCATGCCCCCGGACATTTGTTTCATCAGGCGCTTGCGATAACCTTCGTTTTGGCGAGACAACAGTTCAAACAACCTTTTGGTGGCTTTACTGCCACCCTCGACGGTCTGATCCACACCATAATACTGAAGGTGGCGGCGCATAAGCCCCGACAACCGTTGTAGGCGCCAATCTGATGCAATACTGGGCATCAACCGCGCGGAAACACTGCACCGCTGCTGCAGACGGCCCAGGTGATCGAGTGTATGCATGGCATCCACAAGGCTTTGATATTCAGCCGAATTCGGTTCGGCATTGATTTTCTGAATATATTCCCGTGTCAACTGGATCGCAGCTTTTGCAGCAGTTAGTTTTTCATCCACATCTGGGCCGCCTTTATGGTGCTTGAGTGTCGCGACAAGACACTCAAGTAACTGCTCCCATATTTGGTGAACGGTAAACAAGGCGGCGTCCGCCGCGGCGGCCGGCTCTTTCAGCAAATGCGTGTCGAGTGTCTCTGTGAGCACCGGCTTTTCTTTTGGCACCAGGCGCTTTACCAAATTTGCGAAAAGATTGGTAAAGGGCAAAACCAGCACAACCCCCATAACATTAAAAAAACTATGGAACAGCGCCAAGCCAATTTGTGCGCCGCCGGTGGCAGCATCCGTAAGAGCAAAAGCCCCCAGAACCAGTTTTGCAGGCCCTAATAAAAAGAAAGCCATAATACCTGTAAGGACATTATAGATCACATGGGCATAGCCGGTTCGGCGCATTGGCGTAGATCCGCCCACCGTCGCAAGAGCGGCTGTAAAAGTTGTCCCGACATCCATACCAATGACTAACGCTGCTGCTTGCGGAAAATTGATTGCGCCGCTCCCGAGCGCGACCATCGCTGTAGCAACCCCTGCGCTGGAAGACTGAGTAACCAGGGTAATCGCCATGCCAATTCCCACCAATTGTAAACGCCCCCAAAAGGTGTCGGGCGGGAAAATAGATGGCACCAAAGTCCCTTCAAAGCTGCTTGCACCGTCCTGCATGGTGGCGATCCCAATGAAAAGCAGACAAAAGCCAACAAGCGCCCAGCCAATGTTCCGGGATATCCCTTTCCCATATATGCGCAATACAACGCCCAGCATTACAAAGGGTAAAACCAGCGTGCCCAGTTTGATCTTGAAACCAAGTACCGCGACAAGCCACCCTGTAAGCGTCGTACCAATATTGGCGCCAAAAATAATCCCAAGCGACTGGTTGAAGGTCAGCATGCCTGCGCCGACAAACCCGACGGCTGTTACAATCGTCGCACTTGAGGATTGAATAAGCGCGGTTGTCAGCGCTCCGGTTGCAGCCCCTGAGGTTGGGCTTTTGGTATAGCGGGAAAGAATTTTTCGAAGCGAGCCCCCTGTTAACGCCCGCAGCCCTTCGGTGAGAATCAGCATACCGGCCAGGAACAGGCCAATCCCCCCGATGATATAAAGCAGCCCTGCTATCATACGCGGCCTTTATGTAATTTGAGGCAATTCAACGTTATTTCCCCGCTGTTTCCGTACCTTCCCCGCCAAAGCGGGTCGCAAAATAGCCGATTACCAAACCGATCAACGCGCCTTCAAGGATTAAAATATAAGGTGTTGCAAAAGCAGAGCCTGCGCCAAAAATGGCGTCTAGCATCGGCTGGACACTGTTATAAATAAACAGCATCAGCACAAAATTCATCCAGCCGCCAACGATCACAGAGCGAAACCACCAAGGCATCGGCAAATGCAAAATCGGATGATAGGAAAAAACACCAAAAACACCGATGATGGCACCAAGCGTTGCATACCAAAGCAGCACGGCGACACGCAGCATCATGGTTACTTCGGGCACCAGATAAGGCATCATGAAAAAAGCGATGCCGCCAAACAAAAACCCAATAAGTTTGCCAATGGCGATACGGGTCATCAGGGACGGTTTGCCGAACATAGATTTTCTCCAGTCAGTTTACACCAAACTCGGAACCGCTGCTTCTGCCCTATAAATGGGAAGCCTGTCACACCCTAAACTATATAACCGGACATAGTTTGATACAGATCAAAAGGCTTGATATTTGGTCCGCTATGGCTTTTGCTGGCAAAGATGATTTTTCTTGAGGGGGGGGGAGATCAATGGCGCAAATTCAAACCGAGCGACCCGCGCCGAGCTGGCGGGTCAATGCCAAACGCTGCGCAATCGATATTGATTGGAAAATTACTGGTGCTTGCTGTGAAGCACAGTTCAGAAACGGAGACCTCTGATGGCTAAGAAGATCATGAAATATATGGGCTTCTTGATTGTTCTGGCACTCGGATTACTGGTCTATGTTGGGTGGGCCAGCGATATTCCACACGATAAGCTTGCTGAGAAGTATGCTGGTGGTGCCTCTGATTTTATTGATCTGCCATCCGGCGCACGTGCCCATTACCGCCTGCAGGGCAACGACCAGGGGCCTCGTCTTTTGCTCCTCCATGGTTCCAATGCCAGCCTGCATATATGGGAAGGCTGGGTAAATGCGCTCGAAGAAGACTATTTTATTGCAACAGTTGATCTGCCCGGGCATGGCCTCACGGGCGCAACACCTGCTGATAACTATCTGTACGACGGCATGGTCGCTTTCCTTAAAGAATTCACCACTGAAATCGGTTTTGAAAGCTTTGCGCTTGGCGGCAATAGCATGGGCGGTGCCGTCACGCTCAAATATGCCCTTACCCACCCCGAACAACTAACCGGCATTATCCTGGTGGACGCTGCTGGCATCGATGTGCCCGCTTCAGCGGCCCACAAAGTTGATTTCCCAGTAGCGTTTCAGCTCGCGGGCCGCTGGTATACGGATTGGATTTTGGAAAACATCACACCGCGCAGCTTCATTGAAGAAGGCTTGAATAAAAGTGTAACCAACAAAGCGATTGTAACGCCAGAAGCAATAGACCTTTACTGGGAGCTTGTTCGCCACCCAGGCAACCGCCGAGCAACCGGCCTCCGGTTTGCCTGGTACAGAGAGGGCCGCAGCGCCTTGCCTATTGAGAAAATTACGCTCCCCACCCTCATCATTTGGGGTGAAGATGACAAACTCATTCCTGTTGAAGTTGCTCATGAAATGCACAAGCGTATTGATGGCAGTCAAATGCAGCTATTCAAGGATATGGGGCATATCCCCATGGAAGAGTATCCACTTGAGACAAGCGCGGCGGCAAAGGCCTTTTTAAGGCAGCTAAATTAACCACTGCCGCGAAAATAGCGCCTACGGTCAGTGACACAGCGATCAACGGACTCGGGGCGGTTCCCAAGGCCGTTTGTATCACGGCAACAACTACGGCGGCTACAGCCGTAATCATCGCAGCAACAGCCATCGCCATTTCACTATTTATTTTAAATTTCACTGTAAATCCCCGGGAATGCCGAGACATGATTTGCCTACAAAATCAGGCGCGCGTAAAGATGCCCACCAGTTCAAGATGCGGCGACCAAAGGAACTGGTCCACAGGCACCACCTTTTCAAGTACATAGCCACCATCCACCAGCGTGCGGGCATCGCGGCTGAAGGTATTCGGATTGCAGGAAACAGCAACAATACGCTTCACGGTTGACTGAGCCAGCTCTGCTACCTGCTCTTTTGCCCCTGCTCGCGGCGGATCAAAGACAACCGCGTCAAAAGCCGACAGCTCTTTGGACGTCAACGGCCGTCGGTAAAGGTCGCGGTGTTTGGCGATGATCTGCTTCAGGCCCACTGCCTGATTGGCACCTGCCTGCAACGCAACCAGCGCCTGCTTCGCGCCTTCAACAGCCAGTGTTTGATGTCGCTTGGCCAACGGGAAGGTAAAGGTGCCAACACCGCAAAACAAATCAGCAATCCGTCCATATCCTTCGCAAGCTGCTGTCACTTCCTGAACCAACGCGGCCTCGCCCTCTGCAGTTGCCTGAATGAATGCAGCAGGAGCGAGCGGAGCACGAACGCCAGACAGGTTCATCATAGGTTCGCGGCGGATAATCACCGGATCAAGGAAACCCTGATCGCGCCAGTGGATCGCTGCCACATCGTACTTGTTGGCAAACGCCACAAACAGCTCCCGCGCCACCAGGTCAAGTTCCATCGGCGCGTCAATCAAAAGGTCCAGTCCTGTTGCCGTTAGCGTTATATGCACGTCCGCGCTCATGCGCAGCTTCAGTATCACGCTCAACACTTTCCTAAGCGCAGGCAGTACCACCAAAATCTCCTGCCGCATGACAGGACATTCGGTAATGTCCACAAGTTTATGGCTGCCACGCTCGGCAAAACCAAGGATCAAACGCCCCGGCACCAAAAGTGCTTTCAGCGCTACGCGTCTGCGGGAATTTTTGGGGCTTACAACAGGATTTGCAACCAAATCCGTATTAAATCCATGGTGCGCAAGCGCCATAATGGCCCGTTCTTTCAACCAGAGCTCATAAGCACCGTCAGCTATGAACTGTAACTGGCAACCACCACACTGATCAAAATGCTTGCAAACAGGTTCAATTCTGTCAGTGCTCGGCTTTAGAATATGCTCTAGCTCTGTATAGATGCCGTTACGGCGGCGGTCCGTGATTTCTGCACGCACCAAATCACCGGGGGCCGTACCCGGCACAAAAACGGCAGTACCATCCAATTCGCCGACACCGTCACCCTGCGCACCAAGCGAGGTGATTTTTACCTCAACAAACTCAACCATCTGTTTTCTCGCCGTAGATCAGAAATTCAATATTGCCTTCGGGGCCTTTGATTGGACTTTCGGTAATGCCGCAAGTCTTCCAGCCGGGCGTCGCATTCAGCCACTCTTTCGTATCGTCGCACACGGCCTGATGAAGCGCTGGGTCGCGAACAACACCGCCCTTGCCCACATGACCCTTACCCACTTCAAACTGCGGCTTAATTAGTGCTATTAGTCTGCCGCCGGGTTTTACAAAGCCCATAGCTGCTGGCAGCACAGTCCTGAGCGAGATAAAGCTGGCATCACAAACAACAATATCCACCGCCTCCGTGATCTGCTCATTGCTCAGGTAACGGGCGTTGGTTTTTTCAAGAATTGTAACGCGCTCGTCTTTTCTGAGCTTCCAGGCCAACTGCCCGCGCCCTACATCCACTGCAAACACGTGCTTTGCGCCGCTTTGCAACAACACATCGGTAAAACCGCCCGTAGAGGCACCAACATCAATCGCCGTATAGCCAGTCGGGTCGACAGAGAATTCTTTGAGGCCTTTTTCAAGTTTCAATCCGCCGCGGCTGACCCAGCCATGGTCCTTGCCGCGCACTTCCAGCGGCTGATCACCTTTGATCGGCTGTCCGGCCTTGGTGACTTTATTCTCGCCAGAGAAAACAATCCCCGCCATGATAAGCGCCTGCGCTTTGGCACGCGATTCGACGAGGCCTCGATCAACCAGCGCTACATCTGCCCGAATTTTCGCGGCCATAAGCCCCTCAGTTTCACTCGTTGGAAGCCACTGAAGATTGGCCAAGGTCATTACGGCCCAGCGCTTTCAGAACCGCAGCAACAATGCCTGAAGCGTTAAGCCCGGCTTCTTCATACATTTCTTCAGGCTTACCGTGATCGATAAAAACATCCGGCAGTTTCAGCGCCCGCATCTTAAGCGCTCCGTCCAGTATGCCCTCTTCAGCGAGGAAATCCATTACATGAGCCCCAAACCCGCCGATTGATCCCTCTTCAATGGTAATCAGCAGGTCGTGGCTAGCTGCCAAATCACGCAACATCTGTTCATCAACCGGCTTGGCGAACCGGGCATCCGCAACAGTGGTCGAGAGCCCACGGCTTTCAAGCTCATCTGCTGCCTTTAGCGCTTCGCCAAGGCGCGCACCGAGCGATACAATGGCCACAGAACTACCCTGCTTGACGATACGCCCCTTGCCAATCTCAAGCACTTCGCCTTTCGCTGGCAGTTCTACGCCAGAACCTTCGCCGCGCGGGTAGCGCACGGCTGATGGCCGATCATTAATCGACGCGGCTGTTGTAATCATATGCATCAGTTCAGCTTCGTCAGCCGCCGCCATCACCACAAAATTCGGCAGGCTGGCAAGATAGGTCACGTCAAAGCTGCCTGCGTGCGTGGGACCGTCTGCGCCCACAAGGCCAGCCCGGTCAATCGCAAAACGTACAGGTAGGCTTTGCACCGCCACATCATGTACAATCTGGTCGTATGCACGCTGCAGGAAGGTCGAATAAATCGTCGCAAATGGTTTGTAGCCTTCGGTTGCCATACCCGCAGCAAATGTCACCGCATGCTGTTCAGCGATGCCAACATCGAAACTGCGATTAGGGAAGGCCTTTTCAAACTTGTCGATGCCGGTTCCAGATGGCATTGCCGCTGTGATAGCAACGACTTTCTCGTCTTCTTCAGCAAGCTGAATAAGGGCATCTGCAAATACATTGGTAAATGTCGGCGCTTTGGGCGCAGACTTTTTGCGCTCCTTGGTCACCAGATCGAACTGAGGCACCGCATGGTATTTCTCAACGTTCGGCTCAGTAAAGGGATGACCCTTGCCCTTTTCCGTCACCACGTGCACCAGGATCGGGCCGTCGATTGCATCACGAACATTTTCAAGCACAGGAAGCAGATGATCAAGATTGTGGCCGTCGATCGGGCCAACATAATAAAACCCCAACTCGTCAAACAGCGTTCCGCCGCCAATCGCCAGGCCGCGCGCGGTTTCTTCCCACAAACGTGCCCGATCAGCCAGAGGTCTGGGCAGGAGTTCCATAATTTTCTTACCAAAACCGCGCAGGCTCAGGAATGTCTCAGAGCTGATAATTTTCGCCAGATATGCACTCAGGCCACCAACGGCAGGGGCGATCGACATGTCGTTATCATTCAGAATCACAATCAGCTTGTTGCCTGCTTGCTTGGCGTTGTTCATGGCTTCGTAGGCCATGCCACCGCTCATGGCACCGTCACCAATCACAGCAATAGCCCGCCCAGCTTTATCCCCAAGTTTATTAGAAACCGCCATGCCAAGCGCCGCGCTGATCGACGTGGACGAATGCCCTGCGCCAAATGGGTCATATTCGCTTTCACCGCGCTTGGTGAAGGGTGCCAAACCACCACCTTGGCGAATAGAGCGAATACGCTCACGCCGTCCGGTCAGTATCTTGTGCGGATAAGCCTGATGCCCCACATCCCAAATAAGCCGGTCTTCCGGCGTATTGAAAACATAATGAAGCGCCACAGTCAGCTCGACTACACCCAGCCCTGCACCAAAATGGCCACCAGACACAGATGCCGCACTGATCACTTCACCGCGCAATTCATCTGCGAGCTGGCACAGTTGCTCTTTAGGCAGTTTGCGCAGTTCATCTGGTGTCGATGCCGTGTCTAGCAGCGGTGTATCGGGGCGTACGCTCAACTTAACTTCCTTTGTGCAAAGCTTAAAGGCTTCGCGTTTTATTCAACAGCTTATTTCCACTGCTCTTTTAACTGCGACGATTTATAGCAAAATGTGCGATCGCCCGCAAAAGTGACGCTTTATCGTCGAATTCGGACAAATGATCAATAGCCTGATCCGCCAGAATCTGTGCTTGTCGGCGCGCGCGTTCAACACCCAGGATGCCAACGATCGTCGCTTTGCCTGCTTCAGCGTCCTTGCCAACAGCCTTGCCGACCTCGTTTTCGTCACCTTCTACGTCTAACAGATCATCAGCGATCTGAAACGCAAGTCCCAAATCACGTGCATAGCCCTGCAACGATGCCCGAGACTGTTTGCCTGCATGCACCATAATAGCACCAGCTTCAGCGGCAAAACTGATCAGCGCGCCCGTTTTCATTTTCTGCAGCCGGAAAATCTCCTGCTGGTCAAGCTCGTGGTTCGCAGCAGACAAATCAATCATTTGGCCACCAACCATACCGTGCCCACCCGACGCTTTCGCAAGCGCAGACACCAATTCCGTACGCACGTAAGGATCTGGATGCGTGGTTTCATCAGAAAGTATCTCAAAAGCAAGCGTTATTAGCCCATCCCCGGCCAAAATGGCGGTCGCTTCATCAAACGCAACATGCAAAGACGGCTTGCCGCGCCGCATATCATCGTCGTCCATCGCTGGCAGATCGTCATGAATAAGTGAATAAACATGCACGCACTCAAGCGCTGCTGCAACACGGAGCGCATATTCGCGTTCAACACCAAACAGTTCGGCACTTGCCAGCACCAACAAGGGGCGCAGCCGCTTCCCTCCTGCATAAACCGAATAACGCATGGCTTCAAAAACACGGCCTTCCGGCGTTTTTGGAACCCTAAGGATCGAATCCAATGTGCGTTCTACAGCAACTGAAGTTGCCGCCATCGCTTCTTTAAGCGCCTGATTTTCCACGAACTTTATCTCTGTTCCACATCAAAGGGCTGCGCACCGGCAGCCTGGCCATTTTCATCGAGTGTTATTTTCTCGATCTTAGCCTGCGCATCCTTAAGCTTTGCTTCACAGTGCGCTTTTAATTGTGTGCCTCGTGTATAAAGGTCAATAGAGTGCTCCAGCGGCGCATTTCCTGACTCTAGTTGTGCAACAACCTGCTCCAGCGCCGTCATTGCTTCTTCAAAACTGAGTGCGGAAATATCCTTTGCGCCAGCGCCTGTTTCGCTCATTTCGCTTCCCTATATTTTTCATGGCCTTCTTGCAGCCTATATAGGACTTCGGCCCACCCTCAGTAAAGCATATTCGCGCCAGCCTTACTGCTAGACCAACAAATCAGATAATGGACGCATGGCTATGCCTGGCAGGGCATTGCACGCATGTACGAAATCGATATCCTTAGTTTCACCAACAGCCGTGAAACTATAGACCTTACCGTCAAAAGAGCGATCCAAAAGTCCAATACTTTCAAGTAAGTGCAAATGGGCCACAGCCTCGCCTAGCGCCATAAAAAAATCGAACCCCGTGATTTTGCGCCGAAACATTGCAGGGAAAGTTTCAACAGGTGTTCGTGGCTCGCTGCACCATTCATGCAGTTTTCTGAGCTTACGGTCATGACTTGCGATTAAGCTGTCCAGCCGTTTATGGAGACCTTTGAATACTTGTCCATGGGACGGTAAAACCAGCGGGTCCCCATCCACGCTGCGCATCCTGTCCAAACTGGTTAGCCAGTGCGCAAGCGGGTTGGCCATTGGTTCCCTGGCATAAACAGATACATTCGATGTAATTTGTGGCAAGATCTGGTCACCCGATATAAAAAGCGGCTCGTCAAGACACATCAGGCAGGCGTGTTCTGGCGAATGACCGCGCCCAACAATAACGCGCCATCTGCGCTTGCCGAGCGAGATGATGCTACCGTCTTCCATACGGCTATAGCTGTAAGGCAGCTCGTGAACACCGCGCTTGAAGTTACCAAAGCCCGCTGAGCGGATCTTTTCTTCGTAAGAGCGTGAAACACCGGCTTTGAAGAGATAATTCAGCTCTTCTTCCGGAAATTCCTTGCCACCGCTCATCCAAAGATTCTGCGCCAGTAAATATTCGCCCTGAGTGATCGAGAAACTGGCGCTGTGCCGCTTGGCGATCCAGCCCGCAAGCCCCAAGTGATCCGGATGCATATGCGTTGCAACCACATGCTTGATTGGCTTTCCTTTAAGGACAACCGCTTCCAGCCTTTCCCAGGCGCTACGCCCCCTGTCCCCTTGTGAGCCTGTATCAATCAGTGTCCAACTATCGCCTTCGTCCAGCAAATAAACATTGATATGATCCAGAGACCAAGGCAACGGAATTCGCGCCCAAAGAATACCATCAGCAACCTCAACAACCTGATCGCCTTCCGGAGTATCTGCAAACGGATACACCAAGTTTTCGTCGCCTCGAAGGATCGGTGCTGTTCTATGGTCCGCAACCTCTGAATTGGGAACTGGTGTTTCTACAGCGGTTTGATTACTCATCAGGCATCTTTCATCTGCTCACCCGCTTACGTGCGGGCAAAATCATCATTGTCCATTTCCATTAGGCGGCCTGCACCGGCCTTTACCGGCTCAAGAAGGGCCGTTGCTTGTGGCAATATTTGTTCGATATAGAATTTAGCAGTGGTGATTTTTGCACGCAAAAAAGCGGGGTTTCCCTCGTCTGCTGCGAGCCTGCGCTCTGCTTCCATGGCCTGACGGGCCAGTAAATAAGCGCCAAGCACGGTCCCAAACAGCCGTAGGTACGGCGTAGCAGCTCCTGCTGTATCAGTGATGCGCTCAAAACCATTAGCAAACAGTGTTTCCGCCGCTTCCGAGAGCGCATCAATGCCCGCCTGCAAAGTCGCCTGCGAACCGGCCATGGCGCGGTCAAGCCCGACAGTGAAAGTCTGCATTTCCGCAATCAGTGCTTTCCAGTGCTCGCCGCCATCAGTGTTCAGTTTGCGGCCCACCAGATCAAGCGCCTGAATACCATTAGTGCCTTCGTAAATCGGCGCGATACGGCTGTCGCGGTAATGCTGTGCGGCCCCAGTTTCTTCGATAAAGCCCATACCGCCATGAATTTGCACACCAAGCGAAGCTGCCTCAACACCGATATCGGTTGAATAGGCCTTGGAAATCGGTGTCAAGAGATCTGCCTCGCCCTGCGCTGCGCGGCGTTCGTCTTTGTCACTTGCTTTATGGGAGCGATCAAGCGCCCATACATTTCTGTAAACAATTGCCCGCGCTGCTTCGGTTGTTGCCCGCATCGTCAACAGCATACGGCGCACATCAGGGTGATTAATGATCGGTACGCTCTCGCGTGTGCGCGCACCAATAGCCGCCGATTGCACGCGGTCTGTCGCATACGCCACCGATTGCTGGTAAGCGCGTTCTGCAACCGCCACGCCTTCAAGGCCAACGCCAACACGCGCATGATTCATCATGGTGAACATATTGCGCATGCCGCGATTTTCTTCACCAACAATATATCCAACACATCTACCTTCGTCCCCGAACGACATCACACAGGTAGGGCTAGCATGGATACCAAGTTTATGCTCGATACTCACACAGCGCACATCATTGCGCCCGCCAAGGCTACCATCATCCTTCACCATTACTTTGGGAACCAGGAACATTGAAATGCCTTTGGTGCCAGCAGGCGCATCCGGCAGACGCGCCAAAACAAGGTGAATAATATTGTCGCTGAGGTCATGCTCGCCCCAGGTAATGAAAATTTTCTGGCCTGTAACCAGATAGCTGCCGTCTGCCTGTTTCTCAGCTTTCGCCCTGAGCGCACCCACGTCGGAGCCAGCTCCAGGCTCAGTGAGGTTCATCGCACCCGACCATTCACCCGAGACCATCTTTTCCAGATATTTCCGGTGCTGTTCCTCACTGCCGTGCGCGGCGATCGCTTCAATTGCGCCAGCAGACAACAAGGGCAACAGGCTGTACGCCATGTTGGCGGACGTCACCATTTCGGTAACAGCGGTTGAAAGTGCGTTTGGCAGCCCCTGCCCGCCAAGAACTGGGTCCGCTGATAATGTCGTCCACCCGCCTTCTACAAAAGCCTGATGCATTGGCTTGAAAGCCTCTGGGGATACAACCTCACCATTGTCCCACCGGGCACCAATCTCGTCGCCCACTCGATTTGTGGGAGCAATCACCTCACCTGCCAGCTTTCCAGCTTCCTCCAGCACTGCCGCGACAAGGTCTTCACCTGCTTCTTCGAAACCCGGCACAGACATCCAGTCTTTCATTTGACCCATCGTTTCAAGGGCGAAACTAATCTCTTCAATTGGGGCGCGGTACTCGCTCATGGTGTTACTTTCAAAATTAAAGTCATTGCCAGCAGATACTTGCTGGCCTATCAGCTATTAGAGCAAACCATGATAAACTCATGATTTGCTGGTTTGTGTCCCTCGATAGAGAATGGTGCATGGCTTTAACCGAAACCCAAGTCATATCTGCTCAAGAAGATGGAGCGATTGACCAAGCTGTCGAGCTTTTAATTGCTGGCAAGTTGGTCGCCGTTCCAACAGAAACAGTGTATGGTCTCGCGGCTGATGCACTCAATATTGTTGCGGTGCAGCATATCTTTGAAGTCAAAGGTCGTCCAGCCAATAATCCCTTGATTTGCCACGTTTGTGACGTTGGCATGGCGAAACGCTATGTGGACGTAACGGAAACTGCTCACACATTAATGCAGCATTTTTGGCCAGGCCCTCTAACATTCGTTCTGCCCAAAAGGGCGGAAGCGGGAATCCCCGATGCTGTAAGCGCCGGACTTGGCACGCTCGCGGTGCGCTGCCCTGCAAATAAGGTCGTCCGCGCCCTTATCAAAAAGCTCGATCGTCCCATAGCGGCACCCAGTGCGAACCCATCTGGAAAACTTTCACCGACTTCAGCCGGTGATGTCGCTGAGGGACTAAGCGGAAAAATCGCCCTGATCCTTGACGGCGGTGCCACCAATGTCGGCATTGAAAGTACTATCATCGGGGTACAAAAGGACAAAATCACACTTTTACGGCCAGGCACTATAACAGCCGATGAAATCAGCGAATGCTGCGGCCTTGAGGTCTTTGACCGGGACGATGAAACCATCACCGCACCGGGGCAACTCAAAAGCCACTATGCCCCGAACGCCCCCGTTCGGCTGAATGCCACCGAGCCACACGGCGACGAAGTTCTAATTGGTTTCGGAAGGGTGAAAGGGGCCTTTTCCCTCAGCCCAACTGGCGACCTGGAGGAAGCTGCACGCACGTTGTTTGCAACCCTAAGAGCTGCTGACGAAATGGGTCGGAAAAGCATTGCTGTGGCCCCTATCCCCAGTAGTGGCATCGGCATCGCAATCAATGACCGCCTGACCCGCGCCGCCGCGCCACGCAGTCACTAACAGGATGGTTGCATGACACACAAAAAACATATCGAAGCCTTCAAAGCCCTGCTCGGCCCCAAAGCTGTCGTCACCGACAAGGGCACGCTTGCACCGCATCTTGAAGAATGGCGCGGCAAGTTTTTTGGCAAAACAAGCCTGATGCTTGCCCCCGCCACAGTCGAAGAACTATCTGAAGCTGTCCGTTACTGTCTTGCACATAAAATCAAGATTGTACCACAAGGCGGCAATACAGGTCTTGTGGGCGGCAGCTTGCCTGGACTCGCCAACCATAGTGAAATCCTTATCAGCAGCAAGCGCATGGCGCGCATTCTTGCCCTCGACACGGACGATATGTCCATAACGGCAGAAGCGGGCTGTACTGTCTCGGCTCTTCAGCAGGCAGCCGCTGAAAAGGGCCTTTTGTTCCCGCTTTCACTCGCATCAGAAGGCAGTTGTACCGTTGGCGGCATCCTCTCCACCAATGCGGGCGGCGTGCATGTGATGCGCTATGGCAATACCCGCGCCCTCACCTTGGGCCTTGAAGCTGTCTTGCCGTCCGGTGAAGTTTTCGACGGACTGAAGACCCTAAGGAAAGACAACAGCGGTTATGCACTTGAGCAGCTTTTAATCGGCGCGGAAGGCACGCTTGGCATTATCAGCAAAGCAACCTTCAAACTGGCCCCCGCTGAAGTGCAACGCAGTACAATGTGGCTGGCCGTCGATGAACCAAAAACCGCTGTCGCACTGTTAAATAGCGCACGCAAAGCGACAGGCGAACGCGTTTCTGTTTTTGAAATCCTGCCGCATCAAGGGCTTGAGTTTGTGCTAGAATATATTGAAGGCACACGCAATCCTTTGGATAGCGCCGCGCCGTGGTATGTGCTGATGGAGGTAGCGTCTTCTGCGACTGACCCTGCGCTAGAAGCCACCCTAGAGACCTGGCTGGAATCGGAGCTTGGGGCTGGCCGCATCCTCGACGGTGCCCTCGCTGCATCGACTGCACAGGCCAACGCCTTCTGGAAACTGCGTGAAAGTATGTCAGAGGCACAAAAACATGAAGGCGGCAGCATCAAACACGATATTTCGGTTCCGGTTTCCCAGATACCCGCGTTTATCGCGGAAACGACTCCTATGCTGGAAAAGGCCTTCCCCGGATGCCGCGTTACGCCCTTCGGCCATGTCGGCGACGGCAATTTGCACTATAATGTTATGCAGCCCCAAGACGGAGACAAAGAAACTTTTCTGGCGCACTGGGAGGCCATGAACCTGATGGTTCACGATCAAATCGTGAAATACGGCGGCTCAATCTCGGCTGAGCATGGCATCGGCTCCCTGAAAAAGGCCGAACTAGCCCGTACCAAACCCGCAACCGAACTCGCCGCTATGCGTGCGATCAAAAAGGCGCTCGATCCTGAAGGCATCATGAATCCAAATGTTCTATTTGAGTAAAAGCTTCACCAGATCAAGCTTGCCTAAACACTAAAATTATCAGGCTTCACACCTGTTTTATCGGCGTAGAACTGCTGAATTTTTTCAAAGTCGGCATCCATATCGTCACTGACTTCAAATACAGGCCCAAAACCCACAGTTTTGCTTTTTGTGTCCAGATATACTGTCGCGATTGGCATATTGGCGGCCTTAGCTATTCTGTAAAAACCCGTTTTCCATTTTTCAACCTTTTTCCGGGTGCCTTCAGGCGCAATGCCCAGCCATATTTGTTCCCTCGCATCAAACTCAGCAACCACTTGTGAAACTACGTCTTTTGCGTCCGGGCTCGCACGGTCAACCGGAATGCCGCCCAGATAATAAAAGAACCTGGCAAATGGCCCTTCGAACAACGAATGCTTGCCAAGGTAATTAACTCGAAGGCCTTTATATCCAACCATCGACAGAAAAATAGGGAAATCCCAGTTACTGGTGTGCGGCGCACCGATAATCACAAGCTTTTTCTGCTTGGGCGGCATGCCAACCACTTTCCAGCCCCACAGCTTCAAAAACGCCCAGGACACACCCTTGAGGATTGGCCGCCAAAAGCGATTATCATAGATTAATCCGCTTGAAGGAGCTGGTTCAGGTACGTTTAACTTTTTCATTCTACTCAAAACTTGGTCCAAGTCCCTTTGCTGCGGCTGAAAAATTTCAGCAAAAAAATTGGCGGACAGGAAAACCCATCCGCCACTTAGTGCTAGCATATACCGATCAGGCAAGACAGCATATGCTTTTTTTCGTCAAGCCACAGATCTCAGGCAAGAATCATTGAGGCTTACCTGTATAAGAGCATAGACCGTGCCACTTATAATAAAGTAATATTTTCAATAACTTACTAAAAAATGTTTCTATTTGAAACATACTTTCAATCCCGAAACCTGCCTCAAAGTGATACACTGTTCCACTGCGGGACATTTGTTACCCCGACACCAATCAAGCCACAGCCACTCGCAAAAAGTGCGGCAACAATTTCGGTCCATTATTATGGAGTTGGCAAATAACCGCCTGGATCAGCGTCCACGAACCAGTCGCTCATATGCAATCAGCAATACGCCAACAACAGAACGCGCAAAACCCGCTGCCTCAAGAAGGCGGGCAAGAACCTTCTTGTCACCTTGCGCCAACCGTGCCTCAATCGCTTCATAAGGCTTATCCAAAAGCACCGCAACCGCACTGGTAAACAGCCTGAAATTACCATTTTGCAGGTAATTCAGCAGAGTATCGCTGCTCAGTCCATTAACGCCGTGTAACTGGTTCAGATAGTTGGCGACCTCTTCGTGCGGTGCCATTTCCAGCGTGCGCGAAAAAACCTGCCGGTTTGCGAGAGACACCAGATAAGATGCATAATCTGTCGAAAGATCAAACTTCTCGGTCATATATTCGCCGTAGCGTTTGGAGACCTTGAAAATGATGCGCTCCACCATTTCCGCTGGCAGATCAGCACGCGCAGAAAGCTTTTCCATCAAGCTGCGCTCTTGCGGGAAACGGTCAACCATTCTGTCAGCGCAGCGTTTGGATACTTCGGCGGTTTCATTTTCCACAAGCGTTTCAACCGCTTCCTGGCAAGCAGCGTCGCTAATCGCAAATCCCACAGCTTCCGACAGTCCATTCCGCGCAGCAACGGCTTCTTGTGCTTTATCGCCGCACTTATGAACAATTTCTTCAAGGAAGCCATCGTCCATAGCCTGCGAAGCAACAAGAAACGGCATCGAAACCTGCTCAATATCGCTTGCGAGCGTTAGCAAAATTTCTTTTGGCAGGAAGCTACAGGCGCGCAGCTCGTTTGAAAGAGCTTCACGAACAGAAACAGCAACATCTTCAACAAGAACACGTGCCAATTCAAGCGCAGCCTCTTTGTCAGAGCCACCCGCTTGCTTGGCCAGAATTCTGCCAACCTTGCTCGCAATCTCTTCTCTGGCCTCACGGCCAATATTTTTCAAATCATCTACTTCAGTCACGAGAAGGTCTACCTTGATACCCCATAGCGAAAGATCATTCGCCGATACAATGCAATTACTCTGATTTCGAACTAATTCCTAGTCCAAATTCACTTGTTTTAGACTAGATTCAAACCGAGCAGCGTTATCCACATATACTTTCGCGGACATCTTAATTAGTTCATATTGCTCAGGTTTTAAGTCTCGTACTACTCTGGCTGGAGAACCAACTATCAATACTCCGTCAGGAAACTCCTTCCCCTCCGTGATCAAACTGCCTGCCCCCACAATCGAGTTAGCACCGATTTTGGCATGGTTCAGGATTGTACTGCCCATGCCAATCAGGCTGTTATCGCCGACAGTACAGCCATGTAACATCACTTTATGACCAACGGTCACGCCCCGCCCAAGCGTCAGCGGCGCACCGATATCTGTATGCAAAACACTATTATCCTGAACATTACTGTCTTCACCTATCGTGATCGGATCATTGTCGCCGCGTATAGTTACGTTAAACCATATGCTTGAACGCGCAGCGAGCTTCACATTCCCTATAACCGATGCAGAAGGTGCCACCCACACCGATGGGTCCAGGATTTCCGGTGCAACACCATCAAGCTCATAATACATGCAATGTCCTACAAAATGTTAAAGATATAGTGTCTGCCACCGCAGAAAACTCTAGAAACCTACAAGTATTTCGAAGCAGACAAAAGCCAACATATAGATTAAAAGGTCGAGAAACCATCTTACAGGACCCGGTGTGGTAAAATGTCTCAACGAGAATGAAATTGAGTGGCGGGAAGGCGTACCAATCGCACCCGGTTTTGACGATGTTTATTATTCGCTCGATAACGGCCTTGAAGAAACCGAATTTGTTTTCCTGAAAGGAACCGGCGCGCCTGAAGCATGGCAAAGTTGTGGGCATTATGTAATCGCCGAAACAGGTTTTGGCACAGGGCTTAATTTCCTTGCCACGTACAAAAAATGGTTAGAGACAGGGGCAAAAGGCCGGCTAACATTTGTTTCAGTGGAGGGATTTCCGCTTTCGGTGTCAGCTCTTGAAAAGGCACATAAGTCTTTCCCTGAACTGGCATATTACGCCGAACAATTACGGGCCGCCTGGCCACCGCCTTCCCCCGGCTTTCACCCGCGCTTTTTTGAAGGCGGCAAGATTCAGCTTCTTTTGTTATTTGGTGAGGCAGTTGAATGTTACAGGCAACTGGACGCTGAAGTCGATGCCTGGTTCCTTGATGGGTTCACGCCAGCAAAAAATCCCGCAATGTGGTCGGATGCCTTATTTGACCAGATCGCACGGCTTTCAAAGCCCGGCACCCGGTTCGCCACCTTCACAGCCTCGGGTTTCGTCAAACGCGGTTTAGCCGACCGCGGATTTAAAGTTGCAAAAACAGCCGGGTATGGCCGCAAGCGCGAGCGACTTGTTGGCACCATGAATACAAACCATACGCCCGGAAAAACCAATGCAGCACCTGAATGGTCCCGCCTTGGCTCAACCCATGAGGGGCCAACAACAATTATTGGTGCAGGCATTGCCGGGCGGTCACTTGCCGCCGCTCTTGCGCGGCGCGGTATGGAAGTTTCCCTCATCGCAGGCAAGCGCCCAACCGGCAGTCATGTGCCTTCCGCAATTTTGGCCCCCGCGTTTCAAGCGGGCGAGCAACCGACAACACCTTTCACGACCGCAAGCTTTGCACAAGCATGCTGGTTACCGGCTTACGCGGATGCCTGGGCCGCGAAGCGCGGCGTCGAAGTGATGGCGGTCAGTTCAGAGGAAAAAAAGCGACAAAAACGTATCTTCGCCAAACTGGGCTGGAGCCAAGATTGGCTCAGAGAGACAGATCAAGGACTTTATTATCCCAGAACCGGCAGCATCAACACCGCACTTGCGCTCAACACCACTTACAGCGACACGCTGATTGAACCGGGCACCATTGAGCGCATCAAAAAAACATCCTGTGGCTGGGCGATTTACGGTGCTCTCGGCGTTCGTGAAACAGCGAATTTGATCCTGGCCACCGGCCCAGGCACCGAAAAGCTTATCCCTGGCGGCAAGGAAGTTGGTTTCACGTCACGCGCAGGCCAGATCGAGTTCCTTTGCGAAAACCATCCGGATATTCCGGCTCGCAGCCTTGCGGCCAGCGGTTATATCACAGCACCAATCGCGGGCCAGCAAACGCTTGGTTCCACCTTTTCAGATCATGAGGATGATCCGGTGCTGGATCCAGCTATCAGCCCGGCCGCAACTAAAGAAATTCTTGAAAAAATTGAAACAGAGTTCGGTGCTTCGATACCCCAAAACTTGCTCATTAAATCCTGGGCTAGTTTGCGGGCGGCCACAACTGACTATACGCCGGTTATCGGCCCCATCCCCGACTGGGGTGCCGCCCTGATCCAATATGCGCCACTTTCCAAAGACAGAAAAATCACAGGGCTCGGCGACATGCCGTATCAGGAAGGGCTTTATGCCTTTGCGGGCTTTGGATCAAAGGGATACCAACAGGCACCTTACGCCGCTGAATATTTAGCTGCCCACCTGACAGGGGACCCACTAACAATGGCACAGAATGTTGCCGCTTACCTGCACCCTGCCCGCCTGTTTATCCGGCGATTGGTGCGCAGCGGAGCACAGTAATCAGCCAAGCTTTTCTTAACTAGCCAAGCTTTTCTTAACTAGACAGCCTCTTCCTCGGATAACTGCTTTTCAACCTCTTCAAGATCTGCGATTTCCTGCTTTTTCTTTTTAACAATCGGGCGCATCGCCAGTGGAAACCCAAAAATAAACAGTATCAGTCCACCAAAAACCCAATTCACTATTTGCATCCGTTCATGATCAAACGTACCAAACTGATCAAACAGCACCCAGTATCCCAGTGGCACCATGACTATGCCCGCATAGCCAAACCAACTATTAAGCTTGATATAAAGGAGTGTTGACCGCGCTCGTCGTATCTGGAGGCGCACCAGAGAAAGGGTATCTTCGCCGTGGTCGTCCCATGCACCGCGGCGGATATGGACAGCAGCCCAAACAGTGAGGCTGCAGTAAAACATGCCAAGCAATCCAAGAAGCGTTGACGACAACGAGACAAAATCAACAAAACTGCCAAACAGTATCACACCAACAACCGACATGAGAATTTCGACCACGAAATTCACACGCATACGCCACCATACAAATTGGGCATTCCTGGCCATCTTCGCCATATCCACCGGCGGCGTATCCTGCCACATGCCTTGCAGGTCATCCCAGTTAGGCATTCCGTTACCGTTTGTGCCGGTTTCGTCAACCATTGGCCTGTCCTTGTTTCAGTGTTTCCTTAAGTGCAGCTTTCGCCCTGCTAAAGCGTACCATGGCATTATTTTCGCTGATATTGAGCGCCTCACCGATTTCCTTGTGAGAAAAGCCCTCAAGCGCCAGCGTCGTAACCTGACGGAGAGGTAGCGGCAGTGCCCGCACCGCTTGCAGCAAATACGAGCGCTGCTGACCCCGATAGATGCTATCCTCCAGCCCATCACCGTCTGCAACCAAATTTTCGTCCAGCACGGCTTGTCGGGGCTGGCGTACCGCTTTGGCTACATGCGTGATGCAACGATTTTGGGCAACCTTGGCAATAAACCCCTTGAGGCTTCCCGTCCCTTTGAACTTAGGCAGCGCCTGCCACAGCGCTAAGGATACATCCTGCATCAATTCCTGCTGCAAAGCCGGATCAGCCTCATAAGAGGATACGATCCGGCTTAACATGGCACCGTTTTCCTGAAGTATCAGCTTAAAATCCACGGTGTTTCTTTTCCTGCCTTATCAAAGCTTTAGGGCAAGATCAGGCTGCATCAAGCATAACTTCACTTTCAAGCTTTTTCGCTGTGAGCCTGGTGAGCACATAAACGCCAACAAAGGCCACTGCAAGCGATGCCCCTATATGAGCATAGTCAGCCACGCCGTTAAAGATCAGGCTGGACAGGCTCACCATCTCCGAGAGGATCGGCAGGAAGAAAGCGCCTTCAGGCAATTTCGACGCACCGAATATCTTCACATACGCCATAAACATCGGCAGCATCATGAACATAGAGATATAGCTTTGGCCTTCCTTAAAGCTTTTCACCTGAATGCTGATGAAAAGCTGCGTTGCAGCGATCAGGATCGCAAAAGGAATTAGTTGAAGGATGATCAAGGGCACCGTCGAAACATTCATATGCAGCGCAATCGGCAGTTCGCCTGCTGGTGCCAACGACACCGCAATCATGAAGGTTGCCAGTGCCAAAAGCGTACCCACGATACTGAAGGTTGATACCATCGCCAGCTTTCCAAGGATCACACCAAGCGGCGAAATAGGCTGCGCGAGCAATGGCTGCATGCTGTGGCGTTCACGTTCACCGGCAAGCGTATCCACCGCAACAGACAGACCACCGATAAAGGGGGCCATAATAATCAGCATAACGAACATGCCGCTCATGGTCTGCGTAATAAACCCCTCTTCCGCCACATCATAGCTGGATGTCACAATCGGGCTGACGATTGCAGGGGGCATACCGCGCGCGGTCAGGCGGATACCGGCAATGTAACCGCTATATCCATCAACCGCACCTCTGACTTCCCGGCCCTTCTGGATACCGTTCTTTGATCCTTCATCCACATATAACTGGGCCATTACCATGCGCCCATTCCCCAAAAGCTCGCTGTAATTGTCAGGCAGTATCAACAAAGCATCAGCCCCTTCGGGAAGGCTTGCTGGCACATCAGCACCCTCAAACGGGGTAACCGTGATCTCTTGCTTTTCCAGGAAGGCAACCAATCCAGGTGCTTGCTCCATATGTGACATCACAAGCCGGGCCTGTTGTTCTTCTGCATCGCTATCACGGCTCAGCATGAAAATAACGCCCATAAACACCGGACCGAGAAGCGCGAAAGAAAAGGCGGCGACAAGCATACGCCGGTCCCGCATCATGTCTGTAAGTTCTTTTTTATAAACTGTCAGAGCCTGGCGGTTCATGCTGCTTTTCCTTCTGTGTTTTCTTTATGGTCCAGCTTTTCTTTTTGGCCGGTAAGCACCACGAATGCTTCTTCCAAGTTTGGTTGTTGCGCGCGTGCGACTAGTTCCCCTGGCGATCCTTCGGCGCAAACAACACCATCTGCCATCATCACGACATGGTCCGACAGCGCTTCAACTTCCGCCATCACATGACTTGAAAGCAATACGCAGTGCCCAGCGGCTTTCAAGTCCAAAAGAATGGAGCGCAGCAACCGGATATTCATCACATCCAGACCACGTGTTGGCTCATCCAGTACAATATTGCTGGGTTTATGCAGAATTGCCCTGGCAAGCGCCACTTTCATACGCTGCCCCTGGCTAAAGCCCTCTGTTCGGCGGTCAAGTATGTCGCTGAGGTTCAACGTCTCGGTAACTTTATCAATCGCAGTAGTGAGCGCACTGCCTGTCAGGCCGTGCAACTCTGCAAAATACTCCAAATGCTCGCGTGTTGTGAGGCGAACATAAAGGCCGAAACTATCCGGGAACACGCCCAGGCGGCGCTGCGCCGCCATAGTGTCTTCCGCCACGGTTAGCCCATCAACAGTCACCGACCCTTTATCGGTTTTCAACAAGCCGGAAATTGCCCGCAAGGTGGTTGTTTTACCGGAGCCATTCGCCCCCAAAAGCGTTGTGATGCTGGCGTCGCCTGCAGTAAAGCTCACGCTTTTCACTGCTTGCACATCGCCGTAGGCCTTCGCCAATTCTTTAACAATAATCATCGCTAATCCCCCTTACTGCACGTTGCCGTTAGCACCAACCACCAGTGGCAGGCGGTCTACATGGCTTAAGCAACTGATATCTAGTGCCTGTGGGTCTAAGGTTTCCAAAAACTCACCAAGAAGTTCAGGCATACAGGCAACATGACTTGTATTGTGGCCTGTGCCTTCAACAATGATGTGGCGACCATTCGGAAAGCCCTTCATCCAGTGTTCGCCGAGCGGCGGCGGCGTCACGGGATCCAGGTCACCAGACAGCACAAGCGCGGGCACATCGCTTGCCGCAGGTGCAAAAAAATCAGGTGCCGTAGGACGCATATAGTCCCAGCCGGCGCAGTAGCCCGACCAAATACGGTAATAGCTATCGCGGGCAAAGCTATCCGCGCCTGCGGCTGCTGCCGCCTCGGCATCGGCGCTTGCGACATCCTCCCCGCACAAAAGTGAAAGGGTGCTGCCCATATACATGGTGTCAATTACAGCACTCCCGTTCATCAAAGAGGCAAGCAGGGGCGTCAGGTTTCCACCGTGCGCTTCATTCACCACATACGGCAAAATGGTTGTACCTTCCGCACCGTACATAACCGAGCGAATGCTCTCGACAATGGTTTCAAACTGCAGTGGCAGTTCCACATATTTGCCAGAGACCGGGTCGATCCCTTTAAACTCAAGCTCGCCGTTCGCAGCGCGTTCAACCAGGTCATTCACTTGCCCTTCAAAATCCGGGAAGGCTGCATTGCACGAGGCCTGTGCCTTACAATCATCGGCCAGTTTTGTAAGGGCTCGCTGCGCGCTTGAGGGTGCTGACATGAAAAGCGATGTATCTGGCGGCAATACCCCGTCAACAATGATGCTGCGCACACGCTCTGGATAGCGCTTCAAATAAAGGGACACGGATTTCGTACCATAAGAACCGCCCCAAAGGTTCAACTGGTCATAACCAAGCCGCGCACGGACTTCATCGGTATCCCGCATGATATTCTCAAGTGTGAAATAGCGCACATCAATGTCATGCTGGCTGCGGCATTTTTCCGCCACCTCCTGTGGCTCCATCAGTGTATCTTCCAGGCTGTCAAATGTGCAGCGCAAGCCATAGGACTTGCCTGTCCCACGCTGGTCGATCAGCACAATATCCCGCTCTTTCCGAATTTCATGAAATGCGAGCCGTGCAAAACCGCCGTATTCGCCTGCAGCCTGCCCCGGGCCGCCTGCGAAAATCACGAACGGATCCGACGCTGGTGTTGAAGACGTAGCCGACAGTACAGCCACATGAACCCGGATTTGCACACCTCCCGGGTTGTTGTAATCAAGCGGTACATCGATGCTACCGCAATTGATGCGTTCTTTAACACCGCTGATAAAACAGGGTGTCAGATTCAAAGTTTCTTTTGGTTGCGCTTCCTGCGCGGTGGCCGGTAGTGCCGCCATTAGCGCAAAAAGGTAACAAGCTGTCGTTGCTCGGGTTTTATGTCTCACGTATTGTCCTCTCGTGACTGCACAGCCATTCATTAGCCGTGGTGTCCTTCTAGACAGGAAACGGAGAAAAAGCTTACAAACTTTTTCCCCGTTTTTTTAATATGCTGATTTTCAAGAAGAAATTAATCAGTGCCCAACAGCGTCCCTTCCTTTAAGAACCTGCTCTTTTAAGCGCCCATCAAGTTCCGTCAGGTGATCGAACCGATGTGAGAAGGTCCCTGTACCCTGGGTCGCCGACCTAAGCTCAACGATCAGATCGCGCATTTCGGAAGCTGGCATCTGTGCGTCAACCTGATCCCAGCCAGGCCAGCCCTCACGCGCATCATAGCCAAGTATTTGGCCGCGCCGGGATGAAATAATCCCGTTTACCTTGGCAATATAGGCGTTCGGTGCCATCACCTGAACTTCTTCGATCGGCTCAAGGAGAACCGGGTCACAGTCAGGCAAAGCTTCAGCCATTGCCTTGCGGCCCGCCGTTTTAAACGCCATGTCAGAGCTATCTACATTATGATGTTTGCCATCTTCCAGTGTAACCGCAACATCGACTACCGGAAAACCAAGCGGACCTTCCTGAAGGTACTCTTTCACACCTGCTTCGACGCTACCGATATATTGTTTTGGAATAGCCCCGCCAGTGACTTTATCATCAAATTCAAAGCCCGCACCAAGAGGCTGCGGCTTCACATTAATCACAACGTCGCCGAACTGGCCATGCCCTCCAGACTGTTTTTTATAGCGCGTGTGCTGGATTTTACTGCGGCGAATAGTTTCCTTGTAAGGAACCTGCGTTGGAACAAAGTCAACATGTACACCGTATTTCTCCGCAAGCCGGATGTTTGCCGCACGCAAATGGATTTCGCCCTGCCCCCAAAGCTGAAACTGGCCCGTATCCGGACAATGGATCAACTGGTAGCTCGGGTCTTCTTCCATCAACTTGGCAAGCGCCTCGGAAAGCTTGGCTTCGTCTTTCCTTTCATGCACTTCAACGGCTGTGGCATATACCGGCTGTGGATTATCGGGTGATGGCGCTTCTGCGCAGCCCAGGGTTTTGCCTGTCGCGATGCCGTCAAGTCTGGCGATGGCAATTATATCACCAACCGACGCCTGCGAGGTTTTCTTCAATTCCGTACCCTCAATACTAAACAACCCGGAAATTTTCGTACCGGCGATTTCTTTACCCTCTGAAATCGTGCCTTCGATCACACGCCCAATGGATATTTTGCCCATGTGTGGCAAATGTCGTGTTTTGAGGATATAGGCACTAGAAGTAGTTGAGCTTTCTGGTTTTAGGCGCTCGGTTGCAAACTGCGAACCCGGCATTTCGTGGCGCAGCGCCTTCAAAAGCCGGTGCAACCCAAACGACTGGGTCGCGCAGCCCATCATCACTGGCATAATGCGCCCCGCCTGCATATCTTCCGCCAAATCCTGGAAAATTTCTGCAGAGGAAGGGTCAACATCTTCCAATAACTCTTCCATTAGTTCATCATGGAAATCGGCAATTCGCTCCATCATCTGGAAGCGATCATCCGCCACTTGGTCAGCCAGACTCTCTGGCATATCAATCCGGGTACTTTGACCGCCGGTTTCATAGTGATAGGCCCGCTTCGCCGCTAAGTCGACAAAACCTGTTATATTGCCGTCTTCCCTGAGCGGGACATGGCGCAGCACAGCAGGAAGTGCGCTTACCTGGTCAAGAGCCTCAGCAAGATCCCTTATATGCACTTCGGTATGATCAATCTTGTTGATAAACAACATGTGAGGAATACCATCTTTTTCCAGGTCATGCAGCAAGGGGCTAAGCGCCTGAATTTTATTTGGCTCAGGTTCCACCACCACAACCGCCACGTCAGCAGCGTGTACTGCATTGCGCATTTCCTGGGAAAATTCGATTGAGCCCGGACAATCAAGGAAAATATAGCGATCACCCAGATATTCCGCCGAAGCAACATTCAAATCCACGCCCATGCCAAGTTTTTTGGCTTCGATGCTATCGTCACCAAAAACCCGCTCACCGTTTGCCCGGCGGCGGGTCGTCTTCGTATGAAATAATAAATTCTCTAAAAGCGTTGTTTTTCCGCTGGAATATGGGCCCACGAGTGCAACAACCCGCGGGCCAGATAGAGTGCCTTTTGCCATTTTCTACCTCCGTCCGGTTTTGGCGTCCAAAAAGAACCAGGTGCCGACAGCACAGGGCAATCTGTCGGGGAAAAGCATAAGCATGTGCCGTTAAGCGGACGCTAACCATAGCAGAAACAATGGGGGCGGCCAAACCTACTGCGGCTTCAGAAAAGATAGTTATAATTCCACCTTGTTTTCAAATAGTTAAAGAGCAAAGCGAAAGAAGGACATAAAGCCAATCATTGCGTATTATGATACGAGTCGGGCTGCGGGTCTTGTTCGCTTGCCACCAAGCATGTTAAGCGCAGCGCGAAGAATGCCGTGAAGGCCAAGCTAAAAAGAAAAGGGACCGCCATGAGTACTGTTGAGATTGTTGAAGTTGGCGCACGGGACGGCCTCCAGAACGAGGCTGTGCATTTCTCTACAAAACAGAAAGTCAGCTTAATCAATCAAGCGGTTGAAGCAGGTATAAAACGCCTTGAAGTCGCGAGCTTTGTACACCCCAAACTCGTACCCCAGATGGCAGATGCAGAAGCCGTTACCGCAAACCTGCCCGACAATAGCGCGGTGGAATATATCGGGCTTGTCCTTAACAAGCGTGGTTATATGCGGGCACTTGCAACGTGCGAAGGCAACAAACGCGGCATTGATGAAGTGGGCTGCGTGACCACAGCTTCAGATACCTTCGGCACCAAAAACCAGGGCCAGACGCGTGCGGAGACTATTGAAGAAACTAAAGCTATCATGGCGCTCGCCAAGCGCGATGGCCTCAAAGCGCAAGTAACCATCTCAACTGCTTTCGGCTGCCCATTTGAAGGGGAAATAGCCCGCCAGACAGTGCTTGATATGGCCAAGCAACTCGCCGAGTCCGAACCGCGCGAAATCGCAATCGCCGATACGATCGGCGTCGCTGTGCCCAATCAGGTACGCGATATGTTTGCCGCGTTGAAGGAAGCCATTCCCCACATTCCCCTAAGAGCGCATTTTCACAATACCCGCAATACCGGCATCGCCAATGCCTGGGCTGCGTATGAGGCGGGTGCATCAATTCTCGACAGCAGCGTAGCGGGGCTTGGTGGTTGCCCCTTCGCGCCGCGAGCTACAGGCAACATCGGCACTGAGGATCTTTTATATATGCTAGACCGCTCTGGCGTTAAAAGCGGTGTCAACCTGGAACAAATGATCAGCCTATCCCACTGGATTGAGGATATTCTGGAACGCCCCGCCCCTTCGATGGTCTCGCAGGCAGGCGGTTTCCCAAAGATATAAAGCGTAGCCAACAGCCCAAACGGGGTTCTTGCAGGCAAAGCAAATATGCCTCTCGTTAGCCCAGGCTTGGTACTATCCTGAAAGTAAAGGAGCATGCGCCGCAGTACCGGAAGGGTTTACGGTACGGTGCATTCGCTTCGAACGCTGCGGGCAAGGCCCGCTATTGGTTTATTCAAGCGCGCTGAGGCCATGCGGCTTTGTCAATGAGTGCTCGGAAAATTCAGGTGGGCTATGGCTGATACTTTCCCAAAAGACATTAAAGAACCATCCAAACCCACATAAAAAACAGGATTACATTACTAAGAAAAAAGAGCCTGAAACGTAGCAATACATTGTTACCACTCACATGGACAATCGTGTGTATAAACCGCACGGCAACGAACGCCCAAGCAGCATAAACAAGCACCACATCCACACGGTCAAACACCGCCGCAAGAATGCCGCCCACAAAAAACAGGGTCGGCATTTCAAACTGGTTTAAATAATTTCGCTGCGCCTGTGTCACAGTGTCTGGCTCACCTGTTCCCTGTAACAGGCGGAAATATTTAGGGTCGGTTTCACCCGCAGCAAACGCCTTTAACCGGCGTCGCATCAAAAGCAAAAGGACGCTGAAAATCAGCGCCCCTTGTGCCACCATTGGATAAAGAACGGTTTCTTTCATGTTATTTTGCCTCCGCGTATAATCTTCCGCCCTGTTTTACACGGGCAAGCACCCGTTTAGCTATAGCGTTATCGGGTTTTAACGCCAGTGCTTTGTGCAAATCAGCAAGCGCTTCCTGCTGACGACCCATCGCAGCCTTCACGTGGCCGCGGTTCACATAAGCACGCCAATACAAACGGTTCTCGCCGATCGCACCCGAACATGCCTTTTCCGCGCTTGTCAGGTCACCGCGCGCTAAATCAACAGCACAAAGGTTATTATAGGCCGCCAGTAAAGTTTCACCACGCAACGAGCCCTTCAGCGCGTGCTTGAACAATTTAGATGCCCGGTCCAAATCACCGGCGCGCATTGCCTGGTCTGCTTTTGCATAAGCGGTGTTTTTATCCATATAAAACACTTGGGCCTCTGCGGGTGCCGCCACGCCAGCAAATGTAACGGTTGCGGCAATCAGTGCTGTTTTTACAAACTTTAACATTTTTATCTCCTCACATCTTTTTAAATTCAATGCGGTTTTTAGCCGAATAGCTGGGTTTGGGGGGTCAGCTTCAGCAGATATAAGTAACCAATTTTGTATATTAACTGTTGAATTCATGATATTTGATATTCATATATGAATTGCTATAAACACAATTTTATCCCTGCACCTTTTTTGGGAGTGGCTTATGTTCAACTGGGATGATCTGAAATATTTTCTTGCGATGGCAGACGAAGGCAGTCTATCTGCCGCTGCCCGGAAACTGACAGTCAGCCAACCAACCCTATCGCGGCGGCTCACTGCGCTGGAAGAAGATATTGGTTCCGAGCTCTTTTCAAGGACCCGAACCGGATTGGAGATGACTGCGCTCGGCGAACAATTGGTGCAGCATGCGCGCCATATGCAGGATGATGTACATTCAGTCGAGCGATTGATCACCGGCCATGACAGCAGTCTCAAAGGTAGCGTTATTATATCCTGTACTGAAACACTTGGCACAGAATGGCTGGTGAAGCACACACGCCCCTTCCACGATCAATACCCTGGCATAACGGTTGAGATCAAAGTTGCGAACGCCACCTCAGACCTGATGCGGCGTGAGGCTGACATTGCGCTGCGCATGTTCCGACCCGTGCAAAATGATCTGGTCGCAAAAAAAGCCGCTTCATTGAATTATGGATATTACGCCAGCAAAGAATATCTGGAGCGCATGGGGCGCCCAAAATCACTGTCAGACCTGAAAAACCATAATTTTATCCTGCCCCACGATGAAATTCTCGCACACACAAACAAAGATAGCCACGGAGCTTTCAGGCCACCTGCCATTGACGCTTCCTTCCGGTCTAACAATCTGGTCACGCTGGAGTCCGCTGTACGGGAAGGGTTTGGCGTTGGTGCCTATAGCTGTATCCGTGCGCACGGTGACAATAATCTTGAACGGCTTTTTGACGATTATACGGTCTATAGCTCGGAACTGTGGCTTGTCAGTCATGCTGAATTGCGGCGAAGCGCCCGCATTCGCGCAATGTATGATTACCTTGGAAACCTTCTAGCCAGCCATAAAGCGGCTTTTGCCGGCACAGCCTGATAATGTTTGTACTGCTTTAAGCTATATGGCTATTTTTCTCGGCTGCCGAAATAATGTACGGCATGCACTTGGTTGCCGTTGCCTTTATAAATCAGCTCTTCAAAACAGCCCTTCGCCATCATGATGCCGCGACCATGTTTTTTACCATGCCCGTCAGATTCGGAAAGATAGGCCGAATAGTCAAAACCGTCGCCGCCGTCATTGATTTCAAAGTAAAGCCTGTTGGGTTCACGCTTAAATTCAACGGTTACAACGCGGTCACAGAATTCGAGCATCGAACGGCGGCGTTCGATTTCTTCTGCCAGTATACCATCCTCAATCAAACGGCCTTTTTCGTCGTGACCAATGCCCAAGCAGCCATGCTCGACACCGTTGATAAACAGTTCCGTCAATCCAATAGCGATTGGCATAGGGTTTGGGCATGTCATTGACAGCATTGTCGCCAGATTTTGCGCCTCCCGGCGGGTTTTAAAGCGAAACTGGCCCTGCACAATCTGCCCGATTGCCGACGACCGTTTTTGTAATTCTGATCGCAGCAGACGTATGCGCGCAAACTCTTCGATCTCAATTGAAATCACAAGGCGCAGCGCGCGCTGCCCAAGCCTTGCATCAACCACTTTGCTGGCCCCGTGCGCCTGCAGGGCCTCTTCATCATACCCTTGTTCGTGATCAACAATAGCAATCAACGGGCCACCTGCACCGCGAAATGCAGGATCGATATGATCAATACAGTCTTCCAGGCTAATGCCCGGTACAGTAAGGTCGATAACAAAGGCACCCAAATGTTTATATTTTTTTATGGTGATACCGGCAAGGCCCTCAGGCTCTGCTGCTTCAGCGACCTTGAATTCTCGGCACGCAATATCCTCAACCAAAGCTTTCAATTGGCCACCCTCTGGCACAAAGGCCACCACAATCGGCTGCTTGGTATCAATATCAATATGCTTCATCAAGTGTCACCCCGATCCGGGTGAATAGCAACAGCGGTAAGGTCGTCCGGCAGCAACGACGGCTGGCCATCAAAAAAGCGACGCAGCAGGCGCGTAATCAGTCGGTGCCGGTCAGGGTGCTGGGCCTGTTCTTCCACCCAGGCGATAAGGCCGTCTTCACCAAGCATCTCACCGCTGGATTGCGGTGCTTCGATCAGGACATCAGAGTAACAGAACAGGCTCTCATCCGGCTCAAGCTTGTCTTCGATGTTGATATAATCTGGCTTGTTAATGATCCCTACGGGCACCCCCGTACTGTCAAGGAGCCGTACGCCGCGGTCGCTGATTACCATTGGCCGCGGGGCACCTGCACCCGAGTAAACCATATGCCCGGTTTTGTGATTAACCACGGCATAGAACATGGTGGCAAACTGACCTAACGGGAAACTCGGCGCTAACACGGCGTTCAACTCAGTGAGGAATTTTGCAGGGTCAACACGTGCCCGCAAAAAACGCGCCATCGTTGCGTGCACCCGGAAGGTATTCAGCGCGGCACCAACACCGTGCCCGGCTATATCAAGCACAAATATCCCGAGCCTGTCATCAGGCAGGTCCCAACACCCCCATAGATCACCGCCAAGTTCGAAGGACGCCCGGTAAAAGCTTTCGATTTTGGTTTGGCTTGCCTTTTCAACCTCGCCTATTGTGGCAGGATCCGGGAGCAGCGATTGCTGCATCTCACGGGCCATCACCAGCTCGCTTTGCATCCGCTGGCGGAAATCGCTCAGGCTATGGATCAAGAAACGGTTTTCCAGATGCATACGCACGCGTGCTAAAAGCTCAGGCTGATTGATCGGTTTGGAGACAAAGTCCGTAGCCCCCGCCGCAAATACCTCCACCCTTTCCTCAGGGGTTTCAGACGCAGACTGAACCAGTATCGGGAGGCCCCCAAAACGTTCGTCTGCACGCAGTTCGCGGCAGACCTCATAACCAGAAACGCGCGGCATATTAAGATCAAGCACCAGAATATCTGGGGCCTCTTTCGCCACTATTTCCAACGCTTCGTCACCGTCAGCAGCATAAAGGAGGTTTTGGTAGCCGCCTCTTGATAAGCACATACCAATCATCTGGCGCATGAGTGCCATATCATCAACAATCAGAATCCGCGCAGCATAAACGCTTTGCATCAGCTCCTGGTTTTCTTCGTCGTTTCGGGCGGTATTAGACGTCACCTAAAAACCCTCAATATTGTATTTCAGCAATAAATATACCTGCTCGGTGACGCTCAGCCGTCAAGAAGGTCAGACAATTTAGTCAGCTTCAGCATGCTCGCCACATGGCCTTGTGCACCAATAACCGATAGCCGCCAACCAGCAGTATCCGCTTGCTCGCGCGCAATCAAAAACATGCCAAGCCCAGCAGAATCAACCATATCAACCGCCGACAAATCAAACTCGCAGCTATCTACATTCTGCTCGGAAATATCCTTCAAAAGTTGGCGGAAGCTAACATTTTCAGAGAAAGTAATATCCCCGCTGAACACCACTTGTGCCTTGCCGCCTTGGTTATTGATACGATAGTCCATCTATGGGTCCTTCCGTTCTAAAATAATTCTATATTATCATCATCGTCTTCGGCATCACCTGCTGCAAGGCCCGACGCCGCCGGGCTGCCAAATAACTCAACATTGTCGTCATCATCGGCAGCACCATCAATAGTTGTTTTCACTGAAGCATTTGTAGTGCCCGGCTTCAAGAGCATTCCTTGCACAAAACGCTCGCGCATTTCACCAAGCGAGCATTTTTTGATCACCTGGCTAAGCCATTCCTCCATCATTTCGCTGTCATCTTCAATCGGCGGCAAACCAGAACCCACATAGGTTTCTTCCGCCAGATCATGCGAGACATCCCTCAGCACAGACATGGTCATCCGCACACCGTCTAGCTGCTGCTGGGCTTTATCCTGGAATTGGAAGCGCATAATCACGGTCGACATATCTTCCTGTAGCTTTTTTGAAAGCTCGGCAGACGCTGTTAATTTACCCTGGAAATTCACGTTCTGCGATACCAGCGCTTTCATCATACCTTCGATGCGATCTTTGGCTTTTAGGTTACCGCTCATGTCCAGGCTGGCGATCGACTGTAACTGCTCGTGGCCTTCTTCAATGCCCCGATGCACCGCATCGACCCGTGTCCTCAAAGTGCCTGCAAGCAGGTTGATATCCTTTGAAAGTTGGCGCACCTCATCAGCCACCACACCAAAGCCTTTGCCGGCCTCACCTGCGCGGGTCGCCTCGATTTTTGCATTCAATGCCAACAGATTGGTCTGTTTGTTGATCTGTTCTATCTCGCCGATATGACGCACCACCTCTTTCACATCAATCGCAACATCATCAAGCGCATAAACAAGTGTCATTGCCGTTTGGGACAACTGCAAAACATTCATGATGCCTTCAGAGAAAACCTCCTCCAGATAGGTGATGATATCCTGAAGAGCCAAGGTTTCACTACCCAGTTCCACAAGCGACGCAGCCTGTACGATCTCGGTCATGCCTAAATTTTGTTCCTGGGCATTTTCTACAAGTCGGTGGAAAAGAGCATTCAGGTCGTCTGTGCTGGTTTCAACAAGCCGGGCAACAAGTCCGATTTCATGGTCAAGAGTGACAAACCCCCGCCCCAAAACGTGGTGCAACTCAAGCCAGCGTTCCAGCGCTTTCGCAAGGATTTCTTCGCGTCCAGCAACGGTGTGGGCACCTTCAGCCAGCTTCTGAATATTTACGTCACCTGCCAAAACCATTCTACTTTCCAATGTAAAGCTTTTCACATCTTCGCTGATCAGCCTTATCAGACCGTTAACCATGGATGTGAAAACGTTATTTTTTTCCTGAAGGCCAACATCTTTCTTCAATAGCCGACGCTATCCTCGACAAAGGTAACTCGACCTCGACCCCTCCAACTTCTTTAGCAACCCGCGGCATGCCATACACAACGCAGCTATCCTCGCTTTGGCCTATCGTAAGGCTGCCACCGCGGCGTAGCGCAAGCATGCCGCGCGCGCCGTCTCGGCCCATGCCGGTAAGCAGAACAGCAACGACACGTCCGGCAAAATTCTCCACCACAGATTCGAACAGCGCATCGACACTCGGCCTGTGACCCGATATTGTCTCTTCCTCGCTCTGCTGCAGCACATACCCTGTGCCCTTCTTGGCTATACGCAGATGCTTGCCACCCTGCGCCACATAGCAATGCCCCTGCTCAAGCGGAGCATCGTGTACTGATTCCAACACATCCATGCGGCTCACCATGTCCAACCGCTCGGAGAAACCTGCGGTATAAGCCTCTGGCATATGCTGAACAATCACTACAGGCGGGCTATCTGCTGGCAAAAGTGGCAAGACTTCCTTAATCGCAACCACGCCCCCCGTTGAAGCACCGATCACGATCAGGTCCACTTTTGATTTACTTTTGATTCCAACAACTGATTGTTTTGTTAAATAGGCTGGTGGTCGTATTTTAGCTTTGGAGGCGGCCTTAACCTTGCTGACAATTTCGGCACTCATCCGTGCAAAATTAGTTTGCAGGTCGTAGTTGGGCTTACCCACAATATCACAGACACCCATCTCAAGAGCCCTAAGTGTCTGAGCCGTACCGCGCTGGGTCAGCGAAGATATCATTACCACCGGCATCGGCCGCAAAGCCATCAGCTTTTCAAGGAAACTCAGGCCATCCATTTCCGGCATTTCGATATCAAGCGTCAAAACATCGGGGTTTAAGTCCTTGATCATTTGGCGCGCAATCAACGGGTGCTCAGCGGTGCCAACCACGTCAATTTCCGGGTCGGCCGAAAGCACACTCTTCAGGATCTGCCGCACGAGTGCACTATCGTCTACAATCAATACTTTAATCAAAGCTCTGACTCCAAAAACTCTGGCCCAAAAACTCTGGCCCAAAAAACTCTGGCCCAAAAAGCTCTGGCCCAAAAAACTCTGGCCCAAAAAGCTCTGGCTCCGTTTGCCTGTAATCAATCAAAAAGTTCGATATCACCGCCCTCGTCCTCCTCGGTAGAAATATTGTGCTGATAGCGGGTCTCTTTGCTGAAGACCTTTCTGTCGGCGGCGCGGCGCATCAACAATCTGTCAACTTTGCCGGTGGCGGGAAAATAATGGATGCGCCTTGCGTGGTCGCCGCGTAAATCCTTAGCGACTGCAGTAAATCCTTCATTCTTCAGATAATCTTCAACAAAATCTGCATTGCGGTGCCCCACATTTCCGCCCGTACCGATCACATTACCCCCACCAAACAATTTGATCTCCAGCCGGTCACGCGGGCAGCCATAATGCATAATTTCATTGATCAGGATTTCCATCGCGTGATTTCCGTACCGCATCACCGAGTTGCTAACCTTCCAATCCCCCGGCTCTCCCTCAGGCAGCATAAAATGATTCATGCCGCCAACGCCCGTTTCCGGGTCCCGGATACAGGCAGAAACGCAACTGCCAAGCACTGTTACGATCATCTCGCTGGGCTCGCCGCTCACATAATGCTCACCAGGAAGTATCTTCACGACCATATGCTTGTATTTGCTATCGAAATAGCGCCGCACTTCGCTTGAGTTACGGCTTTGCACCCTACGGTCTGTCGGCTTTCTTAAGGCCATTTAGGCATTCACTTTCAAATTGGTTTTAATTCTGAAACTCGACCGCCCGACGGAAACAAGGTCAGGATGCTGCGCCACAAGCGACTCTGCGTGCCCAACATACAGAATACCATGATCATCAAGGTGTTCTACAAACCGGCTTATCAGTCGCTGTTGCGTTTCATGATCAAAATAGATCATCACATTCCGACAAAAAATCGCGTCAAATTTGGCTTTAATCGGCCATTCCTCCATCAAATTCAAATATTTGAAATGGATCATATCTTTCAGTTCCTGGCTCATAAGAGCCTCACCGTTCTCATACCTTACAAAACGTTTCTCAAGTGGCAGAGGGATCCCCTCACAGTCGGTTTCTCGGTAACGGCCCTTCCGCCCAACTGCCAGCATGTTGGTGTCGATATCGGTTGCCAGTATCCGTGTAAACCAGCCCGCTCCTTGCGGCAGAGAGGCTTTTACAGTCATGGCAATTGAATAGGGCTCCATACCCTTCGAACAGCCCGCCGACCAAATACGAAGATTTCTGTCGAAAACACCGGCCCGATTTCCTTCAACCCTTGCTTTCAGCACCTCATGACGCAGATGCTGGAAATGGTGGTCTTCACGAAAAAAGCGCGTCAGGTTCGTTGTCATCGCGTTAACGAAATCAGAGACTTCCTCTCTACCTTCTGTGCTCTCCAAAAACTTCAGATATGACGCGAAGTCTTTTAAGTTTAGCGCACGGATACGCCTTGCAAGGCGCGTATAAACCATTTGCTCCTTGTTCTCACGCAGGTTAATACCAGTACGCTCATATACAAGTGATCGCAGCACGTTAAACTCAGCCTGCCGGAACTTAAACTCTCGCGTCACCCTAGTCATCCCAATTGCATACCCTTACTTCACCCGAATGGGGCAGAGACCTGCCCCTTGGGGTGTTGGATCAGAATTCGGCCCAGTCATCATCCACCGAAGAAGAAGCGGCAGGCTTCGACTTGCGCGGTTTTTTCGGGGCAGGTGTTGATGCGCGCTCACGGGACCGAGGCTTAGACACCGCGCTGGCGATCTCATCGCCCGTATTGAAGAAAGAGACACGGTCAGCCATCACTTCAGACTGTTCTTCAAGCGTGCGGGCCGATGCAGCGGTTTCTTCCACAAGTGCTGAATTCTGCTGAGTCATTTCATCCATTTCTGCTATGGCCCGGTTGATTTCGGCGATGCCGGTTGCCTGCTCCTGGTTCGCCGAAGCGATTTCGGAAACAAGGCTGGTAACTTCACCGATTGAGGCCACAATTTCACCCAGTTGCTGGCCTGCTTCGTTGACCAGCTCTACTCCGTCTTTCACCTGATTGTTACTGTCGACGATCAGGCCTTTAATATCCTTCGCCGCTTCAGAAGAACGCTGCGCCAGTGCCCTTACCTCTGATGCCACAACCGCAAAGCCCTTGCCGGCGTCACCAGCTCGTGCCGCTTCAACCGCCGCATTCAAGGCCAACAGATTGGTCTGGAACGCGATCTCGTCAATCACAACAATAATATCAGAGATTTTCTGCGAAGATTCTTCAATCCGGGACATGGCACCAACAGCATCATTGACAACCTCGCCGCCTTTTTCGGCAACAGTGCGAGCCGTACTGCCCTGCCTGTTTGCCTGAGCGGCATTGTCGGCGTTGGTTTTAACCGCACCCTCCATTTCTTCCATAGCTGCAGCGGTTTCTTCAAGACTGGAGGCCTGTTGCTCGGTGCGCTGGGACAGGTCATTAGAACCATCAGAGATTTCGGTCGCGGCATTACTGACCTCGCCGGCACCTTTCATAATTTCAGCCATAACTTCTGAGAGCTTGTTGGCCGTTTCGTTGGAGTTCTGCTTCAGGTCGTTGAAAGTACCTTGATACTCGTTAGTAATGCGGGCTGTTAGATCACCTGCCGCCATTGTAGCCAGCATTGTTGCAACATCGCTGAGCCCTGCATCACACGTGCTGGCAAAATCATTGATGCCTTTCGACACATTTAACAAGAAGCCTTCTTTGCCTTCCAGGTTGATGCGCTGCGTCAGGTCGCCTGCAACGGCTGCATCGACAACATTGCCAATCTCATCTTCCACTGCGCGTTCAGCGGTTACATCGCCCCACTCGACCACCGTGCCCAAACGATTGCCCTCGGAATCGTTCACCGGGTTAGCAATCAAGGTAAACTTACGGCTTCCGACGCTGATTTCCGTGCTATGGATCGCTGAAAGGCTTTCGATCATGCCCCGCTGATGTGCTGGGTTTTTGTGGAACACATCCGGGTTGGCACCGATCAGCTTGCTGCTCTCGAAACCAGGCAGCACCTTTTGAATATCAGCTTCAGCAATCTTGAACATGCGCTGCATTGCTTCATTCATATAGCTGATTTTCATGTCGGCTCCGGCCACCATCACATTGGCCGTTACTTTATCGAGCGCCTGCTTGACTTGCGCGTTGGCGTCGGCTTCGGCTTTGGCGGCCTTTTCAGCTATCAGTTTTTCAGTCACATCAGACCATTCAACGGAAGTACCGATGCGCGTACCGTTTTCACCAGCCACAGGATTGGCAATCAGTACAAAGGTACGCCCACCCACAACGATCGATGTTTCATAGGTGCTGTCCAGTTTATCAAGCACCCCACGCTGGTGCGCCGGGTTTTTATGGAAAACGTCAATGTTCTGGCCGATCAAACTGCTGGCATTAAAATTCGCCAACTCTTTCTTCAGGTCGGCCTCGGCATTCTGCATGGTCGCAACCATGCTTTCATTCATATAAATGATATTGTAATCGTCATCCGCCAGCATGACATTTGTTTGTGTGCCATCAAGCGCCGTTTTGATGCGAGAATTCTCAGTAGCAATCGCTGCAGCCGCCCGCTCTTTAGCCAAACGATCTGTAATATCGGCCCATTCAACGCTTGTTCCAATCCGATGTCCAGTTTTGTCGTGAACAGGGTTAGCAATAAGGTCGAAAGTACGCCCACCTACCTCAATCCGGCCATCAAAAGTATCAGTTAGTCCCCCAATGATATTGCGTTGGTGAGACGGATCTTTATGAAACAAGTCAATATTGGTGCCCATCAATGAATTAGCATCAAAGTTTGGCAGATCCTTTTTAATGTCGCTTTCCGCATGCTGCATCATCGCAACCATGCTTTCATTCATATAGATGATATTGAAATCATTGTCGGCAAGCATCACATTAGTCTGTGCGCCGTCAAGTGCCGATTTAATCCGGCTATTCTCTGCAGTAACCTCTTTTGCAGCTTTTTCTTCGGCCAACTGCTCGGTCACATCAGACCATTCGACAGACGTGCCAAAACGCTCGCCATTGGCCTCCATAATTGGATTAGCGATCAAATCAAATGTCCGCACACCAATGTTAATTCGACCCACGAAAGTATCGGTGATTTCGCCAACAAGGCCGCGCTGGTAAGCCGGATTTTTGTGGAACTGGTCGATATTTGTGCCAAGTAGGCTGTTTGCATTAAAGTGTGGCAGCGCCTGCTTGATTTCAGGTTCTGCCACCTGCATCATCTCAACCATGCTTTCATTCATATACATGATGTTGAAATCATTGTCGGCGATCATGACATTCACATTGGCACCGTCGAGTGCGGCCTTGAGTTTCGCCACCTCCTTGGCTTCTGACGCTGCCTGCACCTGGGCTGTCACATCGCTGGCATATTTCACGACCTTGAAGGGGTTTCCATTGCGGTCGAAGATCGGGTTATAGGAGGCTTGAATCCAAACTTCCTGCCCATCCTTCCCGATACGCTTGAATTCGCCAGCTTCATATTCACCGTGGCCAAGCTTGCTCCAGAAAGCCCGATAGTCAGCACTTTCAGCATACTCAGGCTCCACAAACAATCGGTGATGTTTGCCCTGCACTTCATGAAACTCATAGCCCATCGCCGTCAGAAAATTATCATTGGCAGTAATGATTGTGCCGTCGAGGTTAAACTCAATCACTGCTTGCGACTTTTTGATCGCATTGATCTGGCCCTCAAGGTCTGTCATATGGTCTTCATCAACCGCGGCCGTCGCAGAGCCTTGACCTTGCGCTACAAAATAGGCAGCACCGATCATCACCACTGCTGTCGCCACCCAAATGTAAATTTGGCCCAATTGCGCTTCAAAATAGCTGTGCAATACCAATATCAATAGAAAGGCAACGCCAAACGCGGCACCTGTCCGGTTGAACCCTTGCATCGACGATGCTTTGTCGCCCGATCCACCTGCATTTGAAACACTAACATCTGACATGCTTGCCTCCTAAAGGCCAAAATATTCTAATTTAGAATTCATTTATTATTTCAAGGGTATACGCGCTATTCAGCAGCATTCGCCACTTGGTTCACCAGGCCGTCGATATCGAATAGTTTTTCGATCTCAAGAAGTGCCACCATGCGTTCATTGACGGTAATAAGCCCTGTCAGAAAACGTTGGTCGCCGCGGGCCTCGATTTCAGGCACCGGCAATATCTCTTCCGAGTTGATCGTCAAAATATCCGAGACGGCATCCACAAGTAGGCCCATTATCCGTTCACCAACCGCGATAATGATCATGACATGAAGGTCTGTCGCATTCGTAAGGCCATTGCCAAACCGGCAACGGAGATCAAAGATCGGCACGATGATGCCGCGCAGGTTCAAAACACCGCGCACATGCTCTGGTGTATTCGGTAGAATTGTGACCTCAACCCAGCCCTGAATTTCCCGCACAGCCATAATGTCGATGCCATATTCGTTATCATCCACCTTGAACGAAACAAATTGCACCATTTTGCCGCTTTCAGCCTCCTTGTCGTCGGCTCCACTTTGGAGCACACCGATCATCCTTGGATCGAAGCCTTGAGGCACATCAGTGTCTGCGGCCTTATCTTCAGCCATTATCGTACCTTCCTATGTCAGTCACGGCCCTCATAAAATGCATTTGAGGCCGCCCCAATCGTTTTAAATCCCGAGCATCAGTTATTCGGCTGCCACTTTGGTGCCGATGTCTTTTTCGTTTTTATTGCCGCTTCCCCGGCTGCTTTTATCCGTGTCATGCTGCACTTTCATTTTTGAAAGCCCATCAATATCAAGGATCAGGCATACACTGCCATTACCGAGAATAGTGGCAGACGCCACCCCTTCCACGGCCTTGTAATTTGTCTCCAGGGATTTGATAACCACCTGCTGCTGGCCTGCAAGCGCGTCAACAAGCAAGCCCACCGTGCGCCCACCCTCGGTTTCAACCAGTATTACCAAGCCTTTGGAAGGATCGGTAATACCGCCCTTAAGGCCAAAAATCGAAGCAACCGGCAAAACATGAATATATTCGCCGCGAATTCGAATTACATTGCCACCACCAACCATCTGTTCAACGTCTTTTGCTGGCGGACGCACGGTTTCAATAATAGCGTTGATCGGAATCACATACTTCTGGTCGGCGACACCAACAATCATACCGTCCAACACCGCAAGCGTCAGTGGCAGTGTCAGTTGGAACCGTGTCCCCCTGCCAGGGAAGGACTGTACCGACACCCGCCCACCAAGTGACTGGATATTACGGCGCACCACATCCATGCCAACGCCGCGTCCGGAAAGGTCAGTCACTTCGTCCGCAGTTGAAAAACCTGGCGCGAAAATAAGATTATCAATTTCATTATCCGAAAGCTCGGCATCCTCTGCCACCACGCCTTTTTCCTTAGCGAGGCTCAGCACTTTTTCCCGATTGATGCCACGGCCATCATCAATGATTTCAATGATAATGCGGCCACCGCGGTGCTCAGCGGAAAGGTGGATCGTCCCTTCTTCGGATTTACCGGCTGCAAGCCTTTCTTCAGGCGTTTCAAGCCCATGGTCCAGCGAATTGCGGATCATATGCGTCAGCGGATCGGCCAGTTCTTCAATAACGGTTTTATCAACCTCGGTATCTTCACCAACGGTGACCAACCTAACCTTCTTGTCGAGCTTCTTGGAAACGTCCCGCACGATCCGCGGCATCCTGGAGAATACAGATTTCACCGGCTGCATACGGATCGACATTACATTTTCCTGAAGCTCGCGGATATGCATCGACAGCTCATCCATGCCCGTCGCGACCCGACCACCGGATTTGCTTTCGTCATTCTGTACTTCCTGCGCCAGCATCGACTGGGTAATCACCAGTTCACCAACCATATTCACCAGCCGGTCTACTCTATCCACCTCAACCCGAATTGACGCCACTTTCAAGCCGTCCGTTGTACGCCGGGTTGGGATTGGGGCTGCCATAGCCGCCGCGTCAGCAGCAGGTGCAACAGGAGATGCATCAGGTCTTGTTGCAGCGGGAACCGCCGGTGTGGCAGCCAGTGTAGTGGCCAGTGTAGTGGCCAGTGTAGTGGCCAGTGTAGTGGCCGGTGTAGCCGCAGGCACCGCGGTTACAGTTCCTTCCTTGATCGCGCCTTCCTCTACAAAGAAGCCAAAGCCATCATCGTCTTCTTCGTGACCTGGGCTAACATCAACCGCCACCACCTGATCTTCGTCATCAAGCGTCACAATCGTTAGATCGCAGTCATCAACTACAAACTCGAAAACCTCGTCAATTTCTTCCCGGTCATACGTTGTCCAAAGATCGAAGACCCAGCTAAAATAGGCGTCTTCCGGCTCCATCGCCTGCAAAGAGGGCAAGCGCGATGTATCAATAGTTGTCTCGGTGCGGCCCAAACCCTTAAGCTCGCGAATGATCAAAAGAGGTTCGTTCGCGTGCCGGTACATGGCTTCGCGCGGTGTAAATTCAATACGGAAATGCTTGGTATCATTTTCTGCCGTTGCAGTGTCCGGTGCCGCAGAGGTCGCTTTTGGCTCAGTTACAGGCTGGAATGCGGCCCGACCTGAGACCTTGACAGAGGCTTGAGCAGAAGCTTGGCCCGAGGAGGCCGGCTCCCCTGCCCCAGCGCCGTCCTCGCCCGTTAAAAAATTCTCTATCTGATCCAATGCATCCTGGCCGTAAGCGTCATCTGCAACCTCGCCGTTTTGGGCAAAACCGATTAGGTCAGATAATACGTCCGAGGCACGGAACAGCGTTTCAACAAGGTTCGGCGCGACAGAAAGGTGCCCTTCGCGCAACTCATCCAGCAAAAATTCGAATTTATGGGAAAAATTAACCAACCGGAGGAATGAAAAAGCACCCGCGCCAGCCTTGATTGAATGCACTGCACGAAAAATTGCGTGCAAGGTTTCATTTTCATAATCACCGGATTCAAGATCAGCCAGATTTTGCTCCATATCGGCCAACAGCTCAGAGCACTCTTCAAAGAAGGTGGCTTTAAACTGGGCGAATGGATCGTCATGTGCGGCTGGCAGCATAATTTACCTAATCAAAAAATAGTCTTAAAAACTCAAAACGCTGACGGAACTCCTAACAGCAACATTCGTGAACGAATGCGTAAGAACACTAAGTCTATGCGCAAACCTTTCCAACAATTTTAAGTAGCTTTTCCGGCACAAAAGGTTTCACTATCCAGCCGGTCGCACCGGCAGCCCGCCCTTGCTGCTTTATGCCATCGTCAGACTCGGTTGTAAGGATTAATATTGGTGTAGCGCGGAAACGCGGGTCACCACGCAGCTTCTGAACAAGCTCAATACCATTCATATTCGGCATGTTTACATCGGTAATAATAAGATCGACATTTTCACCCACAAGAGCACTTAGTGCATTAACACCATCATCCGCGACAAGCACATCGTATCCAGCACCTTTAAGTGTAAAGGACACCATATCCCGCATCGTCTTAGAATCGTCTACAGCCAGGATTTTTTTGCTCATTAGGAAGCTCTCCACAGTTCAATTCGGTCGGCCAATCCAAGGGCCTCTAAAGCGTCACATAGCGGTGGGCTAGGTTGATCCAGCACAAAATTTCGCCCGCCCTCCCCGAAGGCACTTGAAGCGGCAACCAACACTTCGATACAGGGCGTAGAAACACGCTCTACGTCACTGCCGTCGATCACAAGGTCACCATCTTTGTGTAGTTGCTCAAGAAACGCGAGCTTCAAGGATTCGGCCGCAAGCAAATCAAGTTCGCGCGATAAAGTATATTTAAGTATAGTGACCTGTCGTGCCTCGGCCATAACTAGTATCCGCCAGTCTGCCCAAAATCAGGACAAATTATCAGTCTGTCCAAAATCAGGACAAGTTATCGAACCCCAAGCAGCCAAAGCCTAGGCTCTAAACGTTAATTGACGTTTAACGAAGATAAAGAAATAGGACAATTTAAGTATTTATTAAACATACGAATTGAAACGATTATTTTGCGCCATAACCTTAACGGGTAAATATCGAGATAAAGGCCCACACAGCGCAGTGCTCCATTGGTTTATCCGCCAAAATTTCGCCTGCGATTTGACGCTTCACAAAGCAGGTGCTTTTCGATACAAGCAATCAAGCAGTACCCCCTCGGAAAAACTAGGACAGCAGATGAAAACCGTCTTCGTAATGATCAAATGTCAATTGGGTGAAACCTACGAGGTGGCTGCCATAATTGCTGACGAAATTCCAGAGGTCCGCAGCGTTTACTCCACATCGGGCAATTATGATCTGCTCGCACAATTTCAGCTTAGCGACGATCAGGAAATCGGGCGCTTTATCGCGCGCTCGGTGCAAACCGTCAAAGGCGTCAAGGACACCTATACGATCATCGGCCTAAATGCTTTCACAGAAGACGGCCCACGCCAAGGCCCCGACGGAATTTAGTCGAACGGCACCTAATCGGGTGGCACTAAATCGGGTTGATATTTGATTGGTTTGGTAGCTAAGTAGTTTCAGGATAAGTAGTTTCAGGATAAGTAGTTTCAGGGCAGACACCCTTCGTGCGCAGGCATCTGCTATCAATGGCCTTACTCTCGGGTTGGTGCCTAATTTCAGGCGGGTTCGCGGTGGCACACATACCTGCCTGCACGTCCCGTTAACGCTCCAACTCTTGCCATTAACGCCCCAACTCTTGCCATTAACGCCAAAGCCGTAATAAGCCTGCCCATACAAGCGACAGCGCCATAGCGGCAATACCAACCAGAAATGGCAATATGGCCCAAGCCTGATACAAGTTCCCGGTTACCAGTGGCCCACCTGAACGCCCTAGTGACTGCATAGACTGCACCGCCCCAAGGATAAGGCCGCGTTCCTCTTTATGTGCATTCTTCGAAGCCAAAGCGAAGGTTGATGTATTGAAAAGCGCACCGCCAACACTGGTAAAAGCAAGCGCCAGAACAACAAACCATGGCTGCGGTCCCCAAGCGATACAGGCAAGCCCCACCGCCATCGACATTATGCCAACAACCACGAGCTTTTGCTCGCCGTAACGCACCGCAAGTCGACCTACCATCCCGCCCTGAACTATGACCGCAACCATCCCCGCAAAGCCAAACAAGTATCCCATTTCACGCGGGCCCCAATCATATCGGTCCCGTATTAAATATGGCATCACCGGCTCCATTAATGCCAATGCAATTGTAAAGACAAACATCATCAACGCGAGATTTAATAAGAGCGGCCTTCCTGATAGTGCCTTAAACCCCTCCAGTCGTCCGCCTCCTTCGGCTCGGGTGCTGCTTGCCTTGCTCAGCATGGCCGGTAAAAAACGTGATGCTATCAAGCCAAACAGCAGAATAATCACTGAAGCCGTTGCAGGCGCTACAATATTGGCCTCAGCCGCTCGGCCTCCCCCTAAAAAAGCGCCCAAAGCAGGCCCTAGTGTAAAAGCAAGACCAATAGCCGCGCCAAGCATACCCATGCCGCGCGCTCTATTTTCTGGCGTGGTCAGATCAGAGACCGCCGCAAAGGCAACAGCTACGGACCCGGCAGCTATGCCAGCAAGTGTAAGGCCCGCAAACACCGCTGCAAGGTTAGACGACAAAAAGGCAAGTATGGCATAGGCACTTACAGCGAGCGCCAGTCCGATCACCAGTGTTGGCTTTCGCCCCAACCTGTCGGAAACCCGGCCAAGTAAAGGCCCTGCCAGAAATTGTGCCATGCTGTAACAGGCAAGAATCCTGGTCGCAAGCGCCTTGCTGGCACCTAAATTCTCAATGAAAAACATAATCGAGGGCAGCAGAAGCGCAAAAGCTGCCATAAAAGAAAAAACTATTAAAAACAACGCGGGCATGAGGTTTCCTGCAAAACAGCCAGAGCCCTACGGGAGCGAACCCAAAGCCCTTTTAAGCAAATTAAACGACACAGGCTTATCCCGCATTGAAGCCTTGTCTGCAAGCCCGCAGCATAAGGAACCAAAATAAAGAGCCGCACCAACAAAAACACTGCCTGTCTTTAGCTGCCATTTGTTGCCCAATCAGGCGTGCCGGTTATGTGTGTCGCTTATGATGGGGAAAACGCCAACACCCTACCGTTACCGAAAGCAAAATGTTGCGCCAAGCCTCTGCAATTCGGATGGGAGGCACACATAAAAAAGGGGCCAAACGCCCCTTAGTCACATCTACTCTTGATCAATAAGAAACGCCCCTTAGTCACATCTACTCTTGATCAATAAGAAAGGATGGTCGCTTAAACTTCATCCATAAGCTGGCCTTTGGCCACAGCCATCAATTCAACAAGCTTTTTCTCGATGCGGTGGTCAGAAAAGTCCAGGCTTGCAGCCTCCAGGTCCGCATGCACCTTGCGGATCACATCGTCGTCGCCTTTTTCTTCAAGGTCCGCTTTCACAACCGCAGCAGCATAATCTTTCACGGCTTCACCTTCCATGCCCAAAAGATCAGTCGCAACCCATTCGCCCAGTAGGCGGTTCCTGCGTGCACGCGCTTTAAATTCCATCCCGCCATCATGTGCGAACTTGTTCTCAAACGCTTTCTCGCGGTCATCAAAAGTAGTCATCGTATTTTTTCCTTTAGCCCGATTCTTCTTTGGACTTAATTAAATTATCACAGTCTTTCAACTGGTACAGGCAATTTTTGTGCGCATTTTCTATGCTTTAGCAACTGTTATTGCAAATTGTTACAGAAAGATTGTCGCAGGCAGGCAGTTCGGCTATGTTCGCGCCGCACCCACTGACGTTCTTTTTAGCGACGACGAAGAGGCACACATGTCCCGCCGCAATAAACTTTACGAAGGCAAGGCCAAGGTACTTTTTGAAGGACCGGAGCCTGACACCATTATCCAATATTTCAAAGACGACGCCACAGCATTCAATGCCGAGAAAAAAGGCACACTCGCAGGCAAAGGCGTTATCAACAACATTATCTCCGAGCATATTTTCAAGGCGCTCTCAGATATCGGCATTCCCACCCACTTTATTAAGCGCACGTCTATGCGTGAGCAGCTTATTAAAGCGGTTGAAATCATTCCGGTTGAAGTGATCGTACGGAATATCGCCGCAGGGAGCCTTTCCAAGCGCCTCGGCATCCAGGAAGGTACGCCCCTCCCAAGCCCACTCGTGGAATTTTGCTATAAATCCGACGAATTCGGGGACCCGGTGATCGCTGAAGATCACATCCTCACCTTCGGCTGGGCCGAAGAGCATGAAATTGATGAACTGACCCACTATGCCCTCAGAGTGAATGACTTCCTCTCGGGGCTTTTTGCTGCCATCAACATCAAGCTGGTGGATTTCAAACTGGAATTCGGCCGCTACTATCAAGGCGACGAATGCACTACGATCCTTGCAGACGAAATCAGCCCGGATGGCTGCCGCCTCTGGGATATGAAAACCGGCGAAAAAATGGACAAAGACCGCTTCCGCCGCGACCTTGGCGGTGAAATGGAAGCTTACCAGGAAGTAGCGCGCCGACTGGGTATCCTGCCATCCGCTGACGTTACCGAAATTGCAGATCATCTGAAAAAGGAAGGCTAGGCATAATGAAAGCCCGCATCCATGTAACTCTTAAAAACGGCGTCCTTGACCCACAGGGCAAGGCGATTGAACACGCGCTTTCAAATATGGGTTTCGGCGGCGTCGACGAGGCGCGCCAAGGCAAATATATTGAGCTTGACCTTGCCGAAACTGACCGAACGAAAGCAGAAGCGTCCGTTGATGAAATGTGCCGCAAATTGATCGCCAATACAGTGATCGAAAACTACAGCATCGAGCTGGAGTAGCGCCACATGAAATCTGCAGTCATTGTATTCCCGGGTTCCAACTGCGACCGGGATATGGCTGTTGCCCTTGAGAAGATCACGGGCACCAAGCCACTCATGGTCTGGCACCAGGAATATGATTTCGACACCGTCGATTTCATTGCCCTGCCAGGCGGTTTTTCTTACGGCGACTATCTCAGGTGCGGTGCCATGTCGGCGCGCAGCCACATTATGAAAGAAATTGTGAAGCGTGCGAACGCTGGCGTGCCAACCTTTGGCGTCTGTAACGGCTTCCAGATTTTGACAGAAACCGGCGTGCTGCCGGGTGCTCTGATGCGCAATGCGGGCCTGCACTTTGTGTGCAAGGATGTAGAAATGACGGTTGAAAACACCGGCACCATGTTCACGAGCGGTTACAAGGCCGGTGAAACCATCACCATCCCTGTTGCACACCATGACGGCAATTATTTTGCCGACGACGAGACGCTCGACCGCTTGGAAGGTGAAGGCCACGTTGCATTCAAATACACAAGCGACATCAACGGTGCCCAACGCCGCATCGCCGGAGTAGTGAACGCCAAAGGCAATGTGCTTGGCATGATGCCACACCCCGAGCGTATGATCGAACCAGCGCTTGGTGGCTCTGATGGTCGTGTGCTGTTCGAATCTGTAATGAACCGGCTTGGGTAAGGGTGAGCAGCATGACAAACGTAAATGACGTTACAATCACGCCCGAGATCGTAAAAGAGCACGGGCTTACCACAGAAGAATATAAGCGCATCGTCGGTGCGATGGGCCGCGAGCCCAATATCACCGAATTGGGCATCTACTCAGTGATGTGGTCAGAGCATTGCTCTTATAAATCCTCGCGCTTCCACCTCAAAAAGCTACCAACGAAAGCTCCTTGGGTTATCCAGGGGCCCGGCGAGAATGCCGGTGTAATCGACATCGGGGACGGCCAGGCCGCCATCTTCAAGATGGAAAGCCACAACCACCCGTCTTATATCGAGCCTTATCAAGGCGCGGCAACGGGTGTTGGCGGCATCCTGCGTGATGTTTTCACGATGGGCGCACGCCCTGTCGCCAACATGAACGCGCTCCGCTTCGGCGAACCGGACCACCCAAAAACACGCCATCTCGTGAACGGCGTTGTTGAAGGCATTGGCGGTTACGGCAACTGCGTGGGTGTACCAACCGTTGGCGGCGAAACAAACTTCGACGCGTCCTATAATGGCAATATCCTTGTGAACGCCATGACAGTCGGTCTCGCAGATCAGGATAAAATCTTCTACTGCGCGGCGGCAGGCATCGGCAATCCTGTGGTGTATGTTGGCTCGAAAACAGGCCGCGACGGTATCCACGGTGCAACCATGGCGTCTGCTGAATTCACCGAGGACAGCGAAGAAAAGCGCCCTACCGTACAGGTTGGTGACCCTTTCACAGAGAAGCTTCTGATTGAAGCCTGCCTTGAGCTAATGGCAACCGATGCCATCATTGCGATCCAGGATATGGGGGCCGCTGGCCTTACCAGTTCGTCTGTGGAAATGGCGTCCAAAGGCGGTGTAGGATTTGAACTGAATCTTGACAACGTACCACAGCGCGAAACGGGCATGACACCATACGAAATGTGCCTGTCCGAGAGCCAGGAGCGCATGCTAATGGTTCTGAAGCCGGGCCGCGAAGAAATGGCAAAAGCGATCTTCGAGAAATGGGAACTAGACTTTGCTGTTATTGGCGAAATCACCGATACCGGCAAGCTGACGCTAACCTTCGGCGGCGAAGTGGTGGGTGACATGCCTATCAATAGTCTCGTTGAAGATGCGCCAGAGTATGAACGCCCTTACAAATACACACCAAAGCGCGAAAGCGCAGACGTGGCGGCTCCTGCTGATCTGGGCAAGGCGGTTCTTGATCTGGTTGGCGGACCAAACCTTTGTTCGCGCCGCTGGATCTGGGAACAGTATGATCATATGGTGATGGGCGATACAATCCAGCGCCCCGGCGGCGATGCGGCTGTTGTACGCATACACGGCACCGAGAAAGCGCTTGCGATCTCAACCGACGTAACACCGCGTTACTGCTATGCTGAACCATTTGAAGGCGGAAAGCAGGCTGTGGCCGAAACATGGCGTAACATTACCGCTGTCGGGGCGAAGCCGCTTGCGATCACAAATTGTCTCAACTTCGGCAATCCTGAACGCAAAGATATCATGGGCCAGTTTGTTGGTTGCCTAGAGGGCATGGCCGAAGCCTGCCGCACGCTCGATTACCCAATCGTATCGGGTAATGTATCGCTTTATAATGAAACCAACGGCTCTGGCATCTTGCCAACACCCGCCATTGGCGGCGTTGGTGTGATGGCTGACAGCGAGAAGATGGCAACCGTAGCCTTCAACGGTGAAGGCCAGCATATTGTGTTGATCGGCGAGACCAAAAACGAGCTAGGCGCGAGCCTTTACCAAAAGGAAATTCTGGGCGAGGACGCTGGTGCACCGCCGCAGGTGGACCTGACAATTGAGCGCCGGAACGGTGATTTTGTGCGCATGCTTATTGAGAACGGCCAGGTGGATACCTGCCACGATCTCTCTGATGGCGGCCTGATTGCCGCACTTGTTGATATGGCAATCTCAGGCAAAGTCGGTGCAAAAATTGAGATCAGCGATAATCTGCCGCTACATGTAAGCCTCTTCTCAGAAACACAGGCGCGTTATCTGGTTGCGGCTGATGCGGCAACGGCTGAGATGATCCGCCAGGAAGCCAAAGACGCTGGTATCCCGGTTGCCGTGCTCGGCGAGACCGGCGGTGAACGTGTGAGCATAAACGGCGGTGCGGCAGACTTATCACTTGCGGACCTCACAGAAGCCCACGAGGGCTGGTTGCCAAACTTTATGGCTAACGCCAGCTAAGGTCTGTGGCTATATAATCAAAAAAGGCACCCTGCTTCAGCAGCGGTGCCTTTTTACTTACTTTGCTCACTCCAAAGCTTGTTTCACTAAATCCTGAAACTGCTTTCTGAGCGTTACGCTCAGGTCATATTGACCCAATTCAGTGCATAGCGCGCGCGCCGGCTCAGGACGCCGCTCAGGACGCCGGATTACCTTCAATCCTACTCAGGCATTCACGCCGCGTACAATTGAACCGAGCAACAAGATAGCCATGTATTTTGCGCTTTGACGCGGCTATGCCAGAAACCAATGCAAAAGTTGCGAAAGCACCGAGCAGGAAAAACAAAATTATTCCAGAAAGCGTAGGCCCGGCCACAATTGAAAGCCCCTGCTTCTGGTTAACCGTTACCTGAAGCCTTGCATTCTCATTTGCCAGACCCGGCGGTAATTTAAGAACACGGGAATATGTCTTTTCCTCAGCCGTGGCAAACAGGCCCGCGATACTGCTTGCATTACCCTTGCCACTCTGTTCGCGCACTTTTTGTGCCAGCACCAAGCCGTGGTCGTCAAACACGGTCGCACTTTTGATATGGGAAAAGGATGTGAAGGATTTCGCAACCTCATGCGCCAATGTTTTATCCAGAATAAGAACTGAACGTATTGCCGGGCCTTCCCCTGCTGTCAGTATCTGTTCCACATTTTGGTCAAGTTTTTCCAGAGCACTGCCTGAGTTCACATACAAATAGCTCATGGCCATCAGTACGCCCAAAAAAGCGGCGACCAAAGCTGCGCCGCCTTCAAACAATGCTATGAACCCACCGCCTTCTGCATTGTTGGTTTCGGCTCCTGCCCGTAATACTGGGCGGGTTTTTTCCTTGCTGGCTAAGGTTTCTTTGACGACATCACTCAGCATGCCTGTTTTCATACCTTCAAAGCCACGCGCCTTCAAATATGCTGTAAATGCCGCATCATCTAACCCGGCAGCGGGTGGGTGCGCACATCAGGCAGGCCCGAAGCGCTGCATTTGATTTCCAGCCAAAGCCGCGTGCCACCGCCTCTACCCGATGTGATGATTTCACTTCCGGTAGTATTCGGGCTAAAGTCTTCTTAATCTGCTGAACATCTTTCAGCGCGATGAAAATATCCATCTCATGTCCTTCCAAATTAGGTAACAGATCGCCGATTACACTGCCACGCTTGAAAAACATGGATGAAAGCTTCGCTAGTAACGTTTGACTCGGCGACAAGTCATGTGTGTTACAAGGCACGGACGCAATGCTACAACCTAACTTAGTCAGGGTCAATATTTGCTGGCTTTTGTAGTCAAATGAAAGTTTAATTGGCTACATGGCTGATTTTCTCCATGATCACTCGAAAGAGGAAGCTGGTCGAAAAGCAGCTTATGAACCTGAAAACGGCCGCGGTTTTAGGCTTGGCTTTGGCTTTGCCATATGCAGCTAAAACAGCCGCCAAGACTGGTGATTGACGGCTGGCTTATGCGCGCACTGCAGTGAGGGTGCCCTTCCAGATTCATGGGGAATTGTCTGTGGTTTGATAGGTTTGACCTAGCCAGCAATAGCTGTAGTGGTGTATAATAATACAGCCAGGAGGCGAGTGATTTGAACATGCAGGATATGAAATCACTGGAGAACCAGCTAAAATACGCGAGCGACGATGAACGCACGCAGCTTTTGGCTGCTATCGCCGAAAAAGAAAAATATCTGCAAGTTCTCAATCATTTTGCTGTTTCTCTCACCCAAATCACCAGCTATGAGGATTTGGTTTGGCATGTTGCCAAAGAGGTTGTTGCAGGGCTCGGTTTTGTCGACTGCGTGCTTTATAAGCTTGACCCTGCCGACCAGACATTGGTGCAACAGGCCGCAATCGGGGCGAAAAGTCCCGCAGGCCGCGAGATAGTCAACCCGCTTAGAATTCCAGTTGGTGCCGGCGTGACAGGCCGAGTGGCGGCACAGGCAATGCCGATTGTCGTTAAGGACCTTTCGAAATACCCAGGGTATGTGGCGGATATCGACCTGGCGCTCTCGGAAATATGTGTACCACTTTCTTACGACGGGAAGGTTTTAGGCGTGATCGACTGCGAGAACCCGGCTGTCGACCATTTCACGCAGCAACACCTTGAGATACTCATTTCTGTTGCGGCCCTCACGAGCAATAAAATCAATCAACTGGAAGCTGTCACCGAACAGGACCCTGTAGATACACCCGAGCAACTGGCTGGGCAGGATGCAGGGCCTGGCGATACCGTGGAAGCAGCGGCATCAGCCGAAGCAATGATCCCACATATATTGATTGCCGAAGATAATGACGTGAACCAAATACTGATCCGCCGCTTTGTCGAGCGTTTTGGCTGGACTTGCAGCGTTGTGGCGAACGGCAAAGAGGCGCTGGCGGCGCTGAAATCCAGCACGTTATTTGACCTTGTTCTGATGGACATCCGCATGCCCTTGATGGACGGGCTTGCCACCACCACGGCAATCCGTGCTCTGGATGGTCCTGTTTCGCACATCCCGATCGTAGCGCTAACCGCCAATGCAGACCCAGAGGACGCCGCCCAGTATTTAAGCGCAGGCATGAATGCCGTTGTTGCCAAACCGATCGAAAAGGAAAAACTTCGCTGTGCCGTTGAGGATCTTGTCGCCAAATGCCGCGGCTAAGGATAGCTACCCTGCGGTATTTTTTGTTTTGGGCCACCCCATTCCACTGACAACTGGCAACCGGCAACCGGCAACTGGCAACTGGCAACTGGCAATATTTCCACAGCCAATACCCAGTGAAAAACCAGACCGAATATCATCGTTAAGCCAACCTGAGCGTCAATCGTAAACAAACACATAGAGCCTGAGAAACCGTGGTTTCATAGGGTATGTTTTTTAGTCAATGCTTCATGCGTCAGCGAGCGATTCTCAATCCCGGTATTTTGAAAGCACCAAGTGCATTAGAAAATATTTGCGCGCGAGAGGATTTGCGGCCCCATGAGTGCCGGAATAGGTGTTCGGATCGTCAAATGATGATGCATATAATTCATAACAGACCCTTTGACATGGCTAAACCTTATGCCCCAAGAGACTTTACACAGTGCTGTGCAAAAGGTGGCAACTTTGCCCACTTCCTAAAATGGGACAGAAAATTCGATATTTGCAGGCAATTTATTGCAGATTCAGGGCCGCTCTGGTGGCATTTCTGTATGCTCGCGGGGGCTTTCGTAAATGTCGATACGATCCGGGCACATTGGCCAGGGCCAAGTTGGCTGTTCAGCTTATTAACCAAACCCTTCTAGGTTGTCCTGTTCATGGCAACGCAGCAGCCTGCTGTCAGCGACAGCGGCCTGCCGGTGCTTGACCGCGATCCTGTAATCAGGATCCGTCACCATCTCAAGGAAAGCAGCCGCAGTTGGGTAATAGGCAACAAAGGATAAATCCCACTTTTCACTTTCGGGACCAATCAGCATCAACTTTGGTTCGCCGCGCCAGATAATCTTACCGCCAACACGCTTGAAGATCGGACCACTTTCGCGTCCATAAGCTGCGTAGGCTTCGGCTCCGTTCACCGCTGTACCATCTTCGTAGATCGCCGTATCTTTCAACCGGATCAGGTTCAACATATTCACCGGAACGTCTCGGGGCAGTGATTTGAAGGCTTCAAAAGCGGCGCGTTCTGGATCGATATGGCTCATGATTGTCTCCTCTCCTTCAAGAAAGTGATTTAGGGGCAAACTGTGCCAAAGCAAGTGTCACAAAACGGTTTCGCCTACCTAAGCCAGTCGAGCAGCGTGTGAACCGCACCATTCGGGGCTTTTGCCCAGTCGAAGTGGCCCAAATAACGGCCTTGTTGTGTCTCAGTCAGTGTCACAGATTTTAACTGGGCACCTGCAAGCCGTGTGCGCGCATACTCAAGCGCTTTTTCGCTGATGAAATCATCCTTGTCGAATGCAACCGAAAGCGCTCGCCCATCGAAGTCGGCGATGGTTTCTTCAAGCCCCACATTCCCTGCAAAATCATAGCTGCCCTGCAGTGCCCAGCGCCGCCAATCCATCATCAGGCTTTTATATTCGCGCCCGCCAAAGCCAAGCTTTTCTCCAGGATAGTAGCCAAACAACAAGCAAAACAACGGAATCAGGCGCGCAAGAAACCGCACCTGTGTGCTCTGCCTGCCCTCATAAAAGCCCGCATGGGGAAAGCCACAGGCCATATGTGCTATGCCAGCGATCTCATCGCTACGTCGCCCTGCGGTGATCGACGCCAAATGCCCGCCAAGGCTATGGCCACCAAGGTATAGCGGCAGGCCCGGTTGCTGTTGCTTGACAAAATCTATCGCTGCCGGGATATCCACATCAAGAAAATCAGCATAGCCAAAGTCGGCTCCGCGCCTGGCCCGGTATGGGCTTTCCCCGTGGCCGCGTTGCTCCAGGAGATAAGTGGCAATACCTCCCGCTGCCAAGCCCTCGGCAAGATGTCTGTAAAAGCGTGCTTTGACGCCGAGTGCCGGTAGCATTAAAAAAATAGCAGTCGAATTCTTTTCTGGAATAAATCCCTGAACTGGAACAATAATATCGCCAGACGCTTTTACTTTATGCCAGATGCCCACGGTACACTCCATTTATCATACTCACGGGTTTGATAAATGGAACCGTAACGCTGTGACAAACTGGAGGCAACCTCAAAACAATGAAGCAACTGCTTCGTAGCTACGACCAAGGCTGCTCTACTGGGGCTGCTCTACTGGGGCTGCTCTACTGGGGCGGCTCTACTGGGGCGGCTCACTGGGAAGGTGCTGCCGGTAACTGCTGCTCAAGCAGGGCCTCTGCCTGCTGCTCAAGCCCAGCATAAAAGGCGTCGTCTACGCTATGGTCATAAGCGCCGATGCGTTTCGACATTAGCCCAGCAACAAGGCCCGGATCGAAGTCTGTATCCCCAAGAGATACCAGCAGGTCTGCGGCTACCCTGTTGAAATCACCGCACAAACTCTCATAGGAGACCGTAAAATCCGCCCATTTCGCAGCATACAACCCCGAAAGGCGCCACAGCAAATAATGGGCTAGATAAGGGTGTTGGTCAGAAGCTGCCGACAGCCAAGGAAAGCTGACTGTAAGATCCCGAAAAAAGGGGAGCAAATAGAACTTGCTGTGCTGATCAAATCTGTCAAGCCGCCACGCTGGGTCATTTTCCTTGCCAGAGAGTGTTGAACGCCAGATATCGCGTGCTTCGCGCTCTAAATGAACGATCGTCGCATCGGGGAAATTCTGGCGGAAAAACGGAAGCCTGTAATCAATTCTGTTAAATTGCAGCACTGGCCTGAAGGCTGCTGCGTCAATCAGCCCCTGCACATAGGCCACAAGCTTTGGGTCTGAAGAATTCCGGCCCATCGCAAGGCGCTTGCATGTCCAGTCCTTAGAAAAGCTATGGGCTAAATGGTCGAGGTTCTCATAGTTTAGCCGGTAATTGCTCACGCCGCGGTGGCTCTGATCCACGTCGCGGCGGCTACCTTCCGTAAACCACTGCTGTTCATTGAGGGGCTCATAATATGCGGTATAGCCCGGCAAACGTGTAAACAGTTGCCACAAAAAGGTAGAGCCGCTACGAAAGCGCGCAGTGATGAAAAGCGGCCCGCTCGGCTTTGGCACACTGCTTGTCCCACCTGTGTCACAAGCACGGTACGGCGGCAACTCAACAGGTTTACGCAAAGCCCTGAAAAAGGAAGAAGCCAATGGCTCCAATACCTTATGGCCTTGCACGCGCCGCATTACCTTTTGAAGAATAGGCTCGTTCACTTGGAATTCCGTATTTTTCCCGCCGTTAATTCCTTTAAATATTCAAGGAATTCTTCAGTTTTCATCCCCCAGCCCTGAGTTCGGGCATAGGCTTTTGCCTTCTCAGCCAACCCCTGCCGCTTCTGTTTATCCAGAAGCAGGGAGATCAGCGCTTTACTTATTTCTTCCGGCTTTTCAGCGTCAACCGAAAGCCCTGTTTCCCCGTCTATGATCGCATCCACTGCCCCGCCTGCCTTGCCACCAATCGACGGCGTGCCCATTGCCGCGGCTTCTAAGAACACCAGGCCAAAGCCTTCGGTGTCGCCGTCAGGCATGGTACGGTTCGGCATGGTGAATATGTCAGCCTCACCGTATGCCGCAGCCAGTTTCTCTTCGCTCATCCAGCCAGCAAACTCAATACTATCTTCAACTGCAAGCTCTTTCGCCCTCTGGCGCAACGCACCCTCCAGCGGCCCCTTGCCGCCCACCAGCAACTTGACACCAGGGACTGCAGCCACAACGGCGGGCCAAGCTTCAATAAGCCTATCAAACCCTTTGCGCTCAACCAGACGCCCGCAGGAAAAAACAAAAGCTCCTTCAGGCAGCCCCGCATTTTTCCGGGCGTCCTTCGGCCATTCGCCATTGTATTTATCAAGGTCAACGCCGTTGGTCTGCAGCTTGATTTTTTCTGCTGGTACGCCGTATTTTTGTTTAAGAATGCCAACCGTGAAGCTACTTACGGCAACCAATCCGTCGGCCGCATGCAAAATGGCCCGTCGGCGCGCTTCTGCTTTCTCGGAATAAGCAGCCTGGGACACTTCTTCCCCGTGCACATAAATAATTACTTTGGCACCAGTATCCCGCTTCAACGGCCCGACAAGCCAACCAAGTGCGTCTTGCGCGCCGATGCAAACTACGTCTATTTTCTGCTGTTTTATTGTGGTCGTAGCAACCCTTAAAACTTGGCGGGCCAACAGCTTGGCCCGTAATCTCGCCGCGAGTTTCCCGATAAGGCCTGTGCCCACAGGAAGCAAACCGATCCGCATCAAAGGTACACGACTGATAGTATAATTTGCCGCGTCATCGAAAGCGCGCCAACCCTCAACTTCTTTGCCAGTTGTATAGTCACGGCTTGCCGTCAGCAGGCTGATTGCGCCGCCAGCATGCACAGCCAATGCATCATAAACGGTGAGCGCACCGCCAATCAGCGGGCGATAATGTGTTGTAACAATAAGACATTTTGGGTGAGCCACTGCCTTTTCCTCCACGCCCTAGAAAAGCCTGCCACGCTGCGCGGGTCAAGCACTGAGATAATGCCAATAAAAAGGGCCGACAGAAACTGCTAACCCCGAAGTTCACAATTGTGATCAAACGGAAAACAATAAAGCGCTCTCTTGGACTTGCAGTTCATGCGCTTGCCATCACGTACAAAATGGTGGGCAAGAAAAACCGCCTCTGACCATAAAAGCCAATAAAATAGATGCCTTAAGGTAGGAATAACATCCAGCCAAAGTCCGCTATAGAAATGTTAAATTACAAAAGCTTGAAGCCTTCTCAATAAAGCTTATACATGACGGAATGTATTTAGGCCTGCTATAGTAGTCACAGAATAAGTTCTTAGGGGTAAAATTTATGGCAATGCTGTCAGACGATATTGTGAAACTGATCGAAGAAAGCCTGCCTGGCGCGCAAGTTCGCATTGAAGATCTGCGTGGCGACGGAGACCATTATGCAGCTCATGTTGTCTTCGAAGGGTTTCGCGGGAAATCGCGGGTTCAGCAGCATCAGATGGTCTATAAAAGCCTGAAGGGCCGCATGGGCGGCGAGCTTCATGCCCTTGCACTGCAAACAAGTGTACCTGAATAAGCCGCTAAATTAGATGCGCGCAAATCTGTTTTGCTTGACCATTTTGGTGTGATTTTCATTTCCCCCCTTGGCAAGCCGCTAAAACGCGCTTATCTGTAAGGGAAATTGGCCAATTTTAAGGATAAGGTAATGAGTGTTTCTGAACGTATTCAGGACTATGTCGGCACGAATGATGTTGTACTCTTTATGAAGGGTACTCCCGTGTTCCCGCAGTGCGGTTTTTCTTCAGTTGTAAGCCAAGTGTTGCAACATGTAGGTGTGAAATTCGAGAGCTACAACGTACTTGAAGATCCTGAACTAAGAGAAGGCATCAAAGTTTTCTCCGACTGGCCAACTATCCCACAGGTCTATGTGAAGGGTGAGTTTGTTGGTGGCTGTGATATTATCCGCGAAATGTTCGAAAGCGGTGAACTGCAGCAGTTGATGACAGATAACGGCGTTGAAGCCGCCTAATTCTGCCTTACGCTTAGTTTCGTTGATTTAATCTCTGAGGAATTCTGCCTTATGGAAATGCGTACGCTTGGCCGCTCTGATATTAGTGTCAGCAAAATCTGTCTTGGCACTATGACATGGGGCCAACAGAATACCGAAGAAGAAGGCCATGCCCAGATTGATATGGCGCTCGAATACGGCGTCAATTTCATGGACACTGCCGAGCTCTATTCCGTCCCTGCCCGCAAAGAAACCTACGGTGCCACTGAACGCATCATCGGAAGCTGGCTTAAAAAATCCGGTAAGCGCGACCAAATAGTGATTGCCTCCAAAATTGCAGGGCCTGCACCGCATCTAAATTATATGCGGCCTCACCTGAACGACGGCAGTGGTAACAATCTTGACCGCCAATCTGTGATTGAGGCCTGTGATGCCAGCCTCAAACGCTTGGATACCGAGTATATTGATCTGTACCAAATCCATTGGCCAAGCCGCCGCACTAATTTCTTCGGTGTTCTTCGCTACCGGCCTATTGGGCAGGAAGAAGCGGTATCGCTTGAGGAAACTCTGTCAGCAATGAAAGAACTGGTCGACGCCGGCAAGGTACGGGCCGTAGGGCTATCGAACGAAACAGCCTGGGGCACGATGCATGCGCTCAAACTTTCTGAGACGATGGGCTTGCCAAGAGTAGCTTCGGTTCAAAACCCTTACAATTTCCTCAACCGTTCTTATGAAGTTGGCCTCGCAGAACTGGCCGACAAAGAGAACTGTGGATTGCTTGCCTACTCGCCTACAGCCTCAGGGTATCTGACCGGGAAATATTGCAGCGGCGCATTACCACCAAATTCGCGCTTTGGTCTCTTCAAAGAGACATTTGGCCGCTATATCAACACACAGGGCACCGCTGCGATGGAGCGCTATGTTGCGCTTGCACACCAATATGGCTGGGATCCGGCTCAAATGGCCCTGGCGTTTGTGAATATACAGCCATTCCTTACGTCAAACATCATCGGCGCTACAACACCCGAGCAGCTCAAAGCGGCTTTGGAAACGCACGATATGAAACTGCCCAAGGAACTGATCACAGAGATCAACAAAATCGAGGCAGAGTTCCCGATGCCGTGCCCATAACTCAGGCGTTCGGCTTAGCTTCTCGCTAAAAAGCCGGGCATATTTAAAACGCTGTTTGTTTTGGGTGGCCGGTTTTCTCTTGATAAGAGCAATAACTTGAAAATAAATTTTACCACCAGATGGATCATGCTTGTTGAAATTAAACATTAGAGCAATAGGGTCTTTGGCAGTACGCATTTTTAAGTAGATACACGCATCTATTATTTTTCAAAAATTTTGGTTTATTGCCGCCGCTGCGATTGCGGACCTTGGAAAGCAGGTTACTGGATGGGGAAAAAGTCTCCGTTCAGTCAGGGCCAGAAGCAGAAAATTGATATAGAAACAAAAAAGCGGGAGCCATCCCGCTTTTTCTATCATTTGAAGTCTTTAACCCTGCCTTAGTTTGTAAATTTATATACAAAGCGGTTGGTCTTTCCCTGGATTCCCTCCGCAAACGGCGAGCCATCGTTGCTATCATCAGGGTTCACAAGCGCGTCGGTTTCACCGATAAATGTAAAGCCTGCCTCACCCATTTGTTTTTTCACAAAATCAGGGTTCAAGCGGTGCAGCCTGTCAAAATCGGCAGGGCCGCTGCCTTCGGGTGCAACATGATCAACGATCACAAAGGTGCCTCCAGGTTTGAGAACCTTTTTGATCGAGGTTAACACCGCCGCCACATCCTCATGGCCGCCGCCAGGGCGAGCTGCATGGGTGAAGAAATAGTCATGATACGACAAAACCGCCATCGCTACATCAACGCTGTTTTCAGCAAGTTCAATCGTTTCTTTGCCGTTGTGAATATGTTCAACATTTGGCAAACGCCCATCCGCATATCGCTCCGGCAAAGTTTCCTTCATAAAGGCCCAATACACAGGTCCGTTATGAGAATAAACCTTCCCATGCTCGCCAACAGTATGCGACAGGATCTCGCTATAATAGCCACTGCCCGCGTTCACATCCAACACTGTCATGCCCGGTGCCACACCGGAAAACATTAGTACCTGCGCCGGTTTTCGGCCCTTGTCACGCGCCTTATCAGCAGCGGGCCGATCAGCGTTTTCAACAGCCTTCATGATAGCGGGGCCATGGTGATCTGCCGTGGCTGATACCGCTAAGGCAACGGTGAATAAAGTTGTTGTCGCAATCGTTTTTATCAAATTTTGCATTCTCATCTGTCATTTCCTCGTTTTCCGACACTGAAAGCCGATGCTTTCACCCTCTGTTAAAAGCCTAACGCCGGTTCTTTTGACGGTGAACCGTTTTTCACCATCCAGACCAAACCTTGCCCCGAGCGAACAATTGCCTTGCAGAACAACAAGCGGTAACACGCTGCAATATTTAGGTTTTTTGGAAATGTCTGGATTTTTGGTGAGTTATTTCGTGCATTTCACAAATAGGTGAAGTGCATGCATTATTATAACAACCCTGCCCGCAGTGTCCCGGTTGAAGGGTTAAATTGGCTCACCTGAGGGATCAAATGCTTGCTTGAAGGTAAAGGCCTGCAACGTAGGGCCATGCTCCCGGAGATACTCCAGCCGTTTCGCTGCTTCTTCAAGTGTCGGCTGGTGACCTTTTGGCACCCACCACAAAACCATAGTGCCTTCAGTCGGCATCAGAAACCATTCTTTCCGCCGCGCCAAATAGTGTGTATGCGCCGATTTATAAACATAATCAAAAAGGCTTTCGCGGGCGCACCACACACTCACATTCGGCAAAGTTTCGTCGTCGAACAGCGTATAGGACATAGCGTTACCGCTATCGTCTTTCATACGCCAAACAAAGCCATCCGACGCCTCGGCAAGGGCATTGATCTCATCGAGTGCTTCGACAAATTCGGCCATCTCAGGGCTATCTTTTGGGTACTTGATTTTAGCGACATTAAGCTGCGCCAGGTGAAACTCGGAACCAGGGTTATTTCCGTGCGGCATGGGTGCCCTCCTCCGTTTGTCATACCGTCTGATGTGGACATTCCAAAGCGTGAGTTAAAGGAAGAAGTTCTTGTCCAGTACACAAGAAAATTCTCGCCGTTACTTTGGAAAAAATCAGTGGTGGCCCACCATATCTGCCTATGGCACTATATACACCAACTATCACAGCTTTCACGAGTTTTTATGAGCCCCCCATATACCCCCAGCTTACCACCACACCCTTAGCTTAGGTTCCTTACCCTTGCTGTAATTGCGGTGCTGACTTTAGGGTACTGTCTTGTTTGGTGTGTGGTATCGACACCGCGGTTGCCTGCTAACGACAATTGGCTTTTGTTTCTGGTTGGTATCAGCGCGGCGACGATTGCCAGTTCCGCCGGCGTGGGCCGCAGCCATGGGAGCTTCTTGCCTTCATAATACCGGGAGCCATGCTTGGCGGCGATGTTGCCAATCACTTTGCTTATCGGCTCGGCCTCAAGCGGTTAAAAATATTCACAGCACTTTGGGTCACATTATCGAGCCTTGATATGTTGTGACCATCCCACTAAAAAGCCGGAGCAAATACCCCGGCTTTCACCTTTTTCCAATCGCCAAGCTTATTCCGGCTTTCGGAATTTTAAAGTCATGCGATCGCTTTCCCCAATCGCCTTTAACATTTTGTATTTCTCGGTGCCTTTATCGCTACCAGCCAGCACAGGAGGCAGACGCCATACATAGTCAGCTTCGGTTGGTTTGTCCTTGGCGTTTGCGTTGATTTCGCTAGAAGCAACAAACTCAAAGCCCGCAGCCTTGATCGCGGCTATCAGCGGCTCTTGTTTGATGTATCCTTTGAAACCCTTTGCCCATTCGTCGCTGATATTGGCTGGTGCCCGGTGCTGTATCACACCAAGCACACCGCCAGGCTTCAAAGCTGCATAAACGTCTGCAAGCGCCTTTGTTAGCCGGTTGCCATTATCTTCATACTTGTTGAGGTGATGCATTGATCGCATCATCAGAAAAACGTCAACCGTACCTTTGACGCCTGCTGGCATACCGTCAAACAAAAAGCTGGAGATTTCAGCTTTGCTGCCACCTCGCCACGCTTCAGCTTCTTTGACAAAACGCATCGGCCAACTACGGTAACTCGCCATACGCCCAGCATTATCTTTATGGTCTATGGCACGCTGATCAAGCGCATAGCTAACGCCGAGCAGTTTGCCTTCATCGCCCAGATAGGGCAGCAGAATACGGCTATAATATTCTCCAGCAAGCGTATCCGCTACGGTCATGCCCGGTTCTACACCAAAAAAGGCGAGCGTTTCTTTGGGGTGACGGTACTTATAGCGCGCCTTGATTATCTCTGGCTGCGCTTCCAGCACGGCATCCATCTTGGCAGCGTCAAAATCTGTTCCAAGGACAGCAGTAGCTGAAATTGCAACACTTGCCACAACCGTAAGTGCTGTAAAAATCTTCCTCATGTTCTTCCCCTACATAAAGATACCAAGTGTATTTTATTGTTATAGAACTGAACCTTAGAATGAGCCTTACGCAGGTGCCAGTAAAATTAAAAAAACGTTCCTACACAAACAAGTGAGCAAGCCTTCTTGCATGTGCCAATCTATGCCTTATTTTATCAATAGGGAGAAAAGCCATGCGAAAAATATTAGTACCACCTGTTCTTACACTTTTGTGCATTGCAGGCATTATTGCCGGGAAATATGTGGGGGACCCCGTTTTTTGGCATGAGGGGGGCCTTGATCCACTTGGATATCTGCTGATCATTGCAGGAACGTTAATGCCCATATGGGGCGCGCAATCCTTCAAACGCCACCAAACCAACATTCTGCCCTATAAAGACCCGGACCATATGGTCAGTGATGGTCCCTTCAAATTTACCCGCAACCCTATGTATCTGGGCATGTTAATGGTGATTTTGGGGGCCGAGGTTCTGGTAGGCACGTGGATTGGCCTTGTTTTTCCGCTAGTTTTTTTCGCGGTCGCCAATTGGTGGTATATCCCATTCGAGGAAACCCGTATGGTCGCTGTGTTTGGGGAGAAGTTTGACGATTACAAAAGTGGCGTCCGGCGCTGGCTTTAAAAAGCTGGCTTTGCCGACCAAAATGCCGTGCCCGTAAAAGGCAACGGACAGTAAAACAGCCGCAGACTGCTTGGTGTTATTGATGATACCCGCTTCGTGGGGAATTAACAGTAAAGGGAAGCAAGGTCAGCACCACGCCCGGCATTACCGAATGGGTGAAAAATCAGGCCATCAACCACCAATATTCATTCAGATTTTTCCAGCTTATCAGCTTCCTGCCACTCCCTTTTCCGGTTGACCGTGCGCCCAAGATTTTTCTTTTGTTTTTTAACGGCTTTCCGGCTGTTTTACCGGGTGCCAATCAGCCCCCCACGCACGTGCAAGGCTTTTGCTTGGGCCTTGGAAAAACCGGGCCGGGAGCCATGTAAAATACCGGGATAAAATACAACTTCCCACCGAAGTCCTCAACCACCCATTATTAACCAATTGGTACTATAAGGGATGAGGTAACTTTGTAACCTGGAACTGGAGCCTGACGTGACATTCTTTTATGCTGCTAGTGTAAAATGTCTTGCCACCTCTCTTGGCCTTGCTTTTGCCCTTACATTTGGAGCACAAGCCCAGAAAGCACTTAAAATTGGCGTCACATCCGGTTCGCCGCCCTATGTCTTCAGCATCGAAGAAGGGCAAGGTATCGATCCTGATATTCTCTCGGTTATTGCCAGCAAGATGGGCTACCGCCCTGTATTTATGCCTGTGCCCTTCAAACGCCGGTCAATCATCCTCACAGACAAAAAGGTTGACGCAGTTACCTTCTGGACCAAGCCCGAGGGCGTCACCTGTTACCCAGGACAGCCCTACCGCTATTGGCGCAACGCGCTTTTCAAAGTAAGCCGCAAGGAAGTCCCTAGCGCGGGTGCTCCCATGAACCGAATTGGCATTTTCATGGGCTCAGAGCATTTGGATGAACAACTTGCAACAGTCGGGATTGACCACAAGAACCTGCAGCGCATCTTCACCATCAAAACGGCGGTACGTATGTTACTGCACGAGCGGCTTGACGGTTATATTGGTGATTACCCGACCGTTATCTATAATTTAAAAGCGCAAGACAAAGAGGACGCGTTTAAAGCTGAAATCCAACATTTTTTCCCGCCAGCCCCCCAGCGCTTATGTTTTGCAACCAAAGACCTAGCCGACACCTTCGATGCAGCCCTTGCAGCCATTATCAGGGACGAACCCAATATTTTCTCGGACATTACAAATCAGTACGGCTTGACCGAGCGCATCACCCCACCTTTGCCGCATTAGGCGCAAAGTGATTTCAATCCACTTAAGCTGGCCTTTTCAAGCTCAAGGTGCCCCTTCACAAAGCTGCACCCAAACCATAACCAGCCTGCGATTACAATAACCCCAGAGCATTTCACGCCACTGCACTACACTGCATAATAATAAGTTCCAAAAAACCAAAAACTATTGAGTTTTAAAGATAATTTACAATTGAAAATTGAACCCGAAAGGCAGGAGCCAACGTTCCGCTTTCGGCTGTTTCGTCAAGTTTTTTGGTGTAATAGTGGAGCTAATTTCAGCGCTTATGAACCCCGCGACCAAGTCGCGGGGTTACAATTTAAATAGTCACCTAGGCAACTATTTTACTCCGCGGCTTTGATGTCTCCGCCACTATCAGCAGGCAGGTAAAGTTCTGCACCGCGTTTTTTAAACTCTTCCGACATTTTTTTCATGCCGGTTTCGGCTTCTTCTTTGGCGGCTGCATAATCACGCACTTCCTGCGTAATTTTCATGCTGCAGAATTTAGGGCCACACATGCTGCAGAAATGTGCCACTTTGTGTGCTTCCTTGGGCAGCGTCTGATCGTGGAAATCGCGGGCACGCTCTGGGTCCAGTGAAAGATTGAACTGATCTTCCCAGCGGAACTCATAGCGTGCGCGAGAAAGTGCATCATCCCTTAGCTGCGAGGCCGGGTGGCCTTTTGCAAGGTCAGCCGCGTGCGCTGCCAGCTTGTATGTAATCACACCTTCTTTCACATCGTTCCTGTCAGGCAGGCCGAGGTGCTCTTTGGGGGTTACATAACAAAGCATCGCGGTGCCATACCAGCCGATCTGCGCCGCACCAATCGCCGAGGTGATATGGTCGTACCCTGGCGCAATGTCGGTGGTGAGCGGGCCAAGCGTATAGAAAGGTGCTTCGTCGCAGTGCCTTAGCTGCTCTTCCATATTGACCTTGATTTTGTGCATCGGCACATGACCCGGGCCTTCGATAAATACTTGCACATCGTGCTTCCAGGCAACCTTTGTCAGCTCGCCAAGAGTGCGCAGTTCTGCAAACTGGGCTTCGTCGTTCGCGTCAGCGATCGAGCCAGGGCGGAACCCATCGCCCAGCGAGAAGGCCACATCGTATTTTTTGAGGATCTCGCAAATTTCCTCGAAGTGGGTGTAAAGGAAGCTTTCTTTATGGTGCGCAAGGCACCATTTCGCCATGATAGAACCACCGCGCGATACAATACCAGTAACACGCTTTGCTGTCAGGTGAATGAAAGGCAACCGCACACCCGCATGAATGGTGAAATAGTCAACACCCTGCTCGCACTGCTCAATCAGCGTATCGCGGTAAATTTCCCATGTTAGGTTTTCGGCAACACCATCCACTTTCTCTAGCGCCTGATAAATTGGCACAGTACCAATTGGTACAGGCGAGTTACGGATGATCCATTCGCGCGTATTGTGAATATTACGGCCTGTCGAAAGGTCCATCACAGTGTCCGCACCCCAGCGCGTTGCCCAAACCATTTTGTCGACTTCTTCCGCAATCGAGCTTGTCACAGCCGAGTTTCCAATGTTGGCATTGATCTTTACCAGGAAGTTGCGGCCAATAATCATCGGCTCGCTTTCAGAGTGGTTCACATTGTTCACCAGTACTGCGCGGCCACGGGCAATCTCATCACGGACAAACTCACCAGTGATATAATCCGGAATCTCGGCACCAAAACCTTCACCCTCGCGCTCAAGCTTTTCAGCCTGTGCTTTGCGGCCGATGTTTTCGCGTACTGCAACAAATTCCATTTCGGGCGTGACAATGCCTTTGCGTGCATAATGTAACTGGGTCACATTCATGCCATCTTTGGCCCTAAGCGGGCGTTTCTTCACCGGAAACTCAGGCGCCAGATATTTTTCGTCAGCGTTGCCGTTATCTTCGGGCTTGATTTCCCGACCGTCATATTCTTCGACATCGTCTCGCGCTAAAATCCACTCGCGGCGCATCTCAAGCAAGCCTTCGTAAATATCGATTTTGGCGCTTGGATCACTGTAAGGGCCGCTGGTGTCGTAAACACGCACAGGCACTTCATTCGCTGAAGGATGCAGGTGAATTTCCCGCATCGGCACACGCACGCTGTCATCATGTTCACTGCGTACATAGATTTTCTTCGAACCCGGCAGTTCGCCAGTGGTGATTTTAAATTCAGTATTTGCGGTATCAGGCATTTTTATCGCTCCGTCCCTTGCGCTGGTGTTAACCAGATCAGGTTCGAAGGGTCATCAGCAGCACCAAAACTCACGTTGGCTGCCGAACTCTCAGCCCGCTGCACCATTGCAGAAGGGCTCCCCTCGGAACACGTTATGGAAGCCTCCGGTTTACGCCCTCAGAAGAGTCGGTTCAAGCATATTCCGCTTCAACTCAGTGATTGTGAACTTAAAAAAACGCTCTGGAGAAAAGGGCCGGAACCACTGAGCTTCAGGCCTGTCAATCATAATGCAGTTAGGATTTAGCTATAGCTTTTTAGCGAAATAAAATTCGGTCGATTTGGAAATATCGTGCAGATCACGTGTTTCCGGGCCTTTTACATACCCTTCGCGTTCGTAAAAGCGATGTGCCCTTGTAAAACGTGTATCTGACCAGGCATCCATCATGACCGCGCCGCGATCTCGCGCTCGGCCTTCTGCCAAGCCAAGCAGCTTGAGCCCCATCCCCGAGCCACGCAGCCGTACACTCAAATAAAGCCGCTTTAATTCAAAACTGACATCTCCGCTCGGCGCACACGCAACACTCCCCACTATCTCGCCGTCTTCGGCCTCTACAACAAAGCCCTCACCCTTTTGGGCCTTCAGGCTGCTTTCATAGGTAAGTAAGTCTTTGTCCAAATCTTCAAGGTCGATAAATACGCCTTCATACTCGCGGAAACATGCGTCAATTAATTTTACAAGACCACCTGCATCGCTGTCGATAACAGGGCGTATTACAAAGGACATATAGAGGGCTCCTTCGGGCTTTATCCAACAAGACGAGCATAGAGCGCGCATGCTTCTTCACGCAAGTCCGCAAGGTAAAAAAGCCCTCAGCACAAAAGATGCCGCACAAAAAAGAAAGGCCGCCAGCTTACACTGACGGCCTTCCCAAATGTCCAATTCTGTCTCGTATTAACGAGAGTAGAATTCCACCACAAGGTTTGGTTCCATGATCACTGGGTATGGTACTTCATCAAGAGCTGGTACGCGCACGTACGTTGCTTTGAAGCCATCAACAGCAATATATTCTGGAAGCTCACGCTCAGGGCTTTGGCCTGCTTCGATAACCATTGGGATACCGCGTGATTTCTCACGAAGTTCCACAACGTCACCTGGCTTAACCATCCGTGAAGGAATGTTACAGCGTTTGCCGTTCACGAGGACGTGGCCGTGGCTCACAACCTGACGAGCAGAAAACACTGTTGGTACAAACTTCGAACGGTAAACGACCGCATCAAGACGACACTCAAGGATACCGATCAAGTTTTCACCTGTATCGCCTTTACGGCGGTCAGCTTCATCGTAGTAACGACGGAACTGTTTCTCGGTAATGTTACCGTAGTAACCTTTGAGTTTTTGCTTGGCACGCAACTGGATACCAAAATCAGACAGCTTGCCTTTACGGCGCTGACCGTGCTGACCTGGGCCATAGTCGCGTGAGTTCACTGGAGACTTGGCACGGCCCCAGATATTTTCGCCCATACGGCGATCGATTTTGTATTTCGCTTGGATACGCTTGGACATGCGAATCGCTCCTTCTTAATAAGCGCCACAGGCGTGTGCGTCCGAACTTCAGTGCACTGTTTTGCCTGTGCGGTCATGGGACACCATTGCCCAGACCATTCATTAACGGGCGGGGAATATGGGAATTACGCCCGAAAGTCAATGGAAAAGTGGTATTTAAATGTGATATTCGCCAGTATAAGTTGCCCCGCACTCAAGGTTGGCGGGCACAGCAACATCCATAAATTTGGGGTCCGCAAGCTTCAGTTGGCCCATTAGCGCGACATATTCAGCCTTGTTGCTTACCTGCAGCCGCGGATTAAAGCGCTTTTCCTCACCAATGCAGCTTTTTGTCATGCCACGGTAATCATGCCCCGGATACACAATCGTATCATCGGGCAACGTCAGTAACTTCTCAGTAAGGCTTTCATATTGCATGCCTGCGTCACCATTTTGAAAGTCCGTGCGTCCCGTGCCGCGGATCAACAGAGTATCGCCGGTAAAAACCATCGATTTTCCATCTGCTTCAAGGAGGAAACTATAGCTATCATCTGTATGACCTGGTGTCGCAATAGCCTGCAACTGATAGCCCCCAACTGAAATTACGTCCCCGTTCGATACAAAGCGATCCACACAGGAAGCCTGCGACCCTGCGCCGTGAATAGTCCGCGCGCCCAGGGTTTCCCGAAGTGCGCCCAACGCGGTAACATGGTCCGCATGGACATGTGTATCTATTCCGTACTTCAGGGTTAGGCCCAATTCCCTCAAAAGCTGCGTATAAAGTGACATCTGGCCTACTACCGGGTCAATTAACGCGGCTTCCTTCGTCACCTCATCGGCAATCAGGTAAGTATAGGTCCATGTTTCATGGTCAAACAACTGCCGGAGCAACATGTTGGCCTCCTATCCTGTCATAGCCGCGTTATTCCACGGCAGTCTCGCAACACACGCACTCAATACAGTACTACCCGTCGCACCAACAAATGCCAACATAACACCAACCAATGCCGACAAACTGTAAAAAACTGGTGAAACTGTAACCCCAAGCGCAACACCCAGCAAAATCGCTCCTCCAGCGACAGCCAGTACCTGCCGCGCAACAGGCATCGAGAGAGCCGTTTTGTTAACAGGTATGCCAGCCGCAACACATGCATCGGTTCCACCATCCACCACATAAACTTCGCGTGGTGTTTCAGGCATAATTGCCACTGCAGCCTTAGTCGCTCTGGCTCCACCTTTACACAGCAAATAAATAGGCCCGTCAGCAGAGATTGCTTCGGTCTCCAAAATCACCTTGGTGACAGACAAGTCCCGGAGTGGGTGTAAGCTTGCGCCCTTCACATGACATGCCTTAAATTCCTGTGGTGTGCGCACATCAATGATAGCCATCGCGTCTTCTTTTGCACAAAGGTTACGAAACGCTTCGGTACTGATTGATTGTACAATTAACATGTTGTCACCTCATTACGCATATTTGCTGATCAATTTTTCGATATCGAGAACTTCGCCTGCCCCGCCATCATCTATTTGCTGCTGAACCATACAGGCGAGCATTGTATGCGCGGCTTTATCCAATGCCTTCCGCGCTGCAGTCATTTGCTGGGCGATTTTTTCACAGTCTGCGTCATCTTCACTGATCATACGCTGAAGCCCGCGAAGTTGCCCCTCAATACGTGCGAGGCGCGCCTTCATTTCTGTGCTGTCTTTTGAGTTAAGCATCATCATTCCTATACCATACCCCCTATAGTATAATACTGCTGCGCTTCAACTTCAAGATGGCTCGTGCTTTATCACATCAAATATCCCGCCCTAGCAGCAGGGAAAACATGTGTTTTGCTCTATGCTTGACCCTGATCCCAAGGTATTTTACCGTCACACTATCTTGCACAAGTCCTTATGGCTCTTGCACAAGCCTTTTTGGAAAGAGAAACCTTCTATGCTCCAGCCTCCGCGCTGTCCGGTATGCTTCTCACTAGAGCTTAAAACAATTGAGCATGGTACTTTGTGTACAGACTGTGAATTCTGCGCTGATACGCCAAAGCCCTTTTCCGAGTGGGCTAGCCATGTGCACCCGTTTCAAGAAGCTGGAGACACTGTCCGAATACCTAACCCGAATAGCTGGCATACAAAATTTGGTTTCACCAAAACCGCCGATGGTTGCTCCTATAGCGCCCGCGCAGTGCAAATCATTTTGGAACGCCAGCGCAGGTTCATAAAAACGCAATCTTGCACTGGCTTTTTAGGGCTGCCGATACCATTGGGCCGGTGGGGCGAAACCATTGTCACACTCTTATTTCCTAAAAACACCACATACATAAAAGCGCAGGGCAAGCTGACGATCGGCGGCATTTGCCGGGCTCAAGAGCTTGACGATATTGCCGAACTCATCAGGCAAACACACGGTACGGCGACCCATTTTATTTTTGTCCTGGATACTGATTCAGCCAAGGAAAAATCTGCATTTGAAACAAACCTGAGAGAAAAAATAGCCGACACTCAACTGGACCCTAAGGGCCTAGTCATCAAAAACCGCGCACTCAATAGTGATTTCGGTGCGCAGCGAAATATCATTCAAGAAAGCGCCCAAACAGACTGGGTCCTGCAACTGGACTGCGACGAGAGGCCCGATAAAAATCTGCTTGATGGCCTCGGCTTTGCCATCGCAAAAGCTGATGCTCTTTCGCTAGACAGTATCGGGTTCCCGCGCAAAAACCTGGTCGACGGCGCTTTAACAGCCCACTATCCTGACGTCCAGTTTCGCCTGAACCGCCAATGTATACGCTACAAAAAGCCAGTCCATGAAACCGCCGATGTGCCGTGGCACAAGCAATCCTACTGCTGGCTCGGACACATAGAACACAGGCTTGAACATTCCCGCCTGAAAACACGCAGCGAAAAATACGAAAAAATCACGGAGGGCGCAGGAAAGCCTGTTATTTTGCAACGGCTCCTTATGCCTTTCAAACTGCCTTAACCACGAAACCGCCTGATCAGACTTGAGGTGTCATTCCTGTTCCCCCCCATTATCTGCACGTCTGCGTAAAACTGGTCTACAAGGGCGGTCAGTGGCAACGACAGACCAGTTGAGCGCGCTTCATCCAACACGATCGCCAAGTCCTTACGCATCCAATCAACCGCGAAACCAAAATCAAATTCGCCGTCGATCATGGTTTCGGCGCGGTTGTCCATCTGCCAACTCTGCGCGGCCCCCTTGCTGATTACCTCAACAACAGCTTTGGCGTCCAATCCGGCTTCCATTGAGAAATGCAAAGCCTCTGCCAATCCCTGAACTGTACCGGCAATACAAATCTGGTTTGCCATCTTGGTAAGTTGCCCGGCACCAACCGGCCCCAATAATTTCACTGATTTAGCGTAAGCCTTCATGATAGGAGCTGCTTGTTCAAAGGCATCCCCATCACCGCCGCACATAACTGTCAACTGCCCGTTCACAGCGCCAGCCTCTCCGCCTGAAACGGGGGCATCAACAAAAGCTATTGACCGCTCAGCCGCTGCGGCGGCCATGTCGCGAGCACACTGCGCCGACGCCGTAGTATGGTCTACAAATACCGCGCCTGCCTTCATTGCGCTGAAAGCTCCGCATTCACCCAAACATATCTGCGCAACATCATTATCAGCCCCGACACAGGCAAAAACAATATCGGCGTCTGCAGCGGCACCTGCGGGGGTGGGGGCCGCAAATACGCGTGTTTCGGCACCTTCCCCATATTGCTCCACCCAGGCTTCCGCCTTGGCAGTCGTACGGTTATAAACCGTAACACTATGCCCTGCGGCAACCAGATGGCCCGCCACTGGATACCCCATTACGCCTAGTCCGATGAATGCTACCTGCGCCATTGCTGCCTCCCTAACGGTCAAACCTGTTTGACCCTGCCAAATCCCTGTTTAAAACTATTTGGATCAAAGAACCCGTTCCTAGGCCCCCAAAGCCAAACTGTCTAGTTTTTGATCATTTTAGCATGTCGCCAATCTGCTCAGATCACGTCAATAATAGTTGATTGTCCGCTTCCCTAGAGAGATTCCACTTAACAGAATGGAAACAAAGCGATATTCTCTCTAACCAGATATTAACCCTGCCTGCATACCGTTGGGTTAAGATGTAATTTAGGGAAGTTTTGTGGCGGATGACGATAACAAAAGGCCGATCATCAAAAAGGTGATCAAGGTCGAAGGTGGTGGGCACCACGGCGGTGCCTGGAAAGTGGCCTACGCTGACTTCACAACAGCAATGATGGCCTTTTTTATGCTGTTATGGCTATTGAACGTTGCTCCTCCTGAAACGCTTGCCGGCTTGGCGGATTATTTTACCCCAACCAGTTCAAATACCCCAGGCAGCCCCGATCAGTCCCAATCACGGATCAATGACCCCGGCCAAAACCCATCGCCGATGGTAATTATTGCCAGCCCCGGCCCCCCGCCAACCGGCGCGACCGATGATGCGGATAAGAAGGGACTGAACTCTGACCGCGAAAAGGTCGATTTCACTGAAATTGAGGATCAGGCGTTTGAACAGATGCAGGAGCAACTTCGCCTTACGATCCAGCAGTCTCCCACTCTGCAGGAGCTCTCTGAAAATCTCATCATGGAGATTACCGAAGATGGCATGAAAATCCAGTTAATCGACAAAGATCGGCGCGCTATGTTTCGTTCAGGTTCTGACGAACTCTATAATTACGCCATCGACATGATCCAAGAGATCGGGAAGTCGGTTCAGGAACTGCCAAACCGTGTGACAATTCAGGGCCATACCGATGGTGGTTCTTTCACGGGTCAGGATGGCGACAGTAATTGGGAACTAAGCGCTGACCGTGCAAACTCCGCCCGCCGTGTGCTCGGAAACTCTGGTGTAACCGACGACCGGGTATTTGAAGTGATCGGCAAAGCAGGTACGGACCCTCTGTACCCTGACCAGCCGAGCAAGACAGAAAACAGGCGCATCACGATCCTGGTACTCCGCGAAGCACCTGTTGTTCCCATCAGCATTATGAACGGCAACTAATTCTGCTGGGGTACGTCATTTAATTTCATGTTGGTTTTAACTTGTCCGTTATTGCCGCCATCTGTAACACTTGGCGTTGAGTAGCGTCTTTTTTAAGAAGCTTGTGAGGCGGGGTTAACAATAGCGCTATATGGATTTAGTCGAACCAACCATTCAAATGTGGCTAACGTTTGCGATCGTTGCCGGGGCAATAGTAGCCTATGCGTACGACCGTATACCGCTTGAAATTTCAAGCATTGCTACAGTTGCGCTACTGCTTTTTGTCTTTGAAATAGCCCCGCTTTACCAAGTAGATGGTGGCCGCGCCATAACCGGACGAGACCTGTTGATGGGTTTCGCAGATCCGGCCCTTATCACCATTATGGCGCTGCTTGTTGTCGGACAAGGCCTTGTTCAGACCGGCGCGCTTAACGGCCCTGCCAGTTTTATTATTTCGCTTGGCCACAAATCGCCGCGCAGCGTCATCGTAGCTTGCCTCATTGTTGTGATGTTGATCTCGGCAATCATGAACAATACCCCGGTTGTAGTGATCTTTATCCCGATTCTTGCGGCGCTGGCCGAAAAACTAGGGAAACGGTCAGCTCTTGTGATGATGCCATTAAGCTTTGCCGCGATCCTGGGTGGCAATATGACTAAAATCGGCTCCAGTACAAACCTGTTGGCAGCAGGTGCTTACGAACAAGCAGGTGGCGGCGAAATTCATTTCTTCGACTTTACCATTCCTGGCGCAGCGCTGGCTGCTGTTGGCTTTCTTTATGTTACGCTTATCGCACCTCGACTACTGACCGCACGTGCAGGCATTGCCTCAAGACTAGCCAGCAAAAGTGGCAAACAGTTTTTGTTCCAGATGGAACTGGCATCAGACAACGGCCTCGTAGGCCAAAGCGCTGTGGCAGGCATGTTCCCCGGCCTCAAGGATGTAACCGTCCGCATGATCCAGCGCGGCAGTGAAAAACTCCTGCCGCCCTACGATGATATTGAACTTCAGGAAGGTGACATTGTATTGGTCGCTGCGACACGCGGTGTCATGACCGATCTTTTGAATGCGTCACCTGAAATTGTATCGAGCGCAGAAGGCAATGAAGATTCATCTGGCACATTCGGCGAGCGCCGTGTAATCGCCGAAGCCGTTATCGCACCGGCATCGCGCATGGATGGCCGCACACTGGCACAGACAGGCTTCCGGGCGGAAACAGGCTGCACCGTACTGGGTGTGCAGCGCCGCAGCCGTATGATCCGAGCAGCACTCTCGCAGCTACGCATGGAAGCGGGCGATGTGCTGCTTGTTATGGGCAGTCGCACCAATGTTCTGGCCCTCAGGAACGACCGTGACGTCATGCTGATGGAATCGTCGGCCTCTGATATGCCCATGCGTGAATATGCTGTACGCGCTTTGATGATTTTTGCCGGAATCGTTTTCTCTGCCGCTTTCGAAATATTGCCAATCGTTGTGGCAGCACTTGCTGGTGCAACCCTTATGATGGTTTTCCGCTGTCTGAACGTCCGCCAGGCCGCTCGTGCCATTGACCGGCGCGTATTCACCATTGTGGGTGCGGCTTTAGCACTCGGGACTGCTATGCAGGGCACAGGCGGGGCTGCCTGGTTGGCCCATGCCGTTATCGGTTTGCTTTCAGATGCCCCTATGTGGGTTCTTTTATCAGGCTTTTTTCTGCTTGTGGCGCTCCTTACTAACGTGCTGTCAAATAATGCTACGGCTGTTTTGTTTACGCCGATCGCCGTTTCGATAGCATCCGAACTGCAAGTTGACCCAATGCCCTTCCTGCTTGCGGTTATCTTTGGTGCGAATTGCAGCTTTGCGACCCCGATGAGCTATCAGACCAATCTCCTGGTGATGGCTCCTGGCCATTATCGTTTCGTCGATTTCTTGCGTGTTGGTACGCCGCTTATTTTTATTATGTGGATCACTTTCACTCTGTTCGTTCCATGGTATTATGGACTTCTCTAGAAGCAACAGGAACGACCGATGACCGATCAGGGGCTGCAATTTCCGAAGTTTTACGTGACGGCCCCGTCCCCTTGCCCCTATTTGCACGGCTATGTGGAACGCAAGGTTTTCACCGAACTCAGAGGCCCCGATGCCACAGCACTCAGCGAAGCACTTGGGCGTGTTGGGTTTCGGCGCAGCCAGTCTGTTGTATACCGCCCCGCGTGCGAAAACTGCTCCCAGTGCGTCAGCGTCCGTGTCCGCGCTGGAGACTTCAGTATCTCAAGGTCGCAACGCAAAACACTAAAAATAAACAGTGATTTAAAAGCAGAGATTGTACCCCCCCAGGTAACGGAAGAGCAGTATGAGCTACTTCAGCTATATTTGAATGACCGTCACGCTGACGGCACGATGGCTGATATGTCGATGGAGGAATTCCGCGAGATGGTCGAATCCAGCCCTGTCAGTACGGTACTTGTCGAATATCGGCGCTCAATTGACAATAAGCTGCTTGCGCTCGCCCTGACCGACGACCTTAGCGACGGCCTTTCGATGATATATAGCTGTTTCGAACCAGACGAAAGCGCGCGCAGCTTGGGCACTTATATCATCCTTGATCATATTGCCCGCGCCAGTCTCGCGAATCAGCCCTACGTCTATTTAGGCTACTGGGTCAAAGACAGCCGCAAAATGAACTATAAATGCCGCTTCAAACCGCTCGAAAAGCTGGGGCCAAACGGTTGGTACGATGCCGACACTCATGATATCGCTAAATAACAGCACAACACTTGCCCCCTTTTTATTGCTGCTTATACTGTCCGCGGGCGAATCACTCGCATTTTCTGTGTGGTGGTTTGACAAGATTTTAGGGGGAGTTAACAGTGAAAAACCGGGCCGCGGCTGACGCCAACAAAAATACAAAAACAACACGTATAAGCCGCCGCAATTTGCTACGTGGTGCAGGCATTGTTGGCGCAGCAGCGATGGTTACTGCCTGTGACAGTGGTGCAGACACAGCCCCAAAAGATGCGCCCGGCATCCTTAGCAAAAAACGCAGCCTCAAGATGGTAACCAGTTGGCCCAAAAACTTCCCCGGCACCGGCACGGGGGCAGAACGCCTCGCACGCCGCATTGAGGAACTTTCTGACGGCCAGATCAAGATCAAAGTTTACGCTGCAGGCGAACTGGTTGGCGGATTCGAGAGCTTTGACGCGGTAAGCCAAGGCAAGGCCGACATGTATCACGCGGCTGAATATTATTGGCAAGGCAAGTCGCCAGCCTTCAATTTTTTTGCGGCTGTGCCAATGGGTATGACGGCAAACGAGATGACAGCCTGGATCCGTTTTGGTGGCGGCCAGGAACTATGGGACGAGCTTTCATCTCAGTTCAACGTAAAGCCCTTGCTTGGCGGCAATACAGGAACCCAGATGGGCGGTTGGTTCCAAACAGATATCAATACACTTGAGGACTTCCAGGGCCTGCGTATCCGCATGCCGGGCCTCGGCGGGGAGGTAATGCGCCGCGTTGGTGCCACCCCTGTCACTAAAGCAGGCGGCGAAATATTTCAGGCGCTCAGCCAAGGCAATATTGACGCAACGGAATGGATCGGCCCATGGAATGATTTAGCTTTCGGCTTCCACACGATTGTTAAAAAATATTATTACCCAGGCATCCACGAACCCGGCACTGCACTGGGCTTTGGCACCAACCTGGATCTTTGGAACAGCCTGAGTGCCAAAGAGCGAAATATTTTCGAAAACGCCGCCATGGCGGAAAATGATTATATGTATTCAGAGTTTAACGCTAACAATGCGCGTGCGCTCGATACATTGATCAATGAACACGGTGTACAGCTCAATCGCTTCAGCGACGAAATCCTTCAAAAGCTTGCGATTGTCTCTGCTGAAGTTGTAGCAGACGCTGCCAAGGCAGACGACCTGACTAAACGCGTCTTTGATAGTTTTATGGAAGCCCGCCGCGGCAGCATCCGCTGGGGCAGAATTTCCGAACAGGCCTTTATGCACGCCCGCAGCCTCGCTGAGGCCTAAGCCAATATGCTAACTGCCATCGCCGAGAAAATAGAACGCCTGCTTGACGCAAGCGGGCAAATCCTTGCTCTGTTGCCGCTATTGCTTATCCTCGTGCAGTTTGCTGTGGTGCTTGCTGTTTATGTTTTTTCTTCTGGCAACATTCAGTTGCAGGAAAGCCTTCAATATATCAACGCTATGATGTTCTTGGGCGGTGCTGGCTACACGGCAGTAAAAAACGAACACGTGCGTGTCGACCTTTTTTACAGCAAATTCAATGTGCGCAACAAAGCGAAGGTTGATTTCTTTGGCACACTTTTTTTGCTGGTCCCGTTTTTGACTCTGTTTTGGATCACCAGCCTGCCTTATGTGATTGGAAGCTGGAGAATACTGGAAACAAGCGTTGAATCAGCGGGGCTTCCGTTTGTCTATCTCCTTAAAACCACCCTTCTATTGTTTGCCCTGACGCTCTCGCTGCATGCAGTTTCAGCCTTGATCCGGTCCTTTATCGCCATGAAGGAGGGCTAGGCTATGGATATGTCACTCCTGCTGACACTCAGCATGTTTGCTGTATTGGTAGGCTTTCTGCTTTCCGGTTTCCCTGTGGCTTTTACGCTCGGCGGCACAGGGCTGTTATTTGGTCTTATCGGCGTTGCGACCGGCACACTCGATATGACGTTCCTTGAACTACTGCCGAACCGACTGTTCGGCAATGTGGTGCGAAACGAGCTTTTATTTGCGGTGCCACTGTTTGTGGCAATGGGTGTAATGCTCGAAAAATCTAATGTGGCCGAAGACCTTCTTGAAAATATGGGGCGATTGTTCGGTCCGCTTCGGGGTGGCCTCGGCATTTCGGTAACCGTCGTGGGCGCACTGCTTGCCGCTTCAACAGGCATTGTAGGCGCGACGGTAGTAACGATGGGGCTTCTATCACTGCCAACCATGCTCCGGCGTGGCTATGATCCATCGCTTGCGGCTGGCACCATTGCCGCAGCCGGCACACTTGGTCAGATCATACCGCCCTCAATTGTTTTGATCCTGTTAGCTGACGTAATGTCTTCTGCTTGGCAACAAGCACAACTAAACAGCGGAATTTTTTCACCTACACCGATCAGCGCTGGCGAACTGTTTGCAGGTGCCTTGTTGCCCGGCCTTTCGCTTGTTGGTCTCTATATCCTCTATCAGGTTGCTAATGCGATCCTGAAACCGGAAACCAGCCCGGCCATCTTGCGTGAACCTGGCGAAAGCCTCGATAGGGCGTTTTATATCAAGTTGCTGATAGCCCTATTGCCACCACTTCTTTTGATCGTCGCAGTGTTGGGGTCAATTCTTACAGGTATCGCAACACCTACAGAAGCGGCCTCTGTTGGCGCTATTGGCGCTATCCTGCTGGGTGCAGCAAGGCTTGAAGCAAAAACCCGCATGATCGTGATTGCGACACTGCTCGCCCTCGTTGCCCTCTTATGGATTGCAAACGGCGCCGATTTGAGAATGAACCGAGAGACAGTGCCAACATCCGACCGTGTTTTTTATTGGCTTGCTATTGCTCTTACTATCATATTCACACTGGGTCTTGCTCGTGCGCTCTGGAAAACCCACAAAAGCGGGGTACTCAGCGAAGTGATGCGCTCCACGGTTCGCATCTCAACAATGATTTACGCGATTTTGATCGGTGCCTCCCTGTTCAGCCTTGTTTTCCGAGGGCTTGGCGGTGATGACATTATCGAGAATATGCTGCACGGCCTTCCAGGTGGCCAATTTACAGCCGTGCTTCTTGTTATGCTTTTGATGTTTGTGCTCGGCTTTTTTCTGGACTTCATTGAAATCACATTCGTTGTTGTGCCCGTTGTTGCCCCAGCGCTTCTCGCCATGGATGGCACCTACGGTCCAATCTGGCTCGGTGTGTTGATGGCGATGAATCTGCAAACAAGCTTCCTTACCCCACCTTTTGGCTTTGCTCTCTTTTATCTGCGCGGTGTCGCTCCCGAAAGCGTGAAAACCACCGCAATATATAAGGGTGTGCTACCATTTGTGGTAATTCAGATCGTCGCACTCGCGTTAATAGCTGCCTTCCCCGACCTTGTAACTTGGCTGCCAGCCAAACTGTTTGGCGGCTAAGCAGCCTGATCACAGTAGGTTCATTTGATTCAAAACGTGGCAGTTGCTACGCGGAATTTCATGACGATCAATTATAAAAAAATATGGGCACATATTGGCATAACCGGCCTTATCGTAATCGCGCTTTGGGGCAACCTTATTTATATGAACCTGCGCGCTGCGGACCCTATCCTGCCAGGCTGGGAGGAGTATGAGCCTGCTCGCTTCGAAGAACTAATGGCACGCGGGGAGCCTGTTATGGTTGAAATATATGCGCCCTGGTGCCCGACTTGCCTGCTGCAACACAAAGCTTTTGAAACCCTACACAAGGAAGGTCGAGCACCGAAAATCAGGGCTGTTAGAGTAGACTTTGACCGCGACACGGCCTTTATTGAAAAACACGGTTTCAACAACACAGGCACTATCGCTATCTTCCAAAATAGCCATCAGAAATTCAGTGCCTCGGGGCTGGTAACTGCTGACAAAATCGCAAGGTTCCTTGCCGATAATCAGCCTGCGCATGACCGTTAAAGTTATCCATACGTCAACGTATTGCCGCTATACACATTTCTTGTTTCTTACTGACATCTTTTGGCACAACATGCGCTATTATACTGCTTGTCTAACATCAAAACGGGAGCGAGACTGATGATTGGCTATACTACAGTTGGTACTAACGACTTTCCAAAAGCCTGCACCTTCTATGACACTGTGCTGGCTGAACTTGGCGGCAAACGCACGATGGATTTCGGTGAATTTGTTGTTTGGGGCACCGCACCGGGCGCGCCGGGCTTCTCCATTACCAAACCCTTCGACGGTAATACCGCAACATCCGGTAATGGCACAATGATTGCGCTCGCAGCACCTGACCGGGCGACTGTTGATAAAGTTTATGACTCTGCAATTGAGGCTGGCGGCACCTGTGAAGGCAAACCAGGTATCAGAGGCGATGAAAGCATGGGCTTTTATGCAGCCTATTTCCGCGATCTGGACGGCAATAAACTCAATGCCTTCTATATGGGTCCGGCCTAAACAGCACTTAGACCAACACACTTTTGGAACAGAAAAGCCGGATCCAGTATCCGGCTTTTTATACGGTTACGAATGGAAGTTATAAATTAAACCGCCTTTTTATCTGCCATTTGATTCAACATCTCATGCATCATCCCGTGCACCTTGTTCACCGCCTTCAAAGGCCGCAGCATGACCTTGAAATCGCAGATTTTGCCGTCTTCGTTAAAGCTGATCATATCAATACCATTGATTTCAATGCCATCAATCACGGTTTTAAATTCGATCACCGCGCCGCTTTCTGAAAGAAATTCACTTACATAGCGAAAACTCTCGTTCCCCAGCACCTGTACCGCTGCAGAAAGATACATGAAGGCTAACGCTTTACCCTGCTGCGGTGTGTGCACAATCGGCGAATGAAAAACCGCATCGTCAGCAATCAGGTCGCTCAACCCTTTTGCATCGTGGTTCTCAACCAAATCATACCATTGCTGTAGGTTTTCTTTGCTCATAGCGTTCCCTCAAAAGTAAATAGGCACAGGCGCTGTGCCTATGCCCATTATAACTTGGCGCAATCTTAACAGAGTTCAAATAGAAATTGCGAGAAGAAACCTGGATAAACACCGCTATTAGCGGCCACGGAAAAACCGCTTCAACGGCTTTGTCTTTTGCTTTGCCCCACCGCTGATGCCTGAATTGATCAGGTAAGGCCTCTGGGCGCGCAAGCCCGCCCTTCAGCCAGGGTAAAAGCTTCTCAAACAGAGCAAGCGACACATCTTCAAATTTGCCCGCCCTAAGTGCGCGCACCAATACCCCCTACATGCAATTGCCGCCCGGAGGCGGCAATTAAAGTTACCTGAACTTGTTATTCCGCGGGAAACCCATCGGCGGTAAGCGCCCGGCGTTACCTCGCTTGCCAGTCCAGGGTGCCAGGTCTGTTTCTGTACGCCAACGATCACTGGAACCGCCCATTGGCCACGTCAGCCCTTCTTCCTTGTGGAAAATCAACACGTCAGAGAGGCCTCCATCTTTGTAGCGCTGCAAGGCAACACCCTGCCCGCGGTTCATCGTCGGCAGCTCATCAATGCCAAACACCAAAAGCTTACGGTTCTCACCGATCACGGCCACACAATCACCGTCGGTGATGAAACAGTGGGCCGCAACTGCATCGCCCGGCAGATTGAGTATCTGCTTACCACCCTTTTTCATGGCGATACCGTTATCGGCTTCAATAATAAAGCCTTTGCCTATCGACGATGCAACAAACAGCTTGCCGCCCGGCACATAAGGCAACAATGCAACGACTTCATCATTTGCGTCCATATCAACCATCAAGCGCACAGGTTCGCCGTTACCGCGCCCGCCCGGTAACTTATCGCCGCCCAGTGTGAACAGCTTGCCGCTCGTTGCGAACAGGAAAATTTTATCGGTGGTATAAGCGTGAAAACGGAATTTTTCTTCATCGCCTTCCTTATACTTCAGTGCCTCCTCGGGTTTGGCGTGCCCACGGAGTGCCCTGATCCAACCACGCTTGGAACAGACTACCGTAATCGGTTCTTTCTCGATCATAGCTTCAATGGGTACAATCTCGGCAACAGGTGCTTCACCGAAGCGTGTACGGCGTTTGCCAAGTTCTGTTTCCTGACCAAACTTCTTTTTGATCTCCATCAGCTTGTCGCCAACAGCAATCCACTGTAGATCAGATGATTCTAAAAGCGCCTTGATACCATCGCGCTCATTCTCCAGATTGGCGTGCTCAGTGCGAATTTCAACTTCCTCAAGCTTGCGGAGGGCGCGCAACCGCATATTGAGGATCGCCTCCGCCTGCATTTCACTGAGCTTGAAGGTGCTCATCAGGCAGGCTTTCACTTCATCTTCTTCCCGGATAATACGGATCACTTCATCCAGGTTGAGGTAGGCAATCAAATACCCTGCAAGAATCTCTAAGCGTCGTTCGATTTTATCAAGCCGAAACTGATTGCGGCGTAACAACACCTCAATCTGATGATCAAGGAAACCGTCGAGCGTTTTCTTCAAAGATAGCACGCGCGGACGGTTATCACCGGCGATGACATTCATATTCATAGAAAAGCGCGCTTCCAGCTCTGTAAGCTTGAAGAGGCTTTCCATCAAAACCTTTTCGTCAACAGTACGGTTCTTTGGTTCCAGCACAACGCGTATATCTTCTGCTGACTCGTCCCGAACGTCTGTCAGGATTGGCAGTTTCTTATCAGAAATAAGATCAGCGATCTTTTCAATCAGCTTGGATTTCTGAACCTGGAACGGGATTTCTGTAATGACAATATTATACAGGCCGCGCGGCAGTTCTTCTTTTTCCCACTTCGCACGAACCCTAAAGGCACCTTTGCCACTTTCGTAGGCAGCAATGATATTCTCGCGCGGCTCAACAATCTGGCCTCCGGTTGGGAAATCTGGGCCTTGTACATGATTCATCAGGTCACGTGTCGTAACCTCAATACCCGGTTTGCGGCGCGCTTCAATAAGCATCTGCATGCCGTCCACCAGTTCGCCCACATTGTGCGGGGGAATATTGGTGGCCATACCCACGGCAATACCTGTAGAGCCATTCGCCAACAGGTTTGGGAAAGCGCCAGGAAACACCAGTGGTTCTTCGTCTTCCCCGTCGTAAGTTGGACGAAAATCAACAGCATTTTCTTCCAAACCTTCCATCAATACCGCAGCGACCTCAGTGAGCCGTGCCTCGGTATACCTCATCGCAGCCGCGTTATCGCCGTCTATGTTACCGAAGTTGCCCTGCCCATCCACAAGCGGATAACGCACAGAAAATTCCTGCGCCAAGCGTACCAGCGCATCATACACCGACTGGTCACCATGCGGGTGGTATTTACCAATCACATCACCGACAACACGCGCACACTTCTTATAGCCCGTTTTGGGGTCGAGCTTCAAAAGCCGCATCGCGTACAAAAGGCGCCGATGAACAGGCTTCAGGCCATCCCTGACATCAGGCAGGGACCGCGACATGATTGTAGACAAAGCGTAGGCTAAATAGCGTTCGCTGAGTGCACCGGCAAACGGTGCTTCGACGATGTTTTCAGTAAACTCAGAATGCATAGACATGAAAGGGACTATATCAATCTGATCGGCGAACGCCACAATATGTTGTGGTTATCCACAGTTTCTTTGCTGCATAGGCCTAAGTCGTTGAATTTACTGCTTTCAAGAGCGAAGCAAACAACCGCTCACGGGCTGCTGGCTGGCCCTTGCCGTGCACCACCCAAACATTTCGTTCCAGGAAAAACCCGGTAAGTTGCATAGCGGCCACCGCATCGTTGTTTCCGGGCGTGACCGAGCCATTTAAAAGAAATGCTGGCAGATCAAGCAATTTGCCTTTGTAGGGTGCGCCCGCCTCGCCACTGACTGCCCGGCCTGACTTCGGTGACACATGGACAAGATTGTCCATACTACCCGTTGCTGCACATTCACTAAGATCAAGCCCATAACCAAGTTCCGTAAGAATACCCAGTTCCAAACTGGCAAGAGCTGCAGCCCACACGGCAACATTTCCATCCTCATGTTCCAGCAGTTCGATAACGGCTGCCAGGCCGTCATAAACACTTTTATGCGCTTCCCGTTCAGTCATGGTGGCCGCGACAACTGAAGTAGCCGCCGCAAGCGACGACAAGCGCGCGCCGTCCCCCATCATCAGCCCCAAGGGGCTATGGAGCAGTTCAACAGTAAAGCGACCAAGGTTTGTTTCAAGCCGTGCACGCCACGTAAGCGCCAAGCGGTTGCCTGCCTGCAGGTTTGCCTTATTGCGCCGACCCAGTCCGCCTTTAATAAAACCGCGCGCGCGCCCGTGGTGGCGTGTCATCACCTCAAGAAGGGCATCCGCCTCACCGTGCCGAGTAGCCGAAAGAACAATACCTTCATCTTGCCACTCCATAAGTGCTCCCCGCCCGGTTTTGGAAACTAGTCGACGAAATCGAGGCCCATATCCCGATACATAGTGCGGTCTTCTGCCCAGCGCTCGGTGGTACGCACATGCAAAAAGAGGTGCACCTTGTGGCCAAACTCGGTTTCCATTTCTTCGCGTGCCATCTGGCCCAGCAGCTTAAGCATGCTGCCACCCTTACCAATCACGATACCCTTCTGGGTTTCACGCTGCACATGGATAACCTGCTCAATCCGCACAGAGCCATCCTTACGCTCTTCCCATTTCTCTGTCTCAACAGTGGTGTGGTACGGCAATTCATCATGCAGGCGCAGATAAACTTTCTCACGCGTGATCTCAGACGCCAAAATACGAAGCGTTACATCCGCAATTTGCTCCTCGGGGTACATCCAAGGGCCTTCTGGCGCGAGGTTTGCGACGTGCGCCATCAGATCCTTCACGCCGTCCCCGGTAAGCGCAGAGATCAGGAATGTCTCGGTAAAATCATAAAGATCATTCAACTGTTTCACAAATGCCAACAGGCCGTCACGCTTCATACCGTCGATTTTATTGATCACGAGAATAGCAGCGCGCTTTGCTGTTTTCAGGCCGTTGATGATTCTTTCTACTTCCTCGGTAACACCTTTCTTGGCGTCAACCAGTAACAAAGTCGTCTCAGCATCTTCCGAGCCTTTCCAGGCTGCGTTCACCATCGCCCGATCAAGGCGGCGCTTCGGCTCGAAAATACCCGGTGTATCAATGAAAACAATCTGGGCATTTTCGTGCATGCCAATGCCGGTGATGCGCGTGCGTGTTGTTTGGACTTTGTGCGTCACGATTGCCACCTTGGCACCAACAAGCGCATTCAAAAGTGTTGATTTTCCGGCATTCGGCGCGCCGATCAGGGCTACGAAGCCGCAACGTGTATTTTCAGTTGGCGTTTCGGCCATTATTTTTCTCCTGACAAGGTCGCATAAAGCGCCTTGGCGGCGGCTTGTTCTGCCAGCCTTTTTGCTCCGCCCTCAGCCTGGGCGCAGCCCATGCCTTCAACGGTCACTTCAATTGTAAAAATCGGGCTGTGGTCCAAACCGGCCCGTCCAATAACTTTATATTTCGGGAGCGGGATTGAGCGCCCCTGACACCATTCCTGAAGCAGTGTTTTATTATCTTTCACCGCCTCGGTGTCTTCGTTCATCAAAGGCACCCAGTGCTTGCGGATAAACTGGTCAGCAACCGCAAAACCACCGTCCAGATACATGGCACCAATCACTGCCTCACAAACATCAGCCTGTACTGCTTCTTTCTCTCGTGTGCCCTCTGCTGCTGCGCCTGGCGTTAATTTTATCGCCTCGACGATACCCAGCCTGCGCGCCATTTCAGCAAGGGTTTCTTTGCGCACAAGCGATGTGAAGCGCCTATTCAGCCGCCCCTCTGCCTCGGATGGATAGGCTTCCAATAGCCAAGTCGAAACCGACAGCCCGAGAACGCGGTCTCCCAAAAACTCAAGACGCTGATAATTATACGAGCCCGAAAGTGACGGATGCGTTAGCGCTTCATCCAGTAAGCTGGGCTTTTCAAAGTGGTAGCCAACAAGTTCCGTCAAGGGGCTCATCATAATCCTTTACGCACGGGCTTCATCCATCAGGCGACGCATTTCGTGGATGGATGCTTCAAGCCCGTGGAAAATGGCTTCGCCTATCAGAAAATGGCCGATATTCAGTTCTTTCACTTCAGGCATGGCCGCAACCGCGCTCACTGTATCATAGCTCAGGCCGTGGCCTGCATGCATTTCCAGGCCCTTTTTGTGGCCGTACTGCATAGCGGCACGAATGCGCTCAAGTTCTTCTTGCTGCGGCGCACCCGTGAGTTCACAGTAGGCGCCTGTGTGGATTTCAGCCACGGGGGCACCTAACGATACCGCCGCGTCCAACTGGTCTTTGTCCGCATCGACAAACAAGCTTACACGGATACCTGCTTTGTTCAGTTCCGAGACAAAAAACTGCAGCCGGTTATGCTGGCCAGCGGCATTCAACCCGCCTTCTGTTGTCAGTTCTTGCCGCTTTTCCGGCACGAGACAGCAAGCATGCGGCTTGTGCCTAAGGGCAATCTCAAGCATCTCTTCCGTCGCTGCCATTTCAAAATTAAGCGGAACGGTAAGAACGTCTGAAAGTGTCGCAATATCCTCATCAGAAATATGCCTACGGTCTTCACGCAGATGGGCAGTGATGCCATCGGCGCCCGCACGCACAGCAAGCCCTGCCGCTCGCACAGGATCGGGGTGGCGAATACCACGCGCATTCCGGATCGTCGCAACATGATCGATATTCACACCCAGGCGAAGCTTTCCTTTCATCATGTGCTATCCTTTTCCTTTTCCGGCTGGCTGGCTGCCCGCTTACGCTTACGCCGCTCACGGCTTTCTCTATACCCTGATATAAGGCTTCTGAAAGCAATATAAAATAACAGCCAGACAATAATTGCGACCGGAATACCCCCTACTAACAGGGGAAAAATAAGTGGCAAAAATGAAGCAAGGTAAATAACGGGATCATTCCACAGCGCATCCCAGCTAAGTGGCGGCACCTCCGCTGCCACTTCCTGCCCCAAAAAAAACGACCCTACCTGACTGGTAAGCGCAAAAATGAATGGGAAGGTCCAGGGGTTGCCAACAGCCGTGCCGATCGCCGACGCCAGCAGATTTCCACGCGTAAGCCAGGCAAGCGCAAATCCCATTAAAAAATGGAGCCCAATGAATGGCGTGAAAGAAACCGCGGCACCTGAAGCAATACCCGCAGCAATATTGTGCGTACTACCAGGCAGCCGCCCTACCCGGTGGAACAGATAAGTCCAGGCGCGTTTCAACCCCGATCGAGGCCATAACCAGCCTGCTATCTGCTGCCACAGGGACAGATTATTTCGACGCCGAAACAGCATAAAAAGGCCTGAATTCCTTTATGCTTTCACACCGCGACTGCCTGGCTTGACGGCTGGAATGGCCTTCAATTCCTCAGGCAAGTCTTCGGTTTTATATGTCGGAGCATTGATGGTAGCGAGGGCCGTAATCGGCGCACCCACATCAGCATTGCCACCCGACCGATTGATCAAACAGCCAGCGGCAACGACTTCACCGCCCCACTCAGTAATGGTTTTAATACATTCGCGTGACGAAAGGCCGGTTGTGATGATATCTTCCATCATCAGGATTTTGGCACCCTTAGGAATTTCAAACCCTCGGCGCAGCGCAAATTCGCCGTCCACGCGCTCCGTAAAAATCCCGCGAACACCCAACTGACGCGCAACCTCATATCCAACGATAACGCCGCCCATCGCAGGACTAACCACAAGATCGACCTGGACACCAGTTGCCTTCAGCTTCTGTGCAAAAGCAGCACAGAGTTTGCCCGCGCGCTTTGGATCCATCAGAACCTTCGCGCACTGAAGATAAACCGGGCTGTGCAGGCCGGAAGACAACTTAAAATGCCCTTCAAGCAGGGCACCTGCAGCCCGAAATTCATTCAGCACAGCTTCTTGATCCATGAACGGCTCCTAATATTGGTTGCGTACGGCGCACTCAAACAGAAATTATGTAGCGCGGATACTGCCCAGCGGGCGCTGCGTCAAGCGAATTGCGCCCCAAGAACAACTTTATCCAAGCACACGATCAACGCGGCTGATAACCCGGCTAACACGCAGCGCACGCGTAATATCGTTAAGGTGTTTCGCGTCGCTGACTTCAACGTCAATCAACATCACATAAAACTCAGGATCACGCTCAGGAATTTCAAGGTTCGAAATATTGCCGCCACTCTTTGAAACCGTGGCTGCGATTGCCGCAAGTGCTCCGCGCTCGTTAATCACTTCAAGCCGCAAACGCCCGGTATAAAAGGCTTCGTCTTCTTCAGTATCCTGCCACCTGAGATCAAGCCACAGTTCTGGATGATCATCAAAGTTAGATAACCGGGAGCAATCAATCGTATGGATTTCTGCCCCGCGTCCGGGAATTTTAATGCCAACGATACGATCACCGCGTACCGGATGGCAACATTCAGCAAAATACACTGCAGACTCGCGCTTGATGCCTGAAATCGGGATTGCACCGCCTGCCATATCCTCCCAGTCATGGTGAACAGCAGGCAAGCCCTCAGCGCGCGCATCTTCCTTGAAGCCCGGGAAAGCGGCACGCAGGATTTCTTCTTCCTTCAGCGTACCCTGCCCTACAAGCGCATAGAGCATCTCGCCGTCAGAGAGGTTCAACACCCGTGCAGCCTCGTCGATGATTTGCGACGAATAATCCAAACCATTACGGCGACAGGCCTTTTCAATCAGCGTTTGGCCCAAGCTGCTGTATTCACTGTGTTGTTGATGCCGCACATGCCGACGGATTGCAGACCGCGCCTTGGCGGTCACTACAAAATTCTCCCAACGCAGTGATGGTGCCTGGCCCTTCGAGGTTAGAATTTGTACTTGGTCACCGTTTTCAAGCCGGTGCCTCAGCGGCACCATACGCCCATTTACCTTGGCACCGACACAGTGATCACCGACTTCCGTATGCACCGCATAGGCGAAATCAACAGTGGTTGAACCATGCGGCAATGATACAAGCTCACCCTTGGGCGTAAAGCAAAAGACCTTATCCTGGAACATGGCCAGCTTGGTATGCTCAAGAAATTCCTCCGGGTCCTGCGTATGCTCAAGGATCTCAAGGAGTTCCCGCACCCACAAATACTGAGAGCCCTCTGCATTAGCGGCCTTCTGTTTATATTGCCAGTGCGCAGCCACGCCGATTTCCGCCTCTTCGTGCATATCAAAGGTACGGACCTGTATCTCCAGCCTGTTCTTATGCGGGCCGATCACTGTTGTGTGGATTGACCGATAAAAATTGGGTTTGGGGGTAGAGATATAGTCTTTGAAGCGACCCGGCACCATTGCGTTCGTTTGATGCACAATTCCAAGCGCCTGATAGCAGGTTGGAATATCTTTCACCTTGATACGAAACGCCATCACATCTGATAGCTGCTCAAAAGGGATATTTTGCGCTTCCATTTTGCGCCATATCGAATAAGGGCGCTTGATACGGCCACTGACTTTCGCTTCTATCCCATTATCCCTCATCAGGTCTTCAAGCGATTTGACCATTTCCTTTTCAAGATCGGGGCTTTCTTGAATAAGGAAATCAAGACGAGTCTTAATAGACTCAAGCGCTTCTGAATCAAGGTGCACAAAAGCAAGATGCTCAAGCTCGTCTTTCAATTCATGCATGCCAATACGCTCAGCGAGCGGCGCATAAATCTCTAGTGTTTCCAAGGCGATACGACGGCGTTTCTCATCCTTTTTTATAAACCCAAGCGTCCGCATGTTATGGCAGCGATCCGCAAGCTTCACGAGAAGCACGCGAATATCGTTCGACATGGCCAAAAGGAATTTGCGGAAATTTTCCGCTTGCCTCAGGCTTTCGGTTTGCAGTTCAATTCTTGAAAGCTTTGTTACCCCGTCAACAAGTTCCGCCACCTTGCTTCCGAACAGCTCCCTTATTTCGTCAATCGTGGCAACGGTATCCTCAACCACATCATGGAGAAGCGCCGTCGCGATAGTATCGCCGTCGAGCTTCATGTCGGTCAAAATGCCCGCGACCTCCAAAGGATGCAGGAAATAAGGATCGCCAGAGGCCCGCTTCTGCGTCCCGTGGGCTTTCATGGCAAACACATAAGCACGGTTCAGCAGGGCCTCATCGACATTTTCGTCGTAGTCCTTCACCTTCTCAACCAACTCAAACTGACGGATCACTTGGTACCCTCACCAAAAGAATAATAATTTGAGACAGAGATACCCTTTCCGAGCGGGAATTTCAGCCCATTTCTTTGATGTACGGACATTTGGTGAAAAAACACCTAAACTCATGTCCAGATTTACAAAAATGAGGCTGAAAAATGAGCGACACCAAATTTATCGACGGATTTCTCGCAGGTCAGGTTGCCTTTATCACTGGCGGTGGCAGCGGCATCAACCTGGGCATCGCGAAAAATATGGCGGCGGCAGGTGCCAAAGTGGCGATCTGCGGACGTACTTTCAGCAAACTTGAAGCCGCCGCAGAAGAAATTCGGGAATTTGGCGGCGAGGTCTTTCCTGTATCTGCGGACGTACGCGACCAGGAAGCAATGGAAAAAGCGCTCGCAGAAACCGAAACCGCACTTGGCAAGGTCAATATTGTGGTTGCAGGCGCTGCTGGTAACTTTATGTGCGAAATAAAAGACATGACCTATAACGGCTTCAAGACCGTCGTTGACATCGACCTGATGGGGTCTTTCAATACGGCCAAAGCCGCTTATGCACAGTTGAAGGAAACAAAAGGGTCGATCCTCTTTATTTCCGCAGGCCAGTCGCTTGACGCCCACTCCCACCAAGCCCATGTATGCGCTGCCAAAGCGGGCGTGGACAAGCTGATGAAAACACTGGCTGTTGAATGGGGGCCTGATGGCATTCGCGCCAACAGCATTATTCCCGGCCCAATTGACGGCACAGAAGGCATGAAACGCCTTACAACGCCAGAAACCCTGCCAATGCTAATCAACGCCGTGCCGGCGCGGCGCCTTGGCGCTGTCGACGATATTGGCCGGGCCGCAGTATTCCTGGCATCAGAGTTTGCGAGCTATATCACCGGCGTTGTACTCCCTGTGGACGGGGGGCTTACGCTTGGCGGCTCGGGCATGTTCAACTTCGCAGCCCAACAATTTGGTAGTGGGCAAAAAGCACGCAAATAGCGTGGCAAACCAGCAAGCGGAACTCGGCATGAAACAGATGAAAGCTGCTTTTATCAGAAAGTATGGTCGCACCAACGTGCTGGAAGTGGGCAACATCGACGTCCCCGCCCCAACACCCGACCAGATACTGATCAAGGTAAAAGCGGCTTCAATCAACCCACGTGACTGGCTTTTGATGCGTGGGCTTTACCCATTCAAAAAGCTGGCAGAGCCTTTCCCGGTCGTGCTTGGCAGCGACATGTCAGGCACAGTTACCGCTGTTGGCGACAAAGTGAAATCGATCAAAGTCGGCGATGATGTTTTTGGTATGCAGCCCATTAAAGGCAAGTTTGGTGCTCTGGCCGAATTCGCCGCAATCAAGGAAAGTGCCGTTGCAATTAAGCCTGCAGAAGTAAGCCACGCAGAAGCTGCTGCCATGCCCTGTGCCGGGATGACGTCTTACCAGGCAATCCGGGATTTAGCGCACGTTAAAAAAGATGAAACCGTTCTGGTAAATGGCGCTTCAGGCGGCGTTGGCTCTTATGCGGTACAGATGGCTAAACTGGCAGGCGCGTATGTAATCGCTGTAGCTGGACCTGACAATCAGCAGCTTTGCAGGGAATTAGGGGCCAATGAAGTAATTAATTATAAAGAAGAAAATTTCGAAGACCATGACAACGCCTATGATGTCGTTTATGACGTCATCGGGCGCTCCAGCCCCTCAAGGTGCCACCGGGCACTCAGAAAAGGGGGGCGGTATGTGTCTACGATCCCCTCTCTCCGCATGCTTGTCAAATCCTGGCTCAGCAAACTCACGGCCCATATTGGCCTCAACAAAAGCCAGACCGCCCATCTAATTCTGGTCAAGCCACACGGGCCAGATCTCGCTGAAATGGCGCAGTTGATCCTAGAGGGTAAGATGAAAAGCCTTATAGACAGTCGCTTCTCACTTGAGGAGGCTATTGCCGCCTTCGAAAAAAGCCAGAGCTGGCGGGCAAAGGGCAAGATTATTATTGATATTGCCCCCAAATATTGACACACCAAAAAACCCGGCAAAAACCGGGTTTCTTCTTTAACTCACCGCAGGAAACTGCGTTCAGTATTAACCTTCAGAAGATTTGGCTGCTTCACCGTCCATACCTGCCATCAGGATAGACATATCAACTTCTTCGCTTTCGTCTGATTCCACAACTTTGCGAAGGCTGCCAATCACTGATTCAGTAAGATCTGACGCGATGATCTTTTCTTCTGCGATCTCCCGCAGACTAACAACAGCGTTTTTATCATTGTCGCGGTCAACCTCAAGCGGCGCACCAGAAGAAATCTGACGAGAACGCTGGGCTGCAGCAAGCACAAGCTCAAAGCGGTTGGTTACTTTATCAACGCAATCTTCAACGGTTACGCGAGCCATTCATATTCTCCAAAATCTTTTTGCGGCAGCCCTGCAATGACCCAGGGCAAAATTCGCCGTACAAGCGCCCGCTTATACAAGCGCACTTCGAGGCTGTAAAGCAAGGAATCGCTATAGATTATCAGAAACTTTCCTTACCGACCCACGTTGCTGTAAAATTATGGGCTCGTGCGCCAATTCAGCAATGCTTTTCTGTTCGACCGGATGAACCCAGTCGGGCGCTATGTCCAATAACGGCAACAAAACAAAGGCACGCTTGTGCAACCTTGGATGCGGCACAACCGGCTCGTCCAATGTCGCCGCCGGATTAGCATCCCCGACAACGGCCTGCCATTTCTTCCGGTCGGGAAAAATGGACTCGCCGTACCCCAACAAATCGATATCAAGTGTACGCGCACACCATCGCTCACCCGCCTTACGCCCCAGTGTTTTTTCTATCTCCTGAAAAAGCAACAAAAGGGCCGTAGCTGGCAACAGCGTCTCCGCTCTAAGGGCGCAATTGATAAAGTCCGGCTGATCAGAAACAGGTACAGGCTCCGTTTCAAAAAAGGAAGAAACATCCAGTATTTTCAAACCCTTAAATCCCAGCAACCTTATTGCGGCGCGGATTGTTTCTATTGGTCTCCCCGCAGGGGAATTTAAATTCCCCCCCAAACCGACCAGTATCTGATGCGATTTAGCCATTATAAATACTGTATTCCTTCAGTCCAACGCCGCTAGTTCCGCTAGAATTTACCAATCTTTAACTCTATTCGCCAACGCTGTGTATCTACATTTTGTATTTTGATAGCCTTTTCGAACCAAATTTATTTTTACCCATTCCTGACAGATTGGAATTGGCCATGCTTATTTATCCACAAGAACGCGTCGCGCTCTTCATTGACGGCGCTAATCTTTATGCCACCGCACGTGCTCTCGATATGGAAATCGATTATAAAGCGCTCAGAGGTTATTTTTCGGATAAAGGCCGCTTGGTGCGAGCCTTTTATTACACAGCAATTCTTGAAGATCAGGAGTATTCGCCGCTGCGCCCGCTCATTGACTGGCTAGACTATAACGGCTTTACGCTTGTAACCAAGCCGGTCAAAGAGTTTATCGACGAACATGGCCGTCGCAAAATCAAAGGCAATATGGATATTGAGATTGCAGTAGATATGCTCAACATCTCAGAAGCACTTGATCATGTGATCCTTTTCTCGGGGGACGGCGATTTCCGGCGTCTTCTTGAGGCGATCCAGCGTCGCGGCACACGTGTTACAGTAGTAAGCTCAAACACCACACAGCCTTCCATGATTGCTGACGAATTAAGACGCCAAGCCGACCAGTTTGTCGACCTGGAGCAACTCCGCAGCCTGATTGGGCGGCCTGCGGCCAAAAATGCCGGTAACGATGACCCTAGCGACTCAGGTTTTGAAGAGCAGTTGGATTCCAAATAATACCGACTTGACCTGATGGAAATGGGCGGCCATTTTGACCGCCCTTTTATTTGGAATGAAAATCGTGCCCAAGAAACACCCGGCAGAACCCAAGCGCGGTTGCACTTTGTGCCCACGCCTTGTTGAATTCCGAATAGAAAACAAGGTTGCTTATCCCAATTTTTATAACGGTGCGGTTCAAAGCTTCGGTCCCGAAGAAGCACCTTTTTTAGTGATTGGGCTTGCTCCCGGCCTGAAAGGTGCCAACAAAACCGGGCGCCCCTTTACCGGCGACTTTTCTGGCGAACTGCTCTTCACGAGCCTGCATAAAATGGGATGGACCAACGACAAAAACCAAAACCGGGCCGATGACGGCTTTAAACTAACATTATGCCGTGTCACCAACGCTGTGTGTTGCGTGCCCCCGCAAAACAAACCAACGGCCCTGGAAGTCAACAACTGTAGGCCGTTTCTTCTTGAACGCATCGATCGTATGAAGCAGTTGAAAGTAATGATGGCGCTAGGTCGTATCGCACACGATACAACGGTTCGCACCTTTGGCCTGAGGCTTGCCGACTATAAATTCAGCCACGGTGCTGTGCATCAATTACCAAACGGCCTTACACTGGTCGATAGCTATCATGTTTCTCGCTACAATGTGAATACAGGCGTGCTTACAGAAAAAATGTTCATGCAGGCGCTTAAGATCGTCAAAGAAGAGCTAACAGCATGACCCCTGAAACCGCGCAGCTTGATATTAGACCCCGCAGCTTAATATTAGACCAGATGAGGTTAAAGCCTTTGATGCAGCGATGAAGCAGGCGAAAGCCATTGTTTCTGCAATGCCCGGCTTTATTAACCTGTCGGGCCGCCCTTGTCTGGGTGTCCCCGATCAATAGTTGCTCGAAACACGCTCGAAACACGCTTGAAAACGCTTGAAAACTATACGGAAGGCTTCCGGAAATCGCCTGACTACCAAGAATGGAAAGCGCGGTTACACCACTTCCACACTCCCTTACCCAAGGTTTTCATTACGGTGCCCCAATTATAAGCGCATAAAAAAACGGCGGTGCCTCTACACCGCCGTCCAACTCAGAACAAGGTACTCAATACATCAGGAGGTATTCTTGTCGCCTCTCTCTTGTTACGGCTAGGGCTGGCGCGATAACCACCCTTTGAGTGCAGCAAGCTCGTCTTGGCCTGCTAATTTTGCAGCAGCCGCAGGCCCCGCGACAGCACGATAAAATTCATGGGCGGCAGGCGCATCACCGCTTGCAACAGCGCCCTTGAGGGCCGCCATAAGCCCCGGACGCATCGCCAACATGGACCTTGCGAAGGTTTTCGGAAGTGCCCCCGTGCTCTGTGGGGCAGCAATCAAACGATGTTTTTCCAGTGTCATAGGCCCGAATCTCCTTATCGCCACTTACATATACACTACCATAAATTCCCTAATTTTTCACTAAAGCCACAAGATATAGTGTTAATTCCGCATTAAGTTTCATTACCATAGTGTAAACCAATTCTTTTACCTGATGGATGGGGGCAAGCACTTACCCAACGAAGGAACCCGACGTTCGCGCTGTTAAACTGCAAACAAATGTTCGATCAATCGGCCCTGTTTATGCGGGTTTAACCGTGGCTTCCTCAGGACACACACAATAACATCTTATCCTGCGTTCTCTAGAACGGTCTCTTATGCTTAATTAATGCTGATGCTGTGGTTAAAAATCACACACCAGTATCCCGCCTCTACTGTTGCCGGTACTCTGCAACATCATGCAGATTTCAGTTTAACGCTCTGAAATTGCCCTATCGGGCAGATTTGCCATTACCCATGAAAGCTGTTATTTTTTAGGGAGTTACAGACGAGAAAACGATGCCGCATGACAATAATAGTTTTGGTGAGCCTGTCAGCTTTGACGTTGGCGATACCGTATATTCGCAAGACAGCGAAAGCGCTGGCGTTTATATGCTGCTGGACGGCCAGATTGATATTTGGCGCACAGAGGGCGAGCAGGCCTATCATATCGCCTCAATCAGCGGCGGTGAACTACTCGGTGAAGTCAGTGTCATCGAACGCCGCAAACATTCGGTTACAGCCAAAGCTTCACATCCAACCAATGCTCTTTTTATCGAAGCCGAGGCCTTCAGGCGCAGCTTTGCTGACCCCCTTGTACGACATGTCGTAAATACGCTGGCAGCGCGTCTCAGAAGCAGCTATGCCGTTACAAAATCCATTGAAGAGGAAGGTGGCCCTTCAGTTGTGCAGGTCAAAAGCGATAAACCGACAATCGAGGGCGCGAGCCAGTTGGTTGCTGACAAATTCCTTACTTTTGTTGAAATAAATGAATTTCCTTTTGTCGTAGGAAATGTTTCGTCAAAAGAAAAACATAGCGTGATTGGGACTAACACCCTCAAAATTCCACTTGTAGGAACACCAGAGTTATCCGACAGTCACTTTGAGATTATTCGGCGCTCAGGCGAGCTTTGCGTGCGCGACCTGGGCGGTCCGCATGGCACTATCGTAAACGGTGATGCGCTCAGTAAATATGGCATGAAAGCCATCGGCAAATTACATCCCGGAAAAAACGAAGTGGTCGCAGGTGGCCCCGAGAGCCTTGTGAGGTTTATCGTAATCATACCGCCTGAATATCAATTTTAGGCAAGCTCTATTCTTGTCAAATAGCCCCAGGCATGGCCAGGCTTTAGCCGTGGTCTTTCATCAGGCGCGCTTTCTGACGATTCCAATCACGTTGCTTCTCGGTCTCGCGCTTATCGTGCAGTTTCTTACCCTTACCCAAGCCAATCAATATTTTGGCCCGGCCTCGCTCTGTAAAATAGATTTTAAGGGGTACAAGCGCCATGCCGCCGCGCTGTACGGCACCTGCGAGGCGGTTGATTTCCCGCCGATGCATAAGGAGCTTACGCGGACGCCGGGGTTGGTGATTGAAACGGTTCCCATGCGAGAACTCAGGAATATGAGCATTCACCAGCCAGAGCTCGCCGTCTTTTTCTTCGGCGTAGCTTTCTTTAATATTAGCCTCTCCACCACGAAGGGATTTGATCTCGGTGCCTGTGAGTACAATGCCCGCCTCAACCTCTTCTTCAATGAAGTAAAGGTGACGCGCCTTGCGGTTATCGGCAGCGGTTCGGGAAGGATTCAGGTTTTTCTTTTTCTTGCCCATAAGTTTAACGCAGGCTCGCTGGTTCCAAACCAAGATCATATATAACAGAAGCTAACACTGCACGAGCGGCTTCGGATACAGGCTGAAGCGGCATGCGCACTGTCTCTGTGCAAAGCCCAAGCAAAGATCCAGTAAATTTGGCTGGTGCCGGACTAGGCTCCATAAACATCGCACGGTGCAGCGGCAATAATTTATCCTGCAACTCAAGTGCTTTTTTGAAATCACCAGCCAGTGTCGCTTCCTGAAATTCGGCACAGAGTTTTGGTGCCACATTTGCCGACACACTGATACAACCAACACCGCCCATGGCATTAAAGGCAAGCGCTGTCGCATCTTCGCCAGAGAGCTGGACAAAGTCAGGCCCCATGGCGGCACGCTGGCTGGCACAGCGGTCCAGATCGCCAGTTGCGTCTTTCACTCCAACTATGCGTTCGAGGTCAAACAGCGATGCCATTGTATCAACGGCCATATCAACAACAGAACGGCCAGGGATGTTATAAATAATGATCGGCAGGCTTGAGGCATCATGAATGGCTTTGAAATGAGCATAGAGCCCAACCTGGTTTGGCTTGTTGTAATAAGGCGTTACAACGAGTGCGCCGTCTGCACCAACTTTTTCGGCATGCTGAATCAGGTCGATCGCTTCCCGTGTATTATTGGAACCTGCGCCCGCGATAACCGGCACGCGGCCTGCCGCTGCTTCAACACAACACTCAACCACATGTTTGTGTTCTGCGTGCGTCAAGGTCGGGCTTTCGCCGGTGGTGCCCACAGGCACCAGACCATGCGAGCCTTCCTTGATTTGCCAGTCACAGAATTTCTGGAAACCATCCACATCAACAGCACCGTCTTCGGTAAACGGAGTGATCAGAGCAGGAATGGAACCTTTAAACATGGCGACAGCCTCAACATAGGGTAAAGAATTTGGCGCACCCTAGCGCCCGCCCTGAAAAAGGGCAAGGGCCGGACGCGCCATATTTCTTTTACAATAAGGCCTTTTTGCGAAAGCTGAGCTTTTCCAGCCAACACGCCCTTATCCGCGGTGGTGGCGTTTTTCCTTAAAGCGTTTTTTCATATGGTGCTTTTTTGCTTTTTCAAGTTCCGCAAGCGTTATACTGCCATCGCCGTTTACGTCGCCGCGTTTAAATTTACGAGCCGCTTTGCGGGTGAACTCTTCAAGCGACACACGTTCATCGCCGTCGCGGTCTAGTTTGGCGACAAAACGAAGGCGCGTTGGCTTGCCTCGCTCACCAAAATGGTTTTCCATTTCTGCTGACATACCCTCAGGCATTTTGTGATCCCGCTTTGCCATGCGCTGTTTCATTTTTTCTTTGTGCTTTTCCATGCGTTCTTTTTTATGCTCAGCAATAGGCATGATTTTCGGAAGCTCTTGCAGCACCAGATAACCATCCCGGTTTTTGTCGAACTCGTTGAACTTTTTCTCAACCTGCAGCATCATTTCGGCGTGTGTCACAACACCATCCTTATTGCTGTCCGCTTCGGTAAAGCGCTGCTGAATATGCTCAGGCAGGTAGTTTGGTTCTTTGGCAGCAATCCCCAAAGCGGCGGTTGCTGACAAAACTGTTGCGATTGACACGGCTGTCGTCTTTTTCATGATCGGTCCTCTGTGTTATATCTTCTAAGTCAATATTTGGCGTTTCATTGCTCTTGTCGTTAAAAGATACGCACACCGACTGGCAGACCCTTCGAACTTTGTTCAGCAAGCCAACATAGCTTGCCCTATCGCAGGGACTAAAAAACAGAAAACTCACCTGAACAAAAAATCTTTAACACCCTCACCCTTGCATTGAGTTTTTAAAAATCGCTAGATGAACCATCATATAAGAACTATGTCACAGACACATGGGGCAACTGACGCGCTTTTCGGTTGACAAATTCGTCGCACTGCAGTCCTGTGACACGGGGATGACAACAGGGTTTGAGTTTGGATTTGGGGCACATCAGGCTTATCGAAGGTTTAGCGGTCGCGGCGGCATCCATTGTGCTCGCCGTTTTTCCTGTTTCGCTTCCTATCAATCTCGTGCTCGCAGCACTTATTATCGCCTTTTATCTGCATGGATGCTTGCAAAGCCAACAACCGCAGACACAGAACAACTGGGCCCTGCCACCCGACGCTGTGCCGGATGCAATTATCGTTTCAGACCTCAACGGCAAGCTCTTGTATGCCAATACCTTGGCGCGCTCTATGTTTCCTTCTGTTGACACCACAGATACCGTCACAAAATTATTCGACGAATGGCATCGTGAATTAAACAATAGAGGCCCCGCCGATGAGGTCGTGACAGCAGCTTTATCTGCCCCCGATTTCCAGTTCTCCGAAACGCTCCACATGCATGATGGCCGTGCTTACGAGCGGCTGACCAGAGTCTCCTCGGAAAACCCACAACGTATCTGGATACTCCGCGACATCAGCCACCTGCAACAAGCCAATCACGACAGTGAAATGCATACAACAATGGTTGAGGCAGACGCCGCCCGCACAGCCGAACTTGCAGAACAACTTTACCATGCCAAGGCTGAACTGGAGGCGAATCAGGCGGAACTAACCCGTCTCGCCAACACAGACTCGCTCACCGGCCTTTTAAATCGCCGTCGCTTTACAGCGCTCGGTGAAAAAGCCATCAAAGAGACCTCCACAGAAAACATCTGGGTGATCATGATGGATATCGACCATTTCAAACGCATCAACGACACCTACGGCCACGCGGCTGGTGACGTTGCTATTCGCGATTTCGCTACGCTTGCCGAGCAACAGGTCGGCGAATATGGCTTTGTCGGCCGCATGGGCGGTGAAGAATTTGCAGCCATTCTTGAGGATGTGGAAATGGATGTGGCTATCAAGGTGGCTGAAAATATCCGCAAGGCCACAGCCACTCATGTTACAGCCCACGAATCCGAGAAATTCCGCTTTACGGCCAGTATCGGTGTCGCACAGTGGTTCAGCGGTGAAATCACCATTGAGGCCGCACTTGACCGATCAGACCAGGCGCTTTACAGCGCCAAATCCTTTGGACGCAATCGTGTTGTGGGCTATGAAACCACATAAAGGCCACTCCCCCTCTTTCCCGACATCTGCCTTTACTTGACTTTCTCCACTTGCTTGCCACATTTGTCATGGTTACTGTCAGCCGTGTTCAGTTTTTTCTATCGGAATCAATATGTCTTTTTTTCGCACAATCGTCTTGTCTCTTCCTTTAGTGGTTAGCCTAATGGCCGGTGTTGTTTCAGCACAAGAACCAACCCCAGGCACACAAAACCCACAGGAACAGCGACTTTTACATGCGGCAAGAGATTACGCAGCCATTGCTGGCGGTGCCCGTTTCTGCAAACTAGACCCGGACGATATCGAAGAATTTATCGGCAAGGCCTATGCTCGAATTATCCTCCTGGCACGCGACGATTATCAAAAAATACTTGGACGTCTGGAGTTCAAAAACATCCTTGCGGCTACCAGCGCGAAAGAACCCGCAGAAGGCTGCGAAAAATTCCGAGAGCAGTTCAATTTGGTCTTGCGCGAAAGTCGCTAACAGCGTTTAAAGCCTACAATCCTTCACCTATGCGGTGAAACGAACGTCCTTGGCGACGAACCGTTTCCTTTTGTATTGACTATACCTGCGGTGCCCTCGACACTCCAGCGATGAGTCTGGCCCTTACAATGGGGGTGGCCTGCTCTAACAGCAAAACCATAAGGAGAACAAAGGTGCAAAACCTGGATACTATTCTTCGTCGTTTGATGGCTGGTGTCGCGCTGGGCGCGCTAGCGGTTACGGCAGCGCCCACCTATGCGCACGACGATAAACCAGCGAAACCTGCGGCTGAAAAGAAGCAAGAAGAAGAAGCCGAGAATAAAGACGAAAAAGCCGAAGACGAAAAAGAAGAAGGCGCTGAAGACGACGAAAAAGAAAAGAAAAAAGAAAAATTCATCAAAGATGTCGTGGAAGAGCATGATGTTCTTGAAGGCCTTTTCAAACTTTACCGGGACCCTAAAACCGGCTCGCTGATGATGGAAATCAGCGAAGATCAAATTGGCAAGGAATTCATCTATACATCACAGACAACTGACGGCGTTCTGGAAGGGGGCCACTTCCGCGGCCAGTACCGCGGTCAAAAAGTCATCAAAATCAGCAAGCATTTCAACAAGATCGAAATTACCGAAGAAAACCCATACTTCTATTTTGATCCTGAAAACAACCTGGCGCGCGCCAAAGACGCAAATATCAGTAACGCCACATTGTTCATGCAAAAGATCAAAGCCAAATCCGAAGATGGCAAACGCTATTTGATTGCGGTTGACGGCCTTTTCAAATCAGAGGCATTGCAGCAGGTCAAGCCAACAGGCAATCCACACCTGAAGCCATGGCAGGCTTTCCGTCTCGGCAAGCTTTCCGGCGGCAAGACCCGTGTTTCGGACGTAAAAAATTATCCTGAAAATATGGATATTACGGTTGACTATGTCTACACGAATCCATCGCCTATGAACCGCGGGGCTTGGTTTGATATCACCGATGCTCGTAACGTAAAGGTACGCATGCGCCACACGTTGCTTGCTATGCCCGAGAATGATTTCAAACCACGTTTTGATGATCCACGCGTAGGGTATTTCCTCGATTATGTGAACGACATGACAGACCATAGTGCAACACCTTGGCGCGACATGATCAACCGTTGGCATCTTGTGAAAAAAGACCCAAGTGCTGCAATTTCTGAGCCCGTGGAACCGATCGTTTGGTGGATAGAGAATACAACACCGGACAATCTCCGCCCTGTTATCAAAAAAGCTGTGGAAGCCTGGAACATTGCTTTCGAACAAGCCGGTTTCAAGAACGCTGTTCAAGTAAAAGTTCAACCTGATGACGCCGAGTGGGACGCAGGCGACGTGCGCTACAATGTGTTGCGCTGGACATCAAGCCCAATTCCACCCTTTGGCGGATACGGCCCCAGCTTCACCAATCCGCGCACAGGTCAGATCCTCGGTGCCGATATCATGCTCGAATATTCGTTCCTCACAAACCGCATGAATTCAAGCAAGATATTTGAATCAGCGGCGCTTGGCCTTGAGACGCAAAAAGAAGCGGGCGACTATATAGCCGAACTGAAAGCGCACGAGCAACAGTGTAACATGGCAAACCATCTGCAGATGAGCAATATGCTCGGCAAAACGCTCGCAAGTGCAATGGATGCAGGGCCTGATGTAGCAAACAAGCTGGTTGAAGAATCAATTTATTATCTGATGCTTCATGAAGTTGGCCACACGCTCGGCCTTAATCACAACATGAAGGCAACGCAGGCGCGCTCTTACGAAAGTACGCACGATATTACCGCTCAGGGCAACGGCCTTGCAGGTTCTGTAATGGACTATCCTTCCATCAACTTTGCCCCTCTTGGTAAAGAACAGGCTCACTATTACACGGTGCGCCCCGGTGATTATGACATCTGGGCAATCCAGTTTGGTTATGATCCAACCATAGACGATGAAGCCAAGCGTGAAGCACATCTGGCGCGGTCCAACGAAAAAGGCTTGCAGTTCGGTAATGACGCCGATGACATGCGCGCACCGGGCCGTGGCATTGACCCGCGTGTCAATATTTATGACATGTCCGATGATGCTGTTCAGTTCGCGGAAGATCGCCTTAAGCTTGATCGCAGTACACTTGGTAAACTCAAGGACAAATTTACCAAGGAAGGGGAAAGCTTCCAGGAACTCAGAAACGCTTATCTGATCCTGACAGGTGACATGTCCTGGCAAGGCCGTGTGGCATCGCGCTATATCGGCGGCGTATATGTGGACCGCTCGGTTGCAGGTCAGGAAGGTGCAAACGCTCCGTACCGCCCTGTTGCAAAAGCCAAACAGAAACAGGCCATGAAGCTACTCCGTGATTATATTTTCGCGCCAAACGCTTTCAGGCTTGATACTGAGCTAACTCAGCACCTTGCTATCAAGCGCCGGGGTTTCTTCCACGGCGGCGGCACGGAAGATCCTAAACTGCATCAGCGCGTAACAGCAATTCAGGCCAACATTCTAGCCCATCTGATGCACCCACGCACGTTGATGCGCATCACTGATACCGGCCTTTACGGCAACGAATATAACGTTACTGAAATGATGAGTGATCTTTCAGACGCAATATTCGAAGATGACAGCCGGGGTGCAGTGAACACATACCGCCAAGAACTGCAGATCTATTATGTGCATGGGCTGATTAGCATGCTGAAAGACAATGCCTACGACTATGTGGCACGGTCAAACGCACACGCCAATCTGCGCCAGATCGGCAAAGACATGGCGCGCTGGCGCGGCGACGCGGCAACACGTGCGCACCGGGATCATGTTAAGTATCTGATTGATAAGGCCCTCGAAGTGTACGAAGGCTAAAGGGTACAAAGCCTAACTATATAGGAAAATCTCTGGGAACGGTGGCCATCTGGTCGCCGTTCCTTTTTTAATTAGGGTGCCGCCTAATGAGCGGTAAGCCACTGTCTGGCTAGCTTTTGAGCTTTGGCTATTCCCTTGGTATCCAGTTCTTGCGCTACTTCACAACGGTCAACCGTTGCCCTGTTTACGCCCCTAATGGCCGCCAAGTTAAACCATTTGTGGGCCTCCACATAATTTTGGTCAACACCCTGGCCTGTAGAATATAACAACCCCAAATCATATAACGCTTCCGCGCGGCCCGCCTCAGCCTGAGCCATTCGGTCTGCTACATACCCATATAAATCGCGATCTTTTTGCCCCATCTCTGCTCTCCGCAAAGCTTTCCCACAAGCTTTCACGTTATCTAACTGGCTCTAAGCCACCCTTGCCTCTTGACGCAGAGGCAAGAAAATTAAAGTCAGGGCATGAACGGACAGGACCCAAATTGCACCTTATGTGCAGCAGGCCGGTTTCTGATCATAGCAAAAATAGACGGGGAGCAGAAGCCAATTAGGTGATCAATTGCTAACCTCATGAAACTGTGGAACTCTCGGGCATAATCGTTACAAATTCAGGCCAATTTACGAGCGCTTTTTGTTCATCCCGCATTCAGCGTAGTCATGCATACTATTAATCGAAGGATAGTCAAAAATCTGCCTTTTTACCGCCCATATTTGCGGCCAAGTTATGATTAATACAGCAGGACAGGATCAGCTAATGAAGACGAACTCAATGAAACTGGCGCTTGCACTACCGCTTGCACTTTTTGCAGGGGCCTGTTCACCCAATCTTTCATCAAACAGTTACGACGCACAGGCAGTTGGCGAAGTTCGCCGGATCGAGCGCGGTACGATCGAAAGCTACCGCTGGGTCGAGATTAAAAATGGCCGTAGCGGTGTGGGTACGATAGCAGGTGCCGGCATTGGTGCTGCGGCTGGCTCGACAATAGGAAGTGGCCGCGGAAAAGGCGCTGAGGATGTGATCGGCGCAATCGGCGGCGCGCTTATCGGCGGCCTGATTGGTAGCAGCATCGAAAAAAGCGCTTCAAAACAGAGCGGCTTTGAATATGTGATTCGCACCGAAAGCGGTGCTCTTGTAAGCATCGTACAAGCAGACAAACAGCCCCTACCCGAAGGAGCGCCGGTTTTAATCCACTTTAGTGGCTCAAGAAGCCGCGTCGTATTCGACCATAATGCCATGCGCCCAGACGGCAATGTCACAGACGACGTGCCAAACCAATATGATGAGCATGATGAAAACAACGACAACCATGGCTATTAAATGAGCTTTAAAGTTCACTAAAAAAACAAAACTCACATAAAAAAGCGGTCTCTGGGCCGCTTTTTTATTTCTATTAGGCCGTAAACTCATAAACAGGATTTTCAATATGGTTTAAATATGATTCAAGTCCTCAACAGTATTGAGGAGACGATCATGAGCCGCCGCCGTTATGAACTGACCGATTTGGAATGGTCTATTATAGAGCCTTTGTTGCCCAACAAGCCGCGGGGTGTAGCGCGTGTTGATGACCGCCGTGTTTTGAACGGCATTCTTTGGCGGTTTCGGGCGGGTACGCCGTGGGCAGATGTGCCGGAACGTTATGGCCCATACACGACCTGCTACAATCGCTTTGTCCGCTGGCGCAAAGCCGGGGTATGGGAACGATTGTTCAAGGCTGTCGCCGCAGCCCATGATGGCGACATTATCATGATCGACAGTAGCTGTGTCCGTGTTCACCAACAAGGAGCCACAGCAAAAAAGGGGATCAGGACGATGGCTGCATGGGCCGTTCCCGGGGTGGACTGACCACCAAAATACATGCGTTGGTCGATGCGGATGGCTTGCCAATCAAGCTTTCGCTCACCGCCGGGCAGGTGCATGATAGCAAGCCCGCGCTTGAGCTGATCAAGGGCATAAGCCAGCACGCGACCTTGCTCGCTGACAAAGCTTACGACACAGATGCACTGCAGGCCTTCGCCGCAGAACGCAGTGCATGGGCCAACATTCCACCAAAGAGTAACCGGAAACAGTCGTTTCGGTTCAGCAAATGGCTGTATCGGCAACGAAACCTGGTAGAACGCTTCTTCAGTAAACTGAAAAACTACCGCGGTATCGCTACTCGATATGACAAGAACCCGGAGAACTTCATCGCTGCAATTCAGCTTGCTTCAGTACGTATCTGGTTGAGAACTTATGAGTCTACGGCCTAGTGAATATTTCCAGTCTCGGCTGTGCTCCAGCCAATGTCAAGGCAGCCGAGTTTGGCGTATCTGAGGGAGTTGTAGATGTTTTCCTTGAAATGCACATAAATGCACATAAATGCACTTTATGAGAGTATTTAGCGTATTTTAAGTTATTGTTACTTATGAGCAGCCTAAATTATATTTTGGGGGCAGGTGCCACTTAATCCATTTGCCAGTGCTAACTTGGGGGAGCATGAGAAAATGCCAGAAGAAATTGAAGAAATTGTTGTAACAGCCGATCCTTTGCCGTCGTTTATGGTGGGTTTTTGGGATACTTTTACTTTTGGCCTCTCTAGTGCAGATCTTTCTAACGCGGGTTTTGGCGGCGGCTATGGGGCACTGAATGGTATTATCGATAACCTTCTTCTTGGCCCTGAAGGGACATTTTTTTACCACCTGGAAAATGGCGCGATTGTCAAGGTAAACGAAAGCGGTATGAGCGACATCCAAATTGGTGCGCTGCGAAAGGTTTTGGAAGAGTACGATCAAAACCCGATCCTGAAGGATGCCATGGATTATGCGGCAGATAACGGGATCACCATTGTGCTTCACTACGATGAAAACATACACAGCTTTAATGGCGCAACTGCCGCATGGGCTGATACAGAGTATGCCGACGACTATGGCGTAATTTCGGAAGACCTTGGGTCAAATGAACAAGCAAAGCCGGGCACAGAAATACATATTTCAATTAACCCGGCAGTAGCTTCGTCACTGGTTGATTTCAGCCTGACATTGGTACACGAACTTGCTCATATATCCCTCACCAGCACAACCGCAATCACTGATGTCGATCTGGACAATAGCGGCAATTTGCCTGTTGGGCCCGAGGCAGACATTTACGACGATGTTTTCATAACCGGCGGTTCAACTGAAAACGATGAGATGGATTATTTTAATGCCGGCATAGGCAGGGGAGGCTCAGGCGCCGACACGATCTCTGGCGGTTCTGGATATGACGATATTCAAGGGCATGGTGGAAACGATGTCTTATACGGCAAAGGCGGGGCTGACTATATTGATGGCGGCACTGGTACAGACGTGCTTTTTGGCGGGAGCGGCGACGACGTTCTGTTTAGCGGCACTGGCAGCGATACGATGTACGGCGGCGCTGGCGATGACTTTTATAATGTCGATGGTGATTTTGGCGGAAGCATTGGGGACCTTAGTGGCAACGACATGCTTTATTTTGCCGATGCCAATAACGTCGCTTTCGTAAGAGATGGGTACGACCTATTGGTTGCCGACCTGACAGCGGGCAGCAATTATTCAATTTTCAGGGTATGGAATTTTTTCAACGGCAAGGAAATCGAAACCGTCACTTTAGGTAACGGTACCACTTTTAGTGCCAGCGAAATCGTTGCAATCACATCAGGCGGCGTTGGTTTTCCTATAGTTTTTGATCTTGATGGTGATGGCATCGAACTTGTCAGCATCGAAGACAGCAACGTTAAATTTGACTGGGACGGTGACGGAAAGCGCGATGACAGTGGCTGGATTGGTAAAGACGACGGTATCCTTGTTTACGACTTTAACGGTAACGGCAAGGTTGACGGGGCAGAGGAGCTGTCTTTCACCCAGTATGTCGAAGGTGCCAGAACGGATTTCGAGGGGCTAGCAAGCTTCGATGAAAACGGTGACGGTAAGTTGGATGCTGAAGATAGTATTTGGGCAGACCTTTTTGTTTGGCAAGACAACGGCAACGGACATTCAACCCACAACGAGTTAATGACAATGGAAGAAGCGGGTATCGAAAGTATCGATCTGGAGCTAGCTGGCGGAATGCAAAATGTTGAAGGCAACTTCATATTTGGTACAGCAAGCTATCAAAATACCGATGGCACAACCGGCACCGTCGGTGACGTCGGCTTCCGCACAGACAATGCTTTGTCTGAGTGGGCACCCTATACCGAAGAGCATCTTGCAATACGCGCTACGATAGCTGAAAATATCGACTATTTTACCGCTTAATACTAGGAAATTCAGCGTGCCTGGCTGTGTTATTTTCCAGGCAGGTGCCCCAAAACATCCAGGGAAACATTATGATACGCAAAGCATTTTTAAATCTCACTTTGCTGACACTGCTAACTGCACCGGCATTAGCGATTACCGAGCTTGAAAACTACAGGTGCGGCGAAGAGAGTTTCCCTACTATCGAGGCCCTGGACAGCTCAATCCAAGATTTTCAGCGCCTCAAAGACCAGGCCCCTGCGACTGGCCGACGTTCTAAATCCTACTACCAACATAAGATAGAGCTGAACGGGTTCAAGCGCTCCCTTCTTGCTTTCGACATTGAAGGCATGAGGGCCAGTGCGCCTCAAATTGGCACGTTGTCGTCACCGCAAACGGACAATCGGAAAACACGGAACTTTTACGCCGTCCAGTACCATATTGCATTGGTATCCAAAGACTGGCGCGCCTTCAAAGACGTGCGCCCGCAAACCCTTCCAAACTATAAAAATACCTTCATCGCACCCTTTGACGACTTTCTATTACCGGCTCACTATGTCGCATATCTTGGGCACCTAAACTGGCTCGCCGGTCAGGACACAAAAAAAGCGTTTGATCAAGCAGAGCGCTTCTTGACAGACATCAAAGCCGAGTATGGGAAAAGAGCATCTGACGGGTTTGTTACGGGTTCGGCTAATTACGTCAGATTTTTAGAAGAAGATTACGGACGTGTACTGCTTCAATTAGGTTGGGTATTTCGGCGCATTAGCCATGAAGCCGGTGTCCCTGCGCCCAATTTCAGAGCTAAAGATACTTTGATGCTGGCAGGTAAGTCATTGCCTGATACTTGCGCGCATACGCTGCAGGAACTGGCTTACAGAGGCGCACGCTCCGCACGAGTAGCTCTGAGAGAGCGGAGAAAAACCGACAAAGATGACCAGCCAATTTTTAAAGGCCAGCCTCCGTTAATAGACAAGCTTATGAAGTTTTAAAATCCGCCCGCTGTGAAATAGAAAATGCTGCCTCCGTTCTACGGCGAGAAGAACATGTGCTTCATGGAAGATGGTTCCCGCAGGGCATGCGCAATCTCAATATGGGGGCTGCCAGGCGGCAACCTCAGTCATTGGCAGTTAGGGCTTGACGGCCCGCTTATCTTCGCGAAAGAAGCTGTTTGTCCCATGAAAATCCGGAAACAAACGTTTTGGTTTGATTGGTGCGTGCGTGGTAAAGGTGCGCGGCAATAGGCCATTTCTCTTTTGTAGAAAGTTCACCTTCGCCATTGTCACAGCAAAAATCTTGAAAGTTTTGCTGTGCGCAGTGTCCAATGCCCCTCCAACTTGAACAGAAAAAGGCGCCCCGAGAGCCGCCCTTTATATGTGCCTGATTTCCAACTCCAATCAGTTGTCATAGATATATTCAATTGACCATTTGGTGCACACATAGTTGCCGCGCACATCCTCGTAGCGCATGCAGGTGCGAATTTCCTCAGGTGGCTCGTAGGTCTCGTTTTCATAGCGGTGTCTGCCATTTGCATCAAAGTTATCTGCACCGTACCCACGGCCTGAGCTATAGTGACGGTCACTTGACCTTGCGGCACTTGCGCCAATTGATGCACCGACTACCGAGCCAATCACCGCCCCTGCCGTGCGATCATGCCCGCCATCAATTTCCGCGCCGATAATGCCGCCAACAATACCGCCCAACAGCACACCTGCGACTGCATCGCCGTTGCTGGAGTGATAATAACCCTGGCTGGAATAATATCGGCCCTGCGCATTAGGGCAATAATCCCCGTAATGATAATGGTGATGGCGGTGATTCCACGCCCATTGTGACCGTGCACTATAATAGCCGGAATATAGGGGCCAGTGGCCGAAAAAATCATAATCATCGCCGTACCAATAGCCGTGGCGATATCCGCTGTAGTACCCTCGGTTATAGCCAAGGCCATAGCCCCAATAGTTGCCAAAGCCGAAATAAAAATCCCAGTCGCGGTGGCGGCGGCTATAGCCGTTCCAGGAATGCCCCCGTCCTCGGTTATAATCCCGGTAACTGTGTCTGTTGCTTCCGCGGCGGTAATGATCCCGGTTGCGGTTACGGTCCCAGCTTCTGTCGTGATCTCTGTCTCTACTACGGTTTACGCCATGGCCTCTGTCTCTGCTGCGGTCAGCGCTATGGCCTCTGTCGTGGCTGCGGCCACGGCCCTGATGGTTCCCGGAGCGACGGCCACTACGTTCATCAACATAAGAGTGTCGTTCACCGCCGGTTACATGCCGGTCGGTATCTCTTCTGCTCGTCTGCCGTGCTTGCTGCGATGCATGGGCACGCTGACGTGCATAATCGCCGTCCCGGTCTGCTGCGCGGCGTTTTGTGGTACTTCGATTGGTCTGGGTATGCTGTCGTGCACGGTTGCCTTCACCCCTGTGGGCATCATTCTGCCGGCTAGTCCGCTCACCAGTAGGTGCCCGATCATCGCTGCGCTCGTGGGTATTGCTGCGCGTGCGGACGGCTTCGCGAGTGGATCTTTCGCGCGCACCTCCCTGGCCCCGGTCTTCAGGTTTGAAAGAATGGCGATTGCCTTGAAACTCCTGCGGCCTCCCCCTACGTTCCGATTGTATGCGCTTCCCGCTCCTGCCCGAGCGATCCATGCGTTGGCCGCGATTTTGAGTAGGTTTGACCGTTCGTTGCTTTTTTGAGGCCCGCTCCACGGAACGCTCTTTTTGCACCTTTGCGCGTTTTTCGTGCTTTTCGTCCGCAAGTATGGCTTCCATCGGCAGTAAAATAGCTGTCGTTGCTAAGAGGATCAGTGACTTTCTAAACATAAATGCCTCCAGTTATTATGAAACTGATAATAAAGCAGTCAAACTGAATGGAGCATGAACCTGAGCGTAGGGTTTGGTCTATTTATTCTTCTTTCCTGGCAACGGAACGGCAGGGCCTGCACGCATCCAGTGTGCCTCTAGCGGAAAACGATTCGCCGGGTTGTAATAGGTATCGTCCCCGCGTTGCCAGGCTTCGTCATATGCCTTGGCATCAGCCTCCCAGCGCTCACGGTCAATATAATCGTAACCCGTAATCGCCCCAAAGGCACCAAACACAAGCGCCCCAGGCACCCCGGCGATCTCTTCACCAATCAACGCCCCTGAAACACCGCCAAGCGTGCCACCCCACTTGTGCCGTGCTTTGTAATCGACAAAACGGTTTTGCGGTTTATTGAGGATCGGGAGGTAGGCATCACAGCCGTCGCCGAGGCACAGCCTGGACGCCCATTCAGGCACGGCCTGTTTTTCTTGTTGCTCGGCCTTCACACTGGAAGGCTGCCATTCTTCGCTTTGCTGTGCATCAGCCTTCTGCACAGAAACTGGGGCAATAACCATCAAGGCTGTAAGGACAAGACACCGCATATAATTTCTCCTCTACCACAGCCTGCAGCGGCCCCGTGGCAGAATTGTGGCACAAAAGCACTAAATGCGCTCATACAAAATACTCTGACTTCGACCTCTTCACAGCGAGATCAACAAGCGTTTTCTAAGCAAGATATTTGCCGCTTACCGCATAAGCCCGACTATTCTCAATGACCATTAAGAGTAATTGTCCTGAAAACCCTGAGTCTTTAGGCAAACTATGTCCCAACAATTTACTAGGCACTGAAGTTTCGGGTCACAATGGATATCGTCGTATTGACTTGGCCTCAATGCCCTCCTACAAAACCAACTTGATGCAACGCGTTTATTTGGGGAAGGTGCACTGTATATGCATCCTTATAAAGACCTAATGCCGGATAGTTTCTGGCGCACGGCAGTAGCCGATATAAATCCACTTGAGATAGAAGGCCTCTGGAAGCCAAAACTATCGCTAACCCCAGACGACGCCGTCGTGACAGCGGGTTCCTGCTTTGCCCAGCATATCGGCAAGGCTTTGGTAAAAAACGGCTATAGTTGGCTCGATGCAGAACCTGCTCCAGTACAAGCAAGTGCTGAGCTTCGCAGAAAATTCAATTATGGGATATTTTCTTTTCGTACAGGTAATATCTATACTACGTCATTACTGCTCCAATGGTGCGAATGGGCGCTGGGCGGACAACAGGTACCCGACGAGGTCTGGACGACCAAAGAAGGGCGTTTCGTCGATCCTTTCCGCCCAAATATAGAGCCGAACGGTTTCAAATCAGTTGAAGAGCTGCAAGCATCCCGCAAAGGGACACTCAATGCCATCCTCCATGCAGTCAAAACAGCCAAGGTCTTTGTATTTACGCTTGGCCTGACTGAGGCTTGGCGCAATAAAAAGCATGGATACCTTTATGCCATGTGCCCTGGCACGCTTTATGGCACTTTCAATGAAGAAGACCATGAATTCGTCAATTTCAGATACCCGGATGTGCGCCAGTCGATGGTTGCTGCCATCCAGTTAATGCGAAAAATAAACCCAGAGCTGAAGTTCCTGCTGACCGTATCACCCGTACCGCTTACCGCTACCGCGTCAGATCAGCATGTATTGACCGCAACAACCCACTCAAAATCGATTTTACGGGCCGTCGCAGGCGACATTGCGCATGTTCGTGACGATACAGATTATTTCCCATCATACGAAATTATCACAGGTTTCCCTTTCCGGGGCATGTTCTTCTCGCCCAATATGCGCAGCGTATCGCCCAAAGGTGTGGAATTCGTGATGAATTCCTTCTTTGCTTGTTTAGGTGCGGATGGAACTACCAACCAACAGGGCCGCGCACCCAACGACACAAATACGCAACCTGCCCAGCAGCAAAAAAACAATGATGACATTATTTGTGAAGAGGAACTTCTTAATGCTTTTGCGTAAGAAACGCCCTTCCAAAGTCTGTGTTGTTGGCAATTCCCACATCACTGCTTTCAAACGCTTCTGGGATACAGATCCACATCCAAAAACATGGTCCCCGACTTTCTTTGGTACCAGCAGCATTGCCCTACAGGGTCTTCGTGTGGAAGGAGAAACCCTTACACCGCCAAGCAAGGCATCAATAGCATCTTTCGAGCGCACATCCGGCGGGATGCCTAAAATTGATTGCACTCAATTTGACGAATTCTATCTGCACGGCATGATCAGCGGGGCTGCTCTTGCCAAAATGATTTTTGAAATTGATACATCCAGCGAACGCGGCATGCCGCTATCTTCGGCATTCATCGAAGAAATTGTTACGTCATTTTACGAAGAAAGCTTGCTTAAGCTCGTGTCTCTAAAACTGCGAACGGCAACTCGTAAACCAATTTTCGTATCAAGTGGCCCCCTGCCCTCCGCCAACTATCAGCGCTCTAGGGAAGGCTATAAAACCAACCCTGACCGTTTAGGAATATATGCAGATATTCTGGATCAAGTCGAAACCACTTTCGAGCGGCTGTTTGCTACACAAAAGATACAATATCTCAAATTCCCAAAGTCGTCAGTTGCTTCAGGCCTATATAATGATCATACCTATATGGTCGGCTCCCATGCCTTGGACGGTGGAACGGCCAAGGACCATCCTCAGCACGACCTTATCCACGCCAATGACAAATATGGTGCGCTTCTTTTTAAGCGCTATGTGGAGGCCCGAGAATAAAACGCTAAAAAGCCCGCGAGTTTGGTAGGATTTTTTTAGCGTTTTCCGCGCTTTGTTATTTTTTACTCAACATGCCGTTCTGTTTATCATTTAACACCGACATGTTCCTGTATTTCATTCACTCCAGTGAACACCTGTCAGCAGATTGACAACATGTTCCATACCTAAAGCCACTCCGTCTTTATTTGTAGCCTGGATTTTCACCCCCTTGCCACCCATTTCATTTTGCAACGCCTTTGACAACGTACTCATCACCTTATCGGTTTCTGTCTCTTCATAGATATAAGTGAAGCGTGCCTTTAAAAACCAGTCTCCGTGACGTTTTGTCCAAACACCAGAGCGGTATGTTTTTCCGCGGAGTTTAACCTCAAACAAATGGTACGGCCCTTCAACAAAAGGGTTTGCCTTAGCTAACAAGTCACCACTTTGCAGGTATTTAGCCTTTTTCCACCGCGTTTGAATGCTACGCGCAGCGTCATCTGCGTAAAGTTTGGCATTTAGGGTACCAGAACTGAACTTTGAAACATGTGTAGCATACAAAGTAATTTCATTTACAAGACCCCGGCCAGCAGAGGCTTTTTTATAGACAATGCCAACGTCTGATCCGTCGCTGGAAAAGTTCTTGGTATTTACGCGTATATATCCCTTGATACGTGCAGGAAACATAATACCGGATAGCCTGTGAGTTTGATTGCCTTCCGCTGTTAACCAGACGGCTGTATCTGGCATAATTGTTGGAACTACGGCACCAGGTTCAACTGTACTGCCGCCACAAGCTGACAATAGAAAAAGCAACGCACTAACTAATAACAACCGCATGATATCCCCCAATATTAAATCGCGTGAAGAACCAGATTAACGATCACAATAAAAAAGGCCACCGAAAATACGGAGGCCTTTCAAGTAGTTATGCTTCGATAGGTTACCCATCCAGCTTCGGTTTTAACAACTGGTTCACAACACCCGGGTTAGCCTTACCCTGCGTGGCTTTCATTACCTGCCCAACAAAGAAGCCCATCAGTTTGGTTTTGCCAGCTCGGTACTGCTCAACCTGGCCCTGATTCGCGGCGATAATCTCGTCGATGATCGCTTCAATCGCCCCGGTATCAGACACCTGCTTCAAGCCTTTTTCTTCAACAATCACGCCCGCGTTTTTGCCGGTTTCGAACATGACTTCAAACACGTCTTTGGCGATACGGCCAGAAATAGTGCCGTCTTCGATCAACGCCAGCAACTCAGCCCCCTGCTTTGCGCTCACTGGCGTTTCAGCAATGGTTTTGCCAGCCTTGTTAAGGGCACCGAACAAATCGCCTGTCAGCCAGTTTGCGGCTTTTGACGCAACGGCAGAAGCATCTTTCTTGGCAAATGTAACTGTCTCATCCAGAAGCATTTCGAAGAACTCGGCCTGTTCCTTCTCCGCGACAAGTACTCCCGCCGTATAATCATTGAGGCCCAACGCATCCATTAAACGTGCTTTTTTGGCGTCAGGAAGTTCGGGCAGGCTTGCGCGTGCGTCTTCGATGAAAGCGTCGTCAAACTCAACTGGCAATAGATCAGGGTCTGGGAAATAGCGGTAGTCGTGCGCTTCTTCCTTCGAACGCATAGAGCGTGTTTCACCCTTGTTGGGATCAAACAGGCGCGTTTCCTGATCAATGGTGCCACCTTCTTCGATGATATCCACCTGGCGGCGCGCCTCTACTTCAATTGCCTGACGCACGAAACGAACCGAGTTCACGTTTTTGATTTCGCAGCGCGTGCCAAGCGGCTCGCCAGCCCGGCGCACAGAAACATTCACATCAGCCCGCATGCTGCCTTGTTCCATATTGCCATCACAAGCGCCAATATAGCGCAGGATAGTGCGAAGCTTTGTTACATAAGCCCCTGCTTCTTCCGGGCTCGCCATATCAGGCTTTGACACGATTTCCATTAACGCAACACCAGAACGGTTCAGGTCTACATAGGTATATTGCGGATGCTGATCATGCATGGATTTGCCCGCATCCTGCTCAAGGTGAATGCGTTCAACACCAATATCTTTGGTTTTTCCATCACCAAGATCAACCGTCACAATACCTTCACCCACAATCGGGTGTTTGAACTGTGAAATCTGGTAACCCTGTGGCAGGTCAGCATAAAAATAGTTCTTACGGTCAAAAACCGAGAATTTATTAATCGCAGCACCAATCGCCACCCCTGTACGCACGCCTTGGCGGATACACTCAGCATTGATTGTTGGCAACATGCCAGGCATTGCAGCATCTACCAGCGATACCTGTGTATTTGGCTCTGCGCCAAACTCGGTGGACGCGCCAGAAAACAGCTTTGCGTTCGATGTAATCTGAGCATGGATTTCCAGGCCGATTACAACCTCAAAATCATCTTTAGCGCCCTGAATTAGATATGTCATAGCGCTTACCTCCACCAGATCTTGGGTTCTGCTGTGAAGGCTGCAGCCTCTTCAAGCACACCCGATACTTTGAACACTGTTTCTTCGTCCCATGGCTTTCCGAGTATCTGCAAACCAAGGGGCAAGCCATTGGCATCCAGACCAGCAGGAACACTTGAACCTGGCAAACCAGCAAGCGACGCAGGCACCGTAAACACATCGTTCAGATACATGGCAAGCGGATCGTCAGACTTCTCACCCGGCGCAAAGGCCGCAGACGGCGCTGTGGGCGTCAGAATTGCATCGACCTGTTGGAACGCGCGCTTGAAATCGTCTGAGATCAATTGGCGTACTTTCTGTGCCTTCAGATAATAAGCATCATAGTAGCCCGCTGACAGCACGTAGGTGCCAATCATGATCCGGCGCTTCACTTCATCACCGAAGCCAGCAGCCCGTGTTGCTTCATACATGTCAGCGAGACTGCCGCCTTCGACAGTTTCCCGTAGCCCATAGCGCACACCGTCGTAGCGTGCAAGGTTCGAAGAAGCCTCAGCAGGTGCTACAATATAATAGGTTGGTAGCGCATATTTTGTATGCGGCAGGTTGATATCAACCACCTCAGCGCCTGCGGCTTTCAGCCACTCAATGCCCTGGTGCCACAGCGCTTCAATCTCACCCGGCATACCTGCAAGATGATATTCCTGCGGAATGCCTATTTTCATACCGCGAATATCGCCTGTAAGCGCCGCTTCAAAGTTCGGCACAGGCATATCAACGCTGGTGCTGTCCTTTGCGTCAAATCCAGCGATGCTTTCCATCATGATCGCCCCGTCACGCACGTCGCGCGTGATCGTGCCAGCTTGATCCAGAGAACTGGCGAACGCCACCATACCGTAGCGGCTGCAGCGGCCATAGGTTGGTTTGAAACCGAAAGTCCCCGTAAAAGAGGCTGGCTGGCGGATCGAACCACCTGTGTCAGACGCTGTTGCGCCCATCGCCGCGAACCCGGCAACAGAGGCCACAGACCCACCCGATGAGCCACCTGGCACTGTATCTGTATCACCACGGCGCCACGGATTTTTCACTGGGCCATAATAACTTGTCTCGTTCGAAGAGCCCATCGCGAACTCATCCATATTGAGCTTGCCGAGCATTACAGCACCGTCATCCCACAGATTCTGTGTGACCGTGCTTTCATACTCTGGCTTGAAACCATCAAGAATGTGCGAACAGGCCTGCGTATGAACACCTTTCGTTGAAAACAGATCTTTGATGCCGACAGGGATTCCGGTCATGCCCTTGGCGTCACCCGCTTTAATTTTCGCATCAGCGGCGTCAGCCTGCGCAAGCGCTATCTCTGGTGTCTTCGCGATATAGGCGTTCAGTTCGCCAGCAGCGTCCACTGCTGCGATATGCGCATCAGTAAGCTCGCGGGACGTGATGTCACCTTTTGCCAGCAGGTCGCGGGCTTCGGCGATTTTCAATTTGGTCAATTCAGTCATGTCTGAGGCGCCCCTACTCTATCACTTTAGGCACGGCAAAAAAGCCGTACTCGCCGTTTGGCGCATTTTTCAGCACGCTTTTCTGCTTGCCGCCGTCGCTTACTTCGTCAGTGCGCCAGCGCAGTTTTGCATCCACAACAGACGACATTGGTTGGATGTCGTCTGTGTTTACTTCCTCAAGCTGCTCGACCCACCCAAGGATATTGTTGAGTTCGTCAGCGAGGAGTTCTAACTTATCTTCTTCAATTTTGATACGCGACAGGCGCGCAATTTTGGCAACGGTTGCCTTGTCAATGTTTGACATGAAAGTTCCCTATGAATAGTCAGGAAAAACTGTTGAAATCAGCGCGGAACTTAGCGCCAGAAGCCATGCGGGGCAAGCAGGGAATCGCTGTCATGAAGCCAAAAGTGGAAATACGGGAAGCAAGGCCATCTGACGCACGCAAACTCAACCTCTATGTTCGAGGCATTTTTGCGACCTCAAAGCATCTGATCACACGTGCTGAAGAGTATCGTACTCGTCCTTTCAAACAGCGCATGTGGATATCAAAAAAGCACGCCAACCCGGTGGAAATCTGCCTGGTTGCTGTCATGGACGGCGATATTGTTGGTATGCTCGACAACTGGACCGACCGGCGGCAGCGGGTGGCCCATGTTACCTGCTTTGTCATGTCTGTGGCCGAGAATTGGCGCGGAACCGGCGTTGGCCGGGCCTTGCTCACTCACTTTATTGACTGGGTGCACACCCACCCTAGCCTTACTCGGGTGGAACTGCATGTGCATAGTGACAATGAAGCTGCCCTTAAGCTCTATAAAAGCTGTGGTTTTGAACGTGAAGGGGTGCGCAGAAATGCCGTCAAATATGAAGATGGCCGCATAGTAGACGATATTTTAATGGCGCTTTGGCCAAATGAAATCAGATAAATTAGATAAGGTCGGCTATAAGCCAAACCAGCGGGGAGCAAACGATGAGCCAAGACTTAACCAAACCTAAGATAAAGCCTGCCGCGCGGTTTCTGCTGATCATTGCGATACTGGTGGGCCTTTTCATTGTTGTCGCCATTGGCTTTGGCATTTGGGCCTATTCAAACCCGACACGAATGTTGCAGATTGCATTCACTCCTGACCACCCGTTTGAAACCAAAACATACAAGCCACTGGATTACAGTAACAATGACAATTGGGCCGCACTGCCCACCAAAGCCAGCCACGCTTCGGCGAAACCCGAAGGTATTGTCGATATCGCAATAATCCCCGAGGCCGATGTATTCTTCGTTCATCCAACAACTTTGCTGGATAAAAAACAATGGAACGACCTCAAGCTCGATAATCCCAAAGCCAAGGACCGCGTTGCCAACCGCGTCCTCAAAATCCAGGCAAGTGCCTTCAATACTGCAGGACGCATTTTTGCTCCCCGTTACCGCCAAGCCACCTTTGGCGCATTTCTGGATCAGGAAGGCAACGGTCTCAAGGCAATCGGCCTCGCTTACGGCGACATTGTTGCCGCCTTTGATAACTTTATCGCTGAGCGCAGTGATGGCCGCCCCTTCATTCTTGCAGGGCACAGCCAAGGATCTTTGCATCTTTTGTATCTGCTTCAACACCGCATTAACGGTACAGCGCTCGCGGACCGTATGGTCGCCGCTTACATTGTTGGCTGGCCCGTCAGCATTGAGGCCGATCTCGGCGCGCTTGCGGACATCAAAGCCTGCGAACGGGAAACCGAAACCGGCTGCGTTGTTTCATTCCAAACCTTTGGCCTCGACGGCGATCCATCCAGTATTCTCTCCTATATGAATACAACGCCCGGCTTGTCAGGCACGCCGCGCAAGGGCACCCAGATGCTCTGCACCAACCCGCAGGACTGGCTGATCGGCAGCAATAAGCCCCGCTCTGCCCACCTGGGGGCGGTTATGCTGCCAGCAGGCAATGACGCGCCGCTCGGCAAACCCATCAAGAATTTCACAGGTACTCAGTGCGGTACAGACGGCATTCTTTATATTACGGACTTGCCCGGCGACGCGTGGCAGGCCCTCAAGATGCACGGCGAGAATTATCACGTGTATGATTATCATATGTTCTATATGAATATCCGCGAAAACGCGGCCATGCGCGCACAGGCATGGTTGAAGAAAAAGACGGCAGGAGCCAACGGCCAGTGAGCCAGATTGTTAACATATCAGAGCTAAAAGCAAAACTAGGGCCGCGTCAGCGCCTCTTGGGTATGGACCCCGGCACCAAAACCATCGGGCTCGCACTCTCTGACCTCACGCACACAATCGCGACACCTTTGGAGATTATCCGGCGTACCAAGTTCAAAAAGGATGCCGCCCGCCTCAAAGAGATCGTCGAGGCAGAAGATGTCGGCGGTTTTGTGATCGGCTGGCCCGTCAATATGGATGGCAGCGAAGGCCCGCGCTGCCAATCAACACGCGCTTTCTCCAATAACCTTGCGGAGATATTCGATCTGCCACAGGTCTTATGGGACGAACGCATGTCTACATCTGCCGTTGAGCGCACCCTTATCGAGGCCGATAGCAGCCGCGCCCGCCGCAAAGAGGTCGTCGACAAGATGGCTGCCGCCTATATCCTCCAGGGAGCGCTGCACGCCCTCTAGCAGCGATCCAGACGCAGAAGTGGCCCAATGTCCAGTCCTTCTTACACGCGGCTTTCCAAAGCGGCGGAGCCCAGCCGCACACATGCCTCCAGAAACCACCATACTCAATGCCAACTACTCTGACAGTGCGATTTACCCCCGCGGCCCCCGGAACGAGTGAACGGTGCCTCTTCGCATGGATACGGGGCCTGTGGAACCACTGCTTAAACACAGCACTTCACGCTATATATATATTGTATAGATAACGTCTTGCCCATTATGGCATTACCGCCTATAAGGCCACTTTAATGAGCACGCATTCGACCAGTCCGGTTTCTTACCCGCGCGCGGACGTTGATCCGCCCTCGGGCTCGCTTTTTCCGCACAAACATTTGCTTGGTATCTGGAATTTGGATCCAACAGCGATCAAGTTCCTGCTCGATACTGCGGAAAAATATGTCGACCAAAACAGGCAGGCCAAAAAGACCACACCGACCTGCGCGGGCCTTACACAGATCAATCTGTTTTTTGAAAACTCGACCCGCACACTGATGAGCTTCGAGATCGCTGGCAAGCGCCTTGGCATGGATACGATTTCTATGGCGACAGGCAGTTCCTCGATCAAAAAAGGCGAAACACTTCTGGATACCGCCGCCACGCTTAACGCCATGCACCCCGATGTGCTGGTAATGCGCCATGCAGACAGCGGCGCAGTGAAGCTGCTTTCTGAAAAAATGGATTGTGCTGTAATTAACGCAGGCGATGGCCGCTCAGAGCACCCGACACAGGCTCTTTTGGACGCACTTACCATTCGTCGCCGCAAGGGTAAAATCCACGGGCAAACAATCGTAATTTCGGGCGATATTGCTCACAGCCGCGTAGCACGCTCGAACATTTATCTGTTGAATGCCATGGGCGCACGGGTACGGCTTGTGGCACCGCCAACCCTCCTTCCCAAAGATGTCGACCGGCTCGGCGTTGAGGTCTTCCACCGCATGGATGAAGGCCTTAAGGGCGCGGACGTGGTGATGATGCTCAGGTTGCAGCAGGAACGCATGACGGGTGCTTTCCTACCCTCGCTCCGTGAGTATTACCGCTTCTGGGGCCTCACGCGCGAAAAGCTTGCCGCCGCCAAAGAGGACGTGCTGGTGATGCATCCCGGCCCCATGAACCGGGGTGTGGAAATCGCTTCAGATGTCGCTGACGATATCGACCGATCAGCGATTGAAGAACAGGTGGAAATGGGCGTTGCCGTGCGTATGGCCTGCCTCGATATCCTGACGCGCGAACTACGCGGGGAGGCACTAAAATGAGCATGTTTTTCACCAATGCCCGTATTATCAACCCGGCATCCGATTATGATAAAAAAGGCAGCTTAGCCATCGTGGACGGCAAAATCGCCCTATACGGCGATGACATAAAAGCCCCTAAAGACGCTGAGACCATCGATTGTGGCGGAAAAATCCTCTGCCCCGGCCTTATTGATATGCGCGCGCATGCTGTTGACTCCATTGCCGCCGCTGCGGGCGGCATCACCACCGTCGTGCTGCAGCCCGATCAAAACACCATGATCGATACCGATGCCGTTGTGGAACGTATCCGCCGCCGCGCCGAAGATGGTAGCTCCAGCCGGGTTTACCCCATGGGCACCGCAACCCAGCGCATGGAGGGACAGCAAATTGCCGAGATTGGTCAGATGCAACAATCCGGTGCCGTTGCTTTCACTGATTGCCGGAAAGCTGTATCGAACGCACAAGTAATGCGGCGTTTACTCGAATATGCCACCTATTTTAACGCGCTGGTCGTCCAGTATCCTGAAGAACCCTGCCTCGCAGGTGAAGGCGTTGCACATGAGGGCGAAACGGCAACCCGGCTTGGCCTCATAGGTATCCCGGCTGCCGCTGAAGCCATCCAGATCGAACGTGACGCCCGTCTTGCTGAACTAACGGGCAGCCGCATCCATTTTTCCATGATCTCCTCCAAAGAAGGCGTGGATGCCGTGCGCGCCGCCAAAAAACGCGGGGCTAAAGTAACCTGCTCGACGGCACCGCATTATCTGATGCTGAACGACAACGCGCTAGAGGGCTACCGAACCTTTGCCAAAGTAATGCCGCCACTGCGCGAAGAAAGCGACAGATTGGCGCTCGTCGATGGTGTTGCAGATGGCACCATCGATACGCTGGTAAGCGACCATGACCCCAAAAGCGAAGATGTAAAGCGCCTACCCTTTGGCCAGGCCGCGCACGGCATTGTTGGTTTCGAGACATTACTCGCGCTGGCGCTTGCACCTGTACATGCCGGTAAAGTGGAAATGATGACCGTCTTGGAGGCGCTGACAAGCACACCTGCAAGCCTTTTGGGACTCGATACTGGCACACTAGCTGAAGGCAGCCCTGCAGATATTGTCATCTTTGATCCTGACAAACCATGGCGAATCGGGGCTGATGCGCTACGTTCCAGTGCAAAGAATACTCCGTTTGACTCGCTTCCTGTTCAAGGGCAAGTTTGGCGCACTATTGTTGGTGGCGACTTGCTTTTCAAAGAGGATGCATAGGTGGTTTCACTGGATTTGATCTTGGTTGCAGGCCTGAGCTATCTTTTGGGTTCCGTCCCGTTTGGTCTTGTTTTTACAAGAATAGCCGGGCTGGGTGACATCCGGGAAATCGGTTCGGGTAATATCGGTGCCACCAATGTATTGCGCACAGGCCGCAAGGACCTTGCGATCCTGACACTTCTTTTGGATGCAGGCAAAGGCGCAATTGCCGTTTTACTGACACGGTATTTTGTTTCGCCTGAGCTTGCAGCCATTGCCGGCACTGCGGCCTTTATCGGCCACTGTTTCCCTCTTTATCTAAAGTTCAATGGCGGTAAAGGCGTTGCAACCTTTATGGGCACCCTCTTTGCAATTGCGCCGCTGTTCGGCTTAGCCGTGGGAGGGGCTTGGCTCTTTTCTGCACTGATCTTTCGGATTTCTTCCCTGTCGGCCCTTATCGCCGCTGCAGCAGCACCAGTTATCAGCTATTATCTTGTTGGGCCAGCAAGCTGGCCAGCGGTCGCCTTTATGACGGTGGTCATTTATATAAGGCACAAGGAAAATATCGCCCGTATCGTGAAAGGCGAAGAACCTAAGATTGGTAAAAAAGACAAAAGCTAACCCATGGCTTTATTCTGCAACCAAACCATTGACACGCCTGCTTAGCCTGCCCACGGTAGGCCTATGAGTTTTTCACCCAACAAAATCGCGGCAACTCCCGAACTGGCGGCGTACCTACGCCTCATGCGCTCGGATGGTATCGGCCCGGCCTCTTTCAAACGGCTCATTTCCCGATACGGCACAGCCACCGAAGTAGCTGCGGCACTTGAAAGTGCTGCAAAAAAAGGCACGGCAAAAACTAAGCTGATTAACAAAGGCGCAATTGAAAAAGAACTGGAAACAAGTGCAGCCCTTGGCGTTTCATACCTTTTCATTGGTTTCGAGGGGTATCCGCTCGCGCTCGCAGAAACATCTGGTGCGCCGATAGTACTCACAGTTAAAGGCGACCTTTCCTGCCTCACGGAGCGGGTGATCGGTGTGGTCGGTGCGCGTAACTGCAGTGCAGGCGGTATAAAACTGACGCGGGCTATCTGCAGCGACCTCGCCGACAATGGGTTTACCGTTGTTTCAGGCATGGCGCGCGGTATTGACACTGCAGCCCATAAAGCATCACTCCATAAGGGCACCGTCGCCTGCCTCGCGGGCGGTGTGGATGTGATCTACCCTTCAGAAAATGCGGCTCTTTATAACCAGATCACCGAAACCGGCCTCGTTATAAGCGAAATGCCGCCGGGTACAAAACCGCAAGCACGCCATTTCCCGAGGCGCAACAGAATCATTTCCGGCCTGTCACAAGGGCTGCTGATCGTAGAAGCGGCGCGCAAATCCGGTTCGCTGATCACTGCCAATTTTGCTGCAGAACAGAACCGGGATGTTTTTGCTGTGCCTGGTTCGCCACTTGATCCACGTGCGCAGGGCTGCAACCAATTGATTCAGGATGGCGCAGTGCTCGTTCAAAGCGCTGAAGATATAATCCGTGAATATGACACCATGCCGCTTCTGCGCTCAGTTAGGCCCCCGCAAAAACCAACCAAAGCAACGACTGTCAAAATATCCCCAGCCCTTCCCCCTGCTCCGGTTGCGACTACCTCTGATTTACTCAGCCTGCTGAGCCCTTCCCCCATCCATATTGACGAACTGGTTCGGCTTTCTGGCAAGCCCGCTTCAGCGCTGCTCACGGAGTTCACAGAACTTGAAATCACCGGCGATGTAATGCGCCATCCCGGCAGTAAATACAGCCGAATTTCTATGAAAAATGAATAATCTCATTGCATTCGGCGTTGCTTCGAACTAGGTGAGAGCAAGGTTTGAGCGCATTTTGTGCGCTTTGAAGCAGCGAATAAGGACAGTCGAACGTATGAACGTTGTTATTGTAGAATCGCCCGCCAAGGCAAAAACAATCAACAAATATCTTGGAAAAGACTATAAAGTCTTGGCCAGTTTTGGACACGTCCGGGACCTGCCCGCAAAAGATGGTTCAGTAAAACCTGACGAAGGTTTTGCGATGGACTGGGTGGTAGACCGCGACTCATCCAAACGGCTCACTGAAATTGCCAATGCCGTTAAAGGCGCCGATAAACTGTATCTCGCGACCGACCCCGACCGCGAAGGGGAAGCGATCAGTTGGCATGTTTTGGAAGTCCTTGCGAAGAAGAAGGCGCTTAAAGGCGTCGACGTGAAGCGCGTTGTTTTCAACGAGATTACCAAGTCAGCAATCCTGAAGGCTGTTGCCGACCCGCGCGAACTGGATACAGAGCTGGTGAACGCCTATCTGGCGCGTCGTGCCCTTGATTACTTGGTGGGCTTCACTCTCTCGCCAGTTTTGTGGCGCAAGCTGCCGGGTGCCCGGTCTGCTGGCCGCGTGCAATCTGTTGCACTGCGCCTTGTTTGTGAGCGCGAACGCGAAATCGAAGAATTTACAGCCCGCGAATACTGGACGGTTGAAGCGGCACTCAACAGCGCCAGCGACCAGGCCTTCAACGCCCGTCTGTTTACGTTAAAGGGTGAAAAACTTACCAAATATGCGCTTGCGAATGAAGACGCCGCAACAGGTGCTGCTGAATTGGTGCGCCAAGCACCGCATAAAGTGCACTCGGTTGAGCGCAAGCCAGCCCGTCGCCACCCGCAGCCGCCGTTCACAACCTCAACACTGCAGCAGGAAGCGGCCCGCAAGCTGGGTTTCCCGGCGAACAAAACCATGCGCGTGGCACAAAGCCTTTATGAGGGCAAGCCCATTGGCGGCGAAGTAACCGGCCTTATCACTTACATGCGTACCGACGGCGTAACGATCGCGCAGGAGGCACTGAACGCGACCCGCGCTATGATCGAAAACCGTTACGGTGAAAAATACCTGCCAGACAGTCCCCGCGTTTATAAAACTAAAGCCAAAAACGCTCAGGAAGCACACGAGGCCGTACGTCCAACCGACCCAATGCGCCGTCCTGCGGATGTGGCAAGCGTTCTGGATGCCGATGAGAAAAAGCTTTATGAGCTGATTTGGCGCCGGACAACCGCGAGCCAGATGGAAAGCGCTCGTATGGAGCGTACGACAGTTACGATCCATAATGGCGACGCAACCGCAGAGCTACGGGCTACAGGAACAGTTGTTTTGTTTGATGGTTTCCTTTCCGTGTATCAGGAAGGCAAAGACGACGAAAAAGACGATAAAGAATCGTTGCTGCCTGCCCTGCAGGAAGGCGAACTGGTTTCCCTGAAAACCGTATCGCCGCGTCAGCATTTCACCGATCCACCACCGCGTTTCACGGAAGCAAGCCTGGTGAAGCGCATGGAAGAACTGGGCATTGGTCGCCCGTCGACATACGCCTCTGTTTTGACGGTTCTCCGTGACCGGACATATGTTCATATGGACCGCAACAGGTTTGTACCTGACGATAAAGGCCGTCTGGTAACTGCTTTCCTTGAGAATTTCTTCGCGCGCTATGTGGAATATGATTTCACCGCGAATCTTGAAGAGCAGCTTGATAACGTTTCAGCGGGCAAAGAAAACTGGAAAGAAGTGCTAACCGCTTTCTGGTCAGCCTTTAAGCCAAAAACTGAAGAGATCCTCGGTGTACGAAACGCTGAGGTTATCGACGCGCTCGATGAATATCTCGGGCCGATGCTGTTTGAGAACAACGATGAAGCACGCAAGTGCCCGTCTTGCGAAGATGGCCGCCTGGGCCTCAAGACCAGCCGCTACGGCGCTTTTGTAGGCTGCTCAAACTATCCTGACTGCGGCTATACACGCCAGTTTGGTTCCAAGGGCGACGCCGACGCCGAAGGCAACAATGACGAAGCGGGTGCTTTGGGCATTGATCCTGAAACAGGCGACGAAATCCATGTCAAATCTGGCCGGTTTGGCCCTTATATCCAGGTTGGTGAAGCCAAAAAAGGCGAGAAGCCAAAACGCGCGAGCATCCCAAAGGATATGGACGCTGGCCTTGTTGACCTTGGAAAAGCCCTGCAGCTTCTGTCGCTACCACGCGAAATAGGCGCACACCCTGAGAGTGGCAAGCCCATCACCAGTGCGATTGGTCGCTACGGCCCCTATGTGGCACATGACGGCACCTACGCGAAATTGCAGTCCAGTGAAGAGGTTTTCACCGTTGGCCTGAACCGCGCAGTAGCCTTGATTGCTGACCAAGCCGCGAAAAAGGGGGGCAGCAAAACAGTTCTTAAGGAACTGGGCGAGCATCCAGATGACGGCGAAGCTGTACGGGTTCTTGATGGCCGCTACGGCCCGTATGTGAACCATAAGCGTACCAATGCGACACTGCCGAAAGGCACGGAACCAGAATCGGTTACGTTTGAGCAGGCGCTTGAATGGATTGCGGCCAAAGCCACCAAGAAAAAGCCAGCGCGCAAAACCGCTGCAAAGAAAACACCGAAGAAAACAACAGCAAAGAAAAAGGCGTCCTAAGGGACACCTTATAAAGGTACACATTGGCAGCTAAAGAACGTACGGGGCACTTCCCTACCAAAGATGACTTATTGACCTTCATCCGGGATTATGAAGGCAAGGTCACGAAGCGCGAGATTGCTCGCGCTTTTGGCATTAAAGGGCCAGAAAAAGTGCAGCTCAAGAAAATGCTGCGCGAGCTAACCGAAGACGGGCTATTAGCAAAAGACCAACAGCGTGCTTTACGCCCTGCTGACCGGCTGCCCAACGTGCAAATCATCGAATTTGCAGGCACCGACAAACACGGCGACCCGCTCGCAACGCCTGTCAACTGGACCGGCGACGGCGTGCCGCCCACAATCTATATTTCGGAAAAGAAAGGCCGCAGGGGCGCTGCCATGGGCACTGGTGACCGGGCGCTCGCACGGCTGATTCCCATTAAAGAAAACCCGCCCTTGTACCGCGCTGAGATCATCAAGATGCTGCGCGCCGCGCCGTCCGAGATTCTGGGTGTTTATCAGGGCACTCACGAAGGTGGGCGTATCTTGCCGACCGACAAGAAAAACCGCGATGAATATTGGGTCGACCGCGACGATGTGCGCGGCGCACTCTCGGGCGAACTGGTGACGGCTGAACCCGTGCGCAGCAAGCGACGCGGGGGGCCAAAGCGTGCGCGCGTGCGCGAGCGGCTCGGTGATGTTGCCTCCGCAAAGTCAATCAGCATGATCGCGATCCATGCACACGATATCCCGAACGAGTTCCCTGAGCATGTACTGCGCGCTGCAGAAGCGGCTGAACCTGTTGCCCTTGGCAACCGGGACGACTTGCGCGCCACCACCCTGATCACCATCGACCCGGCAGATGCACGCGACCATGATGACGCAATATGGGCGGAAGCCGACAGCAGCCCTGACAACGAAGGCGGTTGGCATACCATTGTCGCCATCGCCGACGTCGCCCATTATGTGCAGCCAGACAGCAGTCTGGATAAAGAAGCGGTCAAGCGCGGCAACAGTTGCTATTTTCCTGACCGCGTGGTGCCCATGCTGCCTGAGACCCTTTCCGCTGGCCTCTGCAGCCTTATGCCCGGCGAAGACCGTGCCTGTATGGCAGTTCATATGTGGTTCGACAGGAACGGCAAAAAAATCCGACATAAATTTGTGCGCGGGCTGATGAATAGCTATGCCAACATCACCTACCAGCAAGCACAGCGCGCGCTGGACGGCAATGCGGATGATGTGACAGCCCCGCTGCTGGACAGCGTCTTAAAGCCACTCTATGGCGCTTATAAAGCGCTAACAGTCGCTCGCAATAAGCGCGAACCGCTCGACCTTGATCTGCCAGAACGCAAAATTGAGCTTGATGATAGTGGCCATGTCAAAGGCATCGCACTTCGTGAGCGGCTCGACACCCATAAGCTTGTCGAGGAATTCATGATCTCGGCTAATGTCTGCGCTGCTGAGGAGCTTGAGAAGCACCGCGTGCCGGCTATGTACCGGGTGCATGAAGTGCCGCCTCACGACAAGCTCGACAGCTTACGTGAATTTTTACAGACGCTCGACCTGAACCTCGCCAAGGGCAACGTGATGCGCCCGAGCCTATTCAATGGCCTTTTGCATAAGGTAAAAGACACACCACACGAGCATATGGTCAATGAAGTTGTGCTCAGGAGCCAAACACAAGCTTATTATTCGCCCGACAATGAAGGGCATTTCGGCCTTGCGCTCCAACGATACGCGCACTTCACATCACCGATCCGCCGCTATGCCGACTTGTTAGTGCACCGCGGGTTGGTGCGTGCGCTAAAGCTGGGCGATGATGGATTAACAGAGCGCGAAGTTCTGGATCTTGCTAACATCGGGGAGCAGATATCGGCCACGGAGCGGCGTGCTATGGCAGCAGAGCGCGACTCGACTGACCGCTATATGGCCTCCTATCTCGCAGACCATGTAGGCGGCGAGTTTATCGGGCGTATATCGGGTGTAACCCGCTTCGGTCTGTTTGTATCGCTTGAACCCTCTGGCGGTGACGGGTTGATTCCCATTTCAGAGATCGGCAACGACTATTATGTGCATGATGAAAATCACCACCGGCTCGTCGGCGAACGGTACGGACAAGAATTCAAGCTCGGTGATCAGGTCGACGTGCGGCTCACAGAAGCAAACCGTTTTACCGGCGGTCTAAAATTGGAGCTGGTAACCGAAGGGGAGCTTACGGGCGTTAAAAAAACGCTGAAACACGGTACAGAACGCATCAAGCAGAAAAACCGACGCCACAGCCGCCCTTCGGGTGACGGGCCCGCTAACGCACGCCCTAGCGGCAGGCGCAAGCGCAGATAAAACCCAACAAAAAAAGGGCCAAAAGAGGCCCTTGTTACAATTGTGACGGCTTCCGAGTTCTAAAGAATTCCGAGCTTCACAAACACGTCTGCTACATCATCGGCAAAATTTGCGCCTTTCCTAAGCACAGGCACACTCTCCGGCAGGTTCTTAAACTTCTCTTTTTCCGACGTTGCAATCAGCGCGACCGGAATGTCCCGTGTAGTTGGCATCGCCTTCAAAGCACACGCCAGATCAACACCAGACAGCTCTGGCATAATGCGCGATACAATCACGGCATCCGGTTTCATCGAAGGGATCAATTGGATTGCATCCATGGTTGAAGCTACATTTATCATCCTGTAGCCACACTCTAACAGTTCGCGTGTCACAATCTTGGTTGCAATACCCGGTTCCATTACCAGCATCACCTCAATCTCAGAGACCATTACGTCTCCCACATCAAAACCACCCTTATTGGGTAGTTTGCGCATGAGATCAGAAACATCGATTTCGATATTGTCGACAAAAGCCTCAAGGCACTCGGACATTCGATCTGCAAAAAACAAAATGTCCTTGCAGTTTTCTTCTTTTAACTGCGAAACGTTGAAGAAGTAGTCTTCAAATCGATGGCACAGGACCTTTAGTGCCTTCATACCAAAACTGGCAGCAACCGATTTCAGAGAATGCGCCTCAAGGCGAACGGCCGCTAATGCATGATCACCTTTAATGGTCTCTTCCCGGAATTCACGAATCGCCTCCTGCAGGTTTTGCAGGCGGTCTTCAACGGTATCAATCGCCTCAGTGCGAAGTTCCGCTACCAGATCATTTTCAGCAATGCTCATAAATTTGTCCTCAGCACTAATCCTATTCCTCTTTTGACATAAAAAAGGTTACTTGTGTGTTAGCATTTGGAAATTGTTATTAATTTCTGACAAAAAAAATGCAATTGGCATCAAACAACCCTTGACTTATAGCCGCCTGCGGGTATTTTGCGCGCTCACAAAGGTCGCACAGTGTGGCCGGGAATTATATTTGTCGGAGTTAACAAGATGGCTAAGCCGTCCAGCATAAAGATCAAGCTCGTTAGCACCGCGGACACTGGTTACTATTATGTAACTAAGAAGAACCCGCGTACAATGACTGAGAAAATGGTCAAGCGTAAGTATGACCCGGTTGTACGTAAGCACGTAGAATTCAAGGAATCTAAGATTAAATAATCTTGGACTTTCCGATCGGTCGAGAAAACGCCGCGCCTTCTGGGTTGCGGCGTTTTTCTTTTTAAGCCCTCAACCGCCTGTACCACCACCATTGTAACACCCTGGCTTGAGAAATAGTCCCGTTTCGGGCATAATGATGCCGCTGAGAGGCCTCTAGGGGTAGAGGCTCGCTTAAAATTCGAGTGTATGCCGGGAAGGAAAAGCTATGGCTTTTTCCGTCAATACGAACTTGAGCGCATTTACCGCGCTTCAAAGCTTACGACAAACTAACCAAGATTTGACTACAACCCAGTCCCGGATTAATACCGGGCTTAAAGTAGCCTCCCCTAAAGACAATGGTGCCATCTTTGCAATCGCACAAAATCTACGTGCCGATGTCAGCGGCCTGAATGCTGTCAAGACATCCTTGGACCGGGCCGCTTCCACAGTGGATGTAGCCGTAGCAGCCGGTGAGGCAATTTCCGACCTTTTGACCGAACTTAAAGAAAAAGCGGTCGCAGCCAAAGACACCGGGCTCGACACTTCCAGCAGAGTTGCACTCAATGATGATTTCAAGGGCCTAAGGGACCAGATATCGTCTATCGTCCAAAACGCCGAGTTCAACGGTAAAAACCTGATCAGCGCCACATCGACGGCACTTACGGCAATCACCAACCCTAACGGCTCCAATACAATCACCGTTGGCGCGCAAGACCTGTCCCTCAGCGGATCACTTATTACACTCAGCAGCAACCAGACAATTGGCACTGCAACATTAGCGTCAGCCGCCGTTACAACGATTTCAGCATCCGCGTCCGCTGTCGGGTCTGCCTTGTCCTCGTTGGGGTCGGGGTCCAAGCGCATTGAAATCCTAAAGGATTTCGTCTCTACGCTTTCTGATACTATTGAGGTGGGGATTGGGAACCTTGTGGACGCTGACTTGGCGAAAGAATCGGTAAACCTTCAGGCGCAACAGGTAAAGCAGCAGCTTGGGCTGCAGGCTTTATCAATCGCCAACAGCACGCCATCTGCGGTTTTAAGCTTATTTAACTAGAAATGCCTGCGATGATTACTTTATTGCGGCCACCCGCTTTCGCGGCATATAGCGCCTTATCGGCTTCTTCCAAAAGCTGGGAAGACGACTGACCTTCTTCGCTTGTTGCAACACCGATAGAAACGGAGATATCAATCGGTCCCGATGCCAGCCCAACCTCGAACTTATTCTCGCAGACTTCCTGGCGCAGCCTGTCCCCGATCATATAAGCCCAGTCGGTCGGTGTTTCCGGCATCATCACTACAAATTCCTCGCCGCCGTATCGTGCAGCCAAATCAACGCCGCGAATGTTTTTCGCGACACGATTGGCAAACTCCTTCAGCACACAATCACCTACCGCGTGGCCGTGTGTATCATTCACTGCTTTAAAGTGGTCGATGTCCATCATCAGAACAGAGAGCGGTTTGCCACTGTTTTGTGCTGCCTGCAGGCGGGTTTCCATATGGCTGGTAAGATAATGCCGGTTATAAAGCCCGGTCACTGCATCCGTAGTAGCCAGTTGCATCGACAAATGGAAATTCTCCCAAAGCTTGTCGGCGTACCGCTTGCGCTTTAGCTGGGTTTTTACCCGCGCCAGAAACTCCATGCGGTCGACAGGACGTACCACATAATCATTCACCCCCATCTCAAGGGCGCGCACCAACAGCTTCGTATTGCCGTCATCCACCATCACAAGAATCGGCACATGGCGCGTTTCTTCAAAAGACCGTAATTTGGAACAAACCCTAAGACCGTCCGTATTGCGCATCGTCAACGAAACAATGATCAGATCAAAGTTCTTTTCGCGTGCGCGCTCTGCGGCATCGTCGCCGCCAGCGATGAAAGTAAGGTCGCCCACATCGCTAAGCGCCTTGGCAATACGTTCCATCACACGCTCTTGCTCATCGACAATCAAGATCGCACCGTCGTCGGGAACGTCAATTTCGATGATCGCGCCTTCTTCGTTTTCCCAGCCCATAGTGGCGCCGGTTGCTTCCCGGTTCCTGAGCTCATCCATCATAACCTTAAGGCGTACAAGCGAACGCACACGCGCAAATAAAGCCAGATCCTGCACAGGCTTGGTAAGGAAATCGTCAGCGCCGGCTTCCAGACCTGCAACACGGTCTGATGGCTGATCAAGCGCCGTGACCATCACAACGGGAATATGAGCGGTAACTGGATCACCCTTGATGCGGCGGCAGACCTCAAATCCGTCCATGCCGGGCATCATAACATCCAGAAGAATAATATCGGGGTGTTCGCGGCTGATAACATCCAGCGCCTCGGGTCCGCTAAAAGCGGTGAGCACATCAAAATACTCACTCGTCAGCTTCGCTTCGAGAAGCTTGACATTAGGTGGGACATCGTCAACCACCAGCACCCGAGCTGTCATTGGTTGCTACCCTGCAAACTGTTTCACTGTTTCAAGGAAATGCCCAACAGAGATAGGCTTAGCGATATAGGCTTCACACCCGCCTTCGCGAATCTTCTCTTCGTCCCCCTTCATCGCAAACGCCGTCACCGCCACTACGGGAATTTTCCGAAGATCTTCATCTTCCTTCAGCCACTTGGTGACTTCAAGTCCGGAAACTTCAGGTAGCTGGATATCCATCAAAATCAAATCAGGGGTATGCTCCCGCGCCAAATCCAGCGCAGCCATTCCATCTCTGGTTTGGATTGTCTCATAATCGTGAGCTTCGAGAAGATCACAAAACAACTTCATATTTAATTCGTTGTCTTCGACAATCAGGATTTTTTTACCCATATGATTGCTGCCCCTTTATGGACTTCCTAAAGTATTCCCTTGCTTTAAATAATAGGCGTGCTTTCAAGGAAAACACAAGCCCGGCGAGGGAGTTAATTCACATTTTTTGTGAATCACTTTCTTAGTGATACCAATGTCCTGTTTAACGACCTATTAATATTATCAAACAAACCTATTTTATTATGCATACTCAACCCTCTATTTGCAGCGAATGGTGAAACCGTCATGCAACAGGAAAATATGTTTTCATATGCCCTAAATGCCATCAGCTTTATTTTGGAAAATGATGCGCTAAGGGACAGATTCCTTGCGCTTTCCGGGCTTACCCCGGACGAGATACGGGCCAGCATTCAGGAGCCAGATTTCCTTGCAAGTGTACTGGAATTCTTGATCAATCACGAGCCTGACCTGATCGATTTTTCCGAAACTATAAATGAAAAGCCCGAAACCATTGTTGCTGCCTGGCGGCACCTAGGCGGCGGCGCAGGGCAGGAGTGGTAACGTGGAAACCGTAGAACATCTGCTTAAAGCCTTTGATAGGAACAGGCCCGTATTGCTTGTCGACGCCGACGAAGTGCTCCTGCGTTTTGTCGAACGGCTTGAGCGCTATTTCCTTAGCCAGAACTTTGAACTCAGGCTCACCAGCTTTCAGCTTTCAGGTAACACATACCACAAAGGGTCCGGTGATTTGGCCCAACCCAATCAGGTTCAGAAGCTGATCGCCGGATTTTTTGAGGCCTGTGTTGATGATGTAGACCCTGTACCCGGTGCCGCCGAGGGGCTTGCCGAGCTGTCGGAGCATTTTCAGATTGCCGTACTAAGCAACGTGCCAAAAAACTGCAGGGAGCGCCGGGAGAAAAGTTTGGCCGCCCTTGACCTCGGTTACCCGGTGATCGCCAACAAAGGCGATAAAGGACCCGTTGTAAAGCGGTTTGACGAAGCCTTTGACAAGCTAACGGTGTTTGTCGATGACCTGCCGCCCCAGCATACGTCAGTGGCGGAACACAGCCCCGAAAGCCACCGGGTTCATTTTGTTGCTGATACGCGCCTCGCAAAAATGATTGGCAAGGCCCCCGATGCTCATGTGCGGCTGGACAGATGGCAAGACGTCACGCCGCATTTGATAGATTTATTAAAGGACTGACATGCGCATCGGCATTGATCTTGGCGGTACAAAAATCGAAGTCGTTGCGATGGCTAATGATCATAAAATCCTCTACCGCACGCGCGTCCCGACACCGCAAGGCGACTATAAGGCAACACTGGATGCCATCCGGGCATTGGCAGAAAAGGCGGAAGCTGCGGCTGGTAAAGCACGCGGAATCGGCGTTGGAACACCCGGCTCCATCAGCCCGGTGACACATCTGATGCAAAATTGTAATTCAACCTGCCTCAACGGCAAAGACTTGCTTGCCGATCTAGAATCCATACTTGCCGCCCCTGTTCGTATCGCCAATGATGCCGACTGTTTTGCGCTTTCGGAAGCACAGGACGGTGCTGGAAAAGGCTTTTCTTCTGTTTTTGGCATCATCCTTGGCACTGGTGTTGGTGGTGGTCTGGTTATCAATGGCCAACTCCTTGAGGGGCCGAATGCGCTAGTAGGGGAATGGGGGCATAATCCGTTAGCGCTGCCTGGCGCTGATCGCCCTTGCTACTGCGGCCACAACAACTGCGTCGAGACATGGATCTCCGGCCCGGCGATTGAAAAAGAATTTACTACGCTCGGCGGCCCTGCTCTTAGCGCCGCAGCGATAGCTACAAGTAGTGACCCACTCGCCGTTGCTGCGGTTGACAGTTTTCTTAATCGGCTCGCACAAGCGCTAGGCAGTGTGGTCAATTTGGTTGACCCCGCCTGCATTGTTTTAGGTGGCGGCCTGTCGAATATTGAGCGAATATATGCGGAACTGCCATCGCGTTTGGTGGGACACATTATGCCTGACACATGCCTGACAGCCCTTAAAAAGGCTGAACACGGCGATAGCAGCGGCATTCGAGGCGCCGCATGGCTTTGGCCATGACACAAAAAGTGACACAAAAAGTGACACAAAAACCAACCACGCTTTGTCGCATTTGCTTTCACCTGTTCGAGAATGGGCACCTGTGTCCAAAGTGCCAGCGGCCAAGGGTTATTTCGCATCCGGAACTATGCAGTCTTTCGATCGCACATATGGACTGCGACGCCTTCTATGCGGCGGTCGAAAAGCGCGACCACCCGGAATATGCAACCCGGCCAGTGATTATTGGCGGCGAAAAAAGGGGCGTTGTTTCAACGGCTTGTTATATCGCTCGCATGTCAGGTGTGCATTCGGCCATGCCTATGTATAAAGCCAAAAAGCTCTGCCCGGACGCTGTTATTGTACGTCCCAACATGCGACGCTACCAAGAGGTAGGCCGTGCCATCCGTGAAAAAATGAAGGCCTTAACCCCGCTTGTAGAGCCCCTTTCGATTGATGAGGCTTTTATGGATCTTAGTGGCACAGAGGCCCTACACAAGGCACCGCCCGCTGTCCAACTCGCCCGGCTCGCAGACGAAATCGAAAAAGAGCTTGGCATCACCGTATCCATTGGCCTTGCCCCCAACAAGTTTCTCGCCAAACTCGGCTCCGACATGGACAAGCCCCGCGGCTTTACGGTGATCGGCACCCATGATGCCAAGGAGTTGCTCGCTACCCTGCCCATCACCCGCATCTACGGGATCGGCAAACAGTCGGCCAAAGCCCTCGCCCGTGACGGCCTTAGCCAGATCAGTCAGCTTCAAGGGATGGAGGAAGCCTCCCTGATTCGCCGTTATGGTGAAACCGGACAGCGGCTATACCGCCTGTCTCGCGGCATTGATACGCGGAAAGTACAGCCTGAGGGCAGTGCCAAGAGCGTGTCTTCAGAGCGCACCCTTGCGCGCGATATTGCCGACTACGCAGGCCTGGAAGCCAAGCTATGGGGGCTTTCCGAGGCAGTTTCTGCTGACCTTAAACGCAAGGAATTAGCAGGCACGACCATCACACTAAAGCTTAAAAACAGTATGCATCGCACCATTACCAGATCCCGTACGCTCGGCGGCCCGACCCAGCTCGCGGAAACGCTATTTGAGACTGGTTGCGGTCTGTTGAAGCCGCTTGCAGACGGCACGCCTTACCGGCTTATCGGGATCGGTGCAAGCGGCTTCAGGCCATTGATCGAAGCCGATCAACCTGACCTGATAGAACCCAGACGCACCCGGCTCGCCGACGCAGAGCGCGCGATGGACAAGCTCAAAGGCAAATACGGCAAAGCGGCAATAAGTAAGGGGCGCGGCTTCAAGGCTGCAAAAACTTCCACTCGCGACAAGAAAGAAAGTTAATTTAAACGTTGTAAATCAATGCCTTAAACACATACTGCAATGGCACATCTCTTGCTTATTCTCAGTCATGTAACTTTTACACAGGAGACATGCATGATTGAGCAACGTGCTGACAAACTGAAAGAGCGTGCCGAGATCAACCCTTATGTGAGTAACCTCGCAGGGAAACTTATGAAAACGGCTGCCAATGCGGAGATGAAATTTGACAGCGATGGCTGGCAACTGATTACCGAGGTCCTGAGCTATGCCGCCGCTGCTGAGCAGCGCATGGCCGAACAGGAAGACCGTATCTCTTTTCTCGAACAGCTTTCGGTTACAGATGAACTGACTGGCATTCCAAACCGCCGCGGGCTCAGGGGTGCACTAGGCAAAACGCTCGCCGCAGCAGCACGTCACCATGAAACCGGCGTCCTTGGCTTCCTGGACCTTGATAGCTTCAAAGAGATCAATGATGTCTATGGTCATATGGCTGGCGACGCGGTGCTGCGCCACGTTGCGAAGTGCCTTAAGAACCATATTCGCCCGGAAGATACCGTTGCCCGCATCGCCGGAGACGAGTTTGCCATGATCCTGAGCCGGTGTGACGCTGCTCAAGGGCGCACACGTCTCAGGGCACTCCAACGCGAAATTAATACCAGCACAGTCACTTATGCTGGTCGAAAAATCACGGTAGGCTGTTCAATTGGCATCCATCACTTTGATGGCAAAACAGACCCAACGGAATTGATCGAAGCTGCGGACAAGGCCATGTACCACGACAAAGAGACCCGGAAGGGGCGTCACCTGGGTTGTGCCTAAAGGCAAGAAAACGTTATTAGCAGGGGCTTAACGAGCCCCTTTTTTATGGACAGCTTGTTTGCTATAAGGTCTTATATTGCTTGATCTTTTATCCATAAGTTTGTGTACACAGTCCACTCAAGGAGCCCTTCATGCGTGTTGAGCAAAAACTAGCTGATCTCGGCATCATCATTCCTACCCCTGTTGCGCCGGTCGCCAATTATGTTCCTTTTGTTAGAAGCGGTAGCCTGGTGAGTGTTTCAGGGCAAATCCCGATGCAGGATGGCAAGCTTGCGTTCGAAGGCAAAGTAAATGATACCGTAAGTGCAGAAGATGCCTGCGCCGCCGCGCGTTTGTGCGGACTGAATATCATCGCCCAACTTAAAGCTGCTTGTGATGGTGATTTAAACCGAGTGAAGCGCATCGTAAAACTGGGCGGTTTTGTCAATTGCACTGACAGCTTTGGCGGCCAACCACAAATCATCAATGCGGCAAGCGACTTGATGGTGGAAGTATTTGGTGATGCTGGGCGTCACAGCCGGTCGGCAGTAGGTGTAAACGCCCTGCCGCTGAATGTGCCGGTAGAAATTGATGCATTAGTTGAGATTGAATAAAGGCAATGGCAATCAAGAACGATAGAAATTTCCCGTGGCTTACCGAATATAATGTCGCACACCGCGGACTATTTGAAGCGGGCACCGCACAGGAAGAAAATAGTGTAGCCGCAGTTGAGGCAGCACGAAACGCAGGGTATGCGGTCGAAATCGATGTGCGAACCTCAGCAGATGACATCATCGTCGTTTATCATGATGCAACGCTTGAGCGCCTCACGTCGGGCGAAGGGCTGGTTGCCAAATGGGGCTTCAAGCAATTGCAGGCGCTGGAAGTCGGCAGAACCGGCAAAGGCATGCCCTCGCTTCCAGATATTTTGGATACTATAAACGGTGAAGTGCCGCTGTTTATTGAACTGAAATCGCCGTCCCATAATGATATACAGAAAGTATGTGCTGGCGTGCGCCACTGCTTCGAGGGTTATCGCGGCCCAGTTGCCATCATGAGCTTCGACCCGCGTATTGTAGCCTGGTTCCGCACCTATATGCCTAAATACCCACGCGGCGTAATCATCGGCAGAGAAGTTCTATTAAATTGGAAAAACAGGCTGTTGATACCGTATTGGCTCAGGAAAACTAAGCCCGATTTCCTCGCTTGCGATATCAACCTTTTGCCTAACAGTTTCTGCGCACGCTGGCGCGCCAAGGGCAAACCGCTCCTGACCTGGACAGTTCGCGACCAGAATTTAGAGCAAATAGGCAAAGCTCATGCTGACGCGCTTATTTTTGAAAAACCAGCCGTCGTCCGTAGCTAACGGAGGAGAGCCTTTTGTCTAAGGCGCAGCCCTACAGCGCCGAGATTATCGGTTCAATTACCGAAATTGACGCTGCAGACTGGGATGCCTGCACGAACGGTAACCCGTTCCTGAAACATGCTTTCCTGTCTGCTCTGGAAACCTCGGGTTCAGCAACTGCGGAGACAGGCTGGCAGCCCTACCACATCAGATTGACACAGCAATCGAACCTGCAGCCTGTCGGCTATTTGCCTTGCTATTTGAAAGGACATTCATACGGCGAATATGTATTCGATCATGCATGGGCAAATGCTTTTGAGCACGCGGGTGGGCACTATTATCCCAAATTGCAGTCTTCAATACCCTTTACACCTGTCACCACGCCGCGCCTTCTGACTAAACCAGGCACTAAGCATGAAGTAAAAGAAGCGCTTTTGCATACCGTGACAGGTGCCGTCCAGCAGCTAGCCATATCCTCCGCACACTTAACCTTCCTTCAAAAAACTGAAGCTGATCTGGCCACCAAGTTGGGTTATCTTGTACGAACCGACCAGCAGTTTCATTGGCAGAATAACGGTTACGAAAATTTCGGTGACTTTCTTGGTGCTCTTAGTTCCCGTAAACGCAAGCAAATAAAAAAGGAACGGCAAACGGCGCTGGCAGACGGCATCAAGATTGAGCGCCTGCAAGGTGGCCAGATAACCGACGAGCACTGGGATCAGTTTTTCGCCTTCTACCAGGATACCGGCACCCGCAAATGGGGGCAGCCCTATCTGAACCGGGAGTTTTTCTCTCGCATCCACACTGATATGCCTGACAATATTGTGCTTTTCATGTGCAAACGCAGCGGCAAGTACATCGCCGGCGCCTTAAATTTTCTGGGGCCCGACAGGCTCTATGGGCGCTATTGGGGCTGCCTTGAAGACCACCCCTGCCTACATTTTGAAACCTGCTATTACCAAGCGATCGATTTCGCCATCGAACATGGGCTGAAAACAGTTGAAGCAGGCGCACAAGGGCCGCACAAACTTGCTCGTGGCTACACCCCGGTTAAAACCTACAGTGCCCACTGGATGGCTAACCAGGGGTTCAGGGATGCAGTTGACCGCTTTCTCAAGGTTGAACGACAAGATATAAACGCCGAAGTCGATTACATGCGTACCCGAAGCCCCTTTAAGAAGACCTGAAATCCCGCACTGATATGCGCTACAGGCAATGCCGAACCAATTTGAAGCCTGGCGTAATGCCGGGGTGATCCAAATCTTCGTCCGCGTCGCTGCACATCCCTATCTTCTCCATGACACGCCGCAACTGTATATTATGAATAGCGGGGAAAGAGCCTATCCCGGACAATTTCAGTTTTTTTTCAAAAGCAAGCCACACCACGCGCTTTGCCCCCTCAGGTGCCAAGCCCTGCCCCCACAAGTTTCGGGGTAATCGCCTGCCAATTTCAACTGATGGGCAAACTGCAGGCCTTCGCTTACGGCTGTCAGCCCAAGCAAGCAAAACTGTTATCGCTTTTTAGCTCTACCGCCCAAAGCCCAAAGCCCAAAGCCATTTCGCTCTATATTTTTCGGAAACGCGCAGCGCTTTCATCGCTCTCCGCCCGTGTGCGCGGCCACTCGAAAAAGCGCATAACCTCAGGGCCTGCATCCATAGCCGCAAAGGGCACCAAGCCTTCCTGACGCCATGTGCGTAAAATCAACCGATCAGTTTCAAGCATCCATTATTTTACTTTTTCTGTCGGCTTTTTCTTCTTGGGACCTCCCGTTGGCCCAGTGGTGTTTTTTTGGGACGGCACTGGCGCGTGCGGGGTCAATTCGAAGGTAAGCTCATCCTTTTTCACCTTCACGACCACTTCACCACCCTTCGCAAGCTTGCCAAACAGAAGCTCGTCCGCAAGAGGCTTCTTGATGCTCTCCTGAATAACACGAGCAAGCGGACGCGCACCATACATGCGATCATACCCACGTTCAGCGAGCCAGGATTTAGCGGCTTCCTCAAGGGAGATTTCCACGCCGCGGTCAGCAAGTTGCAGTTCTAGCTGTAGTACAAATTTCTCAACCACACGCTCAACAATGGCCGGCGGCAGGAAGTCAAAGGCAACGACCGCATCCAGGCGGTTCCTGAATTCAGGACTAAACATTTCCTTGATGGCTTCTTCGCTGGCACCGTCATTGGTTTCGCGGCCAAATCCGATTGCTGCTTTGCTTAGCTCTCGTGCCCCTGCATTCGTTGTCATAATGATAATGACATTGCGGAAATCGATTTTCTTACCGTTGTGGTCGGTCAGCGTGCCGTTATCCATAACCTGCAGCAGGACGTTAAACAGGTCAGGATGCGCTTTCTCTAGCTCGTCCAAAAGAAGTACACAGTGTGGATGTTGGTCTACGGCATCCGTCAAAAGCCCGCCCTGATCAAAACCAACATAGCCAGGAGGTGCGCCGATCAACCGTGAAATTGAATGTCGCTCCATATATTCAGACATATCGAAACGGTGCAATTCCACACCGAGCAAGTGCGAAAGCTGACGCGCAACCTCTGTTTTACCAACACCTGTGGGGCCACTAAACAAATAAGAGCCTATGGGCTTATCTGGTTCACGCAACCCCGCCCGCGACAGCTTGATCGCCGCTGACAGCGCTTCAATTGCTGTATCCTGGCCAAAGACAACGCGTTTCAGATCCGTCTCAAGTGTTTGCATAACGCGACTTTCATCGCGGCTAACAGATTTTGGCGGAATGCGTGCAATCATCGCAATTACATTCTCAATATCTTTCACACCGATGGTTTTCTTGCGCTTAGACGGTGATAGCAGCATCTGCGCGGCACCCGTTTCATCAAGCACATCAATGGCTTTATCTGGCAATTTTCGGTCAGAGATGTACCGATCTGATAGCTCAACCGCTGTTTTTAGTGCTTCAGCCGTATACCGCACCCCGTGGTGTTCTTCATAATATGGCTTTAAGCCTTTGAGAATCTTGATGGTATCGCCAACAGATGGCTCGTTGATATCGATCTTCTGGAAGCGGCGCAGCAACGCACGATCCTTCTCGAAATGACTGCGAAATTCTTTATACGTTGTAGACCCCATGCAACGGATCGTGCCGCTTGCAAGCGCAGGCTTCAAAAGGTTTGATGCATCCATCGCGCCGCCAGAAGTGGCGCCAGCGCCGATAACCGTATGAATCTCGTCGATAAACAGGATCGACCCTTCAGTATTTTCCAGCTCCTTTACCACCGCTTTCAAGCGCTCTTCGAAATCACCGCGATACCGCGTGCCCGCGAGCAAAGCCCCCATATCAAGAGAAAAGATTGTCGATTTTAGAAGAACCGCGGGGACATCGGCTTCAACAATAAGCCTGGCAAGCCCTTCAGCAATCGCGGTTTTACCAACACCGGGATCGCCAACAAGAAGTGGGTTATTTTTGGACCGCCGACACAGAATTTGAACAGCACGTTCAAGCTCCTGCGTACGTCCAATCAGTGGATCTATTTTGCCCTCCCGCGCCTTTTCGTTCAGGTTGACACAGTAAGCATCAAGCGCAGTATCTGCCTTCGGGGTGCCTTCGCCGCCGTCTGCCGAGATATGCTCTTCTTCTTCGTTGGCTCCGCGCACGGGCCTGTCTTCACTGCGTTCAGGCACTTTGGCTATACCATGCGAAATATAGCTTACGGCATCCAGACGTGTCATATCCTGGCTTTGGAGGAAATATACTGCATGGCTTTCGCGCTCAGAAAACAGCGCCACAAGCAGATTGGCTCCAGTCATTTCTTCTCGGCCTGAAGACTGCACATGCAGCAGGGCACGCTGGACTACACGCTGGAAACCAGCCGTCGGTGTCGCCTCCAGTCCATCGGTTTCAATTTTCAGGTTTTCCATATCGTCATCAAGATATTCGACAATCTGGGCGCGCAAGATATCTACATCCACATCACAAGCCCTAAGCACGGCCAACGCCTCAGGGTCATCCAACAGAGATAGCAGGAGATGCTCCAGAGTCGCATACTCATGGCTTCGCTCGTTGGCTTCCTTCAAGGCCCGGTGCAGGGTTTCCTCAAGATGGGGTGAAAAGCTTGGCACTGTATATTTTCCTTCAACTTAAGGGCTTCAGTGGTGCGGTAACGAATAAGGCAGCGTCACTTATTCTTTTTCAAGCGTGCACTGCAGCGGGTGCTCGTGCTGCTTTGCGAACGAAAGCACCTGATTAACTTTGGTTTCCGCGACTTCAAAAGTAAAAACACCACACACGCCTACACCACGCTGGTGCACATGCAGCATCACCTCTGTAGCCTGCTCCATTGTCATGCGGAAGAACCGCTGCAGAATATGGACAACAAACTCCATCGGTGTAAAATCATCATTCAAAAGAATGACCTTATACATCGAAGGCTTTTTGGTCTTGGCTTCTGGCCGTGTCAGCAGGCCTGTACCATTTCCCTTGTCATTACCACCGCTTTTTTTGTCGTCGTCAGACATCTGTCCTCCAAAGAAACATGCCCTTCTAATGTAATGCTAATAGCTTCCACTAAAAGGGTAAAGATGCCATGAAAATTCATTATATCACTTTTACGCGCACTTAGAGATCGTTTGGTGCCTTAACACCAGACTCTGCAAGTGCCGCAACAAGCGTATTTTTCAAACGGGACAGGCCTTCTTCAGTGGCTGCCTCACAGCGCGCTACAAGCACGGCTTGCGTATTGGAAGCACGCAGTAACCACCAGCCTTCTTCGGTCTGCACACGCACACCGTCAACGGTGAACATATCCGCGCCAGCGGCCTCAAGGCGAGCCTTAACCTCCTGAACTACCTCGAACTTTCTGACCTCATCGCAGTCAAACCTAAGCTCGGGCGTATTGATTACTGCAGGCAGACCATCTTTTAATGCATCCAAGTCGCCACCTTGACTGGAAACCGCATTCAAAAAACGAATGCCTGCATAAATAGCATCGTCATGACCATAAAATTTATGTTTGTAAAAAATATGGCCTGACATCTCGCCAGCAAGCGGTGCGTCAAGTTCAACCATTTTTGATTTAATCAGCGAATGGCCGGTTTTCCACATAACGGGCTGACCGCCAAGCTCGTCAATACGGTCAAAGAGTGCCTGACTCGCTTTAACGTCCGCGATAATCGGGGCACCAGGTAGTTCTTTCAGCAGGTCCCCTGCCATAATGGCAAGCATCTGATCCCCCCAAACAACTCGTCCCTGGCTGTCTATCGCACCGATCCGGTCACCATCGCCGTCAAATGAAAGTCCCATGTCGCAACCTTCTTCAGCAACAACATCTTTTAGCTGTTGCAGATTGGCTTCAACGGTTGGGTCCGCATGATGATTAGGGAAAGTACCGTCCACTTCACCATTGATAACGATGTGTTCGCCAGGCAAGCGCTTAACCAGCGCTTCAATGGCAGGCCCAGCCGAGCCATTCGCCGGATCCCAGGCAATTTTGAACCCCCTGGTATCAACGTCGCGCATGAGGCGGTCGATATAGCGGTCAAAAACATCGACTTCGGTGATGTTGCCTTCCCCTGCTTCAAAATCACCATCAACGGCGAGCTTGCCGAGCGCCTGGATAGCATCACCGAAACAAGGCTTCTTGCCGAGCATAATCTTAAAGCCATTATAGTTGGCAGGATTATGCGATCCGGTGATCATAATGCCGCCGTCCGTGTCCAACTCGAACACCGAATAATACAGCATCGGCGTACCAGAAAGGCCGATATTGACCACGTCGACACCAGTGCCAGCAATGCCGGCCATCAGCGCCTTTGAAAGCTCTGGTGACGATATACGGCCATCATAGCCGATGCACACTTTCTTTCCGCCAGACCGCTTTACCGTTGTGCCGTAAGCCCGGCCAAGCGCTAATGCATCTTCAATATGCAGGGTTTCACCAACAATTCCGCGGATATCATACTCCCGCAGGACCGAAGAATGGAAAATATGTGTCATCATAATTGCCTCAAAAACATGGAATTAAGGGTAAAATGTCAGTGGATAGATGAAAGGTCAACGTCAATTAAATGCTGGAGCCGCAGCTATTTACGTGTAAGCGTTCGTTTTGCTTCATTAAGTTGCGCTGCCATCCAGTCACTACCTCCCTTGTCAGGGTGACACTGACTCATCAATCGCTTATAGGCGCTATTGATATCATCCTTGCTGGCACCGTCCTCAAGGCCCAAAACCTCATGCGCTTCCTCGCGGGTCATTTGGCTGTTCTTGGGGCGTGCGCCCAAGCCTCCCCGCATTTTTCCAGCCATAGATGCGGCTGACCGGGCTAAATTTGTCATGCGCCACAATGCGAACGCTCCGGGCACCAGGGCACTGATAACACCTGCACGCGAATATAGCACAAACCCCAAAAGCACACATACAGCGATGATAGCCCAAAAAAGAGCACTTTTAGCCGAGCGCACCTCGGCACTTGCCCACCAATTGAGGAGCACCCAAAGGCCTATCGCCAAAAGCAGGCCGATTAGCAGATATCCGACCATCTAGACTGTCTCGCGTTGGCGGAACGGCAGTTTAAGCGCGTCCACAAGTTTACGTACTTCCTGACGCGCCGCTACATGCGACATGGACAAACCTTTACCGTCCAAACCACCTGATTCCTTCAAATCCATCAAAGTCAGGCCGCGCAGGAACAACTCCCGGTATACAACCCGTTCTCCCAGCCCCGGAATATGGCGAATACCAATACGTTTCGTAAGTTCGTTCAACACAGCATCAACACGTGTTTTATTCTTGGCATGCAACGAACCAACGCGGTTCCTGAGCACAACCCAATCGATCTTGCCGCCGTCCGCCACTGAACGGCGCTGACGAGCCTTCCATACCATTTCAGCATAAAGGCTGGGGCCATCCACCCGATGGGTTTCCGCGTTCACCCGTGCGAGCAAATCAAGGTCGACAAAACTATCATTCACCGGCGTTACCAACGTGTCAGCCGCTGTATGCGCAAGACGGGAAAGGAATGTGTCACTCCCTGGACAGTCAACGACTATCACGTCAACTTCAGGTGCCAGCTTCATATATACGGCTTCGAAGCGCGCTTTTTCATCTGCTTCGGCTTCATCTGACGTTCGGTGCTCGGAGCGTGCTACAACTGTCTCCACAGGCATCGGCAACGCAAGATCCTTCTTCTTACAAAAAGCACGGCGATTTTCGATATAGCGCGTCAGGCTTTTCTGGCGTGCATCCAAATCAATGGTTCCAACGCGGAAGCCTTCTCTCAACAGTGCAATAACCAGATGCATTGCCGTTGTTGACTTGCCCGAACCACCTTTTTCGTTGCCTAAAACGATCATATACGGCCACGAAGGCCCTGATCCACCACCATGCTGATTATATGCCACCTCACTATCAGGCATAGATTTGCCCTCCCCCGTCTACACTAACTCATTTGGCTTATATGCCACACATAGAGAGTGAAATACCACTGTTCACCACAAAATATGCTAGGCATTCTTTTTTTTGCCATTACTTGTAGGATAGATATATCTGAATATAAGCAAGGGAGAAACGCCAACGTGCGCGATCGTGTACGAATTTTAATGGTCTATCTACTGTTGGGAGCACTTGTTGCTGTAGTACCTATTGGTATTGCACGGCACATGCTGGCAAAGTCTCGCCCCGACGCCTTTATCCAGGACCAGCCAAATTATCTGGCGCACCAATATCCGCCGCAGGGAAAAGCCGAGCTTTCGGAAAAACTCGCGGGGCTACTGGATACAGATTTGCACCAAATGGAATCGGTGCCTCGTATTTATTTAACCCGCCTGCCTGAAGTCCTTCCGGAGCTCCAAAACGCACGAGAACGGAAACGCCTTTTTACGTCTTCGATGCTTCCTATAATCCTCCGTGCAAACGAATTAATTATTGCAGACCGCGGACGTTTGCTTACGATCCGCACAAAGCTTGATCAAGGAACTAAGCTTGAGAAAGCCGAGAAGAAATGGCTGAAGAACACAGCACAACAATATAGGGCCAATCTTGCGGCTGCTCCGTCCCCCAAAAACATCGACCAATTACTCTATAAAATTGACGTTGTGCCAACATCTCTCGCGTTAGCGCAAGCGGCCATGGAATCTGGTTGGGGCACCAGCAAGTTTGCCCAGCGTGGGAATGCACTGTTCGGCGAATGGGTATGGGGTGATGACGCGCAAGGCATCATTCCAAGTGGCCGCGACGAAGGAAAAACCCATAAAATCAAAAGCTTTGAATATCTTCTTGATAGTGTCAGAAGCTATATGACCAATCTTAATCGGCACAAAAGCTACGAAGACCTCCGCCGCAGGCGCGCGGAACTCAGGGAACATTCGTTGGTCTTGACAGGCGCGGCGCTCGCCCCCGCACTGATTGATTATTCCGAGCGCGGAACGGAATATGTGAATGATATACTCTCAATCATCAGCTATAACGATCTCGGCGCCCTTGATCACGCGTTGCTAACAGAATCGTAGGTTCAAAAATGAGTGGAAACGTTCGGATTGTTCGCACCGTAGCTGAGCTACGCCAACAAGTCGCCGCATGGCGCAAGGGGGGGCACAGAATTGGGTTGGTGCCAACCATGGGCGCGCTACACAAGGGCCATTTGTCCCTTGTCAATGCGATTGCAGAAAAAACCGACAAAATTGTCGTGTCTATTTTTGTAAACCCGACACAATTTGGTAAAAACGAAGATCTGGACAAATATCCGCGCCAGGAAAAAGAAGATTGCGACAAGCTTTCCACAACACCTGCAAGTTTGGTCTTTGCGCCGTCTGCAGACGAAATGTATCCACCCGGACATACAACACGCGTGACGCTTGATGGCATCAGCGAAATTCTTGAAGGGGCGGAAAGGCCCGGACATTTTGACGGAGTGGCAACAATCGTCACCAAATTGCTGCTTCAATGCCTGCCGGACGTTGCGATCTTTGGTGAAAAAGACTATCAGCAGCTTGCCGTAATCCAACAATTTGTTGGTGATCTGGATATCCCGATTGAGATAATTGGCGGTACAGTGATACGCGAGCAAGACGGCCTCGCCTATTCATCGCGCAATGCATACTTGAACGCAAAAGAGCGCGCGGTTGCCGGCCAATTCAATCTTGTTTTGAAGGACTTGGTGGCATCGGTGTCAAATGGCAGCGATCTGCGCGCGGCTGAAAGCACCGCAACAAAAGCCCTGCTTGCAGCGGGCTTTCTTGCTGTGGATTATGTTAGTATTGTCAACACAAAGACACTGCTCCCGGCGAATAATATAGGTAACGGTGCCCGTGTCCTGGCCGTTGCGCGTATTGGCGGCGTACGACTACTTGATAATATGGCGATTGAGGCACCCTGAAGCGCTTCAACCAAAGAAGTTAATCCTCATTCATGCCTTTTTGGTGCCTGCGGTAAAGATTTTCGCGGCAATTTTTCATCGCGCATCGCGGCATTATATATAAAACTTGCCATAATCACCGCCGCCTGCTTCAGGTCCTTCTCATAGGCATGATCAAGCATATCCAACTGACTGTGATGAAGACGGCTCCCGTAATCCAGCGGGTCCTGTATAAATTGAAATCCCGGCAGCCCAATATCATCGAAAGGTTCATGGTCCGTACCGCCAGTGGCATTCAACGTAACTGTTTTAGCCCCTAAGTCGTGGAACGGTTTCAGCCATGCTTCAAATATTGGTGCTACCGCCGCATTACCTTCGGCATAGATACCGCGTATCTTACCCGAACCATTATCAAGATTGAAATAGGCCGAGAAACGATCAAACTCTGGCTTATAGGTGATAGGAAACTGGTTATGATATTTTTCATAAGGCCCCATAAATTTAAGGCGGGCATCTGTATTTTCCGGTCGTTTCACCAGATGATCCATCACATACTGCTGTGAACCATAGTAGCCTTGCTCCTCACCGCCCCAAAGACCAACTCTTATAGTACGCTTTGGTGTCACCCCAATCGCTTTCAGGATGCGAACCGCTTCCATCACTACAGCGACGCCAGCGCCGTTATCAACCGCGCCGTCACCGACAAACCAGCTATCCAGATGTGCCCCAGCCATTACCAGTTCAGGACGCCGCCCCTTGCCGGGAATCTCCGCAATCGTCGAATAACTTTTCATATCGTCGCTATGGAAAGTGGCGTCTACACTGACGCTAAGCATCACATCCTCACCTGCTTCCAGCAAGCGCACAGCCCGCGCATAATGTTCCCACGCGAGGGAAACTGCCGGGATATTAGCATTTTGTCCTTCTAGGTGCTGATATGAAGATGCTTCAATCAACATGCCTTTGCGCGGGGATCGCCGGACCATGGCGATAGCACCTTCCTTCGCAAGAAACTGCTCTCGCTCGTAAATGAAGCTCTTGTATTGAACCCAGCCATCAATGCCAGTTTGCTCGCCCTCCGGCACATCAAACGTTGTGGTATCCTGAAGGCCAGCAGCGTCGCGCCTGCGAAATATCTCGTTATTTGGCTCGCTTTGGTCGGGCACATTATCGACCATCACAATCTTACCCTTTAGTTTTCCCTCCCAGGGTTTGAAATCGGATGTTGCGCGCAGCGGCGCATGAATTACCTCTCCTTCAAGCACCCCCGCTGTACCAGGATGCCAGCTTATCGGCTGCGCATATAGCTGCGTACGCCGAGGAGAGGTCATATAAACCTCCACTCGTTCTGCGGTCCAGCCCGGCCCAAACTCAAAACCAGCCAAGTGCGCATTCTCAAGCCCCCACTCAGCAAGTTTATCTTTCGTCCAGTTATTCGCTTCGAGCATTGCGGGAGTTCCCGTCAGGCGCGGACCAATATGATCAGTAAGATAGCGAAGCGTCTCCATGACCTCCGAATGATTAAATCCTTCATCCCGAATTTTATTGACCACCACCAGATCAACGCCTTCATCCGCACCTGCGCCCAAGCCCAGGCTGAACGATAGAACCATCCCTACAAATAACTGTTTCATATTTATCCCTCTTAAAACCCCGTATAGCGATACACATGCTATCCTGTAGCGGTTATCAACGGGTAGCATTTAATTGCGGTGAGCCTCCGCTCCCTCCGCCTAACCCTTGAGCCCTTCCCAGAACCAGTCATAGTTACTGAAGGGTTTGAGTTCCTCAACACCCGCTAACACAAAACGGGGGTCACAGGCCCAGTCCTCAAACCGCTTGAAGAAGGGCCACATATCTTTGGACCAACTCACATCCAGTTGCCGCACGACGGCATCCACATGTTCAGGAAACCGAATCAAATCACCAAACGCGTCACTTTCCTGAATTACCAAATTGGATAAGCGTCCCAAAAAACAAACTCTTTCCACCATGCGTTCCCCGTAATCTTGGGGTAAACTGGCAAGTTCGGCCAAGATGTTCTTTTTAACGCACTGCACAAGCTCGCTCGCACCAGCAAAGGTGGCTTCAACACCGCCGAAACTATCACCCTTCGCCTGATTAGCCGATTGCAAGGCGCGGTGCCTGATATTTACAGGCAGCTCTTTAAAACCGCTTGCCATCCAAAAAGCGATCCTATGCCTTAATGCCTCAACGGGGCCACCTTTGATTATAAAGTCATCTCCGCCAGCCCTCAAACCACCACGGATAATTTCGATGTCATCATATCCGGTCAGATAAATTACGGGCATGTTCTTGAGCCCACTTCTTTCCAAGCCATCAACAAAATCAAAACCGCCTTCACCCGGCATCTGAATATCACTGATAACTAAAGCTGGCCGATGCGCACGAACAAGCCCCACGGCTTCTTCTGCGCTGTTCGCGATAATTGCTTCGAAACCAAAGTGGCGCACCGCTGCTGCATGCACCTGCAATACCACAGGTTCATCATCAACCAGAAGAACGGTCCCATCTTTCATAAGATGCCTCTAAAAGATGAATATGGCCGCCAGACCAAGGAATACGAAGAAACCAACAATGTCCGTGACAGTGGTTACAAAAACGCTTGAAGCGATTGCCGGGTCGATACCAGCCTTCTGAAGCCCCATTGGCACCAACAAACCGAACAGACCAGCTACAAAAATATTGAAAACCATCGCTGCTGCAAATATCCCGCCCAAAAGCAGGCTTGAAAACCAAATCCAGGCAACCAAACCAGAAACTGCCGCCAGCATCAGCCCATTCAGGCTTGCTGCCATTAATTCGCGGTTCATTACCCGCAACGCATTGGTAGAACTCAGCTCTTTGGTTGCAAGTGCGCGCACAGCGACCGTCATCGTCTGGGTGCCAGCATTACCACCCATCGAAGCCACAATTGGCATCAAAACCGCAAGTGCCACCAACTGCTGGATCGTTGCCTCAAACTGGCCGATTACCATGGACGCCAGCACCGCTGTTGCCAAATTCACAAACAACCAAAGAAAACGCCCCCTGACGATTTCCACAAAACCGTCGTTCACACCGGATTCGTCGCTCACGCCTGCGAGCGCCAGAATATCTTCCTCAGCTTCTTCTTCGATTACATCAACAACGTCGTCAACGGTAATTACACCAACAAGGCGCTGGCCTTCATCTACCACAGATGCTGAAATCAGGTGATATTTGGTGAACTGATAAGCAACTTCTTCCTGATCCGCATAGGCATCAATTAAATACGGTTCTTTATCCATAATGTCGCCAATTGTCACCGGGCGATTGGTGCGCATTATGCGGGAAAGCGGCACCGTCCCAACAGGCCGGTGAGCAGGGTCGACAATAAAAACGTCGTAGAAATCGTCAGGAATATGTTCGTTGTCGGAGCGCAGAAAATCTATGGTCTGGCCAATCGTCCAGAACTCAGGCACAGAAAACAGGTCGCGCTGCATCAAACGCCCTGCAGAATCCTCAGGGTAGGCCAAACTTTCTTCGATCGCGAGCCGGTCATCCGTCGCAAGCTTGCGCATCACCTCTTCACGGTCGTCGGCGTCCAATTCTTCGATTACATAGACCGCGTCATCGGTTTCCATATCGGTAACCGCGTCCGCGATTTGATCGTTCGGCATATGCTCGTAAAGATCGTCTTGTGCTTCGCCTTCGATCTCACTCAGCACTTCAGGGTCAAGCTTATTACCCAGCAGGCGAATCAACTTCTTCCGTTTGCCAGAAGACAGGACTTCAAGAATATCCGCCACGTCAGCAGCATGGACTTCTTCAAGAAGGTCCCATACTTCTGACACGCTACCCTGTTTGAGCGCCTCTTCGAGATTGTGAACGAATTCCCGGCTCAGATGCACATCGGTCTGCGGAACTTCAATATTTTTGTCAGCCGCACTTGGGGGAATATTTGTCTTTTCCGGCGCGTGGTTTGTTTTGACCATTCTGCCCTCCCCTAACCGATCTCAATGCCTGAATAATCATGTGATAAAAGAATACTGCACGACTTTAAAGGGCTAGGCGTAAAAAACTGTGACAAAAGCAAATTTTCTCGAAAAACTGTGCTAATCAAATACCACATACGGCGTCCCGGACACGTAATATAACACACGATAAGGAAAAAGAGTGCAACCGGCACAGTTACAACAGTTGCTGCAACAAGGTGGCAACGCTTTTAGTCAGGGTAATTTGGAGCTCGCGCTTCAATGTTGTTCCACCGTCCTGATGCAAATTCCAAATGAAGTGAATGCCTTGCATTTAAAAGCGCTGGCTCTCAAAGCGGGAAAACGATTTTTAGAATCCAAAGAAAATTTTGAAAAGGCCGTATCCGTTCAACCTAAAAACCCAGAGATACACAACAATTTTGGTAACCTGCTGCGGGACATGGGGCGTTACGAAGAAGCAACAGCTCAATACCGCAAAGCGCTGCAGTATAGACCAGGATTTGTCGACCCTTGGTTTAATATGGGCCTAACTGCACAAGCCGCAGGGAACCATGCCGCCGCAACTGATGCACTTAAGCAGGCGCTAAAACTCAAACCGCAAGATGCCCGCTATCACAATGCCTTGGGAATATCCTTAAAAGAACTAGAACGCCTGGATGAAGCAGCAGATGCTTATAACGCTGCGCTCAAAATATCCCCTCGCCATTATCGGGCACTCCACAATTTGGGTGTTGTTTACCGGCTACAAAACAAGCAAGTCAAAGCCGTTGATTGTTTTAACAAGGCTCTGGCTATTGAGCCCCGTATTGCAGAACTTCGCTATAATTTGGCGAATGCGCTTTATGAGTTAGGCGAATATGACAAAGCGGATGAAGAATACCGAACAGCAATTGGCCTAAAGCCTGACTTTCTCGATGCGCATGAAACCCTAAATAAATTATACTGGGAACATGACAAACGAGATCTGTTTGCAAAGTCGTATCAAGTCGGCATCAAAGCTGCCCCAATGTCTGCCGAGCTCAGGGAGGCCCAAGTCAAAGCGCTAGAGCTATCAGGCCGGATGGAAGAAGCCGAGCAGGCTGCCGATACCGCCCTGAAAGAGATTGGTGCCCACGCTGGCATTTTCCGCCACAAAGCCAGAATACGAGCCAATGCTGGCGATAGTGCTGCTTGCATAGATTTCTTCAACAAGGCCGTTTCCACGGGACCTGACGAGCAACCCATCCGCATGGATTTCGCCCGGTTTCTAATACAAGGCGGAGACTATGAAACAGCACTTACACACCTTGAAGCCGCTGAAAGGCTGGAGCCCTATGACCAACAAATGTGGGCCTATCGTGGGCTTTGCTGGCGCTTCCTGGAAGACAAACGTGAAGCGTGGCTTAATGATTATGAGCAATTCATCCGTCCGCTCAAAATTGAAGCACCCGAAGGATATGCTTCTGTGGAAGAGTTTCTCGCCGAATTGAGCGAAACCGTGAATAAAATGCATATCACCGAGGTGCGCCCCCTGGAACAAACTCTGCGTGGGGGTACACAAACCCACGGCAAACTGTTTTTCCGTCCCGAGCCTATTATCCAGAAATTGCGCGTACAACTAGAGCGCTGTATTCATGCCTATGTTGATATGCTTCCGGATGACCCAACGCATCCATTATTGCGCCGAAAAAGCCATCAATTCCGTTTTGCTGGTTCCTGGTCGGTAAAGTTAAAGTCTGGCGGCTTTCATGTGAACCATATTCATCCGCAAGGCTGGGTCAGTTCCGCCTTTTATGTTGATGTGCCGAATTGCGTGAACGCAACCAATGACAAAAGCGGTTGGATCAAATTTGGAGAAAGTGGCCTGTCGCTGGGTGACGAGCGTGAAGTCATAAAGAAATTTGTAAAGCCAGAACCAGGGCTCTTGGCGCTATTTCCGTCCTATGTGTGGCACGGCACCGTCGCTTTTGACGACGGCGGCACGCGCGTCACTACCCCCTTCGATGTGGTGCCGCTCTAACTTTATCTAAAGCGGAACCAGCCGGTAATTGCATAGCGCTGGCTGCGGGCATAGTTTGCCACATAGCTCACGGCATGGTTTTGTGGCACGGTAAAGATATTTAACGCATTGAACCTCGGCAGGAATGCATCAGTAACGTCCCAGCGCTCGTTATAAAACTGCAAAAGTCCACCCCAGTCCGGGTCCCAGTTGCGGGTGAAATTTAAGACAAACGCCGCGACACGGTATTCCTCTTTGACATCATCCGTATGGAACTTAAGGAATTGCCCTGGGCCATATCTTGTCGCTTGTGCATCACCCTTGATAATATCGGACCGCCCAGTAAGCGTACGCATAAAATTCAACACTTCGTCAGTGTTGAGAAATTCAAGGACACGATCCAGCAAAGGAACCTGCTGCCAGCCACCTAAATAAGCATCAAGTATGGGATAACAATTATAAGCATACTGGAAATCGTCCGGTGCACGGCCATAGATTTCGGCCAAGATTCCCTGTTGTTCCTGCGGCGACAAACGGGCCATTTCCTCGGCGCGGCGGAACTGTGGTTTTCCGTCATTATAGGCGAAGCCCCAAGGCACATCCTTTTCCAGGCACCGAGCAATCAATTCAGCACTCTCTGGGTGAAAGATCTCGGGTATATGAAGTCGGCGCTTCGCCTGATAGTTGGCTGCAAGTGCTCGCACATCCAAATTGGGGTTTAACTGCAAAAAGGCCATGGAGATTCTTTTCCATACATTGAGTGACAGAACTATTTACTTATAACTAGCCACGGCAGAAAACGAAGGGTAGATTTGCTGTAATCAACCAATATTTCCTGAAAATTCCGCTCGCTCGGCTTGATCAGGAGGCGAGAGCTATGGACCGCGGGAATGTCGCTGAATAAAACGCTTCAACAAGCAGAAGACTGCCAACGACACGGGCGATTGGATCAAGCAGAAAAGCTTTATCAGGAAGCTCTGGCTGTTGCTCCAAACAATGCCGATGCGCAGTACGGACTAGGCACCGCATATATTCAGAGGGAAAAATATTCAGAAGCTATCGAGCCTTTAAAGGCTGCCACAAACCTACTTCCTGGTGTGCCTGAATTTCACTTCAACCTGGCTCTGGCGGAAAAACACATAGGCAACATTATCAGCGCGAAACACTCGCTTTTGAACGCTGCGCAGGCCGCGCAGGGAAACAGCTATTATCTCCTGCCTTTTTGCAAACAAATGCTAGAACTTGGCATGGCCCACGAGGCAAATAAATTTCTCGAAACAGCCGCACCGGAAACTACTGAACTTACAGTATGGCGCGCACGGGCACTTGGGGCGGCTGGCAACTGGGGCGGTGCCCTACAAAAATTAAGCGATCTTGCTGAGCAATCCCCTGAGCAAGCCGCCGTATGGTACGAACATGCCAAGGCTGCAGGCTTTTTGCGGGACTATTCTACTGCTATACGATCCTACAAAACCTACCTTCAAAAGGGTGATGCAACCGCCGATGATTACCTAGGCCTTGCCAACCTTTATCTGTCCGCGAGAGATCTACAACACACCGAAGAGGCGCTGGAGACTGCCTTCTCGCAGGATTGCAGCCAACCAGAGGCCCACTTTGTGGCAGCGAAATGCGCCCGTCTCAAAGGCAACTTTAATGCGATGAAGGAAAGCCTGAACAAAGCACTTGAACTCAGGCCAAACTATGGCCAAGCATGGCATGCTTTATGCGAGATTGCGAAAGACAGCGAATTGCCTGCTCTTGCCCAACAATGTTCTGCACTGGCTAAAGCGACGGTTGAACCAACGTGGGACACGGTCCAATTGGAGTTTGCCTCGGGCCGGGCTTTTGAAAAATCAGGCGAATTCACAAAGGCATTTGACGCATTTTCGGACGCTAACGAAATGCATAAAGCCTTGCTTGCCAAAAAGAACGCTCTCTATAACCGTGAAGCAACTATCGCAGAAACAAATAGCATTATTGAAAAGTACGGCTCGCAGATAAGCACACCGCATATTGACATAACGACAGAACCCACGCCGGTCTTTATTCTTGGTATGCCCCGTTCCGGGACCACGCTTGTTGAGAAAATCTTGACCAGTATTGATGGTGTGATCGGTGGCGGCGAAAATGAAGCGCTGGAATTCCTCTCTGCTCAATATTACTGGGACATTGCCCACAACCGTGCTCCAGTGCCAAGCTCTCTATCCGAAGCTGAGAAAGCTCAGTTGAGTAAAGCCTATTGGGATAAAACTCCCGTTACAGGCAAATTCGTCACCGACAAAATGCCACATAATTTTCGACATATTGGTTTGATTTGCCTGCTATTTCCTCAAGCACCCATTATTTATATGCGGCGCAACCCACTTGATGTTTGCCTCTCGATATACAGCCGTCTGTTTCCAGATGGGCACCGCTATGCCTGCGATCTGGAATGGTTAGCGCATTTTTATAGTGAAAGCGAACGCCTGCGGCGGCACTGGTCAAAGGTATTTCCTGAGCGCGTGCTCGAAATTGACTATCAGGAACTGGTTGAAAGTCCTGAGAAAATTACGCGGGAAATTGCAACATTCTGTAAACTGGAATGGCATTCTGGCTGCCTAGACTTTCACAAAAAGCAAAGCAGCAGCTTCACTTATAGCGAACTGCAGGTTCGACGCCCTATAAATAGGGATGGTATTAACCGATGGCAAAAATATGAAGCGCAATTGCAACCTCTTGTAACTGCCCTTCAGCAATTCGGTGTGACATGAAATCGCAACAAGAAATTGACGCTTGGAGCCACTATTGGCATGCGGATCGGCTAGATAGCTGTATTGCAGGGCGGGGTGAAGAAGACGAAAAAGGCCTGCAAACGCTTTGGCGGAACTTCCTTGACCTTGTACCAAACAAAGGCAAGGTGCTCGACTTAGCTTGCGGCAATGGCGCGGTGTCAATTCGCTTATTGAAAGCAGCTCACACCGCGGGAAAATCCATAAACGTGTCAGCCGTAGATTTGGCTGACATCGACCCCAACAATTTCGTTAACACAAAAGGCCTTGCAGGAAAGGTCACCTTTCGCGGAAAGACCGATATCACAAACCTACCGTACGGGGACCTTGCATTTGAAGCTGCAGTTTCCCAGTTTGGCTTCGAATACGCCGTGTCAGACCGTGCCTGCACCGAGTTATTGCGCATTCTAAAGCCCGGCGGAGTTTTTCAACTCCTTCTACACCATAAAAATAGTGCCCTTGTTGCGCCCAATGTCGCGCAGATAGAGGAAATTGATCGCCTATTGGCACCGCACGGTGTCGCGGAAAGCATATGTACCTTCTTAGAGGCATCTCAGGCATCGCAGAAAAAAGCATTCGCGGCTCTCGAAGAGAGCGGACGTGTCGTTACTGAGTATTTTTCGGGTGAATTGCCCCGCATCACTCAGCAAATTTTTAGCGCTGTACGGCAACTGATCGAGCGCCGTGACCTGAAACAAGATGTCCGCATCGCAGCAGCCAAAGACATGAAGGTACGCCTGGAACATGAAAGAGAGCGCATGCGCCAGCTTGGCAACGCAGCTCTTAGCCAGCAATCTGTGCAAACTCTTACTGGTGTGCTTGAAAAGGCCGGGGCTTTTGATGTTTCGGCGGAAGAGTTCACTATTGGCCAGGATAATGCCTTGCTTGGCTGGCTCGTTAAAGGCCAAAAAGCCTAAGGAACACTTCACTGTCAGACACAAAAATTTGCATTGCTGGCGGCTCTGGAAACCAATCCACATAAAAAAACGGCGGGTACAATACCCGCCGTTTCTATTTCTTGCTTAAGCGTAATGCTTAGAAGCGCAGACGTGAACCGATGAAGAAACGAGTACCAATGGCATCGTAAGTTTCAGGGAACGTGTTGGCCTGCTGCTGACTGTCACCAAGGAAAGTCGGCTTGTTGTTCAGGATGTTACGAGCACCACCAAATACCTGAATGGTATCGTTCATGTCGTAAGTGAACGACAGATCGAAGTAGTTCTCAGCAGAGATAGATGGAACAACAAGGTCCGAACGTGAAACGTTTGGATCGTTGAATATCTGATCGTCATCCAGACCATCGAGCCAGCGCCAGTTCAGAGACAGAACCAAAGGACCGTTCGCAAGCGTTGAACGCAGGTTGAAGCGATACTTAGGATCAGGACGACCACAGATGTTACCATACTGGCCGTCACAGACGTTCTCGTCACCAACAGCAAGGTCAGGAATTACACTGCTGTTCAGGATGTGTGTACCGATAAAGTTGAAGCCCAGTACAGAACCGCCTTCGAAGAAGCCGAAGTCAACGTCTGTAGTGTAGTTCCACTGTAAGTCGATACCAGATGTCTTGATCTGACCAATGTTTGCGTTACCGGCAAACACAGTATCAACGTTACCGTCCGGACGACGTGTAATCGCCTGACAGTAAAGTGAGTTCAGGTCCTGAACCTGATTATAACAGATATCAAGAATGTTGTTTACACCGCCGCCAAGAGTAGACACGGCTTCATCAATCGTGATGTCGTACCAGTCAACAGACATTGTGAAACCAGAGAGAGCCTCAGGCGTCAGCACAGCACCAACAGTGTAAGTATCTGAAGATTCTTCGAACAGATCAGGATTACCACCGAAGATACCTTCGATCTGAGTGTTCGCCTGTGTGAAGTTACCTGTAAGACCAACTGGTACACCCTGTGCTTCACAAAGAGAAACAACAGTAGCCGTGATGTTGTTGTTCGCATCAGAACATGGGTCTGTTGCGCCAGGGAAGCCGTTAGCATTACCGCCAAACAGCTCAGCTACGTTTGGTGCACGCACCGCACGCTGATACTGACCGCGGAAGCTGATGTCATCAGATGGTGAGTAAGTAAGACCACCAGCATAAGACCAAACAACGCCTGCAGACGAATAATCAGATACACGTGCTGCAAGTGTCATCTCAAGGCTTTTAGCCATTGGTGCATCAGAGATCAACGGAACAACCATCTCTGCGAAGGCTTCGTAAACATCGTAACCACCGATAGTCGGCTGACCAGCGTTAAAGCCAAGTACATCACCCGCAGACAAGAATTCGTCAGGACGGAATGCAGACTGGTCTTTACGGTACTCAGCACCGATCGCCATGCCAACTTCACCAGCACCTGTCAGATCACCAAGGGAACCAGAAACAAGTGCCTGGATGTTCTGTGTCTCAATGAAGGTAACGTTCGCAGCGCCAACATTGATGAAGTCAATCGCAGCCTGGCTGATATTGCCTTCACCAAAGATATTGAGAGGCGCACAACCATTTGACGCGTCAACACAAGCAGAGCCATCGTCAGTTACGAGGGCCGCCTGACGGAAACGCGTTTCGGAAACGTCGTTATTCAGGAGGTTTGTCGCGTCTACACGTGCATAGCTGTATGATACATCATATGTCCAGCCATCGGCGATTTCACCGTCGAAACCAACAAGGATACGGTAACCGTTACGAGTATCGAGAGACTGGCGTGAGCCGTTCTCAACCATACGACGACCGATGAATGGCAAGAATGCATTGTCATCGCCATCGATGTCGCCGTCGCCGTCTGTGTCAGAGCGGATACCGTCAAGCGCAGCCTGAACGTCAGCACCGAAGAAAGGCGAATCAGGGTTTACTTCAAGCGAGCCAACAAATGCAGGCGTTGGAGCAAGTTCCTGTGGTACGCGGTTAGATACGAAAGTTGCATCCAGATACATACGAACATTGTCGTTGATCTGATAATGCGTCATCGCACTCGCCATCCAACGCTCTTGTGGGAGCTGGAGGAAGTTATCAGGCGCGTAGTTAAAGCGGTCAGAGTTGGTGAATACATTACCAGAACCGTCTTGGTTGAAACGGCCAAGTGTGAACTCATCGCCAGAATTTGGAATGCCGTCAGGGTCAACAGTTGGACCACCGAATACACGCGTGCCTGGGATACCAGATGAACCGAAACCACCAAGGCCAGTGCCAAGACCGAATGATTCGTCAGGCAGGAGATCAGGGTTACCACCTTCACCAAGAGCGTAAGTAGAGAAGTTACGATCACCCTGGAACAGAGCGTCACGCTTCGCGTAGTTCACATACAAAGTAGCGTTACCATTGCCGTCAGCGAAGTTACCGCCAACTGTTGCACTGATGTTGTATTTGTTTGCGTCGCCTTTGTACGTCGTATCGAACTGACCGTCGAGCTCAAGGCCTTCGAAGTTATTCTTCATGATAAAGTTCACAACGCCGCCCAGTGCGTCAGAACCATATACAGCAGATGCACCACCAGTCACAACTTCCACACGCTCAATCAGCGACGATGGAATTGTGTTCAGGTCAACTACACCAGACTGGTTAGACTGCAGATACCGGCGACCGTTCACAAGAACGAGCGTACGGTTCGAGCCCAAACCACGAAGGTTTACAGTTGCAGTACCGTTACCTGGGTTATTCGATGAACCACCGAAACCAGGAATAGTTTGTGGCAGAGTAGCGAGTACCTGCTCAACGTTCTGTGCACCAGTAAATTTGAATTCAGCGGAATCTACTGTTGAGATTGGAGAAGGAGCCGTCAGGTCACGGCGTACGATACGCGAACCTGTTACAACTACTTCCTCAAATGACATATCTTCGTCTGTGTCCGCATCCTGTGCGGCAGCGCGCCCCTAGCGCCATGCTAGCGATAAGGGTTGCAGCACTACCCATCAGCGCTGCGCGATGCAAATTTTTGCGATCCTTCGTCACTTTGCGTTTCCTCTTCTTTATCATTAACCGTCCCCCAATGGTCCGTCTAATACCTATGCAGTAACCAAAGACAGACTCGCTTTGACAGAAAATTTCGCCCCAAATATACCCATTAGTTTAGTGTTAAACTTTTGGTGTGTTATTTAAACCACAGGCCTAATCCTCGGATAATCCACTAACCCCAAGTAATACATTGGTTTAGTGCAATAATTCCACACCAGCAGCGAATAGTGATTCTTGGGGAAAACCATCTTATTCATTTTGCTGGCTACGCTTGAAAGGGGGAGAGTTTTGGAACTTTATTGGATTAATCAGAGAAAACGACTCATTTGAACCAGCTTAGCCGCAACAAGTGCCCCTAATATTTTCGTGCTTTACCGGCCTGTTCGCTATCTTCCCTGCCAAAGCAGCTCGATCATTCTGGCTGTCGTAATAGCGTGCAAACTTAGTAAGTTTATTGCCTCGCCATAAAAAATGCCCCTGGTAAAACCAGGAGCATTCCATTCAACCGCCAGGTTAAAAATCTTGGGAGGATTTAATAAAACCAGAAGGCATATTTACAAAAGTCAGCTTCTTAAACTTTAGTTTGTATAAGCAAAGCAATAACTAAAGTCATAACTCAAGTAAACAGGATTTGTACCGCGGTTTATATGTTTTTCTGTTTTCGCGGGCAGTATTTTTTTGCCTGCGGCAAGGCATATCTCGGCTTAGGAGTTATAATGCGCGTCCCATGAAACCGACGCGCTTGTCGTTGCAGTAAGCTTGGGATAACAATGGCGCATAATATTAAGAAAGCCATACCCGTGACCCAGTCAGTTCAAAGCCTGCAACAAAAAGCTCACTCCCTCGAAAAGCAAGGCATGCTCGACGAGGCTGAGAAAATCCACAAGGAAATCGTTAGCCTGCAGCCAAACATTGTGGCCTCCTGGCAGTTTCTTAGTGCCCGCGCGGCGCGGCGCGGGGATCACAGTGCGGCCGCCTTCGCGATCCGCCAGTATATTAAGGCCGACCCCTTTAACCCATCTGCCTGGCAGGGACTTGGCATCAACCTGATGCATCTTAAAGACTGGGAAATGGCAACAACCGCCTTCCAGGAGGCGGTTACCCTGCAACCGGACAACCGCACCAACTTACTTTATTTAGCCGGTGCAGCCAACAAAGCCGGACAAAGCCATCTGGCCATCGATTGTTTTTCTCTGGCTTTACAGCAGACAACAGCCAGCGAGGTCACAGCACTGTCAGAAAAAGCTGAACCTATCATGAAAGATATTCTTCTGGCTTCCATGGGCATCCTGGAAGACCATCTTTCAAAGCTAGCGTTGGAAGCGGGGCCACTGCACGGCAATTTAAAGGGGGCACGCTGGAGAATTCATGAATCATCAGCCCCAGAGTGGAACAAAACAGAGCAACAGCCTGAACGGTTATTTTTACCAGCCCTCCCCCCCCAAGCATGGTTCGATGAAAACGACCTTAACTGGGTGTCTGGACTTGAAAACACCTATAATATAATCGCATCCGAGGTGGCCGCCGCTTTGTCGGAAAATGATGCTGCGCCTTATATCGCACCACATATGGCAGCAAAAGGCCGGTGGGCAAGCCTTGCAGGCAATAAAGACTGGAGCGCAATACATCTGTATAATGGTGGCAAGCCAAATGAAAAATTGACTGCGCTTTTCCCCAACACGCTAGCCGCATTGGAGGCGCTCCCACTTTGCAGGGTTGGTGAAGCCCCTATTGAGATATTCTTCAGCCTCCTCAAGCCCGGCACCCATATTGTACCGCATTTTGGCACCTCAAATGGCCGTTTAACTGTGCATTTGCCAATCACTGTCCCTGCGGGCAACACCTGCAGCCTTACAGCCGACAATCAAACGCACATCATGAAGCCGGGTAAAACCTTGGCTTTTGATGATAGTTTTGAGCATGAAGCCCGTAACGATGGCAACAGCCTTAGGGTAAATCTAATTTTCGAAGCGTGGCACCCTGATCTTAGCAAAGCCGAGCAAGCACAGCTCTCGCGGATGGCTGAAGCCTACGACGACTGGTTCTCTGGCCGTACCAAGCGGCTTGATTTCCTTGGTGTGCCTTTCGGTGAGGCGGTGCGCGCTGAACAATATTTCACCAACGCGGAACAAACTGCAAAACAGCATAATGCCACAGCACCTGCCAAGGCGATTTATGAGCAGGCGCTCGCCATCAATCCAAAGCACAAAAAGGCCCTCATGCGGCTGGCTGATATAGCATTCGCCGCCGGTGCGAACGAAGAAGGGTTGCTGAAACTCCGGCACCTAGCGGCCATCTCCGAGGCACACGCCAGAACACAGTACCGTCTCGCGGTTATTGAAGAACAGATCGGCTCTCCAGAAAAGGCCGAAGCGGCTTATCTGATGTGCCTCAAAGCCGACTCGAAGAATATGCTCGCATATCTATATGCCGGATATTTCTATGAAACCAAAGTCCCCGGCGGCAAAGAAATTGCTGCTCACTTATATTCACTTGGGCAAGATGTCGGCGCGAGTTGGCAGCAACTGCTCGCTGGCCCTGCTCTCGATAATGAAACACGCCGACGTGCACAGTCGGCCAGCAGGCTTCTTATTCAAAAAATGAATACCCTGCATATTGACGCGACAAAAGACCAAGGCGGGCGTATTGCAACCGCTGTCTGGCCGCAGACCCATGAAAAAGCTGTTAGCTACCGGGAAGCAAACCAAAAGCCGCATGAATTCTACATTCCAGGCCTTGCACCAATTCGCTACCTTAATCGCACACAAATGCCATGGGCTGAGACCTTCGAGGCCGCCTTCGAGGATATTAAAACAGAGTTTTTGGTAGCATTGTCGTCCGACAAAAGCGTAGGCAGGCCGTATCTTGATGCCTCCATGACACTCAGCACTGAATTCGATCATATTCATGCTTCAATGAACTGGGCCGCACTTGATCTGTACCGCAACGGCATCCCGAATAAAAAGATCCTCACCAAATTCCCCAAGACCTGCGCTGCTCTCGAAAAACTACCTCTTGCCACCTTTGGGGACGCACCTTTTGAAGTGTTTTTCTCCCAGCTTCAGCCCGGCCAGTGCATCCCGCCGCATTATGGCCTGTCAAACCATGGCATTACAGTTCACCTGCCGATCATAGTCCCTGACAATTGTCGCATCAGGGTTGAAGGCGAATGGCGTCAGTGGACGGAAGGGGAATTGATCGCTTTTGATGACAGCTTCGAACATGAAGCTCGCAATGAAAGTGATAGCCTGAGGGTCGTACTGATCTTTGAGATTTGGCACCCAGACATGACAAATGATGAAATTGCGGCTCTGCAGCGCACCTTCAACGCACGCGACGCCTGGATAAAGGCCAGGAAAATACCGGACGCGCAGCTCTTTTAAAACCACATCGCCCAAAAGCGCCTGGCCACACGCATTTTGGCCGTGGAATACGGACCGAAGCTTTTATTGCCGGCCTTTGCCTTACCCAGCGCCCCGAAACACAGAAAGCCTGCAGGTTTCCCTACAGACTTTCATATGGTGCGGACGAGAAGACTCGAACTTCCACGGGAACTTAATCCCACAGCGACCTCAACGCTGCGCGTCTACCAATTCCGCCACGTCCGCGAGATCGGGGGCTTAACTATCAGCAAAGGTTTCCCCCTGCAAGAGGAAAATGCACGAAAACGTAACAAATAAAAGTGGGGGCCTTAAACCTGCAGTTGGCTCATCAATCTGGTGATCGAAACGCCGATGCGTTCGCCTACAATCATGATTTCGCCGCGGGCCACAAGTTCACCATTAGCATAAATCCAGCACTCGTCTTCATGCTTGGCATCCAAATCTATTACAGCGCCCCGGCCCATCTTCAAAAGCTGGCGTACAGGCATATGTGCCCGCCCCAAAACAACGGTAATTTCGACCGAGACTCGATTTATGGCTTCTAGGTTCATTCCTACCCCTTCACCGCTAGGCTTGCATAAGAGCGGTTATTAAACCCTTAACCTAAAAGGCTTATCCACTTCAAGCGGCTTCAACTATAGCATAGTACTTGGCTGAAGGGTCGTTTGGCGCTATGTAGCGCGCATAAAAGGTCAACACTCTGAGGAATTTGATGACTGACATATTGATTGGCGGACTTGAATGGCGCATTAGCAACGAACTTGTCGATTATCCCACAGCGCTTGACGAAATGGAAACGCGTGTCCGGGCGATCCGCAAAGGCGAAGCCAATGAGCTTGTCTGGCTGCTGGAGCACCCTCCTCTATACACGGCAGGCACCAGCGCAGATCCGGCAGACCTTGTTGATCCTGATCGCTTTCCTGTCTATGACGCTGGTCGTGGTGGACAATACACCTATCACGGCCCCGGCCAGCGGGTTGTGTATTTCCTGCTCGACTTACAAAAACGCGGCAAGGATGTGCGGCAGTTTATCTACAGTCTCGAAGAAGTAATCATCCAATCACTGGCTAAATTCGGTGTAACGGCCGAGCGGCGCAAAGGTCGGGTTGGCGTATGGGTGGAACGCGGTGCAGGCCAGGAAGATAAAGTCGCCGCAATCGGGGTGCGTGTACGCCAGTGGGTCACCTACCATGGCATAGCGATCAATGTTGAGCCCGACCTCAGCCATTTCGATGGCATTGTACCCTGCGGCATTTCAGAGCACGGCGTAACCAGCATGGCAGATCTCGGCTTGCCGATCACCATGGATGATCTGGACGTTGTGATTAAAGATGTCTTTGACGAAATATTTGGAGTGGAAGCACGCCGCATGAGGCTTGATGTGCAAGAAGCGCCAGAAGGCCAAACCGCGAGGTTATCAGGCGAAGCAATGCCAACGGACTCGGGCGCAGTCGGTACGTCCAACCCAATTGAAGACACGCATCCCGTTTTTCAGCTTTAGGTACAGACATGGCTTCAAATATATGGCTAGCAGCCTTGGCCTGACCAAGCAAAGGCGTATGCGCCACCGCAATTAGCATCAAATGACACAACGCCCATTAAGCTTGACCTTTACGATTCAAAGAGGTGGGCGCGGAATAATCAGCAAGTATATGAGCAAAATTCAGCAATTCTTGGAGTTTGTAACTCACTCTCTTGCATTTCAATTCACTTGAGAAGCGCCTTGGTGTCTCCAGGCAAGAATCTGTAGGCGCAGTAAGAAGGTTGTCGCTATCAAAAGAAATACAAAGCCTGCCTTCTTCATCAAAATTCATCTCCAGATTTAAAAATGATTTTCTGAAATGCAGCATCTCCTGCTGGAGCTTAGGATTTTGAAAGAGTGAATTTGCTGCACGGCTCGAGGTTTCTATCGAAAAAAACTCATCAAATTTTGCAGATACCGATTGGCTTTCCGGTCTTTCGAGAAAGAGGTTTTGAAAGGTAGGAGAAGAGATATGCACGTTTTGTATGTAACCAAAATCTAAAACAATCCCATAGCGGCGGTAAATCCGTACACTAATCGAGCCGCTATCGTTCAAGGTTTTCACCTGTCGTTCTGCACAAAAATAATCGTAATTTAATTCACGTTTTTCGCTTTTGCTAATGCCTCTTGCGGAAATATCCAATCCAACAAGTATTCCCTCGCCATTGTCTTTAACGCTCCTCTCACGTCCCAAAGCCTCTCCCTGCTTACGCTGATTCTCAACAAGGCCCGCTGTAAATATGCCGTGTTTAAGACTGACAAGTCTCGACAGGCTCTTCACATCAACAACCTCTAGCTCAAAGAAATGCCTTATGGGTTTTATAGTCGCATATGCTAAACATCCGGTCACCGCTAACACATACATGCCAGTATAGGGAAACTCCAACTTCGACAAAAGGGAAAATATCAAACCTGAATATAGAAGAAATAGGATAAAACCCGTAAAAAAGAGGATAAAAAGATATAAAGCCTTACCCAATTTTTGGTCTATTTCGACTGTATAGCTAACAGGTGTTGGGTATACAAAAAGGGCCTCTATCTCTCGCAACAAATCTTCATTTGAAGCTGCCTTTTCAACACCTGACAAGCACCTTCTCAGCACTTTATCTACTTTACGATTAGAAGAAAATTTCAACTTCTTGACAAAATCAACCACTCTGCCCCCCCAAAAAAAGCTGTCGGTAACTAAGTGATAGCACACATCCATCAAAACCAACCATAAATGCAAGCATCTAACTAGATAGTGCTTCCACGAGGCGTATCATAAATTTATCGCAGGCGGCTAGTTGAGATACTTCGATAAATTCATCCGGTTTGTGGGCTTGGGCAATATCGCCGGGCCCGCAAACAACTGCCGGAAATTCAATGCTTTGGAAATGGCCGGCCTCGGTCCCGAAGGCGACAACGCCAGTATCGTTCTTGGCAGCCAGCGACAATGCAAGCGTCTCAGCGTCTGAACCGGGTTCAGCCTTCAGTGGCGGCAAGTAAGCCCACACGGTATTTTCAACTTTGCAGGCTTTGTCCTGAACCTTCAGGCGTGGATTAATAACTTCATCTAGATGCCGCTGGTAGGCGGCTAACGTAGCTTCTGCATCATAGCCGGGGACCGGACGAAACTCCCAGTCAAATTCACATGAGTTGGGAATTATATTAAACATGCTGCCGCCCTTTATTGGGCCGACGTTAAAGGACGTATAGGGTGGGGCGAACAAATCACTGCGGATACCATTATCCCGCGCGCTGTCCCGCAACCCTCCGATAAAGGCGATCAGTTCGGCAGCGATTTCAACTGCATTCACACCGTCTTCCGGGCGGCTTGAATGGGCCTCTTTCCCCACAATCTGTGTGCAGGACACATGTTGCCCCTTGTGTGCATTGGCAACCTGCATGGAAGTCGGCTCTCCGACCACCACCAGCCGCGGTGGGGCAATATGTTTTTTAAGCTCTGGCAACATCGCCTGTACACCAAGGCATCCCACTTCTTCATCATATGAAAACGCCAGATGGACCGGCTTTTTGAGGCCCGCCTGCACAAACATTGGCACTGCCGCCAACACACAGGCGATAAAGCCCTTCATGTCGGCAGTGCCACGCCCGTATAGTTTACCGTCTCGCTCCTCAGCGACAAATGGGTCAGCAGACCAATTCTGGTCATCGACAGGCACAACATCGGTATGGCCAGACAAAACAACACCGCCTGGCTCGTTTGGGCCAATGGTGGCAAACAAATTGGCTTTAGAGCCTTCCTCGTTAAAGACGAGCGAAGCGTCGACTCCCTGTTCCGTCAGCAAATCCCGCACAAAATTAATAAGTTCAAGGTTGCTGTTTCGGCTGGTGGTATCAAAGGCCACCAACCGTTTCAGAAGCTCAACGCTATCAGTAATTGCCACGCCTATTCGAACTCTAGGATCACGGCATCAACAGCAAGGCTATCGCCTGCCACCGCATTCACAGATTTAACGACACCATCTTTTTCTGCGCGCAGGATATTTTCCATTTTCATCGCTTCCACAACGGCAAGCGCCTGACCGGCCTTCACTTCATCGCCTTCTTCAACCGCGACCGAAACGATTAGCCCCGGCATCGGACACAGGAGAAACCTGGACGTATCCGGCGCCACCTTCTCGGGCATCAGTGCATGCAGCTCCGCACCACGCTCGGTCATAACCAACACATCTTGCGCGACGCCGTCACATGTCAGCGTCCAGCCAAGGGGCAAGCGGTCAACCTCCATTGCATAGTTAGTGCCACCTATGTCAGCGCGGAAAACATGTTCCCCCGGCATCCAGTCGCAGCTAATCTCGATCGTTTTTTCGCCAATCGCCACCTCTGCATGATCCTCAAGCGGAATGATGTTCGTGGTAACATTTTCGCCGTCTATGCTTACGACCCAGCTTTTTTCTTGTGGACCAGAGGGCTCTAAAATCTGGCCTCCAATCTGGGATGCCCGCGATTTTTCAACCGCATTGATAAAGGTTGCCGCCGCGATCATGGCTTCTTTCACTTCCGCGCGCAGGGCACCCCCCTCGAACCCATCGGGATATTCCTCGGCAATGAAATTGGTTGTCATATCACTTGCCTGGAAGCGCGGGTGTGCCGCAAGTGCCGCCAGAAACGGAATATTATGGGCAATACCACGGATATAATATTCGTCGAGCGCCTTGCGCTGCTTAGCGATCGCTTCATCGCGATTTTTGCCATACGTGATCAATTTGGCAATCATCGGATCATAGAACATAGAGATTTCCGCCCCTTCAAACACCCCGGTGTCTACACGGACACCGTCCGCTTCTGCTGGCGGTTGATAATGTGTTAGGCGGCCAATTGACGGCAGGAAGCCACGAAAAGGGTCTTCTGCATATATGCGGGTTTCCATCGACCAGCCAGTGAGCACCACACCCTCTTGCGTCATGGTCAGTTCTTCACCAGCCGCAACGCGCAGCATCTGCTCTACAAGATCCACTCCCACGACCTGCTCGGTCACAGGATGCTCCACCTGAAGGCGCGTATTCATCTCAAGGAAATAGAAGTTCCTGTTTTTGTCGACAATAAATTCAACTGTACCCGCGCTGCAGTAGTCCACAGCTTTCGCGAGCGCAACAGACTCTTCACCCATTGCCTTGCGCGTAGCCTCGTCCAGGAACGGAGACGGTGCCTCTTCCACCACTTTCTGGTGACGCCGCTGGATCGAGCACTCTCGTTCGCCCAGATAAATCACATTACCGTGCTTGTCGCCCAGCACCTGAATTTCGATGTGGCGAGGCTCTTCTACGAATTTTTCGATGAAAACACGATCATCGGCGAAGCTTGTGCGAGCTTCATTTTGAGCCGAAATATATCCCTCCCGGGCTTCATCGTCGTTCCAGGCAATGCGCATGCCTTTACCACCACCGCCAGCCGAAGCTTTCAGCATCACCGGATAGCCAATTTCCGCCGAAATTTTAGCAGCTTCATCAGCATCGGCGATAATATCCATATGGCCCGGCACTGTGGAAACGCCTGCTTCCGCAGCCAATTTTTTCGATGTGATCTTGTCGCCCATCGCCTTGATGGCTCTGGGGTCTGGTCCGATAAAAACAATACCCGCTGCCTGCACGGCTTCTACAAAGCTCGTACGTTCAGACAAAAAACCATAGCCAGGGTGGATCGCTTCGGCACCTGTGTCCTTAGCCGCCTGCAGAATTTTATCCGCGACTAAATAACTTTCAGCGGCTGCGGCAGGGCCAATATGAACCGCCTCATCCGCCATTTCCACGTGCAGCGCATCTACATCAGCATCCGAATAAACAGCGACCGTTTTGATGCCCAGTTTCCGCGCGGTTTTAATAACCCGGCAAGCAATTTCGCCCCTGTTGGCGATCAGGATCTTACTAAACATAAATTGGGGACCCTATTCTTTATTTGTCTTAGATTTGCGGCGCTTGGACGCCAAATACCAAAGGTAACCGACAACTGCGGCACCGATCATGAAAAAGAGGCTGCTGCTCACTACGCCAAAAACCGCAGCACCGAGGCCAAAGCCAACAGCCAGCCCCAAACCAAAACCAAACACGCCAACAGAGCGCACTTCAGACTTTTTGGCGGCATTGCCAATACGTTCTTCGAGATCTTTTGGTAGCGGTCTAGCCATCAGTCATCCCCCTAAAGCGGAATATTATCGTGCTTTTTCCATGGGTTCTCTAGTTGCTTTTTCGCGAGCTTCTTCAAGCCCGTAATTACCCGCTTCCTTGTGTTGTGCGGCATGATCACTTCATCAATATAACCACGCTGCGCGGCAACAAATGGATTTGCAAACAAATCTTCATATTCTTTGGTGCGGGCAGCAATTTTCTCAGGATCGTCTTTTTCCTTACGGTACAGAATTTCCACCGCGCCTTTAGCGCCCATTACTGCGATCTCTGCTTTGGGCCAGGCGTAATTCAAATCACCCCGCAAATGCTTCGACGCCATCACATCATACGCGCCGCCGTAGGCTTTTCTGGTAATGACCGTTATCTTCGGTACCGTCGCCTCGCCGTACGCAAACAGCAGCTTGGCACCGTGCTTGATAATGCCGCCATATTCCTGACTAGTGCCCGGCAAGAAGCCCGGCACATCCACAAGCGTAATGATTGGGATATTAAAGCAATCGCAAAAGCGCACAAACCGCGCTGCTTTTTTACTGCTATCTATATCCAAACAGCCAGCCAGAACCATTGGCTGGTTGGCAACGATACCAACCGTTTGGCCGTCCATACGGGCCATACCAACGATGATATTACCTGCATGATTAGGCTGAATTTCAAAGAAATCGCCCTCATCCACCATTTTGGTGATCACTTCATGCATATCATAGGGTTTGTTTGGGTTAGACGGGATCACGCTGTCAAGCGAACCCTCAATCCGGTCAGACCGATCAAAGGTTGGGCGAACAGGTGGTTGTTCGCGGTTATTGAGCGGTAAAAAATCATAGAAACGGCGTAGTTGCGCAAGCGCCTCAACATCATTGGCAAACGCACGGTCCGCAACACCTGATTTGGTTGTATGCGTCGATGCGCCGCCCAACTCTTCTTGGGTAACCACTTCATTTGTAACGGTTTTCACAACATCAGGGCCAGTCACAAACATGTAAGACGAATCTTCAACCATGAAGATAAAATCGGTCATAGCCGGACTGTAAACCGCACCACCTGCACACGGCCCCATAATCATACTGATTTGTGGGATCACGCCAGAGGCCAATACATTCTGCTGGAAAACTTCCGCATAGCCACCAAGCGCCGCCACACCTTCCTGAATCCGGGCACCGCCGCTATCGTTAATGCCAATTATCGGTGCGCCTACCTTCATTGCCATGTCCATAACTTTCAGGATTTTCTGGGCATGCGTTTCAGAAAGAGAACCACCAAAAACGGTAAAATCCTGGCTAAAAACATAGACAAGGCGACCATGGATCGTGCCTGACCCTGTGACAACTCCGTCGCCTGCAAACTTGGTATCCTGCATCCCAAAATCATTGCAGCGATGTTCAACAAACATGTCATATTCTTCAAAGCTACCGTCGTCGAGAAGAAGATCAACGCGCTCACGGGCTGTAAGTTTACCGCGGGCATGCTGCGCATCAATCCGCTTTTGGCCACCGCCCATGCGGGCTTCTTCGCGTTTCTGCTCCAGTCGTTCGAGAATTTCTTTCATCTGGTTTCTTAGCCTCTCATCCCTGATCACGCGTAAAACCGCGGTTAACGGGCACGATAAATCACCGCTCCAACGGTTGGTTACAATTTTATTATCCGGCTTTATCCCGGCTGACCAGCTATTTTATTTCGCACCTGCGAAAGGAATTGGCACGCGACCTTCAAATCAGCCAATAATTTCTCTTTATTTTCAATAGCTTCATAGTCTTCCCCCCATTGATCTTCCTGATGGGTTTGGTCAAGAATACTCGCCTCCCAAATGGCTTCAAAGGACGCAAATTCCTTCATGTAAGCCAGCGCAAGCACGACAGAACCGAAGCCATTGGTGAATTCATGAAGAGCGGTGAGCTCGAAGGCGTCACAGGCATTCACAGCGCCAGCAATCGCCTCAATCGCAGCTTCGCTTTGGCGAACAGGCATGATGCCGTCGGTCGTTACCAGTTTTGCAGAAAGCACGCTTTCGGCCCACTCCAGATAAGGGGTCCAAATATCATTCTGGCGTGCGGCCAGCCCAGCAGGCTCGTCGGCGCGGTAACACAGCAAATCTGTACTTGCAAAATTTGTTATATCGGCGGCAACGGCTTCAAACCGCGGCTGCACGCGATCAATGGCCGTATTCGCCAGCTTGGTGACCGGCATGGTGTTGGTGTCAATATCATCAGCCTGTGTACGCCATTCCTCGGCTACGGCTTCAGCCAGAGCAAATGTTGGTACTGTAAGAGTTTCTTTTCCTGGCGTTTTGACGATGCGCCCGTCCAGCTCAATTACATAACCATCTTCAGTCGCGGCAGCCGTGACTTCATTGTAAAATCGTTTCATGGAGTGCTGGCCTTATTTTTTCAGCTCTTGGGTTTCTTCTTCGGCCTGTTCTTTCTGCATCTGGCGTGTCACGGCGGCAAGTTTACGCCTTGAATAACGGGCCTGCTTGCGCGCGCTGTTCATTCGCTTTGTATCAGCGCCCGTATCAGCCTTGAAGCCAGCCGAAAACTGCACATCAGATTTAACCGTTCTCTCAGGCTTCGAAATTACAATATCATAACCAAGGAGCCGATTACCAACCCGCGGCGACCGATAGCAAAATATCAGTGCCATAGACAAAAGTACCAGAAAGATCAGCATAGCAGCGAAAGTTAATTGCCCTCCAGCAGAGTCTGAGACAATGGCGTCTTCAAAAACATAGGCAACCAGTACCAGAGCGACACACACACCCGCCGCAACAAGAAAAACCGGGCGCGACCTGGTGGCTTCGGCCTCAACTTCATCTTTAATTTCAGTCATTTCACACCTTCCCCAACCAACTTTCCACAAGAGCCGGGATTTCCGAAAAATCATTCGCTACGTGGCGCGCGCCAGCATTCTTTAGCTCAGCAAGGCTATGATAGCCCCAGTTTACGCCGAGAGCATGACTACCTGCTCGCACCGACATAGTAATATCATAGCTGGTATCGCCGATCATAATGGTGTCCGTTACTTCGGCTCCCGTTTCAGCTACTGCAGTGTGGATCATGGACGGGTGCGGCTTTGATGGATGACCATCAGCGGTTTGCAACGTTACAAACATACCGTCCAGATTATGCTCCTCTATCACTCGGTCCAGACCACGCCTTGAGTTCCCGGTTGCAACACCAAGCAAATACCCCGCACTATTCAGTGCCTCCAATGCCTCCCGTGTACCTTCATACAGAGGATCTGGTCCAGAGGCTTGTTCTACACGCAGCTTATAAAAGATGCGCTTGTAGCGTTCTTCCAGATCCCGATGCAAAGCGGGCGACACACCAGGCAAGAGATCTTCAATCGCCTCGTAAAGGCTCAAACCAACAACTGAGCGCACCCGAGCGTCAGTAACCGGCTTCATCCCTGCTTCAGTCAGTGTTTCATGCATGGCCGCCAAAATCATATGCTGGCTATCAACCAAGGTGCCATCACAGTCGAATATGACAAGCTTGTTTCCCGCCATAGCTACTGGTCCTCCCCAAGTATGTCTTCATAGCCCTCCACGTTGAAGCCGAGCATATCGAAGCTAGCCGCCATATGATCTGGCAGCGGCGCCGTAACAGTGACAACACCACCTTCCGGGTGCGGAAAGCTGATAAAGTAACTGTGCAAGTGTAGTTTTCGGGAAATAGAACCTGTTAGGAACGCCTCTGCACCGCCGTATTTGCCATCTCCGATAATAGGATGGCCCATTTCGGCGCAGTGCAAGCGCAGTTGATGCGTTCGGCCTGTAAGCGGCTTTAACGCCAACCACGCGGCGGTTGGCTGGGCTTTGTCCATAACGATAAAGTCCGTCACCGAATGCTTACCGTCTGCAGACACAACCATGCGCTCGTTACCCTTGATAGGGGCTTTTTCCATGTTCAGCTTGATGCGGCCTTCTGCTGGATTCGGCACCCCTTTCACAAGGGCAAAATAACGCTTGTCCGTATCTCTGCTTTTGAAAGCCTCCGCCAAAGCGCCTGCAGCATTTGGGGACCGTCCCAACAACAGTGCCCCCGATGTATCCTTATCAAGTCGGTGCACGAGGCGCGGCCGATATTTACTATCGAAGCGTAGTGCATCCAGCATGCCGTCAAGATGCTTTGCCTGGCCCGTTCCGCCCTGGGTTGGCAGACCAGCAGGCTTATTGATCACAATTACATCATCGTCTTTGTAAAGGACCCAGCTATGCAGTTCCGCAATTTCAACATCGCTCATGCGCAGGCCCGGCTTTTTCTTCGGCCCAACCGTGGTTCTTTCGCTAAGCGGCGGCACCCGGATAACCTGGCCTGCCTCAAGGCGTTCTTTGCCTTTTACACGCTTGCCGTCCAGCCGCACTTCGCCCTTGCGCATAATTTTCTGTAGTTGGCCAAAACCAACATCAGGGAAGTGTCGTTTGAACCAGCGATCAATGCGGATACCGTCATCGTCTTGGCCAACCTCACGGTTTTGTACACCACTCATAAAATAATTTTTCCTAACCACATGCCCGCAAACAAAAACACGAGCCCAAGCACCAGCGAACCCACCATATAAAGCATAGCACCTTGCCAATCTCCGCGCTGGATTAACAAAGCTCCTTCCAAAGAGAAAGTAGAAAAAGTCGTAAAACTACCCAAAAGGCCCACCGTAAGGAATCCTCGCAGCTCCTGAGAATTCTCGAACTTGAGCGCAAAGGCAGTAATCAGCAGCCCCATCAACAGACTTCCCAATATATTTACAACAAAGGTTCCGTAAGGGAAACCACCGTAGGTCATGGCTTTGGTGATCGCACCCGCCACATAGTGCCTGGCAAGCGCCCCAACAGCACCGCCCGCGGCAATCGCTAACAAAAGCTGCATAGATACCCTCTAAGCTATACCAAAAACCCACCCTTCGGTTTCGCGCACTGTAGCCGAGAGCAGTTCGGGATGCCAGTATTTGCGGTGCCCAGCGACATATCGGAGCCCCGCCGAGGTTATCAAAGCATCGCAGGCATGATCATTGAGTTTTAAATTTCGGTCCCGAAATAAGTTGCTTTTCAGCTCACGTAATACGCGGTTTAAGCTTCTCCGGTCACGGATTTTTCCACGGTGGTTGCCAAGTGCGGCAAAGGCCGCCGCATATATTTCAGTCAGCACGAGCCCTGCCTCGCTCACATCGTCATAGGGCCAGACCGCGAGCCCTGACAATCCGTCAAGCTGGGCGAGCATACGCATAGTCGAGAGGCCTGAAAGCCCCACCTGGCTTGGGCCGATAAGATGAAAAACACTCTCACACGGGCCAGCGCCGCTCTCAACAGCGCGGGTTTCCGTAACCCGCATACGGCGGTTATATTTGGTGCCGCGCCCCCCTACCAGATGGTAGTGACACCGATGAGACATAACAAACGCCCCACCATACAGGTCAATCCCTTGCCTGCAGTGGCTTTCAACAGATTTCCAAAGTGCCCGGACATGAGACACATCTTGTGTCTCATCCAGGTAGCATCCCTGATCAACAAAAGGCATCGAAAATGACGAATCTATACCAACCAAAATACGAGCCTCGGGATTGAGGCCACACCGTCCTGCAATCCAGTCTCTGCACTCCTGGCGGCTCCAGGATGTTTTGCCAGACGGCGGCATGATGAGACTGGGTGCCCCCTGACCAATTTCGCAAACAGCAACGGCAAGCCCTGGATGCCGCGCCCCTTTCGCACCCGACCAGTCGATGCCAACAAAATGGCTGAAGGCGGAGGGAATGGCACCAGAACATCCTGAAATTCTTGGCGCTGCGACAGCCACTAATCATTATCCGCTTCGGGCTTGATATTGGCTACATACTCCTGGCGGATACGGTCAAAAAAAGCGAGCCGCTTTTGGATGTCGCGTTCAAACCCGCGCGCAACCGGCTGGTAATAAGTTTGGCGCTGCATATCATCAGGGAAATAATTCTGCCCCGAAACGCCGGTGGCCGTATCATGGTCATAGGCATAATCCTTGCCATAGCCCAACTTTTTCATCAGGTCAGTTGGCGCATTGAGGATATGGGCCGGTGGCATATGGCTTCCGTTTTTGCGGGCAGAAGCCTTGACCGCCTTTTCCGCCATATAAGCCGCATTCGACTTGGGTGCCGTTGCCAGATAAATCACTGCCTGAACGATCTGCAACTCGCCCTCGGGGCTACCGAGAAACTCGTAGGTATCCTTGGCAGCAAGCGCCTGGATGATTGCCTGCGGATCCGCCATACCGATGTCTTCAGAGGCAAAGCGTACCAAGCGCCGGATCACATACATCGGGTCTTCGCCAGCGGTCAACATACGCGCAGTCCAATAAAGCGCCGCATCAACATCCGAACCCCTCAGCGACTTATGCAACGCTGAGATCAGATTATAGTGGCCGTCCCTGTCTTTATCATATGAGGGGGCACGTTGTTGTAATAGTTTGGCTATATCCTTGGTGCCAAATTTTTCACCGCCCGCAAGGTCATACAACGTTTCCACACAGTTGAGGAGAAAACGCCCGTCCCCGTCTGCCATGGCTTTCAGGCTATGGCGTGCTTCCTCGTCGAGCGGCAGCGGCAGGCCCAAATCGGCTTCTGCACGTATCAGAAGCTCCTCAAGGGATGCGTCATCATGACGGTTCAGTACCAACACCTGCATCCGCGAGAGAAGCGCGCCATTGATCTCGAATGAAGGGTTTTCGGTGGTGGCACCAATCAGCGTAACAGTGCCGTCTTCCACATAAGGCAGGAACCCATCCTGCTGCGAGCGGTTAAACCGATGGATCTCGTCAACAAACAACAGCGTTCCCCGGCCACCCGTGCGGCGTATCTTCGCCGCCTCAAAGTGGCCTTGCTTCAGTAAAGTGGAGAGCATCTGATAGAACAAGCCTAATTTTAGGAATGAACAGATGCCTTTTAAGAAACGAACATTTACCGAGGACTTCAAACAGGAAGCGGTGCATATAGCCTTAA